>Ga0315274_10002853_pt1 | contig 25730 bp, 21 predicted proteins | sample YL17G02_20_MG_FD_203700 | JGI IMG/M metagenome (GOLD analysis project Ga0315274, IMG submission 203700) | Sediment microbial communities from Yellowstone Lake, YNP, Wyoming, USA - YL17G02_20 | ecosystem: Environmental > Aquatic > Freshwater > Lake > Sediment | place: USA: Wyoming | collected...
CTGCGGGCGGGCGGTGGGCCTCCGAGCCTCCCACCCATCGGGCGTGATTGGCATCGCGGTTATCAGGCAGAAAGAGAATCAGCGGACATCATCCGTCGTCAGGGAGGTTTATTATCTCGCTCAAACCCGGATACGCGGAAGGGTGATGAAGGCAATGGTCTTGTTGGCGATTTTCATTTTGGCGGCGGGTTGCGTCCGCGTTGTCGTCAAGCCCGACCTCGTCTTAGAATCCGACGGCACCCGTTGGGTCGTCAAGATGATGAGGACCCTGACCCTCGAGGAGAAAATCGCCCAAATGGTCGCCTGCCGGTACGCCGGAAATTTCTATCCGGCCGACAGCGATGAGATGGTCAACTTACGGAACTTGGTTGCTAGGCACAAGGTCGGGGGGATGATCATCTTCGGCGGCGACGCTTATGAGACCGCGCTTCTCAACAATGTCCTGCAGGAAATGGCCCGGGTGCCGCTCCTTATCGCCTCCGACCTGGAGCGCGGCGCGGGCAATCAGATAACCGGCGCGACGCTTTTTCCGACGATCATGGGGATCGGGGCCGCGGACAGCGAGGAATTGGCTTACGAAATGGGGAAGCGCACGGCCGTTGAAGGACGGGCCCTGGGCATCCATATGACCTACGCTCCGGTCGTGGACGTCAACATCAATCCGGATAATCCGATCATCAACACCCGGGCGATCGGCGAGGATCCCGGACAGGTCGGCCGATTGGCCGCGGCCTACATTAAAGGCTGCCAGGACAACGGGATGATCGCCACGGCCAAGCATTTCCCCGGCCACGGCGACACGGACCAGGATTCCCACATCCTTCTTCCGGTCATCAAGGCCGACCGCGAACGGCTGGACCGAGTCGAGCTTTTCCCTTATCGGAAAGCCATCGAAGCGGGCGTCGGGGCCGTCATGGTCTCGCACCTCGTCGTCCCGGCGCTCGATCCGACGCCGAACCTGCCGGCGACGCTTTCCGCCGCCATCCAGACCGATCTTTTGCGCAAGCAGCTCGGCTTCAAGGGTCTCATCCTCACCGACGCCATGGAGATGGGCGGGGTGACGAATTATTACTCGAATACCGAGGCGGCCGAGAAAGCCATTCTGGCGGGCGTGGACATGGTCCTCCTTCCCATCGATCCGGCGACGGTCGTCCCTTATCTTCAAGAATCCGCCCGAACCGGACGGATCCCGGCGGCGCGGATCAACGAGTCGGCGCGGCGCATCCTCGAAGCGAAGGCGCGGCTGGGGCTGCACAGGACCAGGCTTGTCGATGTCGAAACTCTGCCGACGAAGTTGGGAAGCAAGGCCGCCGTCGCCCAGGCGCTCAAGACGTTCGAGAGCGCGGCGACGCTCGTTAAAAACGATGGAGACGTTTTGCCGCTTCCTAAAACGGGACGGAAAATCGCCGTATTTTCGCTGAGCAGCGATCCGGGCGATTACTACGCCGGGAGAGCCTTTGCTACGGCGGTCAGAAGCCGCGCTTCCGAAACGCAAATCTATTACGCCGACGGCGACACCGGGCAGGAGAGCTTGGACGAGGCGCTTCAAAAAGCCGCCGGGGCGGATATCTATGTTTGCGCCCTTTTTTCGAGCCTGAGCGCTTGGAAGGGGAGCGTGGGTCTCTCGGCAAAGCATGTGGAGCTTATCAAAAAGCTTGCGGAAGGGGACAAGCCGGTCGTCGTCATGAGCTTCGGAAGCCCGTATTTCCTGCGCGATTTTCCGGCGGTCGACGCTTATCTCTGTTTTTACCGGAACCAGCCGCAAATGCAGGCCGTCGCGGCCCGGGCGATCTTCGGCGAGGTCGAGCTCTCGGGCAAGCTTCCGGTCTCGCTGCCGGACTTGTACCCGGCCGGCCACGGCCTCGTCCTCAAGAAGAAATGAAACGAATTTCGTCGATACGTTCGGCGGCGCCAAACCCCGATTTTTAAATCGGGGTAAAAAGCGCCGCTCAGTATTAACCCTGAGCATACCCCGGCCCCGGCCTTGCCAGGACCGGGACTGGGAAGCCCGGCCCCGGCCTTGCCAGGACCGGGACTGGGAAGCCCGGCCCCGGGCTTCAGCCCGGGGAGTCGAATGGGTTGATATTAGGATGAAGCGGCGGGTTCCAAGAACTCATCGATCGAGACCGCAATTCCGGGAAATTTCGTCCGTAACTCCCGGTCTTCGGTAACGCAGGGGATTCCCATCTCAATGGCCAAGGCCACGAATTGCCCGTCGTAAGCGCTGATTCCATAGCGGGCGACGAGATCGATCACCCGAGCCGGAGATGGATCGGCTTCATTTTCCGCCAGGGCCGTCGAAACCGCGCGCCAAACGCCGAGGGCTTGCTCCGGCTCGACTTGCCCGGCTTTCATCGCTGTCGCGAGGACGTTCTGGAATTCATATCGCCATAAGAGCGGCACAATCCACACCGAATCCTTTCGCTCGACCTTTTCGGTTTTAGAAGTCAGGACACTGGTTAAATTTCTCGCGGCGATGATATTCGTGTCGACGACGATCACCGACGACCTTCCCGTTTCGCTTGATCGATGAAGTCCGCCGTTAAGAGCGTATGGGTTTTCACGGGCCGCGCAAAACGCACTTGTCGAAAACGGCGCATCCGTTCTTCAAAAACGACAATGGCCTGCTGAGTCATCGAGCGCCGGTTTCTTTCGGCCTCGCGCTTCAGCCATTCGTGCACCTCGCGCGGGAAGTCTTTGATCAATAACGAAGGCATAGCCCACCTCCGATACCATTATGCTATAATAATACTATCCCCGGGCCGCGCTGTCAAAGGAATGTCGCCTTTTAAATCCCGACGTCGACGAGGATAGGGGACAGGATTTTCATCAGGTCGGCGGGAGCGATTTCGGCCAGCAATCCCCGCTTTCCGGCATTGATATAGATCTTGGGCATATCGGCCACCGTCCGTTCGACGCAGACCTTGAGGCGTTTCTTCATTCCGAAGGGGGAAATGCCCCCGGTGATATAGCCCGTATGTTTGTTCGCCGCGTCCGGCGAACAGGGCGCGACGGCCTTGACGCCTAGGGTCCGGGCCAGGTTTTTGGCAGAGACCTCCTTGTCGCCGTGCATCACCACGATCAGCGGCTCCCGGGCGTCGGTCTCGAAAACGAGCGTCTTGACGACAAGGTGCTCGTCCACGCCGAGCTCGCGGGCCGCGACCGGCGTCCCGCCGTGTTCTTCATACTTATAAGTGTGAATGATGAAGGGAACGCCCTGATCCTTCAGGACGCGAATGGCCTGGGTCATGGGGTAGTTTGTCTCGATCATCATCGGCCTCCTCAATCAGCGGCGCTGCGCCGGCTTCAAGGTCCAAAGCCGGAGTTTCGTGGACGCGACGATTGTGCGTCTCTCCGTCCGGCGATGTCAAGAATTCCATGAATAGGGCGAACCCTATCATGAGGGCCTTCAGGTTTCCGCGTCACTCCGGTCCGGAATCGATACCAGGAACATGGACCTCACCGGCGGCAGGGAAAGATGGACGAGGGTGGACGGTTGCCCCGCAACCTGATCGTCGATCGAGGAGACGCCCGTTATCCGCCCGGTATGGGGATCCCACAGCTCGAGGGCGAACCGGCCGCGCAGTCTCACCTTGCACTCGACCGGCTGATCCGAGGAATTGGCGAAGAAATACACCTCCCGGTCGTCGACGACTTTATGAATGTAGGACAGGTTTCCGCCCTTCAAGCCTTCCGGGGCGGGCTCGAAGGCGACGTCACCGAGGGGGAGGGCGTCGTTCAGCGCCGCCCGGATTTTCGCCGGACTCGGCTCGGGGATGAAATAGGCTCTTCCCCGCGTTCGAAAGGCCTTGCCGGATTCCGGCGGCGGGCTTCCGAACATGTCCGTAATCGCCTTTTGGACGGCGCGGTCCTTTCCGAATTCGGCCGACGCTTCCGGCAGCGCCGTGGTGGCGATCACGATCCCGCCGCCCTCATGGAATCTCCTTATTTTTTCCAGGTTGCTCCAACGGATGACCTTGGAGCCCGGCAGGATAACGACCCGGTAGGTTTCGGGATAATCCCTGTTGGCCAGACGGAGGAAGGCGCCCTCGACCTCGCCCTTTTCATCGAGCGCGTCCGGATGCAGGAACGTGAAGTCGCGGCGGATTTTCAGGGACAGAGCCTCGCCGACGTCCAGGTAATCCGCCTCGGGAGGGGTGACCCCACCCTCCCGAGCGTCGCCCACGCCGAAACGGTACGCCGCTTGAAGCCCGGCGATCGGGTAAAGCACGGCGATGTCCGCGACATGCCGGCCGCTCTGGAGGATCCTCTGCAGCCGGCCCATGAATTCGTTATATCCCCAAAGGAAGGGCCCGTAGACCGGGCTTGTGTAATTCAGCTCGGGCTGAATGTCGACCTTGGCCGGGTTATACCAGGCGGCGTGCGGGACCATGAAATTGATCCCCTTCGCGAATTGGTCCATGGCCTCCCGGTAGAGGTTCTGCGGCGGCATCGCCCTGATGGCCCCGTAGCATTCGACCATGACGAGCCGGCGGTCGTAATTGGCCGCGGCCGAGCTGACGACCTTGTAGACCTTCGAGGACCGGCCATAGGAGAAAATTTGGTCGATGCCGGGAATGGGCTGGTTTCGGAAACTTTTGATGAGATCGCCCGAGAGCGAAACAGGATTGACGACCTCCTCCTGGTCGTGGTGCCCGGTGAGGGAGAGGCCGTGCGCTTCACACCATTTCGCGATTGTCCCGACGAAACCGTCCGCGTAGAGATCCGCCCGGAATCCCAGGAGGGCATTTCTCGCCGCGGGCGTATCCGGGCCGATGTCGTACCATAAGGCCGGGTAATACAAGACGGGGCTGAAGCCGAACCTCTTCTCGAATTTGGCGTTGAATCCGCCTGTCCACGCCCGGCCTCCTTCGATCCAGGACATGGTCGGCTCGTCATAGAACGCGCTGTCGATGGTCTTGCCGAAGTGCCCGGGAAAGCTTTCGTAGTATTTCTGATAGGTGAGCTCGATGAACCTATCGACGGCCTCGGGGTCGAGATAGTCGACCAGGGGCGGTTCGGACTGGGTCACGCAAGTGAAGACCATAATCTTCCAGGTCCCGGCGGGGACTTTCCAGTCAAGCGCCTGTCCCTTGACGGAGCCGGTGATGTCGATTCGTTTGAAGTCGCCGGACCGCATGGCCACCGCCCCCATGAGTTGGCCGGCGGGGACTTCGCCGTGATAGGGCTGCGGTCCGCGAACCTCGGCGACCGTCAGGTCCAGGCGCTTGGCGAGGGCTTCGGGATATTTGCGCCCCAGCTGCCCGCCGGCGGAGCCGCTGGGAAAATAAAATTCATCGTAGAGGCACAATTTCAAGCCGAGCGCCGCGGCCTGGTCTGCGGCGGCCCGATAGTGATCGAGATATCCCGGGCTCATGAATTCGGGCGTCATGCCGTAGGTCGGGAGGATCCCGAACCCCGAGAAGCCGCTGAGGTGGAGAGCGCGTTCCATCATGACCAAGGTGTTTTTTTCCATCAGAGGCCCGTTCCAGAACCAAAGAGGCCTGGTTCGGAAGCTCATCGGGGGCGTGACGAAATCGCTTCGCAAGTCGTTGTCCGCCGAGACGCCCAGGAACGTCCCGGTCATGATGAGGATAAGGGATGCGCAAAATCGAGTCTTCATGTCGGCCTCTTCACCGGATTTCAGAGCGCTAGGCATAATACCATACATACCCCGGCCCCGGCCCCGGCCTTGCCACCGCCCTTGGCAGTGCTGGCAAAGCCGGCAGGACCGGGACTGGGGGAAGCCCGGCCCCGGCCTTGCCACCGCCCTTGGCAGTGCTGGCAAAGCCGGCAGGACCGGGGAGTCGAATGGGTTGATTTTTCCGGTCTGTCTATGATAATCGTAAGGCCGTTCACCCTACATTCTCAGGAGGTTCCATGCGCGCATCCAAAGTCCTCAGGTTTCTGGCCATCGCGTCGTTCCTCGTCCCGCTTGCCGGGATTTCGGACGCCAACGGCCAAGGCCCAGTCGTCAAGGAAGAATGGCTGAAAGCGGTCACGTATCGATCGATCGGTCCGACCGGCCAAGGCGGCCGGTTCTCCGATTTCGCGGTCCCGCTCCAGGAGCCGTACACGATTTACGCCTCGCTCGGCTCCGGCGGCCTGTGGAAGACCGTGAACAACGGTCATTCCTTCACCCCGATCTTCGATTTCGAAAAAGTCTTTTCGATCGGCGACATCGCCGTCGCGCCGTCGAATCCGAACATCGTCTGGGTGGGGACGGGCGAGGCCAACAGCTCTCGGAGCACCTATTGGGGCGACGGCGTCTATAAATCCACCGACGCCGGCAAGACCTGGAAGAATATGGGGCTTCCCGAGTCGCACCACATCGGCCGGATCGTGATTCATCCGACCAATCCCGACGTCCTCTACGTCGCCGCGCTGGGCCACCTCTATTCGGAGAATCCCGACCGCGGCCTTTATAAAACATCCGACGGCGGCAAGACCTGGCAAAAGGTCCTGTTTGTGGATAACCGGACGGGTTGCGCGGATGTGGTCATGAATCCCAAGGATCCCAACGTCCTCTATGCCGCCATGTACGACAAACTTCGGCTTTCCTGGACCTATCAGATCGGCGGTTTCGGGAGCGGGATCCACAAGTCGACCGACGGAGGGAAAACCTGGAAGAAGCTGACCAAAGGGCTTCCTTCAGGGATCCTCGGCCGGATCGGCTTGACGATTTATCCCAAGAATCCGAGCATTCTGTACGCCGTGGTCGAAAACGCCAACAAGCCGGGAGTAACCCCCGAAGACCGGTGGATGGAAGTCCTGGCCGGCAAGTCGAGCTCAGGGATGGTCGACGGCGAAGTGTATCGGACCGACGACGGGGGAGCGAGCTGGCGGAAGGTCAGCCCCGAAAAGCAAAGCATCGGCTCCGGTCCGGGTTATTATTACGCCGATATCATCATCGATCCGAACGACGACAAGCACGTTTACGCCCTCACGGTGGGCGTCCAGGAGTCCAAGGATGGGGGCAAGACCTGGGGTTCGGCCTTTCGGTTTGGTGGAGACAACCACGCCCTTTGGATCGATCCCAAGGACTCCAAGCACATGCTCCTCGGCTATGACCACGGAATGGGGATCACCTTTGACGGCGGCCAGAACTGGTTCCGTCCGGACCATCTCCCCACCGCCCAATTCTACGCCGTGGACTTCGACATGTCGTATCCCTATCGCGTCGCCGGCGGTCTCCAGGACAACGGCTCGGTCATGGGCCCCGGCACCCGAAAGGGCGGGGCGCCCATCCGGCTCGAGGATTGGAGCACGGTCGGCGGGGGCGACGGCATGTACAATGTCTTTGACCGGAAGACGAACCGATTCCTCTATAACGAAAGCCAGTTCGGACCGCTCCAGCGCCTCGACCTCGTGACGGGGGAGAGCAAGGGCATCGCCTATCGGAAAGCAGGCTTGCGATTCAACTGGAACGCCCCGATCCTCGTCTCGGCCTTCAACAGCGATACGGTCTACCATTGCAGCAACATCGTCGTGAAATCGACGAACCGGGGCGAAACGTGGACCGAAATCAGCCCCGACCTGACCACAAACGATAAGGCGAAGCTTCCCAATGGAACAGGCGGCGACGGCAACATCCAATATTGCACGATCACGACGATCGCCGAATCGCCTCTCTTTCCCGGCCTCCTCTGGATCGGCACGGACGATGGACTCGTCTGGGTGACGCGGGACGACGGCAAGAACTGGACGAAGGTCAGCGACAAGATCGCCGGCAACCCGGGCTATTGGGTCAGCCGGGTCGAAGCCTCGTCGAGCGATCCGGGGACGGCCTATGTCTCGTATACGGGTTTAAGGAACGACGACTTCAAGCCTTTCCTCTACAAAACGACGGACTTCGGCCAAACCTGGGCTTCGATCGCCGCGAACCTGCCCAACGAGCCCGTCAACGTCGTCCGCGAGGATCCCAAGAATCTGAACCTCGTCTTCGTCGGAACGGACTTCGCCGTATACGCTTCGTTCGACGGCGGGAAGGCCTGGACGAAGCTGAAGGGCAACATGCCCACCCAGCCGTGTTACGATCTCAAAATTCATCCCCGCGAGAGCGACTTGATCGTCGCCACCCACGGCCGGAGCATTTATATCGCGGACATCTCCGCCTTGGAGGAAATGACCCCCGAGAACATGGCGAAGGAGGCCGTGCTTCTCACCCCCGAGCCGAAGATCCGGTGGCGGGAAACCGGCCGGAATCACTCGCCGTCGATCAATTTCCGGGGACAAAGCGAGCCGGCGGGAATCGTCATCAGCTACTTTCTTAAAGCAAAACCCAAGGCCGAGATTCTCGTTCAGATCTATAGCGGGAACTCGATGATCAACGAAATCAAAGGCACCGCCGAGGAAGGCCTCAATAGCGTCCTGTGGAACATGACGGCCCGCCGGGCGCGGACCGAGGAGGAAAAGAAAACGGCCCAGGCTCAAGGCCAGCGCGGCCGCTTCGGCGGCGGAGATATGGGCGACATCCCGCCCGAATTCTTGGCCCAGATGCGCGCCCAATCGGATCCGAATTTCGTTTCCTTTGCGGCTCCGGATGGGGATTACACGGTCGTCCTGGTCGTCGACGGAAAGAAGTATACGGCGAAAACGGCGATATTGCCCGATATCTTTTCGGCGAAATAAGGTCGGCACGGGTTCAAGAAGACACAAAGACCGCCTCGCTTAGCCGCCCAGGGGGTGAGGTCTAATCATCATGGCTTTTCGTCACCCGAAGGCCATGAGAAATCACCCCATACCCCTTTTTTTAGAGAGGGAGGGGGGATTTTCACTCCTGTTTTCTTGCTTTTCACCCATAACAAATAGAAGAGAGCAATTTCTTTTATGTCGGACTTGACATATATCATATTATGATGTATGTATAATGTGAGAAAAAATGCCGGCAGTATCGTTCTATATTTCGGAGAAGGTTTTAATCGCCTTGAGAGCCGCCGCGCAAAGCCAAAAAACTTCGGTCTCGAAGCTGATTCGGGAATCCGTCGAGGCCCGCCTCGGCAAGGAAGAAAAAAACGCAGGCAAAGAGGAATTCCTGCGCGTATTGAAAACTCTCGATCTCGGAGACTGGAACGAAGTCCATCGGGAACGCACGGCTGAGTCCGATGATCGGGATTGACACCGGATTTATTTATGCTCTTTGGGAGAACGATCCCCAAGCGGTTCGAGTCTTTCGCGAGTCGGACATCGCCGTTTCCGTCTTGAACCTCTTCGAACTCCGACGCATCGCTTTGCGGCGGAATCTTCCCTGGAAAGATCTCAGCGCCCCGCTCTTGAGTATCGCGGCCGTTGCGGAGATCACCAGGGAAGTCGCGGACCGAGCCTCCTTCATCTCCTATGGCACGGGCCTGCCCGCCATCGACGCCCTGATCATCGCCAGCCTTCAAGCTTTAGGTTGCCGGAAAATTTATTCCCGGGACGAGCACTTTCGAAAATATTCGTCCAAGGACGTCGAGATCATCATCGCGTAAAGAGACTTTACGGAAACTTATCCGGGGTCATGTCTGGAGCGTCTCCTCCAGGCGAGAAACCGATTGGCACGGCGGTTGCTGAGGATCGGTACGAGAAGCGAACGCCCGTCGGGAGGGGAGAGGACCGATGCTCGAGCTTCGCGGAATCACGAAGAAATACAACGTCTTTCCGGCCGTAGACCGGGTGAGCTTTACGGTCGAGCCGGGCGAAGTCCTTGGCTATCTAGGCCCGAACGGCGCCGGAAAATCGACGACGATCAAGATTTTGGCGGGGCTTCTCGATCCGACGGACGGCGAGATTTATTTCGAAGGGCGGAATATCCGGAAGAACATTTACGAGTATAAGAGCCGGCTCGGTTATGTTCCCGAACAGTCCGAGATCTATCCTCATCTCAGCGGCTTCGAGTATCTTCTTCTCGTCGGACGGCTTCGCCTCATTCCCGAAGCCGCGCTCTGGGAGAAAGCCCGGGCTTTCCTCCGCGTCTTCGACCTCGAGAGCGACCGAGACACCGCCATCGGCGCCTACTCCAAGGGGATGCGGCAGAAGATCCTCCTCGCCGCGGCGCTCCTCCATAATCCCGACATCCTCCTTCTCGACGAGCCGCTTTCGGGCCTCGACGTCACGACCTCCCTGACCATCCGGGATCTTGTCCGCAAGCTGGCCGCCGAGAAGAAGATCATCATCTACTCCTCCCACGTCCTCGAAGTCACGGAAAAGATATGCACGAAAGTCATCATTCTTCATAAGGGGAAGATTGTGGCCAATGATTCGGTCGAAAACCTCCGGACGCTGATGCATCTCCCGTCGCTCGTTGAAATTTTCAGCCAACTTGTCTCCCAGGAGAACACGGAGGCGATCGCGAAGGAGATCGTCGAGGTCATGAAAGGATAAAATTGAGCCTGAAGGACATCCTCGGATTCGAAGCCCTGATGGCCCGGCTTCCGGGCGGCTCCCGCCGACTGCTCGTCCTGACCCGCCATTTTTTCGAGCGCCTCTTCCAGAACGAGATCATCCCCTTCGAAGACCAGATGAAAGAGAAACTCTTCACCGTCCTGGCCATGCTGGCCGCCGTCGGCTGGGTTCTGACGAACACGCTCTTCAGCCGGTATATGTTCGTTGAGGACGCGGGCCAGTCCTGGCTCGAAAAATTCGCTTTTCTCGGCGTGTTCATGATCATCCTCGCGTTGGCCGTGATCCTGGAGTGGGATGTCCTCTTCCCTGACCGGCGCGATCATTTGAATCTCCGGTCCCTCCCCATCGGCCCGGGAACTCTTTTCACGGCCAAGTTCCTGTCGTTTCTCCTGTTTGTCGGGATGTTTTCCGCGGCGGCCAATGCCCTCTCCGTTTTTGGGGTAGCCTTCTTTCTGCCCAGATGGACGGGGGATTCCCTCGAGGCGCTTCTTCGTTATATGGGGGCCCACCTCCTGAGCACGACGGCCGCCTTTCTTTTCGTCTTTCTGTTTTTCCTGTTTCTCGAGGCGGCTCTTCTGGCGTTTTTCGGCCCGCGCGCTTTCCGTGCCGTCTCCCTGGCCTTCCGGCTGGTTTTTTCCGTCCTCTGCGTCGTCGCCGTCCTGGCGGCGCTTGTCGATCCGTATTCTCTTCAAAAAGTCCTCAATCATGTTTCATCGCTCCGGACTACCCGGCCGACCTCCGTGCTCCTATTCCCGCCGATGTGGTTCACCGGCCTGTATGAGACGCTCATCGGCCGCCGCGATCCCCTCTACGTCGCCGGAGCGAACATCGGCCTGGCGGCGATTCTCAGCCTCGGCCTCGCCGATTTTCTGGCGATGTCATTCAGTTATCGAAAGCACATCCGGAAGTCCCTTGAGGTTCGTCCGGTCCGGCTCCCTTTGGCCGGGATTCGCGCGGCCGGGGGGAAGTTGTTCGATCGGCTTGTTTTGCGCGATCCCGTTCAACGAGCGGTGTTCCATTTCACCGGAAAAACCCTGCGGACAAGCGCGGCCCATAAAGTCCGGCTGGCCGGATATCTCGCGGCCGCCCTCGGGTTTCTCCTCCTGGTCCTCGGGACGCGGAAAATCGACCTGAGCGGTCCTGCGACCGCGAACCTGAACATTCTTTCCGCGCCGGTCATCCTGGGATTTTTCGTCCTGTTAGGCTTCCGGTCGGGGATGAATATCCCCTATGAGCCGGAAGCCAACTGGATTTTCCGCTTAACGGAATCGAAAGAGCGGAAGCATTATTTCATCGCTCTTAAAAAGGTGGTCCTTTTTTTCGCTCTTCTCCCGCTGTTTGCCGTTTTATGGATCGCGTTCGCCTGGCTTTGGGGAGCCGGAACATCCTTCCTTCATTGCGTTTATGGATTCGCTTGGGCGCTCCTGGCCATGGAGGGACTGTTTTGGAAATTCGCCCGGATCCCATTCGCCTGCCTGGTCGTGCCGGGCAAGGCGAAGCTGCAGATGCGTTGGCTCCCTTACCTCCTGGGATTCCTGGTCGCGATCTCGCTCATCTCCTTGGGGGAACGCGCTTTGTTCAAAGATCCCGGCCGGTTTCCCATTTTTTTCGCCGCCGTCGCCGTCATCTTGGCCGCCCTCGAGTTCGACCAGCGCCGGTTCGTCTACCCCAAGCTGGCGTTGATCTATGAAGAAGAGCCGGAACCCGTGATGATCACCCTTTAGAAAAGAAGGGGTCAAACCTACACATCTGACATTTTCTTCGTTTTAAGCGAGACTTCGTCCTTGTCAGAATTGTCAGATGTGTAGGTTTGACCCCTTCTTTGGCGATGTGATATACACCTCCCGATGAGCCTTGGCGTTCGGAAGGGAGGCCGCCCATGATCAATTTTCAGCCCATCGATTGGGTCGTCGTCGCCGCCTATTTCTGCGTCATCCTCGGCATCTCCTGGTGGAGCTTTCGCCAAAAGCAGAAATCGACCGAGGACTACTTCCTGGCCAGCCGCCACATCGGCTGGTTTGTCATCGGGGCTTCGATCTTCGCCTCCAATATCGGAGCCGAGCACATCGTCGGCCTGGCCGGCACGGCGGCCAAGAGCGGCGTCGTCATGGGCCATTACGAGCTCCATGCCTGGCTCGTCCTCGTCCTGGGCTGGGTCTTCATCCCGTTTTATATGCGGAGCCGGGTATTCACCATGCCGGAGTTCCTTGAGCTCCGCTATGCCCCCCAGGCCCGCTGGTTTTTGTCGGTGATCACCCTCATCGCCTACGTCTTCACGAAAATCTGCGTCAACGTGTACGCGGGCGCCGTCGTCTTCCAAGCCTTGATGGGGATCGATTTCTGGTCGGGGGCCCTGATCGTCGTCGTCCTTACCGGGATTTACACCATCCTGGGCGGATTGAGAGCCGTGGTCTATACCGAAGCGCTCCAAACGATCGTCCTCGTCGCCGGCTCGATCATTGTCACCATCGCCGGATTGATCAAGATCGGCGGCTGGTCGGCCTTCGTCCAAGCGGCCGGGGCGGACCATCTCAGCCTCTTCCTTCCGGCCAATCACCCCGAATTTCCCTGGCCCGGGATGGTCTTCGCCCCGCCCATCGTCGGCCTCTGGTACTGGTGCACCGATCAGTACATCGTCCAACGGGCCCTGGCCGCCAGGAACGAGCAGCAAGCTCGGCGCGGTACGATTTTCGCCGCCTTCCTCAAGCTCACCCCGTTCTACATTTTCATCTTGCCGGGCGTCATGGCGTACGTCATGGCCAAATCGGGCCAGCTCCAGCTCGCCTCGCCAGACCAGGCGTTCCCGACGATGGTTGCGACCTTAGTTCCCATCGGCCTGCGCGGGCTCGTCGCCGGCGGTTTGCTCGCGGCCCTGATGAGCTCGCTCGCCTCGTGCTTCAACTCAAGCTCGACCCTTTTCACGATGGATATTTATAAGAAATTCAAGCCCCAGTCGAGCGAGCGGGAACTCGTCCGGGTCGGACGGATCGCTACGGGCGTGCTCGTTATCTCCGGATTGGCCTGGATTCCCCTCATGAAACTCATCTCGAGCCAGCTCTACCACTATCTCCAGAGCGTCCAGGCGTATATCGCTCCGCCCATCGCCGCCGTGTTTCTGCTCGGGATCTTCTGGAAGCGGATCAACGGCAAGGCGGCGATGACCACCCTCGTCGGCGGATTCGTCCTCGGAATGTTGCGGCTCGTCGCGGAGCTGAACAAGGCGAGCCTGGGCGGTATCCTCCATACCTTTGCCACGATTAACTTCCTCTATTTCTGCATCATTCTCTTCGTCCTCAGCGTAGCGGTCCTTATCATCGTCAGCCTCCTGACGAAAGCGCCCGACTATGAAAAGATCAAAGGCCTGACCTACGCCACGACCGTCGCCGCGGACAAGGCCGCCTCGCGGGCGACCTGGGGTTGGAAGGAAGTCGTCCTGTCGCTTATCGTCCTGGGCGTCGTCGCCTTCTCGCTGATCTATTTCAGCGGCTGATCTAGAAATCGGGGAAGAGATTCAACTGAGCGTTCTCTTTCTGCAAGTGGACCCTTACGAGAGACCAGAAACGTCTTGCCGTTTCAAGAATGGCGAGGACATCGGCTCGGGTAATCGCCATTTCGGGTTCGTAAATAGACTGGTTTCTTTTTGTCCGAAACTTCTGAATTTTGAAGATCAAGTCCTGAAATTCACTGCCCAGAAGAATTCCCGCGGTGTGAAACGTGGTTTTGTGTTGATCTCCGTCATCGGGCCGCAGGTGATGAAGAGAGAGAATTAGTCTTCCAATCTGGAGCAAGCCGTCATATAAACATTTGAACGCGGCTTCTTCAGAGAGATCGATGATCTTCAGGGCCCCATCGAAGTTTCTTCGGGCAGCAGAAAGGAGGCCATTCTGGGAGTCCAAGCCTGAGAGTTGCTCTCTAAGCTTGCCTTCCCGGATGAGTCTATCCGGCAATCGCCTTGAATTCATGCTCGTCTCCGATTATCAGAAAATAATTCCGGAGAATATCTTGGATGAACGAGCTTTCTCGCATTCTCCTTACGAATTCCTCAACAGATGAAACACGGCAGCTAATTTCTCGGCTTATCGACGTCTCGATCGGACTTACGGCTTCAAGGATTGTGTTTTCGTCGACGTCCCCGATGATAAAGAGATCAATATCGGAATCCGATTTCAAGCCATCCTTGACATACGAACCAAAAAGAAAGGCATAGGCTACGTTAGGAATTTTACGTAGTTGGGACTTGATTTCTTCCTCGATCCCGAACGTTTTTTTCATTATGCTCATGATCTCGTCCAATAGATAATGACGTGAATTTAGCGAGAAAATACTCAGATTCCCCTTTTTTTTAAAGCGGACGAGGTCGATTTTTTGCAGTTTTCGTAACTCCCGTTGAGCGGTTCCGGGAGTCGTTCGAGCGGTTCGGGCTATTTCGGTTAAATAAAATTCTTTGGCAGGATTGAATAAAATCAACCGAATGATCTTTTGACGGATGGTGGATTTGACTAAAAAATCGAACATGTTTACTCACTTATGAGTAGATAAATACTCAAAAATGAGTAAAAGTCAATACTTTGAACTTTTTTTCATTTGCGGATACTAATAAAGAGATGACGGAATCCAGTTCGGCTCTGAATGAAAGCCTTAAAGCCGGGAACCCTGAGGCCTGGTCGGAAGCGATGTCACTGTTCTGCGACCGTCTATCTCGGGCGGCTTGGATTCTTTGCGGAGATTTTAGTACCGCCCAAGATCTCGTTCAGGAGACGTTCGCCGAAGCCATGTCCTCGGTTTCACGATTCGAGGGGCGCTCGGATCCTTACACGTGGCTCCACGGAATCCTCAGGCACCGCTATCTTCTTCTCCGCCGGAAAAAGCGAAGGTTTCTTCGATGGCTGAGTCTGTTTGGCCGCCGCGAAACCATCGAGAGCACTCACGCGGCAGGAAGGGACCCAGTGATTGGGGGAGAAACTAGAATCGGAATTATTGAGGCGGTCTGGCGCCTTTCTTTAAAGCACCGCGAAGTAGTCCTGCTTCGATATATTGAGGAAAAAAAAGTCTCCGAAATCGCCGCTTTTCTTTCGATCTCAGAGGGAACCGTCAAGTCGAGGCTCCACTATGCGTTAAGGCGGCTGAGAGAAAACCTGGGGGCGGAGTCGGCAACCGTTACTCGTCCGGCGGAGAATATCGATGAAATGTAAATGCTGCCAGAAGCTGGTATTTAATTTCCGGGATGGAACGCTTGATCCCCGAAAAATTGTCGAGATTCCTGCTCATCTTAATGCTTGTCCGTCTTGCCGAGAATATTATGCATTGGAAGAAAATTTCGGTAGATCACTACGGACTGCTGCCGCGGCGGGAGTCCCGACTTTAAGCCTGGATTCCGGAATAGCCGTTTCGTCGCCCTCAAAACCGATTGCCGGGGAACTGCGACGTCGGAATTATCGATCGATTTGGCGTAACGTTTTTCCGTTTTCAATCGCCGCGGCAGGTATTCTGACGGCTATTTTCCTCGGACCGAATATTCTCCATCGAAGCAAGCCTCCTGTCCCGGCTTTCGATGAATTAGCCGATCCCCTCGGCGACTGGCTCGAGGCAAGGATGATCGTCACCATCGAGAATCCGGCCACCGGGAAATCGGAAACTTTCGTCTCAACGCGGTCGGATGGGGTTCGCCCCCTTCCGAGTGGGAGTGCGATCCGATGACTCTACCAAAAAAAATCCTCGGATTTCTGGCCGCCTGGACGTTGCCGGGTGTTATCGCGGTCGGGATATTGGTCGACCTGACCGTTCCGTCCTTATGGGCATGGGACGCGAAAAGGACCGTCACTCTCGTTCCTGATCCCGATTTTGGGAAGGGCGTCGATTGGGCGAGGCTCTTCGCCGATTATCAAGGGCGGGGCACGTATAAAGACCTCGTCCGGACCTCGGACGGCCGATGGATTATCACCGATACCCGAACGTACAATTTCCTTTTTTTCGACGCGAACGGCCGATTCGTTAAGAAACTATGGGACCGCGGCCGCCGCAAAAAGGAATCTCTTTCGATTTACGGGAGGCCGGAATGGATCTCGCTCTGGAAGGATAGGCTCTTCGTTTCGGAGGTCGGTGTCATACGGATTTTCGACCTCAAAGGGAAGGAAATCCGCTCGGCGAAAGTCGATCATCCCGTCCAGTGTTTCGAGGCCCTGGACGAAAAAACGGTCGCCGTCGCCGGATGGGTGCTCCGAAAAGACTTGCCGAACCTCCGTTTCGCCGCCGTGATCGATCTTCTGACGGGAAAAGAGATCGTCGTCATGGACCTCTCCTCGAAGGAGATGGACGAGGCCGAGCTTCGCTATTCCACGGAGGAAGGCAAGAAAATCACGATCACTCTTCCGTTCGCGACGGTCCGGCCGTTCGTGAGAAGGCTTCCGGAGGGGAGTTTTTTGGCCGGTTTTTCCAACTGGCCGGAAATCGAGATCTATGATAAGGCCGGGGGCCGGATTGGGGATTTTATTCTCAAAACGGAACGGACCGCGCTCGATCGGGCTATCTACGAAGATATCGACCGGCAAATCCGGGAGCAGCAGGAGGAGCGGGATAAACTCCTCGAGTCCCAGGGAAGATCTTCCGATTTGGGTGGGACCGTCTTTAGGCGCCGCTTCGGGGCGATTGTCGTTTCCCGCCGCCTTCCCTCATATGCCCCGTATTATTACAACCTCAACGTCGATGAGCACGGGAACCTGCGCGTGTTTTATTTCCCTAAGGAGGGCGAGAACCCCGTTCTTCAAGCCTATTCGGATGAAGGCGAGCTTCGGGACGAAATCGCGGTCGATCCGGGCGATTTTCGGATCGTCTTCAGCCCGGGCGCCCAAGGGCCGGTCTTCGACGGCGAATTTCTGTACGCCCTCGCCGAGAAAAAAGAAGCGAAGGGCGTCCCCCTCCGTTTCATGAAATTCCGGATGGCCGAGAAATAACGGGTCGTCAAAGCGCAGCCTCATGACTTGCCGCCATCAGTCGACCGAGAGAAATCCCCCCACACCCCCCTTTTTTATAGGGGGGAATGGCCCTCCCTTTTCCACAGGCGAGAAGAAGCCCTCTGCCCCTTTTTTCAAAAGGGGGGAGAGGGGGGATTTTCCCGAAAACCGGACAGAACCGCGCTCGGTCCGTACCCCGGTCTTGGCCGGCCTCCAAATTCGAATTTCGAAAAGAGACAATGTTCTCATGAAAAAAGCAATGCCTAGCAACGACAAGGAGGCGAAAGATGAAGACGCAAATAAAGGCCGGATTAAGCTTGGGCGGCGTTTTTGTTTGGATTGTCCTTGCTGCTGTCGCCCAGCCGGCGGCTTATCCAGTCCAGACGAAGGTCGTCGACGGCGTCAGATCGGTCATGAATCCCGTCGAGCCGCGGGACGGCGTCTTTACGCCGAAATACGTCGAAGAATGGTCGGTCGGCGGGGAGAACGACCCCCAAGGCGAACTCGTTAATCGGCCCTTTGAGGTGAGGATCGGGACGGACGGGCTGGTCTATATTCTCGATTGGGGCGATACCTGCATCCGGATCTTCGACGCCAAGGGGAAATTCGTCCGGCAGGTGGGGAGGAAAGGACAAGGTCCGGGCGAAATCGATACCCCGGCCTATATTGACGTAACGCCCGCCGGAGAGATCTATATCCTGGACAGCCGAAATATGCGGATCTCCCGGTTTGCGAAGGACGGCACCTTCCTCAAGTCGTTCCGGATGGATAAATTCAGCTCGCTCGTCAGGACCGACGGCTTGGGCCGGATCTACCGGGGAGAGGAATCGACGGCCGAACCTTCTGGAACCTCAAGCAATTACCGGGAGATCATCCAAACCCTCACGATCGTTCGGATGGACGTCGAGGGCGGGAATCCCAGGCGTTTCGGCCCGTTCATCGGGCGGAAATTTTTGCAGAAAAGCGACGGTGCCGGGGTGATGATGCTGGGTTCGCAGGCATCGCCGACGACGGGCTGGGGTGTCGACCGAAACGGCGGCGTTTATGCCGGATACAACGAAAAATACGAGGTCGGCGTCTATGATTCGGAGGGAAAGATCCTCTTCCGTTTCGGCCGGAAATTCGAGCCGGTCAAGAATCCCCGGTACAAACCCTCGACGGCTTACGCCCAGCCGGAAAACCAGCCGGCGTTCAATCCCGAGTTTTTTTTCGACGAGACGGGGAATATCTGGCTGCCCCTCTTCCGTGCCGGGGACAAGGATCCCTTCTTATACGATATTTTTTCGCCCGAAGGGATTTATATTCGACAGATCGTCGTTCCCTTCCGAATCTATCGCGTCTGGAAAGGCAATGCCTACGCCGTAGTCGAGACGGAGGAGGGATTCAAGGCAGTCAAGTGCTATCGTCTGGATTTTTCCGGCCCGAATCGCACTCCCTCCACGTTCTCACAGACCCAAGAGAAATCCCCCCGCGCCCCCCTTTTCTAAAGGGGGGAAGGGGGGATTTTGGGCGCACTCCGGGGACATCGCCTGCAGCTTGAGGATTCGCCGCAACGAATCGGCCGGCTCCGTCGTATTATTTTCAATCCCCGATGAGAAAAACGGCGTCGGGGGACGGTCTATATACTTGGGCCGGCGTTTTTGATATTTTGGTACGGGAATTGCAGGCGATATTATCAATGGATACGCGATTATCCGTGTTCAGGGGAGGAAACTAGACCATGGTCATTCCAAAAAAGGTCCTTGGCGTCTCGCTCGTCGTCATCGTTCTGGCTGCCGGAGCGTATTATCTCGTCGTCGAAAAAGGGGTCTTTAAGGCCGATTCGGCCGGTGGAACAGGCGGAGCGGCGTCTTCCGGGACCCCGGCCGGCGGAAACGCCGCTGGACAGCAAACGACGGAGGCGGCCCCGCTTCCCGTTACCGTCGTCCCGGCCCGCCGCGGCGACCTGGTCATGACCCTCAAGTCCCCGGGCGAAGCTTACACGGAGAAGAAGATCGCCGTTAAATCAGAAGTGAGCGGCGACGTCAAGAACCTTTACGCGGTCGAGAGCGGCCACGTAAAGGAAAACGACGTCCTCGTCGAAATCGACGACCAGCAGTATCGCTTGAACCTGGAAAAAATCGAAGCGATGCGGATCCGGTACCTCTCCGAGCTTCTCCTCGAAAAGCAGTTCGCCACGGAGCAGAAGGCGACCGACCCCGTCGTTCTCGAAAAATACCGGAAAGCCCAAACGGCCTACGAGCAGAGCCTCTCGGGCTTTCAGGCGGGGAAGGTCTCAGCGATGGATCTCGAATCATCCCGGCGGTCCTATGAAACGGCCCTGATCGAAACCGGCCTCAAGAAAGACGAGATCATGGCCACGACCAAGGGCCTGACCTCCTACGAGATCGACGCGAAAATATCCCGGTTAACCCTCGAGAAAACCCGGATCAAAGCGCCCTTCGCCGGAATCGTGACCGACATCAAGATCTCGCCTCGGGAGCATATCGACGCCGGCCGCGAGATCTGCACCCTCGTGGACATCAGCCGGATCAAAGTCAAGGCCAAAGTCCTCGAGAGCGAAGTCGGGAAGATGAAAGTCGGCCGGGAGGTCGATCTTCGATTCAGCGCCTACCCCGGGAAAGTCTTTAAGGGCACGGTCACGGCCGTGAGCCCGCTCGTCAGCGCCGAGGACAAGACCTGTGCGGTCCACATCGCCGTCCCCAACCCCGCCGAGGAACTCAAGCCGGGAATGCACGCCGAGGTCGAGATCGCGGCCGAGATCCACAAGGGCAAACTCCTTGTCCCGCAGGAGGCGATCCTGACCCGGAGCGGCCGGAAACTCGTTTTCGTCGTCGAGGGTGATCTGGCGAAATGGCGGTATGTCCAGATCGGCGTGGAAAACGAGAAGTTCGCCGAGATCCTGGAAGGGGTTCAAGACGGCGAGCCGGTCATCGTCGAGGGGCATTTTACCCTTGCCCATGACGCCAAAGTGTCGATGAAGAAGTGACGGAACTATGAATCCATGGAGGATGAAACATTCATGAGAGTTGCAAGGATCGTATCGTTGGCCGCGGTTTTCTGTTTCTTGGCATTCTCTTTTGCTTCCGGGCAAAAGGTCGAAACGGTGAGCGGGGTCAAGCTCGTCCATAACGAGAAAGGCGGACAATGGGGGACGGCGCCCAAAGTCGCCCTCGAACTCGTCCGTAAGATCGGCGATGTCGACGCCGAGGACGAGACCGTGGCCTTCAACCAGCCCGGCGACGTCGCCCTGGACGGGAAGGGCAACATCTATATTCTGGATTCGGCTAATGCCCGTGTTCAAAAGTTCGGCCCGGACGGGAAATATAGTGCGACGATCGGCCGCAAGGGACAGGGCCCGGGCGAGTTCGTCCTGCCGGACTCAATCAATTTCGACAAGGCCGGCAACCTCGTTGTTTTCGACCCCTTTCAAAGGAGAATCCAGTTCGTCCTCGCCGGCGGGAAAGACACGAAGATGGTGACGGTCGCCGATCAGCAGATCGCTAAAATGCGGTTCCTTCGCGGCGGCGGCATCGTGGCCAAGGGGAGAACGTTCCTGCCCCCCATCCCGCAGCCGGGCGCAAAAGAACAGCCGGCGACGCCCAAGCTCGTCAAGATCCTCAACGAAGAGGGCAAAATCATTCGTGATTTCGGTGATCTGATCGACCTGGGCGATCCGATGACGAGCGGCTTCGGCAGCAACATCGTCTTCGACGTGAACGCCCAAGATGAGATCGTCGCCGCGTATCAATATCAGAATCGGATTGAAAAATATACGTCGGACGGAAAGCTTCTTTGGCGCGCCGACCGGCCGCTGAACTATGCGGTCGAAGTGAGGGTAAAAGGGGAAATGAAAACCGATAGCCAGAGGGGCGGGATGGCGGTGAGCATGAAAGCTCCCCAAATGAACAACGTCGCGACGAGCGTCGCCGTCGACGGAAAAGGGCGGGCTTGGGTCGTGACTTATAACCGCCAGCTCAAGAAAGAAGAGCAGGTTCAAACCAATACGATGATGTCCATGGGCGCCGGCGGCCAGACCGTGTCCTCCAAGGTCCAAGGGGATACGGACCTTCGGACCACGGACGCCCTCAAGCTCGAGGTCTTCGACCCGAACGGCGTCCTGCTGGGCGAGATCCCGCTGACCCATTTCGCCGATTTCGTCCGAATTCAAGGGGATTTCCTGTTCGTGATCGACAGCCAGCGCGGGGCCTCGATCTACCAATACAAGATCGTCGATAAGTGACGAAGAGACGCGGCCGGGCCGCGTGTTCGCCGAAAGGAGGGCGGCGACGATGAAGAATTCGGGGACAAGAAATACGGGGACACATCACTTAATTCCCCGCCTTCGGGCGATCCTGAAGAGTGTGAGGCGGTCGGGAAACGACGTCTCAGGGAGAATGCGGTGCCGGCCCGGATTGGCGATCGTATTCGCCTTAGCGATTCCGATCGGCATCGATAGAGGAGCTATTCTATCGGCCCAAAGCCCTCCCCATTGGAAAGGGACGATCTCCCATGAGGGCGAGGTCACCGTTGTCCGCAATCCCAAGGAGCCGATGTTCAAAGGCGAGGTGCTTTCGTTCGTCGAAGAACTCGTTATCCCGACGACCGGACCGAAGGATCAATACCTCATCTCGGAAATTCGAAACACAACGCTCGACGATGAGGGAAGAATCTACGTCCTCGATGGAAAATCCTCCGATATCAAGGTCTTCGACGCTTCCGGGAAATTCCTCCAAACGATAAGTCGGAAGGGGCAAGGGCCTGGAGAGCTTGACGGTCCGTCGCAACTGTCCATCAACCGGTCGAACGGCGAGCTTTGTGTCCAGCAAGCTTCCCGGCTTTCTTTTTTTTCTCCAGAAGGGGCTTTCCTTAGGCAGGTTTCCTTTGGCACAATTATGGCCTTAATGGGGAAAATCGATTCGGCGGGGAATATCGTCTTCTTGGAAGGAATTCTCTCACCGCCGAATTCGTGGTATGCACTTAAAAAATTCGACCTCAAGCTGGATCTCCTTGTCGAGTTGCAGAGATTTCCCGCGAATAGGCGGACGGCTTACGACGCATTCTTCCCCATGGGGCGCTGGACGATCGATGACCAGGACAATATCATATATGGCTATCCGAAGACGTATGAAGTGTTAGTTTTCAACCCTCAGAACAAGCTTGTCCGCAAGATTCAGAAAGAGTACAGTCCGATCAAGATCACGGATCAGGAGGCCGCCGATGCCAAAAAGGGTCTTGCTCAGGGATACATCCCGGCCTTTTCGAAGTTTCGTCCGGCGTTTCGGAACATTGTGGCCGACGACCAGGGCCGGATTTACGTCCAAACATATCATAAAAACGCCGCGGGACATTACGCTTTTTTTGATCTTTTCGACAAAGAGGGCCGATATCTCGCCACCTTGACCCTCAAGGAAAGGGCCTTCATCCGAAAGGGGAAGATGTATTCCGTCGAGGAGGATGAAGACGGCAATCAAACCATCAAGCGTTACGCCGTGACTTGGAAGTTGAAATGAAATTGAAGGCGATTTACTCTATCGCGATGGCAAGCGCTGTTGCGTTGTCGGTCCTCGTCTTTCCATCGCTTTCAAACGCCCAGAGCTCCTCCAAATGGAAAGGAATAATTACCAGGGAAGGCGAGGTCACCGTCGTTCACAACCCCAAAGTACCGATGTATAAGGACGAGATCTTGAGGCTGAACGAACAACTTGCTATCGGAGGTTCCAAAGCCTCGGAGCCTTATTCTCTGGCGGCGGTCAAGAGCCTGGCCGTCGACGACACAGGGACTATTTTCGTTCTTGACGAAAAAGACATCGTCATCAAGATGTTCGATAAATCCGGCAAATTTATCAAATCTTTCGGCCAAAAAGGCCAGGGGCCGGGGGATCTCGACAGCCCGAGCCGAATCACGTTCGACCGAACGAAACGGATCCTGGTCGTCCGAAACGGCCCGTTGGGATTATCGCTATTCGAGCGCGACGGGGCGTTTTTAAAAACGATCGTCACCGAAGACATCAAGGCGTCTCATAACGCCGTTTTTGACACTCAAGGCCGCTTGTGTATAAATCGAATCCGCGTCCAGGATATGGAACATCGCTGGGACGTCCTGAAAAAATACGACTCCGAAATAACGACGGCCGTCGAGATGAAATCCATTCCCATCGGTTCTCCTTATAATGTGGTCGCCCCTATGGTGGCCTGGACGATCGACCGGAAAGACAACATCGTATTCGGCTATCCTCAGAAGTATGAGATCGAGATCATCGACTCCCAGGGCAAAACGATCAAAAAAATCCGGAGGGATTACGATCCGATCGAGGTCGGCCCGGAGATGAAGGAACGAAACGAGAAAGCCTTGAAGGAATCGCGGCTGCCGGCCGAAATCGCTTCGAAAATATTCCTCAGCAAGTATCACTCGGCTTATGCCAATTTTCTCGTCGATGAAGCAAATCGCTTGTTCGTCGCCAATTGGAAGCAAAAGGAAAGGGATTATTTTTACGACGTTTTTGACGAGAACGGCCGGTATCTCGCCGAAGTCCTCCTTCCTCATAGGTCGATTCTCTTCGAAGGGGGGAAGCTTTACACATGCGAAACAGATCAGGAGGATTATCCAGTCATTAAACGATACGATGTCACATGGAATCTGAAATGAAATCGACGGCGATTCGAGATATCGCGATGGCAAGCGCCCTCGCGTTCTCGGGCATTGCTTTTCCTTTGCCTTCGAACGCTCAGAACTCTCCCCAATGGAAAGGGACAATCACGAAAGAAGGGGATGTCGTCGTCGTTCGTAATCCCAAAGAGCCGATCTACGAGTCTAAAATCTTCGAATTGAAGGAAGAGTTGTCTCTCGGAGGCGGACAAGCGAGCGGAGAGACCGCTTTTTTCGGAATCAACGATATAGGGATTGATGGACTCGGGAATATCTATATCGTAGATCTGTCGGCCGGCCATATCCTCAAGATTGATAAGAACGGAAAGTTTTTACGTACCATCGGTCGAAAAGGTCAGGGACCGGGTGAGTTTCAGATGCTCAGTCTGATCTTTTTCGCGCAAGATGGAAAAACCTTCCGCACTTTCGATAATTTGAATCACAAACTATCTCAGTTTTCATTAGACGGCGATTATATCACCGCCGACATTCTCCCAAGCGGGACGCTTCTTCATGCCGCCCTTGATTCCCAAGGCCGCTTATATGTCGGAACAACGAGCTATGAGACGCGTCGAATAGAGGTTCAACGATACGACGGGTCGATGAAATCTGCTGCAAAGTTCGGCGTTTATCCGCTCGGCGGCGCCGAGAATCCCGAGGCTCCGCACCTTCGCTGGACGATCGATTCCCGGGACGAAGTCGTCATCGCCTATCCCCTCAAATACGAATTGTTGTTTTTTTCTTATGACGGTCGGCTCATCAAGAAAGTGACAAAGACACATAATCCTGTAAAACTGACGGAGGAGGAAAAGAAAGACGCAATTCGTAGTGTTCCCAAAACGCGAACGCCCAACGTTCAAGATTATCACTCGGCGTATCAAGATCTTTTCGTCGATGACGAGGGGCGGACTTTCGTGAAAACGTGGGAACGGGCCGACGCGGGCGCAGCTTTCATCTATGACATTTTCGATCCTGACGGCCGGTTCCTCGCGCGATGTCCCTTACAAGGGAGGCCGTTCCACATCAAGAAAAGGAAACTCTATTCGGTCGAAAGAGATTCGGACGATTTTCAAACCGTGAAACGCTATGCCGTCTTATGGACGTTCCCTGAGCCACGCGAGACGACCCTTCACGAAGAAAAATCATCATGAGAATAAACCTGAAAATCTATTATGCGTCGGTGTTGATATCAACCTTTGTCGGTTTTTCGGCCTTATCGGCCCAAACCGTCATCGAGAATCCGGCAACGCCCCTCGCGAGGAACGCCGGCCGCGTCCTTCAACTCGAAGAAATCTGGCGGATCACGGATGAGAGCGGCGAATTCTATTTAAAACATCCGGGGAATCTCAAATATGCCGCCGACGGCAGTTTCTTTCTAACTGACGAAGGCCAATTCCTACATTTCACGGCCGAAGCCAAGTTCATCAAAAATATCTTCAAGAAGGGGCAAGGTCCGGGAGAAATACAACAGGATTTCGAGTATCAACTTCAAGGGTTGGAGGTTTTCGTCATTGACTATTGGGCTTCGAAAATGTTCCGGATGGACTTCGACGGGAATTATTTGGGCTCCATCGGGCCGCCCGGCAAGACGCGCAACGATTTTCTTGGTGTCGTCGGAGACGATCTCGTCATCATGGAGTCGGAGTGGCCTCCGGCCAAGAATCGCACCGGCAAGGAGATGGACATCCTCCACCGTTATAAATTCCTGTCGAAGGATGGCCGCACCGAAAAGGAGATTTATACATTCA
>Ga0315274_10002854_pt1 | contig 25724 bp, 12 predicted proteins | sample YL17G02_20_MG_FD_203700 | JGI IMG/M metagenome (GOLD analysis project Ga0315274, IMG submission 203700) | Sediment microbial communities from Yellowstone Lake, YNP, Wyoming, USA - YL17G02_20 | ecosystem: Environmental > Aquatic > Freshwater > Lake > Sediment | place: USA: Wyoming | collected...
GCGAGCCTGCTGTTCCAGGAATTCCCGCAGCAACTGTTCATGATCGACCTTAGGACGCTCCGTCGGCGGTTGGCCCTCGGGAGGCGCTTCCCCAGGCTCGGTCTGAAGGTCGATGTCCGCAAAGCGTGCCATCCCGGAGCATGGCCGGATGCCAAAGAACACCGCGAACCGCTCTGCCTTCTCCGGCGCCACGACCGTGGCGCTTACCCTGTGCCAGGGGAAGGTGCCCTTAAATGGTCCATTCCCGACCAGGTGACCTTCGTCGTCTTTTCCCAGCACGAACTGCCTCGTGACATGCTGGTTGGTCAGGGACGAGAATCGGACCCATGCGACCACCGCGTCCTCACCGGAGGCCGTCAGGTCTTCCCCGGCTACCAGGAAGGAGAACTTGATCCTGGCCCCCGGCACCGTCGGCAGGCTGGGACTCCAAAACCCCTGCGCCTCTTCCGGGAAGTCCGACCCGATCGCGGTCAACCAGACCACCGCGGGAGTATCCACCGTCAGCCGTGGGCCGGCTTCCGGCAGGTACGGTCTGTAGCTCACTCGCAGGTCGAAGCCCCGATCCTTTGTGCACTTCCAGAAATACGGCTTGTATTCGAACCGGCGGGGCTCCAGGTGGACGGCGGTGCGGGCGGGATTGCCCACGATGGGCACTGGCTCATGCGGGGCGTCGCAGTACGGCACCCGGAAGGTGTACAGCCCCAGCCCGAACTCTTCCATGTCCGCCGGGCGTTCCTGCGAGCCGCGTTCCCGGCCGGTCTCGGCCTGGTACTCCGCCAGCGTTCGGTATTCTTTTCCGCGCCCCACGTCCGCCTGGATGGTCAGGTTATCCCCGGAGGCACCCCACCGGGGCACCTGGCGGAAGACTCCGCCGGGATTGATGGTATACACGTTGTCTTCAAACAGGTCCCACTCGTCGGCAAGCTGGTCCACGAGAGGCGACTGAGGGTCGCCGATTCCCGCCTTCTGGGCATCGGCCGACGCCGAGTGTCCCTGGAGGTTTTCCACGCTCCCCCATCGCCACGACTTCCGCGCCACCACGCTGCGCAGCACCAGGTTCTTCCGGAAGATGTTGTCCGTCGGGCTCGGGTGCTGGTATTCGGGAAAGACACATATTCCGATCTCGTTGTCGGCTATGTAATTGTACTGCGCGAGCATCCGCTCGCAGAGCCGGTACGCAAAGCCGTGCAGGTTGTGAACGGATGTGTTGTAGAGGATGGTGGAGTCGTTGCAGAACGCTTCGTTGTACATCCCATTGTCCCTGGCGCGCACGATCGCGTTGCCGTAAACGTAGAGCGCCTGGGCATTGATGTCCGACCACCAGCCGAAGAAGCCGGCGTCCGCTGCCACGTTGTACCGAAAAGTAGTGCACCGAGAGCCGGCGTTGCCAACACTATAACCGCATCGGCCCCAATAATAAGAGCCCCCACCCGCCGCATCCTCCTCCGGAGTAATTCGGTTCGGCATATCCGTCCCCGGATGCACCGCAAGACACTCTTCTACCACATCGCCGGGTCCGCCACTGCCGAAGGCAACCTGCCGCGTGTTGATAGCTGTGCAGCGCCTGACGACACCGAACTTGCCTGCCAAGCCAAAGGCCCAGTCCCCCGGAGAATCGTTCCACAGGTCTTGCGCGACGCAATCCTCCGCCAGGTTATACTCGCCGGTGCTCAGCACACCCCCGCTGACGTCGAACATCCGCAGACCCCGCACGACTATGTAGGAGCCGTCCAGTACCACCCCGCAGAAGCTCCTCGGCACAGCCTCTACCTCGTGGGCGGCGGGGTTATCGCCGCCGATGTTCAGTCGTATCTTATTGTCTTGCACTATGAAGCAATTGACCGTCTCGTCCGTGACCTCGGTGAACCCGTTCAAGCCGATGTAGTAAGGCGCTCCCGGTCCAGGTGCCGGGCCGGAGACGGCTTTGCCGTCGACTGCGAGGAGAAAGGCCGGAACAGTCTTGGTGGGGTTGTTCACCTCCGGCTGCGGCGCCTCGTAGAGGTTCTTGCTCCCTTCCACTTTCTGCCAACCCGTGACCGCATACTTGGGGCTCGTGATGAACACTGGGTGCTCCCCAAATGCCTGGAAGACGATCGGTTTCCCCGGTTCCCCCGAGTTTTTCACTCGCAATGTCTCCCGGTAGATCCCGGCCTTGATCCACACGGTGTCGCCCGCCACGGCGCTCTCCGCTGACTTGCCGAGGGTTTTCCAGGGTTGTTCCTCCGTTCCCAGGTTCTCATCGGACGCGTTGGGGGCCCCTTGATCCACGCAGTAGATGGCGGCCTGCGCGCAGGCCGTTGCCGCCCACATGAGCAGAACCGAAACGACAAGCCTATGGATTGCCGACTTCATCTTCCCTTCTCTTCTTCTGGATGGCCGACACATTGGCACCCCTTTCCAAGCCTTCTGCCTATTGTTCTATGTGTGGATACGCGTCACAAGCCCGCTATTGGAATGCCTATTGCTGATGATGGCAGACCACGGAACCCGCTCGTCGGATGTGCCTGCAGCGCCTGACCATCACCAGGTAGAACGCCCACTAGGCGGCAAAGCACAACCGCAGCGCCAGGGCAATCATTCGCTCGCGGTGCGACAAGCGCAGTCGCCAAATCCTGATGAAGGCTGCCACCGCGAGCGCAAGAGGTCCAGCCATGCCCAGGCGCCGCCATTGCCTGCGGCTCCACTGCCTCTGGACAAACGCGACCCCCATAGCGTGTTTCGCCTGGCGGGATAGGCACTCCATGAACGACAACGGGTACACGGTCCTCACCACTACGTGATCAACGCTACCGACCTTAATGCCACGCGACAGGAACTCCAGGGAAAGCTGTATGTCCTCGGCTGTATTATCGCGCTCATCAACGAGATGGGTTAAGAGTTCCCGTCGCGCCGCCATATTGGCAACCGTGGGGTATCTACGGGTCCCCAAGCGAGTCCCTGCTGAGTTCCGGACGCGATCAATCTCCTGCTGGACGCGAACATAGGCGTTCAGCACGCGGTTGGCTGCCTGCACCTGGCCGCTGGCCACGCCGTGGCTGGCACCTGCCTTTACCATCTCTGCAACCCAGTCTATGGGGACCAAACAGTCGGCGTCGGTCAACAGAACATGCCGCCCCCGGGCCAAGCCGATGCCCAGGCAGCGGGCTGGCGCCGAACCAATCCGCTCGGGCCGCTCAACGGACCTGACCTTGGGGTGCGCGAGCAGCGCCGCAAGGCTCTCCCGGTCGCCCTGCCCCAACCCGTTGAGCACCAGTATGAGTTGAGAGCTGCCCTCGAAGTCTGCGAGCGAATGGAGCACGCTCTGAAGGCACTCGCGCGTAAAGGCCCCGGCCGTCGCCACCGGGATCACGACCGAGACAGCCGGTTCTTCCCCAGCCATTGCATTCGTTCTTTCTCATTTCGGGACTGTGCTCTGGCACTCAGCCAACCGCGAGCAATGTACTGTCCGTCCCAGGCCGGGTCAACCGTCGGAACGTAGGTGGACCCGGGGCCTAACAGCCTGTGGCACAAGTAACGTTGCGCTCTCTTGTCACGGCGTGGCCGACGATGCCGCGGCCCAAAGCCTATGGCCTTGCAAAGACGCGGACTCCTTCTCGGGGGGCACGTCAGCCGCAATCCCTGCGCCGCAGCCTGCACGACGTCCCAAAGGTTGACATTTGCCGCCCAAGCTGACAGAATACGGCTCGGCCACGAGCCCACGTCTTCGCGGCGCCGCCGCGCAGCGTCGGCCGCGGCACAAATCAGAGCAGGCTCGGAGGCATCGTCAGCAAGGAGGTCGAACATGTCAAACGCCCAGGCGGCCCCGCGGGAGGGGCAAGGCGCAGAGCAAAGGAAGATCCAGATCAGGGATGCCGGGATCGCCACGCACTATGCGAATTTCTTCACCATCATGGGCGGACGCGAGGCCATACTATTGAGCTTCGGCAGCCAGTTCAGCTCGCCCGACACGGTGCAGCTTGAGCACAAGATAGTCTTGAGCCCAGGCAACGCGAAGAGAATGGCCATCTCGCTCGGCCAGGTCATCCGACGCTACGAGGAAGAGCACGGGGAGATTGACATCAACCCGCCAAGGCCACCCACCCGGCCCGGGCGGGCCGAAGGGGGCGATTAGGGCTCGCACGGGTGTTCGAAACGCCGGCCCCCTTACCATGCCGTTGCGAGTGCTGACCGTGGCTTGACGAGGTCATCCAATGGACAACGGGCCGATCCTCAAGAGCGTCTCGCGACAGCTTATAGAACTTGCCGCGGCAAGCCCCCCCCTTCACTCCTTCAACCGGCAGTTCGTCCGGCTGCTGCTTGATGGCACGCAGGCGCTGGCCGTGACGCTCTGGCTCGTCAGCAGGGACGAGCTGACGCTTTCCGAAGAGATCGAGGAGTCCGTCGGCGCCATCGCGGGGATCAAGCTGCCGAGCAAGGAGCAGGAGAGGGACCTTCGCCGCGCCTACGAGCACGGCGAGACGGTGGTCCGCGAGAACCGCCCCGCCGCCTTCGACCCGCTGGTTGCGGAACAGGAGGCCCGCCGGGTGTTGGCGTTTGTTCCGCTGGCGGGGGCCGGAGGCAGTTTCGGGGTGGCGCGGCTGGTCTTTCCGCCGCTCTCCGATGGGGAGCTTCGGGACAAGGCACGCCTCGCAGAGTCCGTCTGCGGATACTACGCGTTCTACGACGCTGTCCGTGTAATCCAGGTCCGCCACAGGGAGAGGCAGGACATAGACCGGCTCTCCAAGGCAGTGCTTCAACTCCAGCATTACAGCTTCTCCAGGTCTCTGCCGGAGGTCGCCGTCAACTCTGCAATGGAGCTGACGCCACGGCTGGAACGCGTCTCATTCCTGACGGCAGACAAGACCGGCTCACTGCAGATCGCAGCCGTCAGCAGCGTAAGCAGCCCCGACAGGAAGGGTCCCTGGGCAAAGCTACTGTGCGAGATGGCGCAGGTCATTCTGCAACGCGGGGAGCCCCTGGAGTACGTCCTTGAGCAGAGTGCCGCCTCCGAGATCGAGGAGCCGGAGTTGAGGGAGTACGTCAACTCGTACGGCGTCATGACCGGGGTGAAGTCACTTCTTGCCTACCCGCTGCGGTTCGGGGAGAGGAAGCTGGGGGCCATGGTTTTCGAGAGCTTCCAGGAGGCGCCGCTGAGCGGATTCGAGAAGATGCTTTGCGCCGTGTTCGCCGCACACGCCGGCTCCGCCCTCGGCAACAACGCCGACTTCAGGCGGGTCCCCCTGTCGCGGCTGCTGAGCCGGGGTCTGGACGAAGGCCGCAGGAAGACCCGGCGCGGCCGTCAGGGCCTGAGGACGGGCTGGAAGGTTGCACTGGCCTTGCTTGCCGCGGGGGCCGCCGTGTGGTTCGTGGGCTTCCACAAGGTTCCTGAGAAGGTGGGCGCCGCGTGCTTCGTGGCCCCCTACGTGTCGCGTGTGGTTACGGCAAAGGTCGCGGGCGAGATCGCAGGGGTCGATTTCGAGCACGGAGAGATCGTCAAGGAGTCGCAGGTGCTGATCCGGCAGAGGGCAGATTTGACTGAACTGTCGCTCTCAAGGGCGTTGGAGAACCTCCAAGGCATCAAGGCAAACATGCAAAGGCTGCGGGGCGAGGCGAACACGCCAAGGGCCGATCGGCCTCAAGGCAACGTGCTTGCGCAGATCGTGGTCCTTGAACACGCCTTTGCCGCGGAGCAGCACGAGGTCGAGATACTGCGTCAGCAGTTGCAGGACTGCACCCTGAGTGCGCCGATCAGCGGCGCTGTCATCAGCCCGGAGAATCCGAAGGCGATGGTCGGCATGGTCGTGCGTCCCGGCGAGCCGCTCTGCGAAATAGGAGAGATCGAAGAGAAGGTACGCATACGGATCGCCCTTCCCGAGGAGCACGCGCCAGAGGTTGAGGAAAATCGGGAAGTCGAGATCAGCCTCCAGCCGTTCGTTGCCGGGGAAGTCATCAAGGGCAGGATCGAAAGCATCGCCGCGCGCTCTACGACCTACAAGAACGCGAACGTATTCATGGTGGATGTGATCGTTGCGAACCGCAGAGTGGAAGACATAAGTGGCGCAGGGCCGGGCGATTACCTGCTGAAGCCCGGCATGACCGGCAAGGCTCGGATCAAGATGGGGGGCGATTCGACGTACTTCCGTATATACGCACGAATGCTGCTGCGTAAGCTTCGGTACTGGCTGTTCTGAGCCGCCTCGCCGGCAGCTACGGCAAGGGGCGTCATCGACCGGGGGATGGGCGGGGTTCAGAACCTGTCCTGCCCGAACAGGACCTGCTCGGTCTTCTCCACGGCAAGGTCCCGGGCAAGAAGCTGCACGCGCACGGCGGCATAGCCTCTGCGGAACTGCCCCTGGCACTTGCCGACCAAGCGGGACAACTTGCGCGAGGCGAAGGGTTTCGAGCCCGCCGCGCGAAAGCGGCGCCGCAGGCGCGCGAGGGCCTTCTCGGTTAGGGGCTTGAAGGTATCGTCTTCAAGGGAAAGGTAGAATCTTGCCGTGCCTGGCTTCCCGCGGCGGCCGCATCGGCCGGCAAGCTGCTTATCAAGGCGCGTGAGCTGAGATCGACCCGCCCCGATGACGCAGAGGCCCCCGAGTTGTTCGACGTCTTCGCCCAGAGGGATCTCGACCCCGCGCCCCGCCATGCTTGTGGCCACTGTGACTCTGCCGGTCTGGCCGGCCTGCGCGATGATCTGAGCTTCGCTGCTGTGGTCCACTGCGTTGAGAACGCTATGGGGGACGCCCCGCGCACGGAGCAGCTCGCTGAGGCTGCGCGATTCATCCACCGACCAGGTCCCCACGAGCACGGGGCGTCCCTTCTTGTGGCTGTCGGCTACCTCGTCCGCCACCGCGCCCATGCGGTCCTGCGCGCTGCAGAAGAACACGTCAGAGAGCCGCTCGAGGCGTAGAGGGAGCCGCGGCGCAAAGCGGACGGTCTTCATGTCGTAAACGGAGTGGAACTCCTTTCCCGCCTCCCATGCCGTGGCCGTCATCCCCGCCAGGTGCTCGTAAGAGCGGATGAGGGACTGCACTGTGATCTTCTTCACTACGCTCTGGCGAGGGCGGACCGAAGCCCCTTCTTTCGCTTCAAGCGCCTGATGCAGCTCCCCCCCAAGCCTCTGGCCGAGCATCAGCCTGCCGGAGATTTGGTCGACAAGCTGAACCTCACCTCCGCGCACTACGTAGTCCTTGCCTCTATCGAACAGATGCTCTGCAACGATGGCCTCCAGGATGCGATCCTCCCAATCGGACTGCGTCATGTGCATGTAGCCATACCTCTCGCCGAGCTGCGAGACCCTCGTCTTGGCCTTCTCGGACAGCTCGGCGGTGTGCCGGACGCGGTCGAGGGTGAAGTCGCCGTGGTTGGTCAGGCTTTCCAGGGCGAAGCGGCGGCAGATCGTGTAGAGCTCCGTGTCGCGCTGCTGCTCAGCAGGCTCGGCAATCGAGACAGGCTGCCGCGCGTAGTCTATCAGGACGCTGTCCACCTCGTCGATTATCGCGAAGTAGCGACCCCTCAGGCAGCGCTCCTCCCTGTCCAGACCGCTGATCTCGCTGTGAAGGTACTGCCATATATTCCTGCGGCGGATGGCATCGGGCGCCTGCTGCATATAGTCGCGCAGGAAGTCGTAGGCGATCTGAGTCACAGTGGCGTATGTCACGTCGGCCTGGTACGCCCTCCGACGTTCCTGCTGCGGCGTATCGCACAGCACGTAGCCCACACTGAAGCCGAGCAGGTTGTAGACGGGTGCCAGCATCCGCGCGTCGCGCTCGACCAGGTAATCGTTGGCGGTCAGCACGTGCACGCCCCGCCCGTCAAGTGCATAGAGGCAGGCGGCCAGGGGCGCAACGAAGGTCTTCCCCTCCCCAGTATCCATCTGAACCACTTGTTGGTCACACAGGGCGACAGCGGCGGCAACCTGCACGTCAAACTGCCTTATGCCCAGCTTGCGCCCGGTGGCCTCCCTGACCAGCGCGAACATCTCGTCGCGCAGCCGAGACAGCTCCGCCCCGCCCCTGCGCCGCCTTTTCAGCGCCAGGACGCGCTCCGGGAGCTGCTGGTCGGAAAGCTCCCGCACGGACGGCTCCAGCGCGTTGATCCTGCCGGCTGCCCCGGCGTAGCGGGCCTTCCTCATGCGCTCAGACAGGCTCTCGGCGGTTCGCAGCATCTCTCACCCACAGCACGCCCCGCGCCCGGCGGCGGCTCAGCGCTCGGTTAACCTCAAACGGTTGCCTCGCAGGAGTATAGGCAACCCGCGGGGGCGCTCGCAACCGCGATTTGACTTTATCGAAGGCGCCCCTGCCCGGCGCGTATCGGCTGCCGCATACCAGGCGCCAAGGGGCACCCAAAGGGTGATTTGGCTTGACACAGGTGTGTCCCGCATCTATATTATGTCGCACGTTGTGGGAGGGGTTTTTTTGCCTTTCATTGCGAACAGCGCTGCATGTGGGAGTTTTGGGAGCGGTTATTGAGTTTTTCTTCAGCAGGAGCATGGCAAATGAAGGTCCGAGCGGGCGCACAAAAAAGCCGTCAACTCACCCTGGAAAAACTTGAAGAGCGCGTACTTCTCAGCCCCGTCAATCCTGGCGAGCCAGCCGAGCTGCAGGACGGCGACCAGTTGTTCTTCGTACAGGGCGAGGTGCCAGAGCCGGGGGGGACCGACGGGATGGGTCCGCTCACAACGGTCATCATCGTCAGCTTCGACGGGCCTGGTTATGTGCGGTTCCAGGACTCCCTCGACCACTCTTACACCGCCGGCATACCCAACGGCGGCAAGATCGGCGACGTGTATTTCTACAACGTCACAGAAGACTCAAGCCTCCTGGTCCAAACCGGGGTGTTCTTAGAGGGCTTCAGCATGGGGAACGTGTATGCGCCTGTCAGCGACCTGCCGGACGCAGTGGGGGATGCGCTGTCAATCGCGGTGCCGCCGGGGGAGTCAGGCGCTGGGGCAACCTACAACACGGGACGGCTTGTCGTCAGCGCCGCCGGGGAGAGCTCCTCCGACTGGGTGACGTTCGCCGCCCAGGAGGCCGAGCAGATTAACGTCACCGCTGGCGGCGACGGCGCGAGCGTCGGGATCTACACGAAGTACGGCCCCTACCCCATGGTCTTCCGAGGAGTGGACTCCTATAACATAGGCGACGACAACGCCAACGGCGAGCTCGACGACGTTGCCGTGTTCCTGCATATCATACCTACTGGCGGTATGTACAACCTGATCATCGACCGCGTAGAGCAAAACGGCGTCCTGGGGAACGTCACGGTTGCCGAGGATCTCCCCGACATCGCCGACAAAGCCGTGGACCTGACCTACAGCGGTAGGCTGGGGCTCGGCCCCCCGACCCCTACGCTCAACCTCTTTGGCGAAGGAGGTGACGACGATTATTTCAAGCTGACACTGCGCGTCGGCGAGACGCTCAATGGAGCGAACTTCTCGAACGTCACGCAAGTGCGCCTGCTGGACACCGAGGGGACGCTGATCGGGGAGCTGATTGGCGCCGGGGGGGAGTTCACCAACCCGCTCGACGAGAACCTGGTGCTCACCATGGACGTGGTGAGCTCCGCGAACTGGTCGTTCGACATCAGCGTGGACGAACCGCCGCTCAGCAACATCGTCATGCTGAACATAGATTCGAGTGGCAACTACATATGGTGGAGCGGGCCTGGGTCAGAGGGAGCGGGCGCCTATCCCTGGATGGAGCCGCCTCTCCCGGGTATGACCGAGAACGTCCGCGCACCCGTGGGGAGCGGCGGGGCCGTCATCACGGGCAACGTTCACTTCAACGACGCCTCGACCGGCCTCGAGCGCTTTGCCCTGGACGGCTCCCTGAAAGGCTCCATCGGCATGACGGGCGACACGCTGGACCAGGACGAGACCATTCAGGAGATCATGGTCGGCTACATACACGGCTACGAGGGCGGCACAAGGGGCGGCGTCAACACCGTAGGAGACGTGGAAAGGCTGCTGGTCAGGACCAGCGTGGCCGGCGCTGGCAGGCAGATCGCTGACATCGACGTCGGGGGCTACTTGCTTGACTTCCAGGTCAGCGGCGGCATCTCCTCGGACATCACCGTTGGCGGGGTCTCGAGCGAGACTGTGCTGCTCATAGACACGGATTACCAGATAGGCAGCGGCGAGCTGAATCCTGCCTCCGTGAACCAGGCCCGGATCAATGACACCCGGGACAGTGCTTTCGTCGTCGGTTCTCCGGGAGGGGATTTCGACATCAAGGGATCCATGCGTTGGTCCGAGCGTCCGCCTTCGGGCAAGTGGGACCCACAGGACTGGTACGTGTTCAACGCGGGCCTGGGCGAGGAGATAAACATCTCGATGACCGTCCTTGGCGGCTGGCCCGCCCCCGCCTGGGTCTACGCGCCCTCCGGGCGCATCGTCGCCTACGTTGATGAGGAGAACAGCGCGACCTTCGAGGCGGACGAGGGCGGCAACTACTACATATTGGTCGGCCGTCTCGTAATACCCGACCGCGCGATCGACCGCGAGGGGTGGGATATGGACTACCGCCTTGCGGTCCGCGGGGCGGCTCCAGTTGGCTTTGCAGGCGTGGTCGCCGGTTCCGACATCTTCGGCATACGTGAATTGGAGGCTTTCCCTTGGTTCACTTTGCCTGGGTTCGCAGGCTCGATAACGGCCAACAGCATGGGTTTCCTCGATCTCAGAGGCGAGGGTGACGGCGGCGTAGTATTCGGGGTAGTATCCGTGGATTTCAACATCACTGGGGATCTGGGCTTTGTGACCTCCACCGGCTGGCTGCCGACAGAGGACTATAAGGGGTGGCCCGGTGGGCCCACATTCGTGGTAGGCGGCAATATTGACAGACTCGAGACCCGCCTGGGCCATTTCTCGTTCGACGGGATGACTGTGGGTGGGAACCTCGGCGAAGTGTACTCCGCCGGCTTCCTGGGCCACAGAGGCAATACCACGCGCCCCATTTTTGTGCAGGGAGCGGTAGGCTCCGTGGTAGCGGAGGGCGATTTCTGGGTCGACCTGACCGTCCACACCGGCGGGCTTGACCTGCTCTACGTGGGCGGGGACTTCGGCTCGCGTTGGCTCTCGTACGCCCGTGTGGCCGGCGCGGTGGGTGTAGACGTGGGCTTCGCATACGTGGGGGGCACCATCTACCATGAGGGCCTTGAGGTCATGGCGGTACCCGTGGTCACCCAGGAAACCTTCGTTGATGACGGCGGCGCGATCATCCAGTTCGCTCCTGCGTCAACCGTGCTCGATACGCCTGCCACGCTCAGCTACCGCTACCTGCCCGTAGACAGCCTGCTCGGTCCGGTGGGCGCAACGATAACGGAGATCACCGCGTCCGACTCCCTGACGATCACTGCGAAGTCCGGCCGCGTTGACCTCGGATACGTACGCTTCGGCAGCAACGAGAAGAGTTACCTGGAGGTCAAGCGCCAGGACTCGCTGGCGGAGTGCGACATCTACTTCGTTGAGGCGCTTAGCGAGACCGTAGCCCGTATCGTCAACGACACGAACCACGGCGACATAGTCAACGCGAACGTGGGGTCGGTGGGTGAGATTTCCACCGGCGGCCACATCGGGATCTCGGAGAGGTTCCTGACCGCAGGCGGAAGGCTGATCAACCCGGGTGGCTTTGCGCCCGATGCCGTCACGTATGTCACCGAGGAGAACCCGGCCTACTTCAACGGTATCATCGCCAGCGGGGACGTGGGCATCGTCGAGGCCGGGGGCTCCATTGGTGACGTCTACGTGACGGGAAGCATCGGTGAGGTGACCGCGAACGCCGACGGCGTAACCAATGGCACACTGTTCACCTTCCGTAGCAAAGTGCGCGAGGCACGGACGTGGGACGGCATCGCGGGCGTGGTCTATGCCGGCGTGGACCTGGGAGTCATTGACACTGGCGCCGGTCTCTACGGCGGCATGGGCGAGGTGCCGATAGGCGGTGTCTTCACCGGCGGCATTATTGAGAAGGTATCCCTGAGCGGCGCGCTGATCGAGGGCCCCATCTTTGCCTCTGGCGGCATCGTCAAGTTCAACGCGAATCAGACGGTGTTCCATAACGCCACCATCGGGGCCGGAGCCAGTTACTCCGACTGGGCTCTGTGGGACAACTGGCGTATGACAACACAGGGCGTCAGGTTCGAACAGTTCAGCCTCACGGGGACAGGCACGATCATTGACGAGTCCGTGATCCAGGTCGGCGTCCTCAACAAACTTACCATGTCAAGCGACACCAGCGGATTCGTGGACTCACACATATGGGCGGTCGGCGACCCAATTACAGAGGAGGGCATCAATCAGATCTCCATCCAGGGCGGCGGCATGGACGGCACGGGGTTGCCCCCCTGCTGCAACAGGCCCCACATCGAGAGCAACCAGATCATAAAGAGCATCGACGTCAAGAATTGCGATATGACCAACCTCTGGATATCTTCCCTGAAATCCATAGGCAAGATCTCCGTCAAGGGCGGCGACATCAGGGCAACTCCTACTACTAGGGCGTGGGATAGCAGGATCACTGCACCTCTCGGGATAGGCACTATTTCGACAGATAACATCACGGGTGCCGGGAGCATGTACATCGGCGCCGCTCAGGTGAAGAGCATAAAGGTCGCGGGCAACGTGACGCCGGACATCACCACGGACGGCGGCATCGTAAAGATGGACGTCAAGGGCTCGATGTCGGGAAACTGGGCTCAGATCGGCCCCAACGGGTACCTCGGCAAGCTCTCCGTCGGCATGGGGCTGTCCGGCGACGTGGACGTCGCCAACTACATCGGCTCCATTGACGTGAAAAGCGGCAACCTGTCGGGCGACGTCATTGCAGGCGGCAGTAACTCCAAAAACGTTGCCATTAGTTCAATCAAGGTGAAGGGCGGCTCCCTGACGGGCGACGTGATGACCGAAGTGAACGTTGCCACGGTGAGGCCCGGCGGCGGCATCGGCACGATTGACGTCGGAGGCGACCTCACGGGCGACATTATCACGACCAGCTACTACAACCCGGTGACAGGCTTGCCGGTCAGGGCGGACATCAAGTCAATCAAAGTGAAGACCGGCGACATGTCGGGCTGGGTGCTTGTCACTCAGAACGCACCTCTTGATGCACGGGATCCGGGCGGGAACATCGGCCAGGTGTCGGTCAAGGCCGGCACCCTGTCAAGCCTGATATGGACAGACAAGGGTAGCCTGGGCACGCTTGACGTCTTCACGGCTAATGGCGCCCTGGTCGATCTGACCGGAAACCTGAAGCAGGTCAAGGCCAAGGGTAGTATTCTCAACTCGTCCTTCACCGCAAGCGGGGCACTGTCTACAGTGCAGGTGTCGGGCAATTACACCGACACTTCAATCGTGGCGGAGACGATCGGCAAGGTCCAGGTCAAAGGCACTATCAGCGGCTCTGGCGGCGACGACGTGATTGACGCGACCAACGCGTTGAGTTCGTTCCAGGTGTCGGACGCCACCCAGAGCCAGATCATATCGGCTTTGAACAACCACGTGAACTTCGCCGGCGTAGATGCCTACGTCGGATAGGCGCCGTGGCGTTGGGCTTGCTCTGGCGGCCGCGCTCCGTTTTCGGTGGCGCGGCCGTGCTTGTTTTCGGGGTCCGGTGCTCAAACCTTGCCGGGGCGTCCCCGGGAGGGAGCACCTGTGATTGCGTGCAGGGGTTGCGGGGTGGTGCATCCCGCGTGGGTGAGGCAGCGGGGCCCGGCCTTTTGCAGGTTAAGCATAATGTGGCAAAAGTGGGGTATCCTGATGAACCGCTTGAGGGAAGGGCGAGAAATGCGAAACACTGCGATCTGCGTGGCAATTGCCTGCTTGCTGTTCGCGTCCACAGTGCACCGCCGGTGCCTGGGGGCCGAGGGCCCGGATCTATTCGAGAAGTCGTGGGCCGCTGCGAGCCTCCCCCACAGGCGCGTAACCCTGTGCTCCAAGGTCATGGAACTCGTTCAGGCCATCGAGGTGAAGGAAGGCCAGAGGGTCAGCCGGGGCGACGTGCTGATCAAGCTGGACGCTCTAAAGCTGGAGCGCCAGAAGGCAGTGGCCGAGAAGAACGCAGATTTCACGGCCAGGATACAGTCGGCCCAGGCGAAGTCCGCGCACCTGGCCCGCGAGTTCGAACGCAAGGACAAGCTGGGAGAGTTCCTCTCGGAGTCGAAGTTGGACGAGGCCCGCACTGACATGGAACTCGCCAAGCTGGAGGTGCAGGAACTGCAGCGTCAACAGGAGCTGGCAAAGGCCGGCGTGGGCTACTACGAGGCCCTCTTGCGGGACTACGCCATCGTTTCCCCCATAGACGGCGTGGTGTCCAACCTGATGGTCGAGACGGGCGAGATGGTGAAAGAAGGGCAGGCGGTGGTGGAGGTCATTGACCCGGATACCATCGAGGTCAGGGTGCACCTGCCCGAAGGAACGCTGGCCAGGATCGGGAACGCTCAGGGGACATCGGTGACATTTGCTGCATTCCCTGGTGAGCCGGCTGTTCCGGGCGAGATTCACTTCATATCCCCAGACGTAGACAGCAGCAGCGGGACATTCCTGGTCAAGATATTGGTCGAAGCAAAGGGATCTCAACTCAGGCCCGGACTCGCCTGCCAGGTGCGGTTTGCCGAGGGTTCCGGCGCATCCGCCACACCGTCGTTAGAGCCAGCGCCGGCTGTACGAGACAGCACATGAGCAGCATTGCCGACAGGACCCCGCCCATCAGGAAAGATCTCGAGATAACGCCGCAGTACTACCGGGGCGAACTGTGCTACGTTGTGAAGGATCCCGTCACCGGCAATTTCTACAGGCTGAGAGAACCTGAGTACGTCGCGCTGAAGTGCTTTGAGCGGGGCATGGGAGTGGAGGAGGCCCGGGACGAGATCAATCGGCTCACGGGCGCCGAGGTGGCTGAGACCGAGGTCTACAAGTTCGCCAACCAGCTCCAGAACTCGGACCTGCTCAAGAGCAAGGGCATGGGGGACGTCAGGCGCATTGTGCGCAACGCCGCACTCCAGAAGAAGGCGAAGTTCCGCTCCGTCATATCCAACTATCTGTGGGTGACAATCCCGCTCTGGGATCCCGACAGGACGCTGGACAGGCTGCTGCCGGTCTTCAGGTTCCTCACCAGGCCGCTGTTCGTCGCGGGCTGGCTGGCGGCGGCAGGGATCGGTCTCTGGATCATCCTGACCCACGCGAGGGCGTTGATGGCGGATGCCTTCTCCTTGCTGAGCGGCTGGAACTTGCTCATACTCAGCGGGGCGATCTTCGCCAAGACGTTCATCCACGAAATGGGCCACGCGCTCACCTGCAAGCACCTGGGCGGACACGTGCGGGCTATCGGCCCGGCGCTCCTGGTGTTCCAGCCCTGCATGTTCACGGACGTTACAGACGCGTGGACGTTCCCCTCCCGCTGGGATCGCATCAAGGTCAGCGGCGCAGGCGTCGTGTCAGAGATAATCCTTGGATCGGTGGCCGCTTTCGTATGGATCTCATCCGAGCCGGGGCTGGTCAAACAGATCTGCTATGCTCTCATGGTGACGTGCACGCTAAGCACCGTGCTGTTCAACGCCAACCCCCTGCTGCGCTTCGACGGCTATTACATCCTCAGCGATTTGCTCGAGATGCCTAACCTGCGCATCAGGGCCGATCAGCACCTGGGCTGCCTGTTCGACCGGTACGTGCTCGGCGTCGACACGCCGATTCCCGAGGCGACGCCGGCAGATGGGCGCATATACCTGGTGTACGGGATTGCCCGGTTCTTCTACACGTGGTTGATCATGCTGGCCATCGGCTTCCTGCTCTTGGGCATATTCGTGCCGCTCGGCGTGGTCATGATTGCCTCGTCATTCTACGGCATGATTCTGACACCCGTCTGGAAACGTGCCATGCAGCTCGGGAAGCAGTTCCAGGCGGGCAAGGTTCACCTCAGAGCGCTGCTGGTTCTCGCAGTAATCTTCCTGTTGACCGCAGGGGTCTTTCTGGTCCCCATCGACTACCGGATCCAGGCGCCGTGCGTCGTGGAGCCGGGGCATGTGACTATAGTACGGACCCCCGCGGAGGGCGATGTTGCAGAAATCCTTGTCCGTGAGGGTCAGTCCGTCCGAAAGGGGCAGAAAGTCGCGCAGATGGCAAACCCCGAGCTGGTCCACCGGGCGCAGGCGGTCAGAGAGAAGATAGCCGAGTCGGAGGCGAAGATCCGGGCTGCTCTGGCAACTGACGCTGCGGAGGTCGAGCTTGAGCAGGCTGAGAAGAACAAGCTGACGGCGGAACTCGAGCAGCTTGAGGATGAGATCGCGAGTCTGTGCCTGGTGGCGCCGCACGACGGAGTCGTGGTGAATCTGCACCGCAGTGAGGTCGCCACGCAGGCCCCCCAGCACATGCGTGTCCTTTTCCCCCCTGCAGATCCGGACGTAGACATGAAGCAGTTCGAGGGCATGCGCCTGAGCGAGGGGACCGGCTTGCTGGCAGTGGCGCGCATGGACGAGGCCGTGCTGCGCGCGTTTGTTTACGAACGGGACGTCTCGTCACTCAAGCTCGACCAGCCTTGCGAGTACGTGCTTGTTTCTCAGCCCTCGGAACTCCGGCGCTCACAGGTGCGCTCGCTTGCGCCGGTGGACGTCAAGACTATCGAGAACGTAGGAGTAACATTGGCCGACATCGGTTACATCCCCGTGGAGCCGGGCGCGGAGGGCAAGAAAAGGCCGTTGGTGACGCTCTACGTCGCTGAGGCGGCTGTGCCGCAGGGCGATGCTAACCTGAGTTGGGGCCTGACGGGCAAAGCCAGTATTACATACGGCCGCGGGCCGCTCGGCCCCCATTACGTAAAGAAGATCATCGCGGCAATCAAGCTAAGGCTCCAGCGGATCTGAGACGTGAGGCAGAAGCAACCTTGCCGAAGCTCAAGAGAATCGTCGAAACCATCATCGTGACTGCTTTGATCATCGGATTGTCGGCGGTCGCGCTGATGCGGATAGCGCGCCTATGCTCGCGCTTTTTCGGGTCCTGAATCGCCGCCAGAGCGGGATTACTCCGCTGGGCGGTCGGCCCCTTCAGCGCTGTCGGACACCGCGGCGGGCGTCTCAGCGGAGAGCGGCTGCTGGGCAGGCGGTGGCACCTTCGTCGGCTCGCGCATTGCCCCGGGCTCGGGCTCGAGCATACCCATCGCCTGTTGCAGGCTGAGCCTGGCAAGACAGTGCTCGGCGACGGCCTCCCAGTACTGTCCCTCAGCGCGCACGAGCGCCGCCCGCGCGTCTGTGACCTCGACAAGCGTGGCGACATCAGGGTATCCCCGCATTGCCATGCGCAAGCCCTCCTGGGCGCGTTTGACGTTGAGCTCCTGCACCTTGATGAGCCGCTCGGCATCCTCAATGCCAAGCATCGCCTGCCTCAGCTCCAACTGGACCTGCTCCTCCAGGTTCTCGAGCCGGAGCCTTTTCTGCCGGAGGAGGGCCTTGCCTTCGGCTATCTCCCCCTCACGCCTCATCCCATCGAACACGTACCAAGTCAGCGATATGCCGCCGTACCACCTCCGGCCCCATTCAATCCGGGCGCCGTTGTGCGGATCGGGTTTGGACCACAGGTATGTGAAGACCGCGTCCAGGGTCGGCCAGGATCGGCTCCTGGCTCTACGCAACTCCTCCTGCTGCATCCGAAGGTCGAACTCCGCTTGGTACAGTTCAGCCCGTCGCCCGTAGGCGTCAGCCACCACCTCGTCGAAGTCAGGGTTGACCGGGAGGTGCTCGAGCGCACTCGTCAAGGTCACCTGGCTGTCCTGGGACAGCCCCATGGCCTTGAGCAGTGAGGAAACAGCCAGCGAGATCTTGCTTTCCTGTCTCACCACGTCGGCTTCGGTGTTCGAGACCTCCACCTGCGCCCTCAGCACGTCAAACTCCGTGGCCAGGCCAGCGCCCTTCATGCGCTGGACGCTGTCGAACTGCGCCTGCGCCGACAGGAGGGCGTTTCGGTACACCTCGTGAAGCTTCTGCGCAAACAGGACGTCCAGGTAATCGCGCGCCACCTCAAAGACCACCTCCCCCACCGCGCGGCGAACCGCCTCATCCGCCATCAGCTCGAAGATGTGAGCCGACCGTATGGAAGCAGATATGGCCCCGCCCTGGAACAACGGCTGCCGGAGGACGAAACCTTGCGAGTAGTTGTCCACGGCCCCCGAGGTCAACGTCGTGCCCGCAATCTGCACGGTGCCCGTCGGCTCGTCCAGCCTGTAGTATGACGTGGATGCGGTTAGGGACGGCAGCGCCGCGCTGCGTCCTTGCCATAACCTCCCCGCAGCCCTGGCCTGCTCCTGCAACGCTGCCTGGATGTCCTTGTTGTGAGCGCATGCCACCTCGACAGCCTGTTGCAGAGACAGCTCGCCGCTCAGAACAGCCTCAGCCTGCCCACCATCGTGCTTCGTCCTGGCCCACGTGCGGTAGGATCGGGCTCTGCTGGCACGCGCGTCAAGGTAGATCTCACGGCTCTGAACGCACCCGGCAAGCGCGACCAGACAACCCAGGGCAACCATACCTCCCGCCTTACCCACGGACGATCTGCGATGCCGAGCCGCAACCGCCCCGGGAACCTTACGCGTGCAGCGCATCAGTCTCCCGATACGCCCTCCAATGATATCCATTGCTCCCCGCCTCCAGGATTGCCCGTCTGTTCACAGAAGGTATATCCCCCTGCTTTGGCGGCCCCCACACACCTCCCCTACGGCGAACCGCCCCAAACAGGCAAAGAGAATTCGAATATAACACGCTTCCCCCTATTGTCAAGCTATTGCCCCGGCTTGAGCGACGACTGTGGCCGCTCGTATAATGCCGCTGCGCTCGCAGGCGCTCCGATGCCGCGACGACTCCGCGGTGTGCAGCAGGAACCGGAACGAGTGTTCACCATACACAGCTTCAGGGTCGAGCAGATCGAGCTTCACCATGATGCGCTGAGGCCCGGCTCCCGCCCGCTGACCATCGTTCACCTCACTGACCTGCACCTCAGACGGTGGGGCCGCCAGCATGAGTTGTTGATCGAGACGGTGAACGAGCGCGAGGTTGACTTCGTATTCGTGACGGGCGACTTCATCACGCGTCGCCGGGCCAGCATACCGTGCGCCGAGGACCTGGTGAAACAGATGAAATGCCGCTACGGAGTGTTTGCCTGCCGGGGCAACTGGGAGATTGCCTATGCTCCGCCTACCCGCCGGCTCAGGCCCATAATGGCCGACTGGGGGGCGACGTTGCTGGTCAACGAATCGCGCACCGTCGAAACCCACGCAGGCACCGTGCGCGTCAGCGGCCTAGACGACCTTGCCCACGGATGGCCTGACTTCGAGGCGGCGCTCGGCTCGCCCGCGGAAAGCGCGGATCTTACGGTCCTGCTCTCTCACGCCCCGCTCGCCGTCGCCCTGTTGCCCGAAGGTCACCACGTGGACCTGGTCCTGAGCGGCCACACCCATGGCGGGCAGATAAGGATTCCTTTCCTCTGGCGCGCCCTCCTGCCGCGGTGCGCCGGGGGGTTCAGCGACGGCCTCTACGAATTCGGCCCTGTGCGCCTCCATATCAGCAGGGGGTTCGGGAGCGCGGGAATAGTGCCGGTGCGCTTCAACTGCCCCGCGCAGGTGGCGATTCTGCGGATGCTCCCGCCCACCTGACGGCGCTCTTCCCGCCGGCGACGGCACTATTGGCTCAGCACCCTCTCGACCGACCGCGCGACGGCTCTGAGGTCACTGCGCTCGCTCAGGTAGCCGTCGGCCCCCAGCCGCCGCAGCCTCCGCTGCAAGACCTTGCTCGTGACGCCGTTGAATATGACGATCTTCGCTGACGGCGCCAGGTTCTTGAGGTTCCCGATCAACCCCCGCACGCCGCCAGTGGGAAGCGGCCCGCACTTGGCGTTAACAATGACCGCATCCATGTGCCTTTCGGAAAGGATTTCCTGCGCCGTCTCCAGCCCAAGGGTGACTTCGCACTCGAATCCCTTCTCCGAAAGCATGTCCCTGAGCTCGTCGATCGCATGCCGGTCATCTTCGACCAGCAGCAGTCTGCGACTGATCTGACCTACTCTGGATGCGGCCATGCCCCGACGCCCTGGCGTTTCCCTGAAGGCTATTTGAAGCTGCGAAGAACGATAGTAACAGCGCATATGACCATACAGCCGGTTACAGGACGCAGATAGCGTACCAAACCGGACGAAACGTGTCAAAGGTAGGCGGTTTCTTTGTGTAGACAAGGCGATTCCCGACGTTCAGGTTAACGCCGGGCCGGGGTGTTGCGGCTGTCACCAGCCACCGCCCCCGCCGCTCAACGGATTCTAACCTCGCGTCCCGTCCGGGCCGACTCGTAGACGGCGTCGAGTATCCCCATTACCACAACGCCGTGTTCGGCGGATGGGCCGGGTTGGCGGCCTTCCTGGATGCAGTTTACGAAGTGCTGCTGCGCGGATTCCTTGGCTTGCTGCTGTTCGAGGGCACTTACGGTAGGAACGCCATGTTCCGTTCTGCACAGCGTCAGTTTGCCTCCGCTCTCGAAAACGGCCCCTCGGTTCCCGCGGATGCTCATGGTCAGTTCGAACGGCTGCTGCTCATGCCCGTCCCAGCTTGCTACAACATACATGGTGCAGCCGTTCTCGAACCGTATCAGAGCCGCCGAGAAGTCCTCGCAGTCGAAGTCACCTCCCTTCTGTTTCTCGCGCGCCAGCAGGTCATACACGCTGCCCAACACCGTCGCCGGCGTCGGATAGCCGATGAGCCACAGCGCCAAGTCGATCCTGTGGACGCCCAGGTCGATGAGGGGCCCTCCGCCGCTCTGGCTCTTCACGCCGAACCAGCCGCTTTGCCTCGGGTAGCCGTCCCGCCGCGTGTAGCTCGTCGTCACGTGATACACCTCGCCAAGCACGCCCGCGTCAATGAGCGGCTTGAGCGTTGCCGCCGTGGCCATGTAGCGCATGTTGAAGTGCATCATCAGGATCTTGCCGAGCTTCTCGGCCGTCTGCTTCATCTGCCGAGCCTCGCCGGCGTTCATAGCCATCGGCTTCTCGCACAGCACGTGCTTGCCCGCGTTGAGGGCGTCCAGCGTGACCGGGGCGTGAAGGAAGTTCGGCAGGGCCACACTTACCGCCTCAAGCCCTTCCATCCGCAGCATCTCGCGGTAGTCAGTGAAGCCTTTGACGCCGGGCCGCTTCTCCAGATCTTTCGAGAGCTTCGCCTCATCAATGTCACAGAGGGCCACAACCTGCGCGTTGGGGCAGGCTTCGTAGCATTCCAGGTGAGCTCGGCCCATGCCGAGACCGATGACACCGACCTTGACCTTGTTCATCCTCTTGGTTCCTTGAAGCAGCAGTAACCGCCCGCGGCAGCACTTGTTCAGCATCGAGCCGAACATCCCCGCGGCGGAGGCAATATGCCCAATACCGGCGGCCGTGTCAAATGCCGGGGTGACCGCGCCCGGCCAGCGAGTGGCTTGCGCGGGATCCTCTCCGATGGGGTACAATGGGTTCGCGATGAAGGCTATGATCAGACGCAGAATGGCTGCCGTGCTCTGCATCCTCTTGGGCGTGCTGTGGTGCATGGGCGGCTGCGCGTCCCTTGGGCTTGGGGGGCTCGTGGCCACGCGCATAGTCGTAAGGAGCGCCCGCCAATCGCTCAGGGACCAGGTGCTCGGTGCATATGACGAGCTGGGCGAGGAGGTCTTTGCGCTCGCGGGTGTGAGGTCCATTGACCCCGTCACGGGGAAGCCCGCGCCGGCGCCGGTGATGACCGAAAGCCAGCGGCTCGCGCTGGCGGCCAGGCGCAGCATGGAGTTCAACCGCGACGATGTGCTCCGGTTCAAGCGCCTGGGGTACGTGGGTGAGGGCGCGGACGGCTTCCTGGTCGTACTGGAGGACGAAACGAAGACGCTCCAAGAGGAGAACCCCTGGCTCTTCATGCTGGTGCGCGATGTGGTCGCCGAGGAGAACGAGGACCGAAGGCGCATCGCGAGCAGGATCGTCGAGACCACGCTCGAGCTTCAGGGCGAGAAGGGGCCGGAGATGACCCAGGCGATCCTGGCGGAGAAATACCGGCAGGAAGCCGAGCCGGGGATGAAGATCCAACTGCCGGATGGCACGTGGGTGGCCAAAGTCGGGAGTGCAGGCGGTGCGTGACAGATTCCTCAGTAGGTTGACCGCGGGCGCGCTGGCGGTGATGGCGTGCGGCTGCGGGCTCGTCAAACCGGCCCCGCAAGGGACCCTGCGCCAGATGCTCGCGCCTCGGGAGGCGCAGTGGAACCCGCCGCTGCGCCTTACTGCGCGCGCTCAGGGGGCGCTGGAGGGCGATTACAGCGAGCAGCGGCGGCGGCTGGTCTTCGCCAGCAGGGAGACGGGTGCGCCGGAAGTCTGGCTGCAGGAGGATGCGCCTCTGGGTCTGGAGCCGCCTCGCGTGTTGGCGCCTCACAGCGCCCGCGATCGCTGGCCGCGCCTGAGCCCCGAGGGCCAAAGGATCGTGTTCACCTCAAGCCGGGAAGACCCGGGGGGCGACATCTGGCTCCTGGACCTCAGGAGGGGGATCACCCGGGGGCTACTGCGCACCTTCGCGCTCGGCAAGGACCTGCAGAAGCTCACCGGTCCGCAGACGGCCGACGACCAGCCGTGCTGGCATCCCGGGGGCAAGATGATATTCTTCGCCTCAGCGCCTTCACTTCAGGACCCATACGACGTGTGGCAGCTCAATCTCAAGGACGGCACCCGGAGCCGCCTGACGACAAGCGGGGGCCAGATGCCCGATTGCAGTCCTGACGGCCGATACCTGCTCTTCGCATCCAGAGGAGCCGGGAAAGGGGTGGGTATCACCGTCATGCGCCTGTCGGACAGGGCCGTCGTCCCCCTTACGGACGGCGCCTGCATTGACCTGATGCCGTGCTGGTCATCTGATGGCAGGCGCGTCATGTTTGCGCGCTACGCAATGGACACGGACGGAGACGTGGACCTCGACGACGCCGCCTCCGTGTTCTCGGTGACGTTCGACGAGGCCGTCTTTGGCAGCAAGGGATTACCGCCGGCTCGGCAGCTGACGTCCTGGGCATTCAGTGACACCTCGCCCCGGCCGGTGGGCGGAGGGTTTCTGTTCGCCAGCGACCGCGCTGCACTCGACGGTCGGCGGTCGCTGTCTCTCAACCTCTGGGCCCTTCCGATGAGCGGGGAGATGCCGGAGTTCGCCCGCGTGAGCGAGTTCGTGCAGTTCGCGCGCGGGCAGGAGGGCGAGGGCGAAGTGGACGTATGGAGGCGCCTTCTGGCGTGGCACAGCGTCCTGTGGGCGGCTCGTGAATCCGCCTACAGCGGCAAGGTGGAGTTCGACCTGCCCGCGCGGGGGGACGCTGCCGAAGCGCTGCTGCGCACGGCCGACCTGCTGACGCGGTTGGGACGGAGTGCGATGGCGCGGGAAGCGCTTGCACAGCTCCTGACCGAGTTCCCGGACAGCCGTGTGTCGCGCGGCCTGGCCCGCGTCCGGCTGCTGGAGCTGGACAGGGACGAGTTGGGGAGGCACCCCCCGCAGGAGCCCGGTTCCGAGTGGGAGCAGCACCTCGATGCGGCGCAGACACTGCTCAAGGAATACGTGGCTCTGGCGCAGTCTGCCGAGGACAGTGGCGCGAGGGAAGAGGCCGCCGCCCTCCGGGACGTGTGCGCCCTCGCCCAGCTCGAGACCGGGGTGACTCTGCAAGCCATGAAGCGGTACAACGAGGCGCTGGAAGCGCTCGGCAGAGTTGCCGACGGCTACCCCAAGAGCACCGAGGCGTGCGCGCGGGCGCTGCTTGCCACCGCCGGGGTGTTCGAACTTCTCGGTGAACCCGAGACGGTGCGCAAGACCTACCTGCGCCTCTTGCAGACCTACCCTGACGCCGAGCCGTATGCGAGCCGTGCCGCCGCACTGGTGGTGGACAGCATCGCAGGCGCTTCGAGTGGGCAAACGCTGCAGGACAAGCTGTCCGCGCTGCGCGCCCTCATAGAGGAGTACAAGGACGTCCGGGTGCTCCCTGCCCTGGCAGAGAACCGCATAGGAGACCTGTTCTACGAAGCCAAGGACTACCACAGCGCCCGCCAGGCCTATGCCCGCACGATAGAGGACTATGGCGGCGAGGTCCGACAGGTGGCAGCGGCGCACCTGGCTCTGGCTGCCATTCAGACGGACCAGGAGGACTACGCGCTCGCGCTGGAGACCTACAGCCGCCTGCGGGGGCGGCTCGATGAATTGGGGAGCGGTGAGCGCGAGACGCGGCGGCGCGCCCTCGACGGATACATCAACGCCACCCTCATGAAGGCCCAGAAGGAACTCGACGAAGGCGACGTTAAGCTGGCCCTGAGCACCTATTCGGGGCTCATCGAGTTCGACCCCTCCCTGCCGGCCGGCCACAGGGGGCTGGTTGACTGCCTGGCTAGGCTGGGCCGGACTGAGGAGGCCATCCTGCGCTACAGGCCGGCGGCGGAGCGCGACGCGCGGGACGACGTTGCCCGCTTCGCGCTGGCACGCGCCTACAGCTACTATGGTCCCGAGGACTGGGTCGGCGACCGGTCGGCCGCACGGCGCCGGGCGGCCATTGACCGCGAGGCGTTGAGGCTCGTGGGCCAGGCCATATTGCTGCGCTACGACGTCAGCTACTACCATCAGTTGCGCGGGTTCCTGTTCAATAGAGTCGCGCTCGCCACAAGCGACGACGTTGCGAAGGTGCAGGCGCTGGATGCTTACCTCACCGCCCTGGCGCTGAGCGACCCCGTGAGGGATCGCCTGAACCATGCCAACCTGCTCTTCAACGTGGCCGAAGGATACATGCTCACGGGGCAGGATGAGAACGCGTGCGACTACTACGAGCAGGCGCTGGCCGCCGGATTCTCCCTGAAGGGCAAGCGCGGCGATGCGGCGCTGGAGGACATCAGCCGCAGCGCCATCGCGCGCGGATCGTATCAGTTCGCGGCGCAGATGCTGCGTGAGGCGCTCGACCGGTTGTCCGGCCCGCTGCCCGACGATGAGCGCGAGCGCCGTGCCGTCCTGGTGCGCAGGGCCAGGCTGCTCGACCAGATGGCGCTCACGCACTACCTGGACGGCGACTACGCGGGCGCTGCCGACTACTACCAGCGCGATATGGAGGCGCTCAGGGACCTGATGGCGGACCACCCGGCAGGGCGAGCGGGATACATGCGCAACCTCCTCCGCGCCCAGCGTAACCAGGCCGTTAACATCTACCAGGGAGTCCGCAGTGGAGCGCTGGAGTCGGCCGAGCTGGAGCACTCCTATGGGCTGCTGCTGGCGGCGGTGGAAGAGGTGGAGCGGGCTGGAGTGGTGGAATCGGATGAGGAGGCGCCGGGCATCGTCACGATTGATATCCAGGTGGCCATAGGCGAGGAAGGCGGCCTGGCGAAGTTCGACCTATCGGCCGAGCGGCGGCTCCTTTACACCTACCTGGGGCGCATCAGCGCCGACGCGGGCGACTACACGGCGGCGGCCGGGTTCCTCCGCAAGAAGCTTGCGCTTTACCCCGATCTCCCGCCCGACACGGAGCGGAGGGACGTGCTCAGCGAGCAGGCCGTCGTGCTGAGCCAGTTGGCCGACTGTCTGGTGCGCGGAGGCGACCTGCGCGGCGCCGCCGATGCGTTCGGCGAAGCGATGAATCTGGAGCAGCGGGCTGGCAATCTGCGGGGTGAGATGGCCGACTGCTTTTCGCTGGGGCGGATCGCACTCCGTATGGCAAATGTGACGCCTGACACACGAGCCATGTCAGAGCCGGATTTCCGCGATTGGTGCGCGAAAATC
>Ga0315274_10002855_pt1 | contig 25724 bp, 21 predicted proteins | sample YL17G02_20_MG_FD_203700 | JGI IMG/M metagenome (GOLD analysis project Ga0315274, IMG submission 203700) | Sediment microbial communities from Yellowstone Lake, YNP, Wyoming, USA - YL17G02_20 | ecosystem: Environmental > Aquatic > Freshwater > Lake > Sediment | place: USA: Wyoming | collected...
TGCGTCGCACACAAGCCTGCAACGCCTCCAGCACGCCAGGAGCGGGAACGATCAGCACGGCCAGGTCAACCGGGTCGGGGATTTCGTTCAGGCTGGTATAGATCGGCCTGCCGAACAGGTTGCCGGTCTTCTGGCTGACGAAGTGGATCGCGCCGTCGTAGCCGCTGTTGACCAGGTTGCGCGCCACGCCGTAGCCCAGCTTGGCAGGGTTGGAGGATGCGCCGATGATGACCACGCCGCGCGGATGGAAGAATGCGAGAAGGGAAGTATCCATATTAGAGAGAATTATAACCACAACTGGAAAGGATGAACACAGATGGGATATAATTCATCATATAACCTCAGTCGGCTTCAGCCGACTTTGTAAACCCTAGCTGTGGGAATCATCCCACAGTAAGTAGGTTGGAGAAAACCGTTCATCATGGAACCCCGTTCATCCCAATCCTTTCGCACTTTTCTCCCCGCCGCCCTGACCATGTCCATCCTCGGCTGGGGTGGCCTAGCATTGCTTTTCTACGCAACCGAACCGACTGTCTGGCCGCGCTGGGGTTTCTACATCCTGTGGACATTGGCCCTGACCGGCACCGCCTTGCCTGTCACCTGGTTCCTCAACCTGCGCTTCCCCTCCAATCCGCCCGCAGGTGAATACATCATCGCGCGGCAGGCCATCTGGTTCGGCGTGTACGGCAGCACGCTGGCCTGGCTGCAACTCGGCCACATCCTAACGCTGTGGTACGTTATTGGGCTGGCGCTGGGCTTGATCGCCATCGAATACCTCATCCGCATGAGGGAACGGTCCCGCTGGCAGCCCACGCCGCCGCCCGAGATCCAGCCTGACGATTCCCAACCCCCCGTCCCTGATGCCTGACCTGCGCTCCCTACCCTCGGTCGAACGACTCCTGCAGACCCAACTGGCTGCGGAACTGATCGCCGCTTATGGGCGTCCACTCACCCTGAACGCCATCCGCAGCGTCCTGGACGAGGTGCGGGCGCGCGTGTCGAACGGCGGGGAGCCAAACTTACCGGACCGTGAAGACATCCTCGAGTCTGCTCGCCTGATGTTGGAAAAGTGGACGCGGCCGACGCTTGTCCCGGTCGTCAATGCCAGCGGCGTCATCTTGCATACAAATCTGGGCCGCGCACCTTTGAGCACAACCACGTTCCGCGCCATGGAGGCGGTCGGGCGCGGCTACTCGAACCTCGAATTCGACCTGCACACGGGCAAGCGCGGCTCGCGCCTGATCCACGCTGAGGCACTCCTCAAACGGCTGACCGGCGCGGAAGCCGCCCTGGTGGTCAATAACAACGCTGCCGCGGTGCTGCTGGCGCTCTCAGCCCTGGCCTCCCACAGGCGGGTTATCATCGCACGCTCGCAGTTGGTGGAGATCGGCGGCGGATTCCGCGTGCCAGACGTGATGAAACAATCCGGCGCGAAACTGGTCGAGGTCGGCACGACCAACCGCGTACACCTTTCCGATTACGAGCAAGCCCTGCAAGAACCGACCGCCCTAGTGCTGCGTGCCCATCGCTCGAATTTCAAGATCATCGGCTTCACCGAAGAGCCGGAGCTAAAAGAGATCGTGGAACTCTCCCACCGGGCTGGCGTGCCGGTAGTGGATGATCTTGGTTCCGGCGCTTTGCTGGCGACCGAACGCTTCGGGCTGGGACATGAGCCGACCGTGCAGGAATCCCTGGCGGCCGGCCTGGACCTGGTTTGCTTTTCGGGGGATAAGCTGCTCGGCGGCCCGCAAGCCGGGATCATCCTCGGTCGCGCCGACTTGTTGGCGAAAATCAAGAGACACCCTCTGGCGCGCGCCGTCCGTGCTGACAAAGTCTGCCTGGCGGGCATCACCGCCACGCTGCTGCATTATCTCAAAGACGAGGCCGAGCGCGAAATTCCCATCTGGCGCATGATCGCTGCCACGCCTGAGCAAAATATGGCACGAGCTGTCAGTTGGGCAAAAGAACTTGGTCAGGGGGAGGTGATAGCGGGAGAATCGACCGTCGGCGGGGGCAGCCTGCCAGGTGAGAGCTTGCCCACCTTTTTGCTCTCGCTGGTCGTCAAAAGCCCGGATAAATTTCTGGAAAAACTTCGCCAGCAACAGCCACCCATCATCGCCCGCACGGAAAACGACCGCGTTCTGCTCGACCCACGCACCGTGCTGCCGGAACAGGAAGGGGCGTTGCTGGTGGGGTTGAAGAATGTGTTGGGCAGGAAAACATAAACGCGAATGCCGTGAAAATAGCGAAAAACACGAAAGAGGATTAACTAAGGAGCAACTCCCCAATGAAATCAGACATTGACATCCTCATGCAAACCAAAGAGCTCGACGCCATCCTCGTGCTCGGCAATGCTGAACACAATCCGCCCATGTACTATCTGACCGGCGGAGGGCATGTCTGTGGCGCGGCACTCATCAAGAAGCGCGGCGAGGAGGCGGTGCTCTTCCACCAGGATATGGAACGCGGCGAGGCCGCCAAATCGGGCCTCAAGTGCATCTCCTACAGTACTTATCCCTACGAAGATTTGCTCAAGCAGGCAAAGAACGACCCCGCCCTGGCTGCCGCCATCCGCTACCAGCGCATATTTACCGATATGGGATTGAAGCGCGGACGCGTCGGCCTGTATGGATTCAGCGACGTCAGCTCAGCCCTGGCTGTCATCGACCATATTCGCCGACTCATTCCGGACCTCGAGCTGGTTGGCGAGATGCGTGACGATTCGGTCTTCATGAAGGCGATGGAGACCAAGGACAAGGTCGAGGTGGCGCGCATCCGCAAGATGGGCAAGGTCACTACCCAGGTCGTGGGGAGAGTCGCCGAGTACCTCACGGGCCGCGAAGTCCGAGAAGATGAAGTTCTCCTGAAAGAAGACGGCTCTCCGCTGACTATCGCGGATGTCAAAGCCAAGATCAACCTGTGGCTGGCCGAACTGGGCGCGGAAAATCCCGAAGGCACCATCTTCGCCATCGGCCGCGACGCAGGCCTGCCCCACTCCACCGGCACGCCAACCGACCTGCTGCGCCTGGGCCAGACCATCGTCTTCGACATTTTCCCTTGCGAGGCGGGCGGCGGCTTCTTCTACGATTTCACCCGCACCTGGTGTCTGGGCTACGCCGCGCCCGAAGCGCAGAAACTCTACGACGAAGTAAAAGCCGTGTTCGACAAGGTGATGGAAAACTTGGACCTGAACGCGCCGTTCAAGAACCTCAATCGCTTTGTTTGCGAGGAATTCGAGGGGATGGGGCACAAGTCGCCGCTCAACACACCGGCGCCGCTCGATGGCTACGTCCACTCGCTGGGACACGGACTGGGGCTGAATGTCCACGAACGGCCATGGAGCGGACTGACAGCGACAGACGATAACATCCTGAAACCCGGCGTGGTCGTGACGGTCGAGCCTGGCCTGTACTATCCCGAAAAGGGCATGGGTGTGCGGATCGAAGATTCAGTCTGGGTGAGGCTGGATGGAACGATGGAAATCCTGGCAGAATATCCGTATGATTTTGTGCTGAAGATGAAAAAGTGGAAGAATAAATCATAGCTCATTTCAAGAAAGGAAAAAGCATATGAATAAGTGGGAATATACCTGGTTGTTCCTTCATCGCGAAGCTAAGGTGCTTGGGAAAGAAACGCCATGGTTCCTTTGTTGTCCAGACGGCACACGAGTTGAAAACCAAGCGATAAACTTTGCAATACAAGAACTTGGCAATGAGGGATGGGAGTTAGTCGCTGTAGTGCCGGTTTCAAATTTACTTGGCAGTACCACCACAGGCTGGACGAACGAATTGGATTATATTTTCAAACGTCCAAAATGACATGGCTACAAACAATTTCTAAAATAATTCCACTATAGATGCTTACCCGTCATTGACGACTGATAACTGACTTAGAACCCTCCTGCATCCTCGCCATCGGAACCTCCTGCGATGAGACCGCCGCGGCCGCCGGGCGGGGCGGTTGCAATAGATTCCAAATCGTGATACCCTATGGGCATGAACGACCATCAAGTTGAAGATGATATGCTCCCCGAATACGACTTCTCCAAAGGAGAACGAGGCAAGTTCTACAAGCCGTTGAGCAATGGCTATAGCGTCACTATCACTCATCCCGATAGCACAACCACCACAGAGCACTACAAACTCATTGATGGCGCTGTTCTGCTCGACCCGGATGTGCGCGCATATTTTCCCGATTCCGAATCTGTCAATACCGCCCTGCGCTCGCTAATTAAAATGATGGCGGATATCCCCGCCAAAGGTAAGCGTTATACCCAACACCCGCAAAGTATACACCGCGTCTCAGAGAAATAACGTTTTCCGTTTACTGATCACTGCCTACTGCCTACTGATGACCGCCCTCCCTCCCGCCCGTATACTAGGTATCGAAACCTCCTGCGATGAGACCGCCGCGGCCGTGCTCGAAAACGGACGCGCCCTGTTGGCCTCCACTGTGGCCTCGCAGATGGATATCCATGCCCGCTACGGCGGCGTCTTCCCGGAAGTGGCTTCGCGTCAGCACATCCTGTCCATCGTGCCAGTCGTCGAGCAGACCCTGTCCCAGGCGCACCTGGCGCTCGGCGACATCAACGCCATTGCCGTGACGCGCGGCCCCGGCCTGGCTGGTTCGCTGCTGGTCGGGTTGAACCTGGCCAAGGGTCTCGCCCTCGGCGCGGACCTGCCGCTGGTGGGGGTGAATCACCTGGAAGGGCACCTGTACTCGGCCTGGGTCTATAATGCCGGAGAGACCCCGCCCCCTGAGCCGCAGTTCCCGCTAATGGCCTTGCTGGTCTCCGGTGGACATACCGAACTCAACCTGATGGAAGATTACTTGAAATACAAGCGCCTGGGCGCGACCCTGGACGACGCAGCCGGCGAGGCTTTCGACAAGGTCGCCCGCCTGCTCCAGTTAGGCTATCCCGGAGGCCCGGCCATCCAAAAAGCCGCCGAGGAAGGCGATCCGGCGGCAATCCACTTCCCGCGCGCCTGGCTTGAAGGAAGCTGGGACTTTTCGTTCAGCGGCGTAAAGACTGCTGTTCTGAGAGAAATCAAACGGTTGGAGGATGAAGGCAAACCCATTCCAGTAGCGAACATGGCCGCCAGCTTCCAGGCAGCTGTGGTGGAGGTATTGCTCAATAAAACCCTGAAAGCCGCCCGCCAATTCGGCGCCAAAGAAATTCTGGTGGCAGGCGGCGTCTCGGCCAACAAGGCTCTGCGCCAGGCGTTCCAGGCACAGAAAGAATTCCCCATGCACATCCCGCCGCTTTCGCTGTGCACCGATAACGCCGCCATGGTCGCGGCAGCCGGGTATTTCCGCTTCGCGTTAGGCCAAACCGACGGGCTGGAGATAGACGTGCTGCCGACCTGGCCACTCTCATAAGTAGAGACGACCCCACGGGTCGTCTCTTTTCTTATTTAGAATGGCTTGACGCCATCCGGGATGGGACAGACATACGGCGTCGCCTTGATCTTCTGCTCGAACTCTTCCCTGGCAGCATTCAGCCGGGTTGGATTCGCCATGAATTCTAGCGCCGTGAGCGCTATGACTTTGGCCGCAAAGAGCATCCCCTTATGCCCGATGCCCATCCCAGATTGAGCTACCACCTGCCAGGAGTGACCGGGCGTCTTCAGTGCGTGACAGGCAGCCTCGATCTGGCCGGTGGGCGTCACCCAGCTCACGTCACCCACATCGGTCGAACCCGGCAGGACGAAATCCGTTTTCGTGTTCGGCAGGATGGGGGCAAGCAACACGGCGTCCAACGGAACCAGTCCCCGCACCTCTTTTCCGAAGATCTTCGTCAGCAGCCCCAGAATGTCGCTATCGGGGCAGGCGGAAGAGATCTGCCTGGCGAACTCGATCTCTTCCTGGCTGAACTCAGGCGGGCCGACCTGGATCATCTTCTCGTATAGTACATCTGTAATCACATCGTTGAGCAAAAGATTCGACATGCCCTTCTGAAAGATGATCTCCACCTCGGTGCCGGTCATCAAGGCCGCGCCTTTGGCGATATCCAGTACGCGCGGGTAGATTTCGTACACTTGCTGGAGCAATGGTGCGCGAATAATGTATTGAGATTCAGCCAGCGGGGGAACCACATTCGCAGCCGAACCACCCCCATTGGTAATGATGTAGTGGATCCTGGCATCGGGGATGAGATGCTCACGCAGGTAATTTGTCCCGACATTCATCAACTCCACGGCGTCCAGCGCGCTGCGTCCATTGTGTGGATCATAGGCCGCGTGTGCAGCCTTCCCGTGAAAGCGAAAATTGACTTTGATGTTGGCAAGCGCGTTGACGCCGACGATGCCGTTGTAGATATCCGGATGCCAGCACAAGCTCAGGTCAACGTCATCGAACGCCCCGGCCTTCACCATGAAAGTCTTGGCGGAACCGTTCTCCTCGGCCGGACAGCCGTAATAGCGGATCGTCCCCTCGACCTCGCCGGCCTGGATCGCCTCCTTGACCGCCATCGCTGCCGCCAAGCTGGCGACCCCCAGCAGGTTGTGACCGCAGCCGTGCCCGTTCCCGCCCTCTTCCCTAGGTTTTTGATAAGGGACTCTCTCCTGGCTCAGCCCGGGCAGCGCATCGTACTCGCCCAGGATGGCAATGATAGGCTTTCCCTGCCCGAAACTGGCGATAAAAGTCGTCGGGATGTCCGCTACGCCGCGCTGGAGTTGGAATCCGGCCTCCTTGAGCGCGTCTACTAACAGGTCCGAAGACCGCCGCTCGCTGAAACCAAGTTCGGCGAAGTCCCAGACCTGGTCGCTCAAAGCGATGAAGTTGTCCTTCCGGTTTTGGATCCATTCTGCGAGATTCATTTTGCCTCTCCCAAAGTGATGTACACCACAGTATACAAGAAATCGCCAATTCTTGTTTAAAACCCAAACCCCGTTTGGGACCGACCCTTATCCCTACGGGGTTTGTTATGAGGAGAATGCAATTCCTATTATATCCATTAAGATGAAAAGAAGCTGAATGAGACTTAAGAAACAGATTAGAAAATGGGGGATTTCCAAATCATGTACGGGGAGCGAGGACAGCCTGGATCTGCGCCAGCGTGATAGGGCCTTCACGCAGTACTTGTGGCTCCGCGCCAAGACAGTTGACCACAGTGGATGGCACTCCTCCTGGCGTTCCTCCGCCATCCAGGATGAGCGGGATGCGGCCACCGAGCTGGTTGCAGACTTCCTGCGCTGTGCAGGGACTGGCCTGCCCGGAGAGATTAGCCGAGGTAACAGCCATCGGCCCGGCAGCGCGCAGCAGCGCACGCGCCACGGGATGATCCGGCACACGCACGCCGACGGTGGGCGCGGTGGAAACAGCTTCGGGCAGAGATGGGTGTTTTGGCACGACCAAGGTCAAGGGGCCGGGCCAGAAGCGAGTGGCCAGTCTCAGCGCCATTTCGCTGACCTGCGCTGTGACTTGCTCCAAATCCGCGGCGTCGCCGAACAGGATGGGGATGGCCTTCTCGGTCGAGCGGCCTTTGGCTGCGTAGATTTTCTCGATAGCCGCCGCGTCAAAAGCCAGCGCGCCTACTCCATAGACCGTATCAGTAGGAAAAGCAACCAAACCACCGCTTTGCAGGATTTGCAGTGCCTGTGTCATAGCATTGGGATGGTTAGCAGGAAGAATAAGGGTATCCATCGTTATACCTGTATCTCCAGCAGCCGATCGTGGTCGGATAAATCCCGGTGCAGGTGGATTTCCGCCTCAGGGAAGGCATCCTGGGCTAATGATAAAACCTTCGCGCCCTGTGAAGCCTCTATTTCAAGCAGGATCAACCCGCCGGGAGCAAGATGACGCGGCGCTTCAACCAGCAGGCGGCGGATGATATCCAGGCCGTCCGCGCCACCGTCCAGGGCCAGGGTCGGTTCGCGCCCGTAGACAGGCAGGCCATGCAAGGTAGCGGTGGGAATGTAAGGCAGGTTTGCCACAATCATGTTGAAAGTCGAAAGTCGAAAGTCGAAAGTTCCGGCAGTGGGAAATAAATTACAACAAAGAAATTCAATTCGATTTGACACGCAGAAATTTTTAGCATTACGTTTCGCAACATCAATTGCTTCTGGCGAAATATCCGTTGCCTCAACCCGCAACTCTGGCAGGTTGACCGTAAGCGCGATGGCAATACAGCCGGAGCCGGTGCCCACATCTAACACGCGAAGCATGCCCCAGTCCGCTTCCCTGGCCTGTCGGCCAGGATAGGCAGCGGACTTTATATCCATTGCCTGGCGCTTCATCGCCAGGCGCAGCCAGGATACTGCCCGCTCCACCAGCAACTCGGTCTCTGGGCGTGGGATCAGTACATCCGGCGTGACCTCGAACTCCAGCCCAAAGAATTCCCATTTTCCCAGCACGTAGGGCAGCGGTACACCATCTTCCAACTGCTGAAGGGCTTTCTCAAGGGCGCATTCCTGCTTGGGCGTAAGGGTCGTTCCAGGATGGGCCAATACCCAGGCGCGCGGTTTGTCAAGCACGTGCGCCAACAGCACCTGTGCGTCCAGATCGGGGGTATCTGTCAAAGGGATCAAACCATCCGATAGTTCGGCAAAACGATTCACGGCTCTCTACTCTCTACTCTCTACTCTCCAAAGATTATACAACGGAACATTTCCCACCCTGCTTCCGTCTTTTCATTAATTCACATATGCCACTTTGCACCTCTGCACCCTGGCACTTTTCTCAAAGGAGTCTCCCATGTCCCGCAAACTTTCCTTGCTCCTCTTCATCCTTCTGGCTTCCGCCTTCATCCTTCCCACGCCCGCCCACGCGGACGGAATCATCATCTGCGACCCCGGCCCGTGTCCCGGCCCCTACCCGCTGGCGCCGCTGGCCATCAAATACCACCACGTCACCGTCACCATCCGGGACCAGGTCGCGACCACGCACGTGGATCAGGTCTTCTATAACCCCAGCGATGTTCAGGTGGAAGGCACTTATATCTTCCCGATCCCGCTTGACGCCGCCGTAAGTAATTTCACCCTGTGGATGGACGGCAAGCCGGTCGAGGGTCAGGTGCTGGATGCGAGCCAGGCGCGCCAGACGTACGAGGACATCGTACGCAACCTGCGCGACCCGGCCCTGCTGGAATACGCCGGGCGCGGCGCGGTACAGGCGCGCATCTTCCCCATCCCTCCGAAGGGTGAACGGCGTGTCGAGCTGGAGTACAGCCAGGTTTTGACCGCCGATAATGGCCTGGTGCGTTACGTTTACCCCCTCAACACCGAGAAGTTCTCCACCTCCCCACTGGAAAGCGTGACGATCAGCGTGGACATCCGCACCTCCAGTACGCCCATCCGCGCCGTTTACTCGCCGACACATGAGATCAGCCTTACTCGCGCGGACGAGCGTCACGTCACGGCCGGGTACGAAGCCTCTAACGTGACCCCCAACACTGATTTCGCCCTGTACTACTCCCTGGGCGAGGCCGAGGCCTTCCACTTACTGACCTGCCGTGACCCAGCCGACCTCAACGACCCGGACGGCTTTTTCCTGCTCCTGCTCGCACCTCGTCCAGATGCCGCGGCTGAGACGCTTCCCAAAGACCTCATCCTGGTGCTGGATCACTCCGGCAGCATGGACGGTGAGAAATTCCAGCAGGCGCAGAACGCCTTGCGTTACATTCTACAGCACCTCAATCCCGAAGACCGCTTCGACATCGTCTCCTTCAGCACCAACGTGGAAACCTATGCCCGCAATCTTCGCCCGGCCAACGAAGCGAATGAAGCCATCGCCTGGGTGAACAGCCTGAGCGCGGAAGGCAGTACCGATATCAACCGCGCCCTACTGGAAGCTGCCTCCATGAACGACGGCGAGCACCCGCTTTACCTTATCTTCCTTACCGACGGCCTGCCGACCGAGGGCGAGACCGACAGCCAGCGCATCCTGAACAACTTCGCTGCCTCCGCGCCAGATAATTTGCGCCTGTTTGCCTTCGGGGTGGGTTACGACGTGGATACCTTCCTGCTCGATTCGCTGGCACAGGAGCATCACGGTTCCAGCATCTACATCCAGCCCGGTGAGCAACTGGATGAAATCCTGTCTGCCTTCTACGCCAAGATCAGCACGCCGGTGTTGACCGACCTGGAATTAGATTTCAACGGTATTACAACCTATGACATCTACCCCTCCCCGTTGCCCGACCTGTTCTCCGGCTCGCAGATCATTGTCGTAGGCCGTTACCGCGTTGGTGGAACCGCTACTGTAACGCTCACCGGCATGGTCAATGGTGAAAAGCAGACTTTCCGCTATCCCGAACAAGCCTTTACCCGGCAATCTACAATCCTCGATCAGCAATCTGCAATTCTCCGCCTGTGGGCAACGCGCAAGATTGGCCATTTGCTTAACCAGATCCGCCTGAGCGGCCCTGACCAGGAGACGATTGACCAGATCGTGAAACTGAGCATCCGCTATGGCATCGTCACCCCCTACACTTCATATCTCGTTACAGAAAATATGCCATTGGGCGCGGCCGAACAGCAACGTATCGCCAATGAACAGTATTCCCAAATGGCAACTGCTCCCGCCGCGCCCGCTTACGGTGCAACTGCGGTACAAAAAGCCTCTGATCAGGGCGCGATGGCTGGAGCTGAATCCGCCGCGGCGCCCTCTGCCGAGGTTGCCGACCTGGTGAAAATCGTCAGCGCGCGGACATTCGTCCTGAGCGAAGGCGTCTGGATGGATACTGCCTTCGATCCCGATACAATGCAGACCACGAAAGTTGCCTTCCTCTCGGATGACTACTTCGTCCTGGCAAATTCCCGTCCCGAACTGGCGGCCGCCTTCGCCCTCGGCTCGCGCGTAATTGCCCTGGCGGACGGCGTGGCCTATGAGGTCGTAGATAGCGATACCTCCACCGGGCCGATCCAGATCCCGCCTACGCTCACGCCTGAACCTCAAACCACTGCCTCTGAGACACCCGCTTCCTCGTCCCCCACCTTGCCTTGCGCCTCCGCATTCCTGGCCTTGCTGCCCATTGGGTTGCTCTTTCTACAAAGGCGAAAGAAGTAATATCTCACTCAAAGAACCCAAACGTGCGACGGACTGGGCAAGTGCGTCGCACGTGATTTTCAAGCACCGAGTCTATTCCACATCGTCATCTTCGCCCAGGGAAGCCAACCTTTCCGCCTCGTCGCTCGTAGCAAGCTCCTCGATGAACTCGTCAATATTGCCCTCCATCACCGAGGCCAGATTATGCACCGACAGGCCAATGCGGTGGTCGGTGATGCGCGACTGGGGATAGTTGTACGTGCGGATCTTTTCCGAGCGCTCCCCACTTCCAACCTGGGAGCGGCGGTCCTCGACCCGTTCAGCCCTACGCTTTTCCTCTTCGATCTCGTATAAACGGGCGCGCAGGATGGACATGGCCCGCAGCCGGTTCTGCAATTGCGAACGCTCGTCCTGGCAGGCGACCACCATCCCGGATGGCAGGTGGGTGATGCGGATGGCAGTAGCATTCTTCTGGACGTTCTGCCCCCCCGCACCGGAAGAACGAAACACATCCACCCTGAGATCGGATTCGGGGATCTGGATGTCCACCTCCTCGACTTCGGCCAGCACCGCCACCGTGGCCGTGGAGGTGTGGATGCGCCCCTGCGCCTCGGTCACCGGCACGCGCTGTACGCGGTGCACACCCGACTCGTATTTTAGCTTCGAGTACGCCCCCTTACCCTTGACAAGGAAGATGATTTCCTTGAACCCGCCGATGCCGATGTCGCTCTGCGACATGACCTCCACCTTCCAACCCTGGCGCTCGCCGTAGCGCGTGTACATGCGGTAAAGGTCGGCGGCGAAGATGGCCGCCTCGTCCCCACCCGTTCCGGCGCGGATTTCCATGATTACGTTCTTATCGTCACGCGGGTCCTTGGGAACCAGCAGCGCCTTGATCTCTTTCTCAAGCTTGGCAATGCGCGCCTCCAGCTCTGCGACCTCAGCTTCGGCCAGGGTGCGCATTTCGACATCTTCTTCACTTTCGAGCATGGATCTGGCATCTTCCAGCCGCTTCAACGACTGACGGTATTCGCGCGCCTTATCGTACAAAGGTTCGAGGTCAATGCGCTCTTTATTTAGTTCCGCGGCGCGCTGATAGTCATCGCCAACTTCAGCCAGCAGGCGGTTGATTTCTTCGTAGCGTTCTTCAATTCCCGTAATTTTTTCGAGCATACAATATCTTTTCTCACCACAAAGGACACAAAGAGCACAAAGTTTTCAGGGTTCCTCCTTTGTGACCTTCGTGTCCCTTGTGTTTGGTCTTAGCGGCATGGTCGTCGCGCCGCGTGATTATACCATCCCAGGCAACGATCTTACTTTGCTATCAGTGACAGCACCCACGAGAGGATCAAAACAACCGAGATGAATATGATCACGATCCGCATGGCACGCGCTTGCCGTGCCCGACGGCTTGTCCTCCCGGATTGTGAAGTCGTCGTTCCTTTGGTGCTCTTCTTTGCCATATTACCTCTTATTCAGGATTGCCATTTCGTGATTCCCTTCAACGCGTCCGGGTCAGTGATAGCAGCTTCTCATTCCAAGAAATCCTGTTCGCTGTTGTACGAAAATGGTGCGGCTATTTTACCAGCCAGCCATGCCTTTTCGAAATCAGCAAATGTCATTTTTTACTTGCTTTCGAACACAGCGATCTTCTCCTGTACCGTGTTTAGCATTTGTGCTTTCGTATTCAAGTAAGTTTTATTCCTTATCTTTGACTACAAGACCAATCAGACTATTCGACCAAATGACTAATCCAAACTCGCCTTTAAATTCTCCGCCAGCGCCTGCGTGATGCCAGGTACGGCGGTCAATTCTACCACCGAAGCCTCCCTAATCTTATCCACAGAACCGAAATGCTTCAAGAGGGATTTTCGCCGCGCCGGGCCGATGCCGGGGATGGAATCCAGCGCCGAGGCCATGCCCTGTTTGGTGCGCCGCTTGCGGTGGGCGGTGATGGCAAAACGGTGCGCCTCGTCGCGGATGCGCTGGATGAGATAGAGTGCCTGCGAATGGCGCGGTAACAACAGCGAATCGGGCTTGTCCGGGAAGAACAACTCCTCGTGCTCCTTTGCCAATCCGACAACGGGTACTTTGCCGAACAGGTCTATTTTCTGGAGAACAGCCACAGCGCGGGACAACTGCCCCTTGCCGCCGTCCACGATCAGCAGGTCTGGCAAGAAGGCGAACGACGGATCAAGCTTGGACCCGGGTTGGGCCGCCGTTTCTTGGGATGATTGCCACCTGCGAAAGCGTCGCGTTAAGACTTCTTCCATGCTGGCGAAGTCATCCGGAGCGCCGACCGCGCCCTCGACGTTGAAACGGCGATAGAGCTTTTTATCCGGCACGCCCCGGCTGAAGACCACCATGCTGCCGACGGTCGCCGTCCCTTGTGTGTTAGAGATGTCGTAGCACTCGATGCGGTTGGGCGGCGTGGGCATCTGCAATGCGGATTGCAGCTCGGCCAAAGCTTGCTCTTGACGGTGTGTATCCGCCTGCCATTGCGTACGCAGCGCGTGCAGCGTCTCGGTTGCATTCTCAGCCGCCATCTTGACCAGTTCGCGCGACTGGCCGCCGTGCGGCACGACTATCTTGACTTTGTGGCCGCCGGAGCGTCCGCCCAGCCACTGCTGGATGATCTGGGCTTCCTCGATCTCCTGCGGCAGGAGCACCTGCTGCGGCACGGAGGCGGCTTCGGTGTAGAACTGCTTGACGAATTCGGCTATCACCTCGTTATCGGCAACATCCTCAGTACCTTCCAAGACGAAGTATTCGCGCCCGATTAATTTTCCTGCGCGAATGAAAAAAATCTGCACGCAGGCCTCGTTGTCGGCTCGCGCCATGGCGATCACGTCTGAGTCTTTGTAATCGGAGGCAAAGACTACCTTCTGGCGTTCGATGACGGACTGGAACGCCTTGAGCTGGTCGCGGATGGATGCGGCGCGTTCGAATTTCAGATCCTTAGAGGCCTTCTGCATCTCTGCTTCTAGACGGGTGAGAATGCCCTTCGTCCGCCCGTTCAGGAATTCTTGCAGGTCGGAGATCATTTGGCGGTATCCGGCCTGATCAATGGCGCCGATACAGGGCGCGGTACACAGCTTGATATCATAGTAGAGACACGCCCGTTTATCCTGGCCGGTGATCTCCCGGTCACAGGTCAGGTACGGGAAGATGTGGCGCAGCACGTCCAGCGTCTGGTAGACCGCCCAGGCGGAGGTATATGGCCCGAAATAGCGCGAGCCGTCGTCCAGCATCTGCCGCGTCACCGTGACCTCGGGGAATGGCTCTCCCCAGTGGATTTTGATATAGGGGTAGCGCTTGTCATCCTTCAAGCGGACGTTGTACTTGGGCCGGTGGCGCTTGATCAGGTTCATCTCGAGGATCAGCGCCTCTAGTTCCGAACCGACCATGATCCACTCGATGTCAGCGATTTCGCGCACCAAGCGGTGGGTCTTGTGGTCGTGACCGGCGTCGCTGTGGAAGTACGAGCGGACGCGGTTTTTCAGGCTGATGGCTTTTCCAACATAAATGATCGTCCCCTCGGCGTTTTTCATCAGGTAGCAGCCGGGTTTAGTCGGTAGGGTATCTAAAATGCCTTGCAAGTGCTCAGAGAGTTCCATCGGGCGGATTTTATCACGGGTTGCAAGAAGCAGTATAATACCCTCGGCACGCATAGGAACAAACCTTGAAAGAAAACCTTGAAATTACCATCGGAAAACTGCTGCGCAAAGGCGGCCTCAAACTATCGGTTGCTGAATCCTGCACTGGGGGGCTGCTCTGCGACCGCATCACGGATGTGCCAGGCTCATCGGATTATTTCATTGGGGGCTTCATATCCTACGCCTACGAAGCAAAAGTGAAGGCACTCGGCGTAAGTTGGGACACGCTCAAAGCCTACGGCGCGGTCAGCCGCGAGACGGTGCTGGAAATGGCACGTGGCGCGCACAAGGCCCTGGATACCGATATAGGCATTGCGGTCAGCGGGATTGCCGGCCCCGGCGGCGGGATGCCAAAGAAACCGGTCGGCCTGACCTGGATCGGCCTCTCCGCGCAGGATGGCGAGTGGGCACGTGTGTTTACCTGGCAGGGTGACCGCCTGCAGAATAAGGCACAGTCGGCCGAGGCGGCATTACAGTTGCTGGTGGATTATTTGCAGGGGAGTTTGAGTAAAACGTAAAGCGTAAAACGCAAGAGGTGGAATGAATATTATTGTGCTTATTTCAGCGGACGCTGAATGGCGCGCCGTCAAAGAAATCTTGACCCCTAACGAAATCCACTCCTCCCCACTGGGCGAATGGTTCGAAACAACCTTCAACTCTTCGACTTCGCTCAGGATAAACCTCCAACCTGTAACTTTCTACCATGGGGGCTGGGGCAAGATCTCCTCCGCTGCGACGGCCCAATACGTCATAGACCGCTGGTCGCCGGACTTGCTCGTCAACCTGGGCACCTGTGGCGGATTCGAGGGACGCGTGGCGCGCGGGACCGTGATCCTGGTCGAAAAAACGATTGTCTACGACATCCTCGAGCAGATGACCGACCCCGACCAGGCCATCCTCCACTATGTCATTGAGATTGATCTATCCTGGCTGGGGAAGTGTGTTCAGTCATCAGTTATCAGTAATCAGTTCTCTCTTGTACGAGGTCCGCTTGTCTCAGCCGACCGGGATATCGTGGCGAGCGACATCCCCATGCTCGTGAAAAAATATGATGCCATTGCTGCAGATTGGGAATCAGGTGCCATTGCGTGGGTCGCAAAGCAGAACGGCGTGCGTTGTCTCATCCTGCGCGGCGTGACGGACCTGGTCAGCGCGGGCGGCGGGGAGGCGTACGGGGATTACGATCTGTTCCTCCGCCGGACGCAGGAGATCATGCGGCAGCTCATCTTACTGATTACAGATCATGAATGCGCGTGGATCGTCCCCTCTTCATCACTGCAACCCAAACGCCAACGCCGCCCATCACGGGCCAGGAGATCATCGGCCTCAGCCGGCCCCCAGCTTCCTGATGGATAGACTTTCAACGCGGGGGAATTCTCCTTCTCCCAGCCCTGGATGACCGGATCAACAAGCCGCCAGGCAGCCTCGATGGCGTCGCTACGGTTGAAGAGGGTTGCATCACCTTCCAGCGCTTCGAGCAGCAGCCGTTCATAAGCATCCGGCAACGTACTATTGAACGAAGTGCGGTAGTGGAAGTCCATGTCTACCGAGCGCATCTCTTGAGCAGAGTCGGGCACTTTGGCTTCGAAGCGCAAGTGAATCCCTTCGTCGGGCTGGATGCACAACGAAAGGATATTGGGGGTGAAGTCGCTTTCATCCTTCAAATGAAACATCAGATGCGGCGGACGCATGAACTCGATGATGATCTCTGAGGTTTTCTGCGCCAGCGCCTTGCCCGAACGTAGATAGAATGGCACACCTTTCCAACGCCAGTTGTCAATGTATAGCTTGAGTGCCGCTAAGGTCGGCGTTTGCGAGGCAGGCGCGACACCCTCGGCATCACGGTAGCCTGCATATTGCGCGCGCACGGTATCCCCCAGCGCAATCGGCCGTATGCTGGTCAACACCTTGGCTTTCTCATTGCGAATGGCATCCGCCTCGAAGGAGGCCGGTGGCTCCATCGCTACCAGCGACAATAACTGCAAGAGGTGGTTCTGGAACATATCCCGCACCACACCCGCGCGGTCGTAGTAACCGGCGCGATGACCCACGTCCACAATCTCGGCCACGGTGACCTGGATGTTGTCCACGTAACGACGGTTCCACACCGGCTCGAAGATCGTATTGGCAAAGCGGAAGAACAGGATGTTCTGAGCGGTTTCTTTGCCCAGATAATGGTCAATGCGATAGACCTGGCTCTCATCGAAAACGGCGTGTACGGCCCGGTTCAACGCCTGCGCCGAGGCCAGATCTTCTCCAAAAGGCTTTTCGATGACGATGCGACGCCACCCGTCGGCCTGTGCCGCCATTCCAGCCGCCCCCAAATAGCCGACAACGAGGGCATAATGTTCAGGCGCGGTCGCCAGGTAGTACAACCGGTTTGCCGGATCATTCTCAATTTTTTTCAAGTATTCATCTAAACGGACATAATCATCCGCAATGTCCAAGTTGCCCTGGAAGTAGTACAGCTTCTACGCAAAGGAGTCCCAGGTCGAGGCCTCGAACGTGTCCGGGCTGAAGGTGGTGACTCCTTCCCGCAAATGCTCGCGGAAGGTCTCCTCAGCGATAGGTCGCCGGGCGTACCCGACAATATGTGCACAATCCGAAAGACGTCCCTTTTGGAAGTTGTTATACAAAGCCGGTATCAGCTTGCGCCAGGTCAGATCGCCAGAAGCGCCAAAAATGACGAGTGTCGTGGGGAGCGAAGGTCCAAGCATCGGCTATTCCTTTTTCACAGCGTGCCCACCGAACTGGTTGCGCATGGTAGCCAGCAGCTTGGCCGCTTAACTCTCATCCTGGCGGCTGACGAAGCGCGCCTGCAGCGCCAGCGTGATGACCGGCACGGGCACGTCCAGGTCAATGGCTTCGGCGTTGATATCGTATGCGATGACGCGATGACCGCTGCTTAGCAGGCGCGTGACCATGTTGGCACCCATTTTTCCCAAGCCGACCATTGCGATTTCCATGAGATTTCTCCTTAGATTAACTACCTTGTAAGCATCGTGACCTGGATCGTCACGAGCGAAAGCTTTTGGGTAAATGGACGACCGCCGCCTCGTCAACGAACCACCAGACCTCACCCTCCGCAGGATGAATGCGCTGGGCCGGCCAGCGCAGCGGATCGCGCCTACCTGTCAGCGTGTTTGCGAGCGCCCCGGCTTTTTCCTCGCCTGTAGCCAGGAGGACCACCTTGCGGGCTGCGTTGAACACGTTCGGCGTCAGGCTGACCCGTTCCGCCGGGCGACCCTCATAATCGGCGGTCACACGGATCGCGGCCAGCTTCGCATCAATATCCGCCGGGGAGCCGGGGAAGAGAGAAGCCGTATGGCCATCCCCGCCCAGGCCGAGCAGGACCCAATCCAGGCGGGGCCAGGCCAGAACGCCTTCTGCAAATGCCTTCAACTGTTCCGCGTAGTCTCTGGCAGCAGCCGTTGGATCCAGTTCTCCTTTTATGCGATGCACATTTTCTTCGGGGATGGGGACATGCGCCAGCCAAGCCTGCCAGGCTTGTTTGAAATTACTGTGCGGATCATCCGGCGGGACGCAGAACTCGTCACCCCAAAAGAAAACCATCTGCGACCAGGGCAACTGCTGGCGATAGGGCGGCTCGGCTAAAAGGCGAAATAGAGGCAGCGGGGTGTTCCCACCAGCCAGGGTTGCCAGGAACCGGCCGCGCTTCGTCACCGCATCCGTGACAGTTTCCGCAAAATGCTCGGCTACGGCCAGGCTCAGGGCCGTGCGATCCTTGAAAATTTGGATATACGTGTCAGGCATCCTCTATACCAACTTTCAACCCTTGACAGGCCGCTCCAAAAAACCCCGCTTCCGGATTACAGATAACGTGCACCGGAACCTTCGCCAGCATCTCGGAGAAACGCCCTTTCGCCATGAAGGCTTGCATAAAGGAACCCTCCTTCAAGAACGGAAGAATGCGGGGTGGAATGCCTCCGCCGAGATAGACGCCGCCGGTAGCCAACACTTCAAGCGCCAGGTTGCCAGCCTCGCTCCCCAAGATGGAGACGAACAGTCGCAAGGTCTCCACGCAGATTTCCGCTTTACCCGCCTCCGCAGCCTGGGAAATGATCGGCGGGGCATCTTTGGCCCGGGAAAGTTCAATTTTTAACCATTCCGGTTCGGGATAGCGTCTGGTATCCCTGAGAAATTCATAGATGTTCGGCAAACCAAGCCCGGAACACACCCATTCATAACTAACGTGCTCATGGCGAGACATCAAGTAGGAAAGCAATTCCAATTCGGTCAGGTTGGTTGGTGCGAAATCGGTGTGGCCTCCTTCGGAGGCGCAGGGAACGTAGGCATCGCCATTCCAGATCAGGAAGGCCTCCCCAAGCCCCGTGCCTGGCGCGATGACCGCGATTGCGCCGTTGGGTGCAGGCGTACCCTTGTTGAGCGTCGCTAAATCCTGGGCTTCCAGAAAGGGGATGCCCAGGGCGATCGCGGCCAGATCATTTAAAATGGCGACGGGCGCGCCCAGATCCGCCCTCAACGTGCGTTCATCTACAAGCCAGGGCAGGTTGGTAACCTGGACACGCCCATTCACTATCGGCCCGGCGATCCCCAAGCCGGCTCTACAAATGGACCCGCCTTTTCCGGTCAGGAATTGGGCCACCAGCGCCTCCAGAGAGGCAAAATCCGCGCTCTGAAGGGTAGCTTCCGCCAGTGGATGGCGCGGCCCATCTTTCGGGTGGTAGATCGCCAACTTGGCTTTCGTCCCACCGATATCACCTGCCAGCAAATATTTATCCTTTTTCGGCATCCTTATTCCTTCAACGTATGGTTTCAGCCAGGGTATCTTCTCAATAAGTAGGGGAGGATGGGGGTGTGCGGACAGCTTCGTACCCTTCGGGTATGCTTCGCGACCGCCCGCACACCCCCCACTCCCCATTCTATTGAGACGATACCAGCCAGATTATAAATCATCCCAAACGGGGCTGGTATAACCATTTTTTCGCTTTTTTCCAGGCACATACCTGAAACAAATGTGCTATAATTCGACTACCGTCATACCAGGTTTACAGAGGAAATCATGCCGTCGAATGTAATCCGCGTCGTTGGGGCGCGCGAGCATAACCTCAAGAATATCACCGTAGAAATCCCCCGCAATAAGCTGGTCGTCATCACCGGACTATCCGGCTCGGGTAAATCATCTCTTGCCTTCGACACCATTTTTGCCGAAGGCCAGCGGCGCTACGTCGAGTCGCTTTCGGCCTACGCCCGCCAGTTCCTCGGCCAAATGGATAAGCCGGACGTGGATTACATCGAAGGCCTCTCCCCGGCCGTATCCATTGATCAGAAGGGCACCTCCCATAACCCACGCTCGACCGTCGGCACGGTGACAGAGATCTACGATTTCCTGCGCCTGCTTTTTGCCCGCGTCGGCATCCCGCATTGCCCGGTCTGCGGACGCGAGGTCGTCAAACAATCCGCCCAAGAGATCGTGGACGCCATCGAAGCGCTGTCGGAGGGCAGCCGCATCCTGATCCTGGCGCCGGTGGTGCGCGGACGCAAAGGCACATACCTGGCAGTCTTCGAGGAAATTCGCAAGGCCGGTTTCGTGCGCACCCGCGTGGACGGGACGGTCTACAGCTTGGACGAGGAGATCAGCCTCGACCGCTACAAGATCCACACCATCGAGGCGGTGGTGGACCGGTTGGCGGTAGCAGGCCCCGGGTCCGAAGAGGAGCGCAAGTCGGCTCGCACGCGTCTGACGGATTCGGTCGAAACGGCGTTGAAGTTCGGGGATGGGTACTTGACCATTCATATTCTCCCCTTACCCCCATCCCCTTCGCGCAGCACCGCTGAGGGGCTCCCTAAGGGAGAGGGGGAAAGGGGTGAGGGCAACGACTTGCATTTCTCTGAACACCTGGCCTGTCCCGAACACGGCATCAGCATCCCGGAAATCGAGCCGCGCACCTTCTCGTTCAACACCCCGCACGGCGCATGTCCCGACTGCCAGGGGCTGGGCAACAAACTCGAAATTGACCCCGAACGCGTGGTGGACCCTGAGAAATCGCTCGCCGAGGGCGCGCTCATCGCCATGGAGTGGAATAACCTGCGCGAAGACATGGGCGCTTACTGGCAAATCCTGGAAGCCATGGCGCACCATTATCACGTTGAACTGAACGTGCCGTTCAAATCCCTGCCGCCGGAAAAGCGGGATTTGGTGCTATATGGGACGAAGGGCGGGAGATTCACCGTCCACTACCGCAACCGTGAAGGCCGCCAGGCTGTCTTCGATACCTCCTTCGAGGGTATTATCGGCAACCTGGAACGCCGTTACCGCGAGACCAACTCGGAGTATATTCGCGAGAAGATCAGCGAATACATGACCGACCGCCCCTGCCCGACCTGCCAGGGCAAGCGTCTGCGCCCGGAGGCCATTGCTGTCACCGTGGGCGATATCAATATCATCGAGGTCACGGCGTGGCCGATCAACCGCACGCTGGAATGGATCGAGAAGCTGGCCGGACCGCAGACCCCCCTCAATAAACGCCAGCAGACCATCGCCGAACGGATCATCAAAGAGATCCGCTCACGCCTGGGTTTCCTGGTGAACGTCGGCCTGGATTATTTGACCCTGAATCGCTCGGCGGGCAGCCTTTCCGGCGGCGAGGCGCAGCGCATCCGCCTGGCCACACAGGTCGGCTCGCGGCTGGTCGGCGTGCTGTACGTGCTGGACGAACCCTCCATCGGCTTGCACCCGCGTGATAATGGCCGTCTGCTCAACACGCTCAGAGGCCTGCGCGACCTGGGCAACACCGTCCTGGTCGTCGAGCACGACGACGACACCATCCGCACCGCAGACTGGATCATTGACCTCGGCCTAGGCGCGGGCGAACACGGCGGGCATATCATCGCCGAAGGCCGGCCCGAAGAGATCATGGCGCACCCCAAGTCGCTCACCGGGGCTTACCTTTCTGGGCGCAAGCGCATTCCCATCCCGAAGAAGCGGCGCACAGGTAACGGCAAGCACCTGACCATCGTCGGGGCGCGGGCGAACAATCTCAAGAATCTGACCATCCGCATCCCGCTCGGCAGGTTCGTCTGCATCACGGGCGTCTCCGGCTCGGGCAAGTCCACGCTGATGGTGGACGTGCTATACCAGGCACTAGCAGCCAGGCTGCACGGCGCGCGCACCCAGCCCGGCGAACACGAGCGCCTCGATGGGCTGGAACACATTGACAAGATCATCAATATTGACCAGTCGCCCATCGGGCGTACGCCGCGCTCCAACCCCGGCACCTATACCAGCCTGTTCGACGAGATCCGCAAGCTCTTCGCCGAACTGCCCGAAAGCAAAGTGCGCGGCTACAAGCCGGGGCGCTTCTCGTTCAACGTCCACGGCGGACGCTGCGAGGCCTGCCAGGGTCAAGGCCAGTTGCGCATCGAGATGCAATTCCTGCCGGATATCTACGTGCCCTGCGACGTCTGCCAAGGGACGCGTTTCAATCGCGAGACGCTGCAAGTCCACTTCAAAGGTCTCTCGATCGCCAAGGTGCTGGATACGACGGTGGAAAAAGGGCTGGAATTCTTCGCTGCCTTCCCGGCCATGGTCAGCAAGTTGAAGACGCTTGCGGAGGTTGGACTGGGTTACATCACGATTGGACAGCCTGCCACCACCCTTTCGGGCGGCGAGGCGCAGCGGGTCAAGCTGGCGCGTGAGCTTTCACGCCGCGCCACCGGCCGGACCCTGTACGTGCTCGACGAACCCTCGGTCGGACTCCACGCTGCGGATGTCCACAAACTGATCGAAGTCCTGCAACGCCTCGTTGACGCGGGCAACTCGGTGCTGATCATCGAGCACAACCCCGACATCGTAAAAGTAGCCGACTGGATCATTGACCTCGGCCCTGAAGGCGGCGACCGCGGCGGGGAACTCGTCGCCGAGGGCACGCCGGAAGAGATCTGCGCCATGCCAGCATCCTATACTGGACAGTTCCTCAAGAGCCATCTGAGGTGAGCAGGGGAAAAAAAAGGGGCACCGGAGCTTCCCCGTGCCCTCGACAGACCTACTCGCTTAATCCTTGAAGTTCAGGTAGAATATCATTATCAAGGCTGAAAAGAATTCAGCAGCCTGCTTCTCTAGTGAGGAGATGGATAATCTATGAGCGGACACCCCCCCCTTGTCGCAACCACCATCGAAGCCTACCGGAAGAGACGGCAAAAAAGGACGCCCGTTATCATTGGAGTCATCGCGATCCTACTGGTGGTGGTTGGAGTGATCATCCTGGTGGTTGGCTTCAGCAATAGAGGCGGTTTCCACTTGTTTTCCACCCAAACACCCACGCCGACCATCACGCCATCGCCAACCAATACTCCCACCCCCACCGAAACACCCACGACCACGTCCACGCCAACCGAGACTCTCACGCCAACACCAGCCGCGCCTTATTCGTACATCGTGCAAGAAGGCGATTACCTGGTTAAGATCATCAAAGCTCACAGCTTAGGCGAGAACGATCTCTTGCTCATTCTCATATTGAATCCTTATCATGATCCTTATCCAGGAGCCGCGCTGGAAAACAGCATTGACCCAATCGCGCAGATCGTCTACGTGGGCCAGAAGATCACCCTGCCTCCACCCGGAATGCTGGTGCCGACGGCGACATCAATCCCTGCCAATGCCCCGCGCGGGTATAAGATCACCTACTTCGTCCTTCCCGGCGACAGTCTTGGGGGCATCGCCAACAAGTGGAACAGCACCGTGGATGAGATTGTCAAAGCCAATAAAGAACTTCTGGCAGACGGCGCCGCGACGGTCATCTACCCCGGATGGACGCTGGTCGTCCCGATCAACATAGTTACGCCGCAGCCGACCTCAACGACCGCGCCAACCGCCACAGCAACGCCGACCGTGACGAGTACACCATAAAAATCTCACGAACTTGGTGAGTCAGAGACCCGGTCTCTCCAAGAGGCCGGGTCTCTCTATAAGCCAAACCCCTTTGACATTCTGCTCAGCTACGACTAAAATGAAGCAGAGAGTGATTAGTATCCTACCCGCTAAAGATTGACTTTCCATGTAGCGGAATAGAATCTTACTCTACCACCTCATGCAAAGGAGCATTCGTGAGCAAGTGGCCTGAAAAACACATTATCGGTCTAACCGGGAATATCGCCACCGGCAAGAGCGTGGTGCGCAAGATGCTGGAGCACCTGGGTGCATACGGGATTGACGCCGACGCGCTTGCCCATCGCGCCATCGCAAGAGGCGCGCCGGGTTACCAACCTGTTCTGGATATGTTTGGCCGCTGGCTCCTGGATACCAACAAGCAAATTGACCGCGCCAGGCTTGGACGTTTCGTATTCACAGATACAGAAGCGCTGGGGCAGCTAGAAGCCATCATCCACCCGCTCGTCGGCCAGGCGATTGACCTGCTTATCCGGCGCGCCACGCAACCGATCATCGTGATCGAAGCCATAAAGTTGATAGAGAGCAAGCTGGACAGCGCCTGTGATACCGTTTGGGCAACCTTCAGCCCCGAAAACCTCCAGAAAGCCCGGCTGATGGACAAGCGCGGCTTGAACGAGGCGGAAGCTCTGCAGCGCATCCACATGCAGCCGCCGCAAGAGCAAAAGATGGCCGCGGCGGATGTCGTCATCCAGAACACCAGCTCTTTCGAGGATACCTGGAAGCAAGTCGTGGCCGCCTGGAAGGTAATCTCGCCGGTCAGCGATACCAGCCCGGTCATCGTAAAAGAGGCCGCAGCCGGTGAACTGGCCGTCCAGCGCGGCCGGCCGCGCGATTCAGGCACCATCGCCGAACTGATCACCCGCCTCAGCGCGGGTACGCGCCCGACGACCCAGAAGGATGTCATGGCTGCTTTCGGAGAAAAGGCTTACCTGCTGCTCAAGTCCGGCGAGCAGCACGTCGGTCTGATCGGCTGGCAGGTAGAGAACCTGGTGGCGCGCACGACTGAAATCTACATTGACCCATCCATCCCGATCAAAGAGGCCGTGAAAACCTTAGCGACCGAGGTCGAACATGCTTCGAAAGACCTGCAATGCGAGGCCTCGTTGCTCTTCCTGCCTCCGCAAATGGCTTCGCAGGAATCCGTCTGGCGCGAATTGGGTTACGAAGGCCGCACGCCGCATTCGTTGGCTGTGCAGGCCTGGCAGGATGCTGCCATCGAATCCATGCCGCCGAACACCATCATGCTCTTCAAACAACTTCGGCAGGATCGCGTACTGCGGCCAATATAAGTCAGGGTTTCAGGTACTGGAGAATGAGGGTTCAGGCATCCGAGGTTACTTGAAAACTAGTTTCCAATGGTTTCTAATACCGTGTCAGAATTATTGAGTGATCTCTTTTTCCTTTTCCAACGCCTCGACTGGCTCGGGGTGGTTGACATCCTGCTGGTCACACTGATCTTCTTCGGGATACTCTACCTCGTCCGGGATACCCAGGCGATGGTCTTGTTGCGCGGCGTCATCTTGCTGTTGGTGCTAACGTCAGTATTCACCAGCCTGGTCAACCTGCCGGCTTTCTCGTGGTTGCTTCGCACCGCACTGCCTGCGCTTGTTTTTGCCATCCCGGTCATCTTCGCCCCGGAAATCCGCCGCGCCCTGGAACGCCTCGGGCGCGCCGGCACCTTCTTGCCAACCACGAAGAAAGGGCCTAACCTGGAAATACAGCGCGCCATCCAGGCAGTGGTCGGCGCAACGGCCCGGCTAGCAGCCCGCCAGCACGGCGCCTTGATCATCCTGCAACGATTGGACAGCCTGGACGAATACATCCGCACCGGCGTGTTGATGCAGGCGCGCGTCACACCCGAACTGCTCCTGCAAGTGTTCTACCCCAACACGCCGCTCCATGACGGCGCGGTGATCGTCGAAAAGGATACCCTGGTCGCGGCGGCCTGCGTCATGCCGCTCTCATCCAGCGGCATTCTGGCCCATTCCCCCGATCACCAGATGGGATTGCGGCACCGCGCCGCCCTAGGCACCTCGGAAGCCACCGACGCGATCGCCGTGGTCGTTTCCGAGGAGACTGGCGCAATATCCATCGCCCACGCCGGGCGCATGATCCGCCGCCTGGACGCGGAACGGCTCGAAAACATCCTG
>Ga0315274_10002856_pt1 | contig 25722 bp, 19 predicted proteins | sample YL17G02_20_MG_FD_203700 | JGI IMG/M metagenome (GOLD analysis project Ga0315274, IMG submission 203700) | Sediment microbial communities from Yellowstone Lake, YNP, Wyoming, USA - YL17G02_20 | ecosystem: Environmental > Aquatic > Freshwater > Lake > Sediment | place: USA: Wyoming | collected...
AAAGCCACCCAGTCTCTCCTGAGTGGCTTCGTTGCTTTAGCAATCTAGCATTGGCTGACGATTACCAGCGGTTGCCATCAAAGCTACTACGGCTGGAACCGTCACGGTCACCACCGCCGCCGCCGCCCGTGCGCTGGCGCTCTTCTGCTTCGTTTACTTTGATGTTTCGGCCATCAACTGTCGCACCGTTCATCTCTTCAATGGCGCTGCGAGCGGACGTTGCATCAAGGAACGTCACGAAGCCGAAACCACGTGAACGGCCTGTTTCACGATCCAAGATCACCTTGGCTTCGTCGATGTCGCCGAAACTTGAAAACGCCTGACGCAAACCGTCATCGTTGGTGTTCCAGCTCAGTCCGCCCACAAATAACTTCCTGGTCATACTCACTTTTTCCTTGCAAACTGGCACAGTTACCTGTGCTCTGATCTCTCAACAGAGGCTCTGGACCAATTAGGTCTCGAGCTCCTGAGCACTACCACGATCGGTAGGGCTAAGGGGAGGAGGTACCATGGCGGAAGCGTTAAAGCCATCGGAAACACCGCCGGCAAATGGGGCCCGTGTTTTTGCTTAGCTCAATAACCATATTGAATTTGAATAGTTATCAGCCCCGCCGGGGATTGCATTCCGAACTTAATGGTGGGATGATGTTTAGATTAGTTCTATCCGACTAGGTTTAGCTAAGTTGGCTGTAGCAATACTTTCATGGACGAGGGACGCATGAACACAGGTGCAGGAATTCTGGGCGGCTTAGTAGTAGGCGCCGTGATTGGTTACGGGGCGGCGACGCTATCAAAGGGCTCGAATCGTTTTGAGGACATCACGGTCCTTGAGCTCGATGGCTCTAAGTACAAAGAGGCAGATTTTCCCGCTGATGTTCGCTCGAATCTATATGACATCCGGTCTGAGGCTTTCGAACGTCAAAATGCTATCTTAAGTCAGTTCGCTTTACAGTTTGGCCTGGCGAAAGATAAAGATAAAAATGCCAAGCCCGATGCTCTACCGGCCTTCGACGTTCTAGTTGAGGCTCCAGCTCCGACAGACCAAGAGATCCAGGCTGTATTTGAGCAGAACAAGGCTCGTTTGCCTGAGAATGTGGCGATCGACCAGGTTAAGCCAGACATCGAGCGTTATCTTCGGAATCAAAAGTTGACGGAAGCGCTACGCCTCAAGAACCAAGAGTTCTTGGCGAAAAAGCGCGTTGTTCTCTTAAGCCCAGAGCCAACTGCGCCCAAAGTCACTCTGGCCCTGGAAGGTTATCCAGCTCGCGGCCCAGCTGGTTCGCCTAACGTAGTAGTTGAAGTGGCTGACTATCTCTGCCCGAATTGCCAGACAGTGGCACCGGAAGTAGAGGCCACCTACAAAGAACTTACCGATAAAATCCGCTTTGTTCATGTGCCGTACAGCCTGCAGCCAGCTGGTTTGAGCGGAACTCTGGCACGCGGCGCATTCTGCGCGCGTCAGCAAGGCGATGAGAATTTCTGGAAATATCACGAAAAGACATTTGCCGTAGCTAAGGAAAAAGGCTGGAAACTGTCTGATCCAGACGCTAAGGACGCCGTTCTGCAACTCTCGACTGAAGTTGGTTTAGACCAAGCGAAGATGGATGCTTGCTTGGGGTCACCTGAGGCGCAAGCTTTCGTGAAAAACACCACGGATGGCATGCGTAAGTCGGGTGTGACTGGTACGCCGACGTTCTTCCTCAATAATCGTCGCCTGTCATTGGTGAACAAGTCCTTTAAGGACCTCATCAAGTCTAGCGTTCAGCCGACCAGTCACTGAGTAAGAGTCGAGTCTTGAACAAGCAATCCCCAGTCCTGGCGTAGCTAGGGCTGGGGATTTGCATAATTGCCTCTATCTAGCTGCAAACCTTAGGGCGAGCCATAGATAGATCCCTAACCAATCCAGTAAGTTGCACCAGCGGTGGCGCAATTTCGCTGGATTTGTGCTATGTCCTTGCCGCCTTGACTGCAGATTTTCGCTCCGATGGATTCTTACCACCAAGCTCGGGACAGCAAAGACTATGACACTACGCCTCAAGGACGTAGAAGTACCAGCCTCACTAGCTGGCGATGATCAAATACGCGATGCGGTAGCCGCTCGGCTGGAGTTGCAGCCGGATGACATACGGTCGCTAGTGATCCGCAAGAAGTCTCTCGATGCCCGGCGTAAAGCTCGGATCGTTTATCATTACCAGGTAGATATTGAGGTCGATGATGAGGCCGGCATCCTTGCAACTGCGGGATCCCTTGCTGAGTCAGTTGAGCCCGAGGCTGAGAGTGATCCGCTCGAGGGTTTATCTCCAGGTCCTTACCGTTTTCGTCATATGCCTATCATCATTGGTAGCGGTCCAGCCGGCACCTTTGCCGCGTTGGCTTTAGCAAGAGCCGGTCAGCCGAGCTTAATTGTGGAGCGTGGCGAGGCTGTCGAACAGCGTCTTCGCACTGTTGGTAAATTACGTCGCGACGGTTCCTTCGATCCTGAAAGCAATTACTGTTTTGGCGAAGGCGGAGCAGGCACTTTCTCCGACGGTAAGCTGACGTGCGGACGTAACCATCCTTTAATCAAATTCCTCTTTCAGCAATGGGTAGAATTCGGTGCTCCAGCCGAAATTCTTTACGATGCCCATCCCCACATTGGTACGGACTTTCTCCTGCGGATTGCAAAAAATCAGCGCCTCGGACTGCAGGCAGCGGGATGTGAGTTTTTATTCAAGCGCCGATTTGTCGATGTGCAAGCCGGTGGCAGCGAAGCGCGTTACCGCGTGACGCTCGATGATGGGACGACCCATAAAACCGATCACCTCATATTGGCTATCGGTCATTCTGCACGCGATACTTACGAGCTTTTGCTTGACCGCGGATTGGCGATCGCACCTAAGCCGTTTGCTATGGGTGCGCGATTTGAACACCCGCAAGAGGTGATCAACAAAATTCAGTTTGGGAGCTGCGCGATCCCTACTGCGGCCGAATATAAATTGGCGGCCCATACTGAGGAGAGGGGCATCTGGACCTTCTGTATGTGCCCAGGTGGCCATTTGATGCCGACGAATGCACAAGAGGGGCATCTGGCTATCAATGGCATGAGTTACCATGCGCGTAATAGCGGCTTTGCTAACGCAGCGGTAGTGGTAAACGTGCTTAGAGAAGACTTCTATCGTGGGCATCCACTTGACGGAGTTCGGTTCCAGCAGGCGATTGAGAAGGCAGCATTTGCGGCGGGTGGTGGTGGTTACCATTCACCGGCGCAGCGCATGGAAGATTTTATGGCAGGTCGCCTGAGTCGAGGTGAAATGAAATCAACCTATCAACCTGGGGTCAATAGCGCTCGCCTTGATAAAGTGCTGCCAGATTTTATTGTCACTGCATTGAAGCGCGCTGTAGTCGATTATAATAAGAAAATGCATGGCTACATTTCCCCGCAAGCCTTGGTCGTCGGGGTCGAGACTAAGACATCTTCGCCTATCGTGATGATGCGCGATAAAGGCTTACAGTCTATTAGTCACCCAGGACTATTTCCGTGCGGTGAAGGCGCGGGCTTTGCCGGTGGTATCGTGAGCGCATCGCTGGACGGCGTTCGCGTTGGTCGGGCGGTTCTGGATGATGCCATAAGCAGTGCGCTGGCACAGCGTTTACACTAATTGTCCAGTTGGCCCCAAAGAATGATGCATTGGGGGCTGGCAGTTTCTCCTGACTTTCATGAATCAGGAAAGTGTGAGTGCGTTTAGTGATTCTTTTGTCGGAAAATCGCGATCAACGACGGTGATCTCACGCCGTTTATCTAAACGATAATCAGCGAACGTATCGTTAATGATATGCTGGCGCATCTCGGCCATAAGTTCGCCGTAAAAGTGCAAATTATGTTGCGTAATCATGTGCCATCCGAGGCCCTCGGTGGCTTTGGTTAAATGATGTAGATATGCGCGAGTGTAATTTTTACATGTATAGCAGCTGCAATCTTCATCAATAGGTACATCATTAAATTTATACGGGCTGCGTCTAAGGCGCACTATGCCCTTATGGCTGAAGGCCGTTCCTTGCTGTGCCAGGGCAGACGGTAAGATGCAGTCAAACATATCTACACCGCGATGCACGGCTTCAAGCAGGTCAATCGGAGTACCTACCCCCATTAAGTAGCGCGGCAAATGCTCCGGTAGCATCGCCGTCACTAGACCGCAGAAGTGCTCGCGTTCATCTTTAGTTTCGCCCACGGCCAGGCCTCCGACGGCGAATCCGTCGAAGGGCTGCGTCCGAAGAAAATCGGCGCTCTCTTTTCGTAGGCCTTCATCACATGCACCTTGCACGATGGCGAAGAGTGACTGCGGGCTATCTTCCCTCGCCGCTAGACTGCGGAGCGCCCACCTGTGTGTGCGCTCCATAGCGCGTGCAGCAATATCGCGGGAGCTTGTCGATGGTACGCATTCATCAAGGACCATCATAATGTCGCTACCGATGGCTCTTTGCGTGGCAATGCTGACTTCGGGGCTAAGTAAAATTGCTTTGCCATCAACATAACTGCGAAAGCCGGCGCCCGCCTCAGTAATGCGTCGCTCTTTAGGTAACGAGAAGATTTGAAAACCACCTGAGTCAGTCAGTACGGGCCCATGCCAGTTCATGAAGCGATGGATTCCACCAAAATGCTGGAACACTTCAGGGCCTGGCCTTAGTAACAAATGGTAGGTGTTAGCGAGTAGAACTTGCGCACCGACGGCCTGTAATTCCTCAACCCGCATGCCTTTGACGGTCGCTTGGGTGCCAACTGGCATGAATACGGGAGTATTTACTTGGCCATGCAAAGTCTGCATCGTGCCCGCGCGGGCCTTCGACGAACTTGCCGAGGCCAACAACTGGAAAGATAACCGGCTCATTTTAACTTGCTCTCGAGCTCTGCCCAGCGGGCGTAAAGTTTGTCCACTAGGTCCTGCGCCCGTTGCAGGTCAGCATAGGCGGCGGCGACTTTGCTGGACTGGGTACTGATTACAGGATCCTCTGCGGTCGCTTGCTTGGCAGCAAGTTGTTCTTCCGCAGTTGCAATCGCCGATTCCATGCCGTCGTATTCGCGCTGTTCGTTATAGGACAGTCGTTTACCCGAGGCCTTGGGTTTAGCGCGAGACTCGTTATCACCGCTGGGGGCGGCTTGTCTTGTCGAGTTTTTGGCTGCTTCGCGATCTGACTTAAGTGCCTGTTCCCATTGCTCGTAGTCGGCGAATAACCCGGCTTTACCCGTGCCATCGAGGCCGATCAGCATGTTGGTGACTTGGCCGAGGAAGTAGCGGTCGTGCGAAACTAGCACGATCGCTCCAGGAAAGTCCTGCAGGCTGTCTTCTAGCGCCTCGAGAGTTGGAATATCGAGGTCGTTTGTTGGTTCATCTAAGAGGAGTAAATCGGCCGGTTCGAGCATCAGTTTAGCGACGAGTGCACGAGCTTGTTCGCCACCGGAAAGATCACCGAGAGTAATTTGTAGCTGTTCAGGGCTGAATTGAAAGCGTCGTGCCCAGCTAGCCACATGGACTGACTTGCCCCTGAAGACCACAGAGTCGCTGCCGTCAGCAAGGAAGTTGCTGAGCTTTTCCGATGGATTCAAGCGTTGGCGCTCTTGATCGAAGTAAACGATGCGAAGGCCGTCAGCGGTAACTATGCTGCCGCTGTCTGGCTTGGATTCGCCCGACAGGAGGCGAAGCAGTGTCGTTTTGCCCGTACCGTTGGCACCCATCAAGCCAATGCTCATCCCGGGCATAACGACGAAGTTGATGTCGTCTAGGATGCAGCGCCCGCCTAATGATTTACTAACGTGTTCGAGCTCGATGAGGCGTTTGGTCTTGCGACCAGTCGCGCTGAAATCGATGCGAGTATCGCGCTGTACCAGGCGCGAACGCACATCGGACAGATCCTGAAGCAACGAATGGGCTTCATTGATCCGATATTGTGCTTTAGTGGCTCGCGCTTGTGGCCCGCGACGGAGCCACTCGACTTCACGCCGCGCCTTGTTGGCGAGTGTTTCTGATAATCTCTGTTCCCGCGCGAGGTACTCACTGCGTTTAGTCAGGAAGGATCCATAGTTGCCATCGCTGACAAAGACACCCTCGGGATAGATGGGTGCGACTTCGACAATGCGAGACACGGTCCGTTCAAGTAGGTAGCGATCATGGCTTACCATTGCCCATGCGAATGGCGCGCTGATCAGCACTTTTTCCAACCAAAGGATACCCTCGAGGTCGAGGTGATTGGTTGGTTCGTCAAGAAACATTAGATCTGGTGCTTGTACCATTGCCACAGCAATGCTGAGGCGCTTTTTCCAGCCACCTGACAGGCTACCTGCGGCCACATCCGGATCAAAGCCGAGCTGGCCGATAAGGCGTTGGGCGCGGGCAATAGCCTCCTCACTATTCAATGCGGCAGATTCGGCCGCTTGATTAATGAGTGCCCCGACCGTTGCCGTGGGCGGAAAGCTTGCAGTCTGCTCGATATAAGCCAGGCGTAAATTGCGTTGGCGCGAAATCTGGCCGTCATCGGCGTCTTCGCGGTCGGCGAGCAGGCGCAGCAGGGTCGATTTACCGGCACCGTTAGGGCCGATAATGCCTATGCGATCACCGCCATTAACGGCAAGGGCTAGGCCCCTAAATAAGGGACGCCCGTGATAGGCTTTGGCTAAGTTTTGGCAGCTTATTAATATCGACATCGGGCGACACTATGGCACCGCCGTCGTTAAATCTCAAGGCGAGGCAACATCTCTTTAGCGCAGGGGATCTGTTTGGCCTTGCGCCGAAGCTTAAAACTTTTTTGGCTTAGCTGAGGTTGCGGTAGCAACTGCCTTATTCGACTGGCTTTTCAGTCGTAGACCCTTGAGCCGGGCGATGGTCTTGCTGCGACTAATCATTGGCATCAGCTCACGACGCGGCTCACGACGCATCTTGTCCTCTTGCATCCGTGCTTCTAACTCGAAGTAGCTATGAAACATGACGATTACTCCGTTGCGGTCTGCCAATGTGACGCCAATTGCTAGCGTCTCATTCATAGTAACTCTAATTTTTATCCCAGTGTTAGACTTGGCCGGCCAGTCATTGTTAGAATCTCAGGCGGTTAAGGGGTGTCCTCTGGTTGGGATGTCAGACGATTTCGATGGGCATTATGCTAGGCTGCCGACGACTGAAACGCCTTGTTATTGAAACGATGACTAAATCATGACCTCATTGCCAATGTTACCGATCGCCCCGTTCTTGCCCGCTATTGTCTCGGCATTGCGAGAGAAGGGCAGCGTTCTCGTGAAAGCGCAGCCGGGTGCTGGGAAAACGACCCAGGTGCCTGCGGCGCTGTTGCCTGAGCTGCCCGGACGCATCCTGGTGCTGGAACCACGTCGCCTGGCCGCGCAGCTTTCGGCTGAGCGGGTGGCCGAAGAGTTGGGCGAGGCCTGTGGGCAGACGGTGGGATATCAAGTCAGGTTCAACTCCCGCCAGTCCGCAGCGACCCGCTTACTGTTTGTCACGGAGGGTGTTTTTTTGCGGCTACTCCAGGAGAGTCCATTACTCACGGGAGTTTCGGCCGTCGTCATTGACGAGTTCCACGAACGGCACCTTCATACCGATCTAGCCCTTGCGATGGTCAACGCCCTCCGCCAATCTAGCCGGCCGGATCTCCAGCTGTTGGTTATGTCGGCAACTTTAGATAGTGCTTCTTTAGAACGTTATCTTCCCAACGTGAGCGTGTTTGATGTTCCGGGGCGGACGTTTCCAGTCGCCGTTGATTACCTTGCCGACGCGGACACTTCCCCCCTGGAAGACCGCGTGTCCCGTGCAGCCATGCGAATGCTGGAGGACGCTCGCTCACCAGGCGACATCTTGGTATTTCTAACGGGGATCCAAGACATTCGCCGTTGTGCCGAGAAATTACGTAGCGACATCTCGTCTGGGCAAGCAGTGATATTGCCTTTAACTGCAGATTTGCCTCCTTCAGAGCAGGCTTTGGTCTTCAAGCCTAATACCCGCCGCAAAATTATTTTGGCAACCAACGTTGCAGAGACATCCTTGACGATACCGGGGGTTACGGGTGTGATCGATAGCGGTTTGGCAAAGGTTGCAGGGCATGCCGCATGGAGTGGGATTTCGACTCTTGATGTCAAAAAAATCAGTCAGGCGGCCAGTATTCAGCGTAGTGGCCGCGCCGGTCGCACTGCGGCGGGTGTTGCATACAGGCTGTTTAGTGAAGCTGACTTTCTTAGTCGTGCGCCTTTTTCCGTGCCAGATATACAGCGGCTCGATCTCGCTGAAATTTTTCTCACCGTACAGGATCTGCAGCAGCGATCTGGTCGACCTGTTCGCGTCTTCGATCAAGCGCTACCGTGGTTTGAATCCCCAGCCATCCCTGCAGTGGTTGCAACTCGTCAGCTTTTAATACAACTAGGAGCGGTAGCGGAGGACGATAGCCCGACAGCTATAGGCGAGCGATTGGCTCAGTTACCATTTCATCCGCGTTTAGGCGCGATAGTTATAAAGGGCCAAGACCTTGGCTGTGCGGAAGCAGCCCTTGCTGCTGCATGCTTAATCAGCGAAGGCATGGTGATCAAGAGGTCGGCCGGCGCTTTTATGCACTCTGACTGTGATGTTAAAGTGCAACTTGAGCTAATTGCACGAATAAATCTTGGTCAGGACATATCACCTCAGTCGCTGGGTGCGGCGATCGACAGAGGCCGCGTCAAGCAAGCACTAGCCGTCTACGCGCAGCTGTCGAAGCGACTGAAACTTGGACCGTGGCCTAGGCCGGGTGTCGAAGATGAATCGCGACTAACGATCTGCTTATTGGCTGGGTTTCCCGACCGTGTCGCTAAGCGACGGGGCGTGCCTGCGGCAGGCTCGCGCCATGCTGCGACGCTCTATAACTTCTGTCTTGGGCGGGGCGGTTATCTTGCCGAGACATCGGTGGTGCGGAATGCCGAATTAATTTTGGCGATAGATGCATCCGAAGTCCAAAGTCGAAGTGCAGATCGAGGGACTGCAATTTATTTAGCATCCGCTCTAACCCCCGAAATTTTGCGCCAGCAACAATCGACGCTCATGAAAACAGAAATCACAACAGTATGGAACGAAGATGCAGCACGTGTTGATTTAATGCAGCGACTTAGCTACGGCGAGCTTACTATCAGTGATAATCGACTTCCTGTACAGCAGGAGGCTGCGGCCAAGCTTGAGAACATGTTGCATAGCAAGCTAATTGAGGCCTGGCCCAAACCATTTGCTGATGACGAAGACCTGCGCAGCTATCATGCTCGTATCGAGTGGATTGGTAATGTGCATAAAGAGATACATTTTCCAATTTTTGAGGGGGAGATGCTAGAGCTGCTTCAGGCTGATATTTGTAGCGGCAAGCGCAGCTTTCGCGAGATCAATGAGCGCCGGCTCGTCGAGTATATCGAAGATCAGCTTCCCTATGAGCAGCAAGAGTTACTGCGCAGGGAGGCTGCCATTGAATTGCGGATCGCCAATGGCCGGCGACTCAAGGTCACATATGAGCCAGGCAGACCTCCCTTCGTCACTGGGTTTGTTCAGGATTTCTTCGGGCTCGGCGCGACTCCGTTGCTGGCTGGGCGAGGAGGCCTAACCCTGCATTTGCTCGGCCCTAACCGGAGACCTTTGCAAGTTACGGCCGATCTTGGTGGATTTTGGCAACGCCACTATCCCGATATTAGGTCTGAATTGGCACGCAAGTACCCCAGGCATTATTGGCCAGAGGAACCAGCGACGGCGGAACCCTTTTTATACTACAATCAAATGCGAGCGGGACATCGCCCGGACACCAAACCATAGAGGTCTGTTTATGGCTTGCAAAAAGCTACGAGCTATCCTTTGCGCTTTAGCGGCAACCACAGTCGCCACTCTTTCTGTTCATGCTTTTGCGGTGGGCAGTGCTGGTGACGTTCCTGATATTGGCAAAGTGTCGCAGCCGAAGATTAAATCATCAGCAGCCCTGGTGATCGACTTGGACTCTAATTCAGTTTTGTTTGAGCGGGATGCGGACGTGGTCCGTCCAATTGCTAGCATCTCCAAGATATTCGGTGCTCTGGTTGTGACCGAGGATTGTAAACTAGATCCCGAAGCGCTGCACGAAATGTCTCCGGCTAATCGCGATGCAGCACGAGGTGGTGACAAAACTAAACTCACAACTGGTTGGAGTTATTCGCACAAAGATCTTTTGCATGCCGCTTTGATGCGCTCTGATAATAGGGCTTTGCCTGCACTTGCAGAAGCGTGCGGTATGGATCCGGCGACTCTCGCGGCAAAGATGACGGAGAGAGCGCATAAAATGGGTCTGACAAAGACCGCGTTTAAAGAACCAGATGGACTATCGGCAGAAAATGTATCGACGGCACGTGAAGTAATGGTCGCTTTAAAAGAGGTCATCAAGAATCAGGCGCTGACTGAGATCATGGGGAAGCCGGACTACGTCATTGTGGCGCGAAAAGGTGATCGTGCGCGGGACATCAAAATAAAGAATACCGATCGCCTGCTGTCGCGTAATATTGCTCAGATACTTGGTGGTAAAACTGGCTATACTGATATGGCACGTTATTGTTTAGCGGTCGCGGCGCGCACTTTTGAGGGGCGTCAGCTAGGCATGGTGTTTTTAGGTGCTGAGGGTCGGCATACGCGGTTTGCTGATTTTGCTCGAGTGATCAAATGGCTCACCAGCAGTGAGGCGATTGCTGCTGAGGCGATTGCTGCTGAGGCGAATAAAGTCGACGAAAAAAGAAGTGGACCATCTGCTCCTGCAGTCACACCCGCAGGACATGCAGTTCCGTCAAAATCTGTTGAGGCTGAAAACGAGAAAGAATGAAATGTCATCATTCGCCAATGACTGCGCCGAAAAAGCTCTAAACCTTTTATTAGAGGCTCAGTCAGAGACGAATGTGTTCGCTAAGCAGACCGGAATCAAATGCCGCGAGGGCTGTGGTCAGTGCTGTCTAAAGCCTGCTTTGGAAGTACAAGTGGTGGAGATGCTGCCGCTGGCACGAGAGTTGATTAAAAACGGCGAAGCGTCGAGTAGCTATGATTTGGCAGCGGCAAGTCCAGATGGGGTCTGCGTATTTTATGCGCCGGAATCACAGGACCACACCAAAGGCCGATGTCGGCATTATGCACTGCGGCCCGGTATCTGCCGTCTATTTGGCTTTGCCGCGGTGAGTACGAAGGAGAGTGAGCATCCTGCTCTGGCTTCCTGCTCGTGGCATAAGCAGCTTATGCCTGAAGCGGTCAAAGCTGCACAACGCGACATCAATGCTGGTGGCAATGTTCCGCTTTTTGCAGACTACCGGATGCGGATGTTCGCAATAGCTCCGACACCAAGCTACAGCGAAACCCTTCCGATTAATCGGGCATTGATGCAAGCGATCGAGAAGCTGGAATTACTGTCTCTGCAGGATATAGACCCTGCCGACTAATAAATTAGACAAAAAAATAGATCAGGTTCCTCCGTTTCTTTAGCCCCCCCGAGCTAGAGTCACAGAGGTCTGATCTTTTATAAGGTTAAGTCTTGCACAGGTTTTGATCAAGTTAATTTAGACATCGCGAGTTAGCTTTACCTAAAAATCATCAATAACGTTAATAATTATGGTGTATTGCCCACCCACAGGGGGGGCGATGAGCAGCCAGTTCGGCACTCTGCAAATTAAATGTCCAAATGTTAATTATGAATTTTTTTCACATTGGCCTCACGCCATTGACATTAATCAAAGGCGCCACACTTTCATTAGTGTCTCAAGCTCTCAGGCTTTAGTGAGGTTACTTATATGGATTTGGTTCAAGATAAGATTTATCCGGTGCTTCCAACGCGCAACGTGGTGATCTTCCCTGGTACCACCTTGCCCCTTAACATTGGTCGGCCAAAAAGCGTGGCAGCTATTGAGGCGGCTAATGCTGATGACGGTTTTATAGTAGCTGTCGCTCAGAAGAACGAAGTTAGCGGAGATCCCACTACGGAGGATGTGTTCGCCATAGGAACTCTCTGCAAGATTGAAAAGCTACGCGGCTCGACAGAGCATGGCTACCAAGTGCTCGTGAGAGGACTTAGCCGTATTCATGTCGCCGCATTTGAAGAACAGGACGGATTTGTCGGAGCTAAAGGTGAGGCTCTCGAGGATTTAAACGATGCTGATGCCAAGACACTTGAAGCATTAGTCGCTAACGTCAAAGGCCTCGCTCGTGAGATTCTCCAATTGATACCAGGAGATACCAGACAAGTTGTTGAGCTTATCGCTGGCTTGGATGATGCCGTTTTGCTCATGAATCTATGCGCTGAGTACTTAGAAGTGCCGTTGGCGGCCAAGCAAGAGCTGCTTGAGATGACCTCGATCCGGCAACGATCGCTGAAACTCTTGGAGCTCATGCAGAGCCAGAAAGAGGCTCTGCAGTTGCAGAGCGAGATTCGTGAGAAGCTCTCGACTAAGATGGGAAAAATGCAGCGTGAAGCAATCCTGCGTGAGCAAATGCGAGCTATCAAAGAAGAGCTAGGTGAAGAGGATTCTGGTAAAGCGCGCGATGATTACGTCGATAAAGTTAATAAGGCGGTTATGCCTGAGTCCGTGAAAAAGATTGCGCTCGATGAAGCTAAGCGTTTATCCGATTTGGGGAGCTCATCGCCCGAGACACATGTCGTGCGGAACTATCTCGACTTACTGCTGGCTATGCCTTGGGATGAATCGACAGTTGATAATTTAGATTTGGATGCAGCTCGCGCCCTGCTTGACCGCGATCACTATGGTCTTGAGAAAATCAAAAGACGAATTATCCAACACCTTGCTGTCTTGAAACTGAAGCAGGATCGGCGTGGTTCCATTTTACTTTTTGTCGGCCCGCCTGGGGTCGGTAAAACAAGCCTTGGTCAGAGTGTAGCTAAGGCTTTGGGGCGCAAGTTTGTACGCGTAAGTCTTGGTGGCGTGCGTGACGATGCGGAAATTCGCGGCCATAGGCGCACTTATGTGGGCGCCATGCCCGGTCGTATCATTCAGGGCATAAAGCGAGCCGCAGTGAATAATCCAGTGTTCATGCTCGATGAGATTGATAAATTAGGCCGTGGATTTGCTGGTGATCCGTCTGCTGCTTTGCTGGAAGTGCTCGATCCAGAACAGAATGCCAGCTTTTCTGATCATTACCTAGACGTGCCATTTGATCTTTCGAAGGTGTTCTTTATCGCGACGGCTAATAACCTCGAGTCCATTCCTGCACCGTTACTCGACCGCATGGAAGTGATCGAGCTTAGCGGCTATACGACGGCAGAGAAGTTGCACATTGCAAAGAGTCACTTGATACCAAAGCAGCTGGATGAGCACGGTATTAAACCCGAAGAGGTTCGCCTAGCAGATGATGCTTTGATGCGCATCATTACTCACTACACGCGAGAGGCTGGCGTCCGTGATCTTGAGCGGAAGATCTCTGAAGTCATGCGATTTATGACCGAGAAGGTGCTAGAGGCGAGGGGTGAATTACTGGTTGTTGAGCTGAGTGACTTAGAAGAGGTGTTAGGCCCCGAGCGTTTCGTGCATGAGGTGGCGGAGCGTGTGGTGCAACCAGGTGTAGTCACTGGCTTGGCATGGACCCCTGTGGGCGGGGAAATCTTATTTATCGAAGCCAGCCTGATGCCGGGATCGGGTAAACTTACACTCACTGGCCAACTAGGCGACGTTATGAAAGAGTCGGCTCAGATTGCTCTTAGTTTGGTGCGGTCAAACTTGCCAGCGTTCGTTCCCGGGTTTGATTATGAGAAAAAGGATATCCACATTCACGTTCCCTCGGGAGCAATCCCCAAAGACGGCCCATCAGCTGGTGTGGCCATGCTCACGACATTGGCTTCGCTGTTCACGGGTAGGCGCGTCAGCCCTGTGCTGGCAATGACGGGTGAGATTACTTTGCGCGGTTCTGTGATGCCCGTTGGTGGCATCAAAGAGAAGGTGATGGCGGCACACCGCGCTGGTATCGAGCGTGTGCTTCTGCCGAAGCGTAATCAAAAGGACCTGCGTGATGTGCCCGAGGAGGTGAAAGAAAAATTGCGCTTTGAATTTGCTGATACTGCCCAGGAAGTTCTTAAGATTGCTCTAGATTTAGACGTTGGCGAGGTGCTTCAAATGGTGCCGTTAGCGGCTCCGGCGGCGGCCTCAAACCCAGCCCAATAAGTATTTCTTTCCCAAACACTTGCTCCTGTTTGCTCCGTCTCGGACAAGCAGGAGTTTTTCTTATGGCGCCGCATCGACCTCCAGATCGACGCGTCGTAGAAACCATGATACCGTGGATAGCTTTTTTGCCGTCAATTAGAGGTGGCTATGACTTACGATGCAGGTGCTGCTTTAACGCCTGAAGATCAAAACATCATCGATTCGGAATTGGCTTTGCATGAGAAGGTGAAGCACGCAGTGCGAGCTGAGGCTTTGGCCGCTGTTCCGGACATGAATGAAATTAAAAAGCGCCTAGTAGAGCTGCGAGATGAGGCGATCAGCGCTAATGAGCATGATCTGCCTGCACTTTTTCAGCAGCTTTATACTCACCATAGCCTAGCAGCGCGCGATTTCACAAAGAAACTGCCTGATATGCGGGCTCCCTATTTTGCCCACGTCCAACTGTTGGAAAACGGCAAGGTCAGGGATGTCTTGCTCGGCTATCAGACTTTTATTGATAGTAAATCAGGAGCCACCATTATCGATTGGCGCCATGCCGCGATGGCCAGGGTCTTTTTCAACTACCGTCAGGGCGACGAGTACGAACTCGAGCTCCCGGGGCGTATCGCCATCGGCATCTTGGCCATGCGCAGAGTTATAACCTTTGACTGTGGTGAGCTTACCGGCATTACCTCTCCAGATTTCATGCTGACGCGTGAAAGAGGGCAGCCGTGGCGTCGCCATGGTGGCCAAATTAACCCTGAACTTAGCGGCGGCGCAGGCACGGCCGTGAACGTGCAGCAATTTGGCATTGGTATCACCAATCGGAAGTTGCCAGATGTGTCGGCACTGCTTGATCCAGATCAGTACGAAATACTGCGACGCGAGGACCGCGGAGCACTCCTTATTTTGGGTGGAGCAGGTAGCGGCAAAACTACAGTGGCCCTGCACAGAATGGCGCTGTTGGCCTACCAAAGACCTGGATTTTATGCTCAACGCTTTATGCAGGTGGTTGTTCCTGAGCAGGGTATCGTGCGGTTAACGCAACGGCTGCTGGCCGGTCTTGGTCTGCCTTCGGTTAAAGTCGATACATTTGATGCATGGATCAGCGATCAAGGTCGGCATATCCTTAAGCGTTTGCCTAAGAAGATTTATGACTGGACGCCCCCGGCGGTCGTGTATATCAAGCGGCACCCGGCGATCGTTAAAGCTCTAGAAGCTCTGGCTGCAAAAAAATCGACACAGGTAGCTGACGGATTAAAGTCCCTCATGCAAGGTTGGGCTGATGATTTAGTCGCTAATTTTGTAGCCTCGCAAAAGCCATTGGTGCCTCGACTTGACGAAGTATGGGACGGTTGCAAGGCTCGCGGCACTGCGGGCAACGCTACACTTAGTAAGTGGCAATTAGATACAGTAGGCCGCTTTATCAACGAATCGAAAGAAAAACTCCTCGATCTCGATGTGATCCGGTCGGAGCTTTATGGCGATGCTGAGCCACTCGAGGCCTTAGTGACCCATGGCGAGGGTCACATCAATCCCAGAATGATCGCGGAATTAGCTCGTCACACACGCCGGCAATTCGAGGAGCCGCAGAATCAGTCTCGCGGTGGCGGGGATGATGACGATAATAATCGAGATGTCGAAGGTGCTGAAGTCGAGTTTGATGATTATGCAGGCACCATCGATGTCGAAGACTATGCAGTACTTCTTGGCTGGCTTTTGGTAACTCATGGACGCGTCACTCGTAAGACCAAATCCATCACCGAGTATCATCACTTAGTGATCGACGAGGCGCAGGATCTTGCTCCTGTTGAACTTAAAGTTTTGGGTCAAAGTCTGAGCCCTGATTCGACAGTAACGATCGCTGGCGATGCTGCGCAGCAGTCCGACCCGACAGTAGTCTTTCGTAGTTGGGATGACGTGTTGTCGCAGTTGGCGGTTGCCGAGAGCTCGGAGGCCAGGCTTACTACGAATTACCGTTGTCCTAGACCGGTTGCAGAATTTGGCCATAAGGTGCTCGGTAATCTGGCGCCGGCAGCCCTGCCGACTTCGATTCGTGATGGGCGTGAAGTCATTTTCACAGCAGTGCCAAACGAAGGGCTTGCTATCGTCGAGATCACGGATGCTTTAAGTCAGTTAACGAGTAAAGAGCCACTAGCCTCGGTGGCGATTATTTGTGAGAACGAAGAAAACGCGCTCCACTTCTATAACGCATTGGTAAACAATCTAGATGTAAGACTTGTGACTGATGGCGAATTCACCTTTAAGCCAGGCATTGATATCACCAACATTGCCCAAGTAAAGGGCCTGGAGTTCGATTACGTCATTCTGCCAGATGTTAATCTGGGCGTTTATCCAGATACCGCCGTGGCTCGACGCGCACTACACATCGCGATTACCCGCGCGGTCCACCAACTATGGGTCATTTCAGTGGGTAAAAGATCCGATATTCTGACGGGCTTATCTTTGTAACCGACAATGAATTAGATTTAGGGTAGCTGGAGGGTGAATTTAATCTCTGTCCAGCTAGTTTCAGGGCGACCGTAGCGGTTTTTGCGTGGCTTGAACCGTGCGCCCCGGGCTGATTCCATGATGCGCTCATCCATGCCGAAACCAATGCGGCGCTTGATCTCCGCGTCAGTCACTCTGCCGGTATCTGCCACTAATACCTCCACGATAGCGGAGCCTTCGAGGCCAGCTTCTATAGCGGCTTGGGTGTACTCAGGCTTAATAATCGAGTCTCGGATTAATTCAGGCTCAGAGCTGAGGTCGCTAGCAAATGCTTGCGGTGCCTCTTTGGGGCGCTCTCCCGTATCTGCCGTCATCAGAGTGTTACCAAGCGGCATTGCGACTTTTCCGCCGGGACTCATCGCGTCCGCCGTTAGACCTTGGACTGGCTTTGGTGGCGGCTGATTAGGCTTTGGCGGGGGGGCTTTGCGCTCGCTAGCGACCTTCTGAGCTTTAGGCTTTGGCTTTGGTTTCAATTTTGGCGGCGGCGTTGGTGGCGGAGCTGGCTCTATCTTGAGCTCAGGCTTCTGTTCCACGATCTTTACCTTTACCGGCCGCAATGGCTCTGGCTTGAGTTTCCCCAGCTGATGAGAGAACTCGGCTCCGCCCACGTGCACTACGAGCGAGAATACAGCGCTCGCAAGCCAAATCCACGTCCAATTAATAGACTTCAGTTTAAACATTTCTCCATCTTAACTTATTCAATGGATACTTTGCCAATCCGTTTAGATTGCGTAGGATACTAGCAAACATCCGACGGGGTATTAGGTCCATGCTGCGTTGTCTTACGACTACTCGTCCCCTTTGTTTGCGCCTTCTTTTGAGCTTAATATTTAGCTGGAGCGTGCTGCTAGCGGCGGCACTGAGCGCGGATCCAGCCATTGCAGATCCAGCCATTGCAGATCCTGAGGCTGGGGCTGTCAACTTGAAGGTAATGGCCAAGGGTACTGGGGTCCCGCTGCGTCGAGTCGAGGCGAAATTATCAGATGGCAGTAAGTTGTACTCTGATAAGGACGGTAATTTGAACGTGCGTGTGCCAAGAGGTGCAGAGCGTTTTGAGCTTTATAGGTCGGGCTTTGAGCCGCTGACGGTGCAGGTCAAGGATCTGTCCTTGTCCCAGCCAAATGCAATATACCTTTTGCCCGCAGCTCCGAGTGACAGTAACGAGATCATCATTCGCGGGGAAAAACCGACAGAAGCTTCGCGCAAAACGGTGACTACCGAGGAGGCTGTGAGAGTGGCCCCGGGGCGTGATCCAGCACAAATCCCTCGGCTATTGCCTGGAGTGCAGGTAAACAATTTCCGCACTGATATCGTCATTCGGGGGTCGCCGCCGAGTGGGTCGCTCTATGTGATTGATGACTTTCAGGTGCCCTTCATTTTTCACTCATTTGGCAATATTTCGGTAATTCCTGATCAAATCGTCAACGACGTGGCCTTTTCTACGGGAGGCTTCGGTCCTGAGCGCGGAAATGTCACAGGTGGTGTGGTGAATCTGCGCACAAAAAGTGAGATTCCAGAGCGCGCTAAGACCGAGTTTCGGGTCAATATTCCGATTTTCTCGTCTATTTATCACGAGCAGCCGGTCAACGATGGTAAAGACTACGTGGCGTTATCAGCCAGGCGCAGTTACTTAGACGTTTTATTGCCGCCTATTCTGAAAAGATCCAAAAGTATGGATCTGACGGTACTTCCCTTGTTTGGTGATGAGCATCTCTTCTACGTGCATCCTACCGAGGATGGCTTTATCAAGGTGATTGGTGCGCATGTTTATGATGGGGTCAAGTTAGCTCTGAACTCAGACTTATCGACTACATCAGATGGTAGGGCAAAGTTTGACATTCAACGGTCGTTTGAGCTGTTGGGTGTGGAATGGAAGAAGGATCTTAATCCAGATTGGACGATGAAGATCGAGCCAAGTCTTAGTCACCAGAAAAATTCGATTGATATCGTAAATAACAATATTGATATCGCGGTCACTGGAGGCGCTGTATATGCAGAGGCATCGCGCAAGTTAGGCGGTAAAAATCGTCTATATGTCGGCACGGAGCTGACTTATGGGAAAGCATCGGTAAAGGTGCTGGCACCGCAACCTAATCCGAGCGATCCGTTTTACAATCCACAGTCAGCACCCCAGAAGAAAGTCGAACGTAACACACCTTATACCTCGGAAAGCTTTTGGTTGGGTAGTGAAGCGTGGGCCGGTGATTTGCTCCTGATGCCAGGTATTAGAGCCTTTCGCTACTCGCAGTTGAAGACTGGAGGAGTCGACCCGCGAATAAATTGGCGTTACCAATTGGGTCAAATGAATTCGCTTAAGGGTGCGGTGGGTCAGTACTCGCAAACACCTGAGTTTGCTGAGACCGATAGCAGCTTTGGTAATCCGGACTTAAAGTTTATCCACTCCCGGCATTACGTGCTCGGTGTTGAAACTATCTGGAGTGATCTGTGGCTGTCTGATGTCCAGGTATTCTACAAGACAATTGACAATACGGTTCAGAGCAATCCAAAGACAAATCTCGATAACAGTGGCGATGCCTTTAGTACAGGTCTCGAACTTTTTGTCCGAAGGAACTTAACAGAGAGGCTGTTCGGATGGTTGGCCTACACCTACTCGATCAATAAGGCGCGAGAGAGTTCGGCGCAGAAATATCATAACTCAGAGTACGATCAGTCCCACGTGCTAAATATCACCGGTAGCTATAAAGCTTCCGCTCTTTGGACTTTTGGAGGCCGGGGGCTTTTGCGCAGTGGTAACACTTTCAATGGCGTGGACTACTCAGTGTACAATGTGAATTTAAATCAGTACGAGGCGAGGCAGTCTCCTCTGACCCCCCTCTATAACAAGAGAGAGCCTCTTTACTATGAACTCAATCTTTACGCTGATCGTGCGGTGCTTTTTGATACCTGGAAATTGACCTGGCGATTTGGCATTGAGAATCTCGCGTTACGGCCACAAGTGCAGGGCGTAAACTATAACTACGATTACTCCAAGCTTGAATATTTACGCGGTGCTCCACCGATTCCCTACATTGAACTGAGAGGGATTCTATGAAAATATTATCGAATTTTTGCGCTATTACAGCATTAGCGTTCTTGATCGGGTGTAATGAAGACGACGATCGCTTTGAGAAGATCGCTAAATTGCGGGGCCTTGGTTTGGTTACCTCGCCAGTTGTGGCTCCGCCCAGCACTGACAGTGCGGTAAGCAAGGTCCAGATGACCTTTTATGCGGCTATGCCGCTGGGAGGCACGGTCACTGCTGAGCCGTATTCCGACCTGCAGGGCTCACTCAGGAAAATCGAGTTGCCACTGACTATCGATGGAGTCGAATACGAGGATCACGCAAGTTTGCGCCTAGCAAAGATAAAGGCGACAGCCATGGTGCCCACAGCTAATTTAATTTACTTTGATCCAGACAATGGTTTTGCAACCGTACGTTATGCCGTTTCGCTGAAATCAAACGAAGGTTCGCAGATCATGGTGGGTAATCTTGTGGTGTACCCGGAAGGATCAGAGCAGCTCATCTCGCGTAATAACTTGCCAAAATTATCGATCACGACCCCAACTAAAGATTCAGCCATCGGTAATAGCAAGCAAGAGATTAAAGCGGAAATTACCGAAGTTAATGATGAGACTTTTCGTGTGGGCTGGTTCGTGAGTGGTGGTAAAATTGATACACGCAATGCAGTTAAAGCTAATTGGGAACCAAGCGGCAGCGGCAAATTTACGGTCATTATAACTGCACGCGGCACCAAAACATCAGCCTTTGGCATAGATGTTATTGATGTAACGGCAAACTAGTTTTCGATAGATAATTCTAGGGAATTTATAAATAAGAAACGCCCGGTTCTAAACCGGGCGTTTCTGCATCATGAATCAAATGATTTTGCCATTGCCAATTTGATTAGCGACGACGATCACCGAATAGACGCAACAGGCTGAAGAATAAGTTAATAAAGTTCAAGTACATGGTCAGAGCACCGCTAGTTGTATAGAGGCTTATTGTGCCTTCATCAGCGTTGCTGCGTGCCAAAGAGTAAGCTTTTTGGCTGAGCATCTGTGATTCATACGCAGTCAGGCCGGAGAATACCAATACACCTAGGATTCCAGTGGTGATGTTAAGTGTCTGAGCGAATGGACGAAGGAACGGGACAAAAGAGCTCAACATGTAAATGAGTGAAAGACCGATTGTCATCCAGAGAGCCTGAACGCAGAAGGTTCCAACTACGCCGAGGTTGCGTTTAGTGCTGTAACCAAATGCAGCCAATCCACCAAACGCGAAGGCTGCAGCGGCAAAAATATTCAGGATGCTAGCTGCGGTATAAATAATCCCAACGAATCCGACGGTCACTCCAGTGATAGCTGCGTAGAAGTAGTACAAAGCCTTCACTTTACCAGCGCTCGCCGACTGCACCATTGGGCGAAACATCATAACAGTAGCGAATTGGAGTACAAAAATTCCGAGGGCGAAGCCCGTCCCAGCTGTTGCCATGATCTGATACATCAGACCGCTGGCAATAAGTGCATAAGCAACCGCTGCGCTGAGCAATACACCTAGCATCATTCGGACATAGACACCGGTAATGTACTTGCCAGCGCGGACATCTACCTGATCCCGGGCACGTACCGACGTGTTTAGGGTCGAACTGTTTTGCATGTCTTACCTTTCTCTTTGAAACTGAAATTCCAGGCCATTGGCCTGTTTTGGGAATATAGCATGAAATGCGTTGAGCAAATTATGAGGAAATACGAATCTTCATTAAGCCCAGTATTTTTAGTTTGTTACGCTTTTTTATAAGTTGAATTTCCGCAACTTTGGAGCCAGACTTGATGTGCTCAAAAGCGAGCAGCCGCCATAGTCCACTTGGAGTGAGAATGCTTTACCGATGGGCATCTCAAATAAGGTAGATAGCATGACTCGGATCACTCCAGCATGAGTGACGCAGTAAATTGTTTCCGCTGGTAGAGATATTAATCTCTGCCATGCCCTTTGTACGCGCTGCGAGACTTCAGTCAGGGTCTCACCACCCGGAGGCGGTGTGCCACCAAGGTCGTTGGCCCAGGCATCCAGTTCATTTCGTGGTACGTCATCCCAGCGTTGACCTTCCCACTGGCCAAAGTTCATTTCCCAGAGGTCGTCATCTACCGTCAGCTCACCACCCAATATGTTTGCTAACTTGCGGCAGCGCTGAGCTGGGCTGCTGACCACGACCGTGTTAGGCGGCAAGGGTTCAAGCTTGGCTTTTACCAACTGAGCCTCGTCGGCGAAGGATGCCGCTAGATCAACGTCGGTGCGGCCGTAACAATAAGCCTGACCAATGGCGACGCTGGTGTGACGAATCAGCCAAATCTGCATTGAACCACAATCCCCATGAGTAAACACAATTCAGTTATTTGCTGGATGGCTCCAAGGCAGTCACCAGTATAACCACCCAGTCGACGGAGGAAGTAGCGGCGTCCAAGTTCAAATACCACCACAACAACAAGTACGGACATCAGGGCCACTTGTGGCATAAAGAAAATAGGTAACAGACCTACTGCTGCACCCATTAAGAGGTCGCGCCAACTCCACGTACTCGTTGCAGCCTTGATCTTACCTTGATCGCTGGCATACGGCAGGGAGTGCATGATCGCTAAGGATGATAATCGACTTAAACTTTGGCTGATAAATAAGCTCAAGATAGCTTGATTTAAAGGCAGGTCGCGCAGGCAAAGAAACTTGAGCGTCAAAACGCCGATCAAGCCGATGACTCCAAAGGTGCCGATGCGTGAATCACGCATGATCCTAATAATCTGCTCCCGCTCATAGCCGCCACCAAAGCCATCACACGCATCCGCGAGACCATCCTCGTGAAAGGCGCCAGTTATCAAAATTGAAGCAAGCATCGCTATCGCAATAGAAATATCTGCTGGGAATAATTGACTTGCTGCCACCAACGCTAGGGCTGAGATCGCCGCCACCAAAAGCCCAATAACAGGCAGATATTTATTGGCATGGACCATCCTAGCCGGGTCCTTGCCAGCCCACGTCGGGCCAGGGATTCGAGTGTAAAAAACAATAGCTTCACAAAAATATATGCACTCTTGTTTGAATATTTGAATCATGTGTACTTTCAGTGAGACTGGCGAAGCCAAGTCACCCTATTTATGCCTTATATCTCTGCGGATATTTGCCTCTTCAAAGGTCGCCATCTCGCGCAAAATAGCTAATGCTGAACGGATTAATGGCATGGCGAGCAAAGCGCCGCTCCCCTCGCCAAGTCGTAATTGTAAATTCAGCAATGGCTTTGCATTTAATTGTTTAAGCAATAAAGCATGGCCAGTTTCGGCAGATTGATGAGCAAACACACAGTAGTCGAGAACACGGGCATTTATCTTTGTCGCCACGAGAAGTGCGGTAGTAACTATAAAACCATCAATCACCAACACCATCCGATGCGAAGCTGCGGCAAGCATCGCCCCAGTGAGCATGGCGATCTCATAACCCCCAAATGCTGCCAAGATCTCTAGGGGATCTTGGCCATCGACCAGGGAAGTGCGCTCTAGCGACTCAGCTAGAACTAGCAACTTGTGCTTTAGACCAGTATCGCTTAGTCCCGCACCGCGACCGACACAGGACTCAATCGGTAGTCCAGTTAGTCTGCTCATCAGACACGATGCGGCAGAAGAGTTACCGATGCCCATTTCGCCTAGGGCTAGAGTGTTGACTCCGCGAGCGTGTAGATCCCTAACGATGTCTGATGAGCGAGTTATCGCTAACTTGCATTCATCTAGCGACATCGCGCTTTCATGGCGGAAATTACGGGTTCCAAGACCGATTTTTGCCCGAATTAACTGACTATGGTCGGGTAGATTCGAGCTTACACCGGCGTCGACGACGACCAGATCCACGCAGGCTTGCCTAGCCAGGACGTTGGCAGCGGCGCCCCCAGCGAGAAAGTTGCGCACCATTTGTGCAGTGACATCCGATGTGTACGGACTGACTTGCTCTGCGGTGATGCCGTGATCACCAGCGAATATGAGTAGAGTCGGATGGCATACCTCGGGCGTCAGCGACTTTTGGATATTTCCTAGCTGCAGAGCCAATATTTCTAGCGCGCCGAGAGAGCCAGGAGGCTTGGTTTTCGCATCAAGCGCCAGCTGCAATTCGGCATTTAAGTCGTTGCCAACTGCTTCGATATTGAAGTGGAAATCAGAGGGGATTGTCATAGCGTGTCTTTACTAGACCTCGCTGCTTATGTTTAACCTTGACAGCTGGATACCGGCCGCTTAGAGACCTGATCATGCCTTAGACGTCCGCCAACGTCATTAAAAAGCTTTCGCTTGAACTCGTCTAATTATGTGTCGAGGATATGCGGTTATGGGTCTGACATGCTGACGCTTTTAGCAGCTCTAATTTGGGATCTCACCTTTGGGGAGTTGCCCAATACTTTCCATCCGGTGGCCTGGATGGGTCATGTGATTGGCTTCTGGCGCGACCTTGCGATCATGGCCAAAAGTTCAGCCTCGCAATTTATTGCGGGATTATTCATGACTCTTTTAATCCCATCGCTATTTGCTGCCACAACCGCAGTTATCTTGCAGCTCACTGCGTCACTCCCCTGGTTACAGACAGCGCTCGCGATTTTTTTTCTACAATCATCTTTTGCTCTAAAAGAGCTGGGAGCGGCTGGTCAGCGCGTCGCCATGGCACTTAACTCGAATGATTTAAGTAGTGCTCGCTATCACTTGCGAAGCTTGTGCAGTCGTGACGCTTCTACCCTAAATAGCAGCCAGTTGATCTCGGCGGCTATCGGCTCTATTGCCGAGAACATTTCGGATAGTTTTATCGCTCCGGTTATTTTCTATGCATGTTTCGGCGTACCAGGGGCGATATTCTATCGCGCGATTAATACTATGGATGCCATGATTGGCTACCGCGGTAAATACGAATATCTAGGTAAATTCCCTGCGCGTGTCGATGATGTGCTGAATTTCATCCCTGCGCGAGTCAGCGCACTGTTTCTTCTGTTCGCTGGAATGTGCTGTGGTCACTCCCCCAGCCGTGGCTTTTCAACCATGCTGCGAGATCATGGGCATACTCCTAGTCCAAACGGTGGTTGGCCTATGTCGGCAATGGCTGGTCTGCTGCACATTGAGATCAGTAAGGTTGGCTACTACGCCTTGGGTGAGCAAGGTGAGCCGCTGACTACAGCAACTGTAAGTATGGCTTGGCGAGTTGCGCTGGGATCTGCACTAATTCTTTGTGCCATAGTCTTTTTGTGGATTGGAGGAGTAGGTGTCAGCTTCCGGTAAAAAAAACTCCAATACGGAGATAGGGCCGAGTCGTAGCCACGGTGGCCTTGCCTACCGAGAGCTAGCCCAACTGGGACTTAGCCCGGATCAGGTCATCGATTTTAGTGTCAATTCGAACCCTTACGGACCTTGTGAAGCAGTAGTCTCGGCTGTTCAGAGTGCACGTTTTGATGTCTATCCTGATACTAATGCGGAAGAGCTAAAATGCGCTATCGAGGCTAATTACGGCATCACTGCGGAAAGCATAGTGATCGGCAATGGTGCCGCAGATTTGCTTTGGATCTTAGCGGCAGTCTTTGTGCAGCCGAAATCCTCTGTGCTCATCGTTGAACCCACATTTTGTGAATTCCGTGCCGCATGTGAGCACCGCGGAGCGATGATCCATGAATGGCGCTCACTGCCACAGACTGGATTCGCGCTTGATTGGCTTGCACTCGCCGCGGCCGTCGAGAGTTCCAAGGCTGAAGTGGTCTACCTCTGTAATCCCAATAGCCCTACGGGTGTCTACCTACCACTCAGTGAAGTCATAGCATTTGCTGAATCGCAACCGCATAGGAAGCTGATCCTTGACCAAGCCTTCCTATCGTTAAGTTATTTCTTCGCCGAGGACAGAATCGATCTTCCCGAGAACGTGATCATCCTCAGATCATTCACTAAAGAACATGCAATCGCTGGCCTGCGCCTTGGCTATGCGGTTGCTACGCCTGAGTTAGTCCGCCGCTGCGAACGAGCCCGCCCTTACTGGAGCATCAATGCCCTAGCGCAAATTGCCGGAATTGCCGCCT
>Ga0315274_10002858_pt1 | contig 25708 bp, 22 predicted proteins | sample YL17G02_20_MG_FD_203700 | JGI IMG/M metagenome (GOLD analysis project Ga0315274, IMG submission 203700) | Sediment microbial communities from Yellowstone Lake, YNP, Wyoming, USA - YL17G02_20 | ecosystem: Environmental > Aquatic > Freshwater > Lake > Sediment | place: USA: Wyoming | collected...
GGAATGATGTCGTGTCTCTTGATGCAAGAGATTAGCAGGGGGTTGGCTATCGAAATGCAATAAGCATGCAGCTGGCTAAGACTGATCAATTACCAGATATCCATATCCACATCGAGCCCTCCCGCGGTTGGATCTCGCTCAAGCTGCGCGAGCTGTGGGCGTACCGCGAGCTGTTTTACTTCCTCACCTGGCGCGATGTCAAGGTGCGCTACAAGCAGACCGTTCTCGGCGCAGCTTGGGCCATCATCCAGCCCTTCTTCACCATGGTGGTCTTCAGCCTGTTTTTTGGAAAACTGGCAAAAATGCCCTCGGATGGTATCCCCTACCCGATCTTCAGTTATGCCGCCCTTGTGCCATGGACCTTTTTCGCCAACGGGCTGACCTCCGCCACAAACAGCCTGGTCAACAGCGCCAACCTGATCCAGAAGGTCTATTTCCCACGGCTGGTGATCCCAATCTCGGCAGTTTTATCCGGCGTGGTGGATTTCGCCCTGGCTTTCCTGGTTCTGTTGGGCATGATGTTGTTCTATGGCATCCATCCCACCTCCGCGGTCGTCTGGCTGCCGCTCTTCCTGCTGCTGGCTCTGATCACCGCCCTCGGCGTGGGTCTCTGGCTGACCGCCCTCAACGTCCAGTTCCGCGATGTCCGCTATGTTGTCCCGTTCGTGGTGAACTTCTGGATGTTCGCTTCACCGGTGGCTTACTCCAGCCGCCTGCTGGACGAACCCTGGCGCACGCTCTACGGCCTTAACCCTATGGTCGGTGTGCTGGATGGCTTCCGCTGGGCGCTGTTGGGCGTGAACGATGCGCCGGGACCGATCGTGTATGCCTCCTCCCTGGCGGCTGTCTTGATATTCATCAGCGGGCTGTATTACTTCCGCCGCATGGAAAAAACTTTTGCAGACATAGTGTGATATGTCCGACATCGCCATTCGTGCAGCCAATTTATCTAAACTCTACCACATCGGCCGCGGGCAGGGCAAGGCAGGCTACCGCACCCTGCGCGAGAGCATGGTGGACTGGGCGAAAGCCCCATTGCGCTGGTTCAGCCGTGATGGTAGGCAGGCAGCAGATGACACCATCTGGGCTTTGAGGGATGTTTCCTTTGAAGTCAAGCGCGGGGAGGTGGTGGGCATCATCGGGCGCAACGGGGCGGGCAAGAGCACACTGCTCAAGATCCTCTCGCGTATCACCGATCCCACCGAGGGCACGGTTGATCTTTATGGCCGCGTGGGCTCGCTGCTGGAGGTGGGCACCGGCTTCCACCCCGAGCTGACCGGGCGCGAGAATATCTACCTCAACGGCGCCATCCTGGGCATGAAGCGCACAGAGATTATACGAAAATTTGATGAGATCGTGGACTTCGCCGAGATCGAAAAGTTCTTGGATACCCCCGTCAAGCACTACTCCAGCGGCATGTACGTACGCCTGGCTTTTGCCGTGGCGGCCCACCTGGACCCGGAGATCCTGCTGGTGGATGAGGTGCTGGCGGTGGGGGATGTGGAGTTCCAAAAGAAGTGCCTGGGGAAGATGGGTGAAGTGGCGCGGGAGGGGCGCACAGTGCTGTTTGTGAGTCACAATATGGGAGCGATAATGAGTCTTTGCCGAATAGGAATTCTTTTACAGGAAGGGGGGCTCAGTCAATTTGGACCGATAGATCAAGTGGTACAGAGCTATATCAACGTTAGCGATGATAGAAACTTAACATTGCTAAGCCACCCTGGTCGTAAGGTTAATCTAAAGCCACATTTATCTAGTATCCTGATAGTGGGGCAAACCACTAAATTTGAAAACGTTATTCAATGTGGAGATGCTTGCCAGTTCATTATCGAGACTGTTGCTCCTGTTTCCAGAAGAGCTGAATTTTCTATAGGTATCTATGATCTAATGGGAACTCCGATTAGCCATCTCAGCACTGGGCTAGCAGAAGTTCATCAAAGCAAAGATCACGATTCGCGTCGCATCATCTGCCAAATCGAACAACTCAATCTCGTTCCAGGCAACTATTATGTCAATGTTGCATATTCAGACAGTGGTACAGTACTGGATCATGTTATTCAAGCCAGTAGATTCCAAGTCATCGAAAGTAACTATCTTGGCACGGGTAAATTGCCTCCCAGTTTATATGGCAAAGTGGTCCTTAGGCATCGATGGCAATATTAGAGAAATAGAATGACTCACGTTTTCATGTCAGGAGAGAACGGGGACTTTAATTATGGCGATCAAGGAATGGCCCTAGCTAGTGTTGATCGTCTCCGGTGTTATCTGCCCGATCTAAGCATAACTGCAACAGCGGGTTACCCCAAAACATCTGTGTTATTTCCCATAGCTAAAAAAATAGTCCCTTGGCCTCAGCCTAAACCTTTACGGCTTACGTGGATACAACGTGCCTTAAAACACCTCCGACTTCTGCAAACTATAAATTTGAGCCAACACTTTGAAAAATCCTTCCAAGAAACATATGCTCAAGACGAATTATTTCGTGCCACAATTATGGATCTGGAGAAAGCTGCGTTTGTCTTTGACATGGGGCATGGCGGTATCAACGACATCTTTGGCAGAATTCTCCCTTATTTCTACTGGTTATCTCATAGACTGAATAAACCCCTCTTTATTTCAGGGAAGTCGATTGGGCCTATAACAGATACGTCATTAATTGACGCGTATCGCATGAGTATGAAACATGCACACACTGTCATCCTACGAGACGCAGAACTATCAAAGCAAATACTCATGAATACGATTAAGATCAAGGATTCTGTTAGGCTTGTTGAGGCAGGCGATGATACATTTGATTTGGCATCTGTCGAACCCGACTGGTCCAAATTGCCGACAGATCTTAAAAAGACAATTGTTTCACAAAATTTCTTCGCTATACAATGGCGACCTACTGACTATACTAAGACATTTAGCTTTGAAGTATACGAGCTTTTGGTATCACAGATAACCAAACTTAATTCTCACTTTGGTCTGCAGCCAGTCTTTGTTCCCATGTCATGGGAATCACGAGCCGATATTGCAGCTGCAGTCATGTTGGATACAATGCTTCCCGAAGAAACCCGGTTCTTAATCATACCGACAAACATTGGCGCGCGAGCGACGAAATGGATACTAGGTCAAGCTCAATTTGGACTGGGTCTGTCTTACCATTTCCACATATGGTTGCTGTCCCAAGGACATCCATCAATCGGGATATACACCAATCCTTACTATCAGGTGAAGATTACAGGCGCCTTTCGAGCATTGGGATATAACATGCCACCGATCAATCTAGTTGACCTTTCGCAAGGAACAGAGACGCTGCCATTAACGGTCATTGAGAATTGGGATGAGGTCGAAAGCAGCAAGCTGATTGATTCAGCCACACGTTTGGCCCAAACTTGGCATCTTGCTTTCAGAGACTTTCTCAAGGATATTGGAATTGTGTCAGACACACCATAAGCCTATCTGACGGATTTGCACAAGTAGAGAAATCAATACTCGCGTAAGTAAGGTACTTGAGAGTGATATCTTGATGAAGAGTAGTGAGTCGCTACAATATCCTCTTGTTTCACTGGTAATCCCTTGTTACAACCACGTGCATTTCTTGCGGGAATGCCTGGACAGTCTCGCAACGCAGACCCTCAATCATTGGGAAGCGATTGTGGTTGATGATGATTCTCCGGATGGCGAAAGCATTTCAATCATTATAGAGAGTTTTCGGGATCAGCGAATAAGAATTATCCATCATACGGAGAATCGCGGATTAGCGGCCGCTCGCAATAACGGAATACGCGCTGCCAGAGGACAGTTTGTGCTTCCGCTTGATGCCGATGACAAAATAGCGCCGGAGTATCTTGGTAAGACCGTCACGTACTTGCTTGAGCACTTTGATTGCGATTGCGTATTTCCAGATTTCTTTCATTTTGGAACTCGGCAAGGAGCGTTTCAGTTTCAATTAGGGGATACACGATCTTTACTCCAACAGCAATGGTTGCCTGGATCGGGGACCCTGTTACGTAAAGAATTATGGGAACGAGTGGGAGGTTATTGTGAGGCAGAAGAACTTAGAGCTGGAAATGAGGACTGGGATTTCTATCTTGCTGCTGCTGAAATCGGCTTTATTGCTGGACACATCCCTGAGCCGTTGTATTATTATCGTCAACATAAAGAGTCCATGGTTACGCGATTGAGATACATGGAGTATCGGACACGCGAGTATATGTACACAAGACATCGACCGCTATTTGATCATTATGGAATAAAAAAAGAGTTTCTAGCTGAAGGATATCAACGAAGTGCTGAGGCCGCTTTATCTCGCGGTGAACGATTGCGTACAATATATCTTGCGATCAAAGTGGCTCAAGATTCAACCAGGCGAGGAATTGCTATCAGACTAATGGTTAATGCACTTTTGCCATCATACGTCCTGCAAATGATCCGAAAGGGAAGAGATTTATATCAGCATTGGTACTAGTTGGCGTGACCAATATCAAGTATGAAGCAGCCTGTTTTACAATTTGGCATTAACAGATCAGGCTTATGAAAGTTGGTAGGCAACTCCGAGTTCTGTTCTTGGGATATCCAAATTTTATCTACATGCTGGCTCCAGTGCTTAGCACGAAGGATGTACAATTTCGACCCTTTGAGGGGAAGAAGAGGCTAGCGTGGGTGCTGCCGGTGATATGGTCAGATGTCTGTTATTTTATCGGCGGAAGGTACTCGAATAATCATATACTAACTTTATGTCGCCTTCTCAACAAACCTGTTGTGATGCACTGGGTGGGCACGGATGTGATTGAGGCAATAGAAGCTTTTAACACGCAAGGCGGTTTACCGCGAAAGGTCGTTGGATCCTGCATTCATTGGGTAGAACTGAATTGGACCGCTAAAGAACTTTCATCAATCAAAATAAGCGCTGAGATAGTTCCTTTACCCGTAATGTTATCAACCGAGTCTGTTTCTCCTCTACCGCAAATCTTCACAATTTTGGCTTACCTTCCAGCCGTGCGCCCCACCTTCTATGGCGCCCATCATATTCTACGTTTGGCAAAAGAGATGCCCGATATAAGGTTTATGTGCGTGGGGTCTAAAGATTCGCCGTTTCATTTCACATCGGAAACATTGCCAACTAATATCAAACTACTTGGTCGTCCTGAAAGCCTAGAGAAGGTTTATCCTGCATCGACTGTTCTTGTACGGGTAACAGAACATGATGGGTTGTCATTTATGGCTCTTGAGGCATTGTCACATGGAAGGTATCTTATCTGGAGTTATCCGTTAGAAGGGGCACACGGGGCATTAGTAGCTTCGGACTATGAGGCTATGTACGGACACGTACAGGCATTGTATGAAAAGCACGTTCAGGGTAGTTTGTTACCAAATTATGAGGGAGTTGAGTTTGTGCGCTCTCATTATGATCCTGCACGTATTGCCAAAGATATTCGTCGTCGTTTTCGGTCACTATTAACCGGCAAATAGTTAGATTAGCCTAGAATTTAAGAAAAGAACCATTAGATATGCGACGAGTACTGATTGTCACTTATGATTTTCCTCCCATAGTTGATGCGAATTCAATTCGCAGATAATGTATAAGTTTAAAGCTGTGTTGAAAACCCGCACTCCACGGGCATGTCACCTAATTGGTTTTTGGATAAAGAAATTATTTGGAATACCTCATATTCTTGATTATAGACATGAATGGAAAAATAATACCTATTCCCCAAGTTATGCAACGAAATTATATAAACTATGGTCACTGTCATTAGAGAGGTATGTTGTTAACCATGCTGACGATATTGTAACTGTATCCAATTATCGAGCAAAACTTTTCACTTCCTAGCATTGTGATGCAAAACTTCCTTCTAATAACATACCGTTTTCCTCCAGTTTTAGGCGCAAACTCGGTTCGGATAGGGAAGTTTGCAAAATACCTGCCTGAATTGGGTTGGATGCCGGTGGTTTTCACGTCTAATTTAAGAAAGAGCAAATTTTCAGCACGAGAGATAGATAATCAATTACTAGATCACATTCCCACTGGAGTAAAAATCTTTAGAATATCTTCTATGCAGACAGACTTTAGAGGGGCATGGCGACTAGACCGCTGGTTGCCGGAACCTGGCTTACTGACATCATGGGTAATTCGCAGCGTGTTCTTAGGTATCACAGAAGCAAAGAAAAATGCATGCGAAGCGGTCATGTCATCAGCTACTCCCGGGGCGTGTCATATCATCGGCTTTGTCATATCGAAATGGCTTAAAATTCCGCTAATAATTGAGTATCGCGACCAATGGTCCAACAACCCCTACCGCACATTCGCTAACCCATTCCATAGCCGATGGGTAAGATTTCTGGAAAAGAAAGTGCTTCAAGCTTCAAGCGCCATCATTACCGTCTCCGATCAGCGCGCTGCAGAAATGGCGTCTTTTTGGAATATACCACTAGAGGATATCCATGTTATTCCTAATGGGATTGACTTGGATGACTTTAAAACCATTGCGCGTCACGAAGCGCAAACAGGTGCTATGACCTTGAAAATTCGCCATATTGGCACAATCTATGGTGGTAGAGAAACATCCTTTTTGCGTTTCATGGAGAAGTTGGGGCAGGTGCCGTTGGACTCTTGGTATAAAGCCGGTATCCGGGAAATCTGCATTGAATTGGTTGGAGATACACCTGATATTATTTTCGACAAAGCTAAAAGCTTGTGCAGCAGTGCCATAATAATTACAAAACGCCACACAGTTAATTATAAAACGGCGATACAGTTGATGTGTGACGCCAGTATGCTGCTGCTAGTGATTGGAGATTATAACTCTTCAAATGCAGAAACTCCCAGCAAAATTTATGAGTATTTAGCTTCTAAGGTGCCTGTGATTGTCTGCGGAAAGTCCCTGGCCGTTGATGCAATTATGAAGGATATCCCGCGCATAGCATTTTATTATCCTTCTTCTGATGAAATTGAGAAATTGCCTTTTGCTGTCCGTGAACTGATAACGACCTACTCACAATATGCAGATAAAATCGATATCAATCAGTGTTCCAGGGAGCAAGGAGCAAAAAAACTTGCAACCTTACTATCTTCTCTTGTTCGTAAATCTGTCTAGTTATGTAATATGAAAAAAATATTGATTATTGCATATTATTTTCCCCCTTTGGCAGGACCAGGGGTGGTTAAAGTGCTACGGAATTGCCGATATCTTCCTAAATTCGGTTGGTGGCCAGTTGTGGTCAGCGTAAGCAATCCGGAGAAGTACGCAATAGCGGATAACTCAATTCCTAATGGGGTAGTGGTAGAGAGAGCAGTACGTTTACCTGGATTCGATTTGATTTGCAGGATTTTAGATAAAGTTAGAATTGGTAGACAATTGATTGCAATTCCTGATGCTTTTATTGCTTGGATCCCGGGTGCATTAATAAAAGGCATCAAAGTTATAAAGGTGAATAGGCCCAATCTAATTTATACGACAATTCCGCCGTATAGTTCAGCGATTGTTGCAGCATTATTAGCCAAATGGCGCAAATTACCTCTGATCGTAGACATCCGCGACCCTTGGTTGGATAAGACTTATCCGCTTTTACGATATCCGACAAAATTTCACAGATACATTAACGAAATTCTTGAGCGTTGTATTATTAAGCAGGCTAAATGTATCACATTTATTTATAAAATCGCTTTGGATCAATACTTACATAGATATACTTATTTTAGCGAAAAATTTATACTATTAAGGCCTGGTTTTGATGGGTCCGAAATTATCAAAAAGCAGAAAAAACGGTCCAATTCAACATCCATCAAAATTTTATATTCAGGTGTGTTTTACCCACCTTACAAAGCTATAATGTTATTTTTTAGGGGTCTGTCGAAATATAATTCTGAAAATCAAGAAAAAGCATTTTTTATTTATTATGGTCAGCCCTTTGAGCTTTTGAATAAATTTGCTAGGGAAGCTAAGATAGAGCGTTTCATGACACAGAAGGGGTATGTGCCGATGAATGATGTAATTCGGGCTCAAGCGGCAAGTGACATACTTTTACTGGTGCTTGAATTTTCCACAATTCCCACCAAATTATATGAATATCTTGCGAGTGGAGTACCATTGTTGATAATCGCCCCTGAGATCAGCGAATTGAAATGGTTGCTTGATAGATATAGCTCTGCCTATGTTTACTTAAGCCTTGATGCAAAATCATGTGAAGTGGTGCAAGCCATTAGTTATCTTAAGTCTATCAAATTAGAGCAAAAAGAAATTGATGTCAAAACACAAGTTTTATGGAATGAATTAGAAATTTCAGTTCTTACTGAAAAATTGGCAAAAATTTTTAATGATGCAACACACTGATATTAGAAGCGAAGTTCAATATGCTTACTTGTATCGATAAAAGTTATTTGGGCAAGACCATTTTCGTAATTGTAACGATCAGTCTTTTTATTTTAATTGGTTTTTTTATCGCTGATTACCCGATTGTATTCTTAATAATCATTTTGCTTTTGATATCAATTCTTGTTTTTGTTTTTCCAGTATTTGCTATTTATTTAGTTTTGATTACAGCGTTACTTAGTGGAACCCCAGGAATCGAGAATTACATCAGCTCAATACGGGCTGTCTCAATAATTGGTTTCGTTGCAATTATGAGAATAGTTTTCGATATTGTTAGATTTAAAGGCAGTATCGACAATAAAATATTGTTCAAACCATATATATTTTGGTGGATTATATTCTTGTTTTGGGGATTTATTTCTGTTATATGGTCTCCTAACCGTCTTGCTTGGGTTAGTGGCATTTATTCCTTTTTATCGATGACATCTTTAGTAATTATTGTTACTACTCAACTGAAGACAACCAAGAGTATTCAGCAATTAATATTTTTTATCAGTATATTTGCGATGGTTAGTTCTGGCATGGCAATTCTTTCTGGGCTAAGGGTTTTTGGGCCAATTGATGTTAATTCGCGACTTGCTATTACGGGAGGATTAGAAAATCCGAATTACCTCGCGGGTTGTCTAGCACTAATCACCCCTTTCACCTTGGGATTAATTAAGAATCAGACGCGATTGATAAGTAAAATATTGGCATCAATTATTCTAATGGTAATGATTGTTGGCTCAATTATTACCTTGTCAAGGGGTGGACTGATCTCACTATCTATTGGGATCGGCACTTTCATACTTATTAATTTAGTCTATGAAAAAAATAAAAAAAATTTTGCACTTGCAATTTTACCAATTGTTCTCGTATATCTGAGCTATGAAATCTCAATAAGATTTTTTAATTTCGACCTCCTGAGCCGCTTTAATGAAGCCATCCTTGAGGTAACCAGAGGACAAAGTGTACGAGCAATGCTGATGAAAATAGCTTGGCTTACTACCCTAAACCACCCAATTCTTGGTCTTGGGTTAGGGAATTTCATTAGCGATTTTCCTTCACTTTCATCAGAATATCATATTCTGCAATACTCGAATTCGCCCATTGCTGTTCATAATGCTTATCTTTCAGTGAGTTCTGAATTAGGGTTTGTTGGCCTTTTCCTGTTTATAATAGCGCTTTTTTCCACTCTGAAGGAATTAGCAAAAATACATAAAAAAAAAGCAATAAACGGTTTTATATTTGTTGATTCAATTTTCGCCGCTTTTTTGGCTGGACTATCCTTAGGGGTATTTAATGAATTAAACCAAAATAAATATTTTTGGTTCGTTATAGGCCTGATTATTGTTTTTGGCATTCGAAGTGACGAAATCCATGGAAGTATGATAAAGGAAGTTGATTGAGATGAAACATGTATTGTTAATAACTTCATTTCCTAGTAGTGGATATGGCGGAGTGGTAAACCAAATAAAGAATCTTGTAGCATCACTAAACGGAAATAATGATTTATTTGTCGATTCCTTTTATATGCCAAAAGTTCTAGACAGATGGTTAATTCTGGGGTGTATGTTTGTATTCAACCGCTTCTATAACGGTTTTGGAACTTTGTTGGGAATTTGGTTACGGCAATTGATAATGGGGTATTTATTACTAATGCAACACAAGAAATATGATCTTTTACATTTTCAAGACCCATTTATTGTACCTTTAATGAATCGATATAAAGCCTTGAAAAGAGATCAGGATTCAAAGATTATTTTGAGCAATTATGCTTTGGGATCAGTAACAGATGAGGCATTATTTTATAAAGGCCTGTCCAATACCTTGGTTCAAACAGATCCAATATGGCGAAAGATAAATAGGTGGGAATCGGAAGCATATAAAACCGCCAAGATTATCATAACAGACTCAAAAGTTTCTGCAGATTTGCTTGTACAGCATTTCGGATTCGACCACAAAAAAATCAGAATCGTCTACCCAGGTATAGATCATGAAAAATATCACCAAATTTCTGAAGAGGAGAAATCTTTGAAGAGAATAAATTATGGTTTTGATTCTGAGGATGTTGTAATAACAACTATAGCTGCACTCAATCGAATGAAAGGATATTGTACATTACTCAATGCCATTTCCCTCTTAAATAATTCTTCCCGGCGATATAAATTTGTGATTATTGGTAAAGGTCCGATGAAGTATTCATTAGAATCCAGAGCTAAAGAATTGAATATTCAAAAAAGGGTCACTTTTTGTGGATACGTAGAAGATCCAAAAGAAATTCTTACGATTTCTGATATTTTCATTTTACCCTCCCATAAGGAAAGCACGAGCCTTGCAATGGTTGAAGCTGCTTTGTCGGGAGTTCCGATTTTGGCTACAAGTGTGGGTGGTGCACATGAATTATTCAAACATATGGAGTCTGCATATCTAGTAGATCCAAACAATCCTTACCAAATACGTGAAGGAATAGAATGGATGCTTTCTAATTATTCCAGACGAAGGGATATTGCAAGCAAGGCGTATGAGATCGTTAGCAATAATTGCATTATCTCGGTAATGGCGAAGAATTATTCCGACATTTATTTGAATGCCGAAACCATATTGCCATATAATAACTTAAGATTTACTTAATCCAACATGTACTAGTGCTTACAGGATTATTCTGATGTCTCGTTCAGTTAATAACATCCTTGTGATTAGATTGCTAATTAATATGGCAAAGGCAATTTTCACACAAAATATTCGCGTAACTGCACTAGGCCTTGAAAACCAAACCAGTATTTTAGAACAGGAGAACCTTGAAGGTAATTTGAAAATAACACCGAAGAGCTTCCGCGATCCCAAAACAATACTTGATAATATACAAGATACAATTGTTCTATCGAAAATGATCAGAGAGGAAAATCCCGATGTTATTCACGTCAACGCCCTCCAAGATTTGTTGTCCGTTTTCGTTGCGAATCATTTTTTTGTACGACTCAAAAACAGACCCGTTATTGTTGCCATGTCGCATAATCCTTCGATCTGGAAAATTCCTTGGAGGGCATGGGCGGCGGCAAAGTTTATCCAGTTATTTGCCGACGGTTTTGTATGTTTGGCAACGACTCACAAAGACCAACTTCTTCACTTGGGCGTCTCTGAAAGTAAGATCGCTGTAATTCCGAATCCCTATGATATTGATCAGGCAAAATCAAAAAGCTCACTAAATGCAGAAAAGCCGTTAATTGAAACTGTACAACGATTTGTTTATATAGCAAATATTTGCGAGCGCAAAGCTCAAGACATACTAATCAGGGCAGCATCGCTTGTGATAAAGAAACATCCTGGTGCAAAATTTTACTTGATTGGCAAGGTAATACCAGGGGAAGAACCTTTTGCCGAAAAAGTATATGCACTGGCTAAAGAGTTAGGTGTTGAAGGTAGCGTTCATTTTATAGGGGGTGTCCCTTATCGGGAAGTGACAGCTAGGTTAGAACAAAGTGATGTATTTGTATTTCCTACTCGTTCCGAAATGATGCCTCGTTCTGTTATAGAAGCGATGTTGGCAGGTAAGCCAGTTGTTGCATCATCCGTAGATGGTATCCTTGACTTAATTCAGAATAGGAAAACCGGCATCCTGGTGCAACCTGGGAATATAGAAGAATTAGCATGTGCGATCTGCGAGTTGATTGAAAACCCCTCATTGGCGAATGAATTGGGATTAGCAGGTCAGAGCTATGTATTGGAATTTTGTTCCCCCCAACGAGTTGGGGGGCTATTCCGAGATTTCTATCAAAAGATCGTTGGTGCCAAATAAAAATGTTTCTCTGAGGCGTTCCAGATTAATGCGATTTTTTATCGTTAGCTGTGTGTTTCCCCCAGAGCCTGTGACTTCAGCGGGTACCAGCGCTCACATTGCCAAAGAATTGACTCAACAGGGTCACAATGTACAGGTGATTACAAATTTCCCAAATCGGCCTAGAGGGAGATTATATGCAGAATTTACGCGGTGTATATTTCGAAGAACAACGATGGATGGATTGCCCGTTTTGCGCTGTTTTTCAACCTTTTCTAAGGAATCTCGCTTACTCAGCCGTTTTCTCGAAAATATCACTTTTGGATTAACTTCAGGCCTAGCTGTATTATTTATGAAACGACCTGACGTAATTTATGCCAATACCTGGCCGATTTTTGCGCAGGGACTTTTGATGTTGGCGTGTAAACTGCGGCACATGCCTTTGGTCTTGAGTGTGCAAGACCTGTACCCCGAATCTTTGGTTGTTCAAAAACGCGGCTTTGAGAAAACTTCCCGTTCATACGCCTTTTTCCGTTGGCTGGATGCGCAGATTACCAGAAATTGCGCAGTGTTAATTGTAATTTCTGAGAAGTTTAAAGAAATCTATGTAAGCGACCGTCGAATTCCCGAAAATAAAATTACGGTCATTCCAAATTGGATTGACGATTCTCATACGATTGTAACTTCTGCCGGTGATGGTATTCGTAAAACACATGATATTCCGGCAGGCGCGTTTCTGGTGGTTTATGGCGGTAATATCGGCACAGCGGCGGGGGTGGAGCATCTTATTGACGCTTTCCAACATTTGCTTTCGCAAGAAAACATTTATCTTTTGCTGGCGGGCGCTGGAAGCAGTTTGCAAAATTGCCTGGAACGAATCCAAAAATATCAACTTGAGCGCGTAAAAATTCATTCCCCCTGGCAGGCATCAGATACATTCGCAGTTTTAAGCGCCGCAGATTTATGCATCTTGCCCACACAAGGCGAACAGTCTTTGGTTTCTTTGCCATCAAAATTACTTTCTTATATGCTGGCAGGGTGTTGTGTGTTGGCGCTGGCGGCTCCCGAATCTGAAATTGCCAGAATTATTTCAGTTTCTCAGGCGGGCTGGGTTATTTCAACAAATGATTCTGGTGCTTTGGCTAATTGCATCAGCGATATTTCAAGATTATCGTCGAATGAGCGGGGTAGTCGGGGGCAAGCCGGGCGTAATTATGTGCTTAAGCATTTTTCGAAATTAACGAACGTGACCAAAGTCATTGAAATTTTAGAGCAGATAGGTGGTAAGGGTGGGTAATATTCGCACGATGAACATCAATGATGTCGATGCGGTTGTGAAAGTTCATTTGGCGGCTTTTCCTGGCTTTTTCTTAACTTTCATGGGAGAAAACTTTTTACGAGAGTTTTATCGTTCGGCGCTTCTGGATGAAACCAAAATAGCTCTGGTTTTTGATGATCAAGGGATTCAATCCTTCGCTGTAGGCACAACCCACGCATCTGGTTTATACAATCGGCTGCTCTGCAAATACTGGTGGCGGTTTGGTTTGGCTTCAATGGGCGCCTTTTTTCAAAAACCTGGTATTCTCCCCCGTCTCCTACGTGCCTTTACCATGCCGCGACAGGAGCTACCAGCTCCAAACTGCGCTTCCCTTATTTCGATTGCGGTAGACCCTGTATATCGAGGCCGGGGTCAAGGAAAGCAGCTAATTAGGACCTTTTTGCAAGAGGCAGCCTATCGTGGCTGTAGGCATGTTAACTTGATCACCGACGCCTTGGGCAATGATTTCGCCAATGCCTTCTACTGCAAAATGGGCTTTGCGCTGTACCGAACTTATACAACCCCTGAAAGCAGGTGCATGAATGAATATGTCATCGCCTTACCTTCAGCTGTCCCATCGTGAAATTTTCCCTGTCCCGCTGGCTCCCCGTCTTGCTCTGGGCAGTGGTCATCTTCATCGCTTCCGCCAGGTCCAACCCTTACCAGGCGCTGCCTGCCGGTTGGGCCGAGCCGGTTTCGCCCTCCACGATGGGCAGCTCGGCTCGTGATGAATTGCTGGGGCGATTTTTGCACGCCGGGGAGTATGTGGTGCTGGCCGCCCTCACGGCGCGGGCGCTGGTCTGGCGCAGCAAGCTGCGCTTCTCGTTACTTGCAGCGGCGTTGGGGCTGGCGGCGCTCTACGCCCTCTCTGATGAGACCCACCAGCTCTTTGTGCCCGGGACGGTCGTTCGAGCTGCGCGACCTGGCGCTGGATATCACCGGCGCCGCGGTCGGGCTGGCGGGGTACGCACTCATCCGCCTCTTTTGGCAGATACGCGCGGGCAAAGCTACACATGGGTAATTGCAACCGCCTCGCCTGGTGCCGTTTTCCTGGGGGCTGGCAAGAGTCAAGTCATTCTGGCGGATGGCTTTTACGACTTGAAGCCAATTCAGTTGTTTAGCCATATTGCTAATTATCCTAAATCAATTGAATTGTAGTTTGTCTTCTCTGGTGCTTCAAGTTAATCATCAGTATGCAAGCAGCTCATCCCATGGAAAATCGGATTGTCATCTCATCCCATAATATAACCGAGGTGATTTTGTAAAAACGCGTTCAGTGAAACGTACCCTGTGGGTCGGGGGTTTAATTATGGATCAAGCAGTCACCAATTTATCTACAACCGCACCGGTCACGACTAAGTTCAGCCTGTCCAGCTTTCTGGATGGCATGCTCAAGCGCCTCTTCGATCTCTGCGCCTCTCTCCTGGGCTTGCTCCTGCTCGCCTTGCCATTTACCCTGCTCGCCGCCCTCATCCGCCGCGAGTCTCCCGGTCCCGTCTTCTATCGCGGCTTGCGCCTCGGCAGGGGCGGCAGGCACTTCCGCATGCTAAAGTTCCGCAGCATGTATGAATGCCCGCAGTCCTATCAGGGTCCCCCTGTCACCGCCGAGGACGACCCGCGCGTCACCCCCCTCGGCAGGTGGCTGCGCTTGACCAAGCTCAACGAGCTGCCCCAGTTGTGGAACGTGCTCATCGGCCAGATGTCCCTGGTCGGTCCCCGTCCCGAAGACCCCGCCATCGTGGCCCACTGGCCTGAGGACCTGCGCGGCGAGATCCTCTCCGTCCGCCCGGGCATCACCAGCCCGGCTTCGGTCCTCTACCGCCGGGAAGAGTCGCTGCTTAATCACGGCAGCCGGGACGAAGGTCCCGGAGCTTGCCTCCGGGGCAGCGGCGGCAGCGTGATGGATGACTACCTGGCCGGCATCATGCCCGATAAGCTCCGCCTCGACCGCCTCTACGTCCACAACCACAGCTTCCTGGGTGACCTGGACCTGGTATTCATGACCCTGATCGCCCTCCTGCCTCGCCTTAAACATTTCTCCATCCCCGAAAGCACCCTTCACTGGGGACCTTTATCCCGCTTTATCAGCCGCTACTTCTCCTGGTTCCTCATCGACAATTTTGTGACTTTTGCCGCAGTGGGGATCACAGGCTTGCTCTGGCGCCTCAGCGGTCCTTTGGATATCGGTTTGGATGCGGCAGTTGGCCTTGCCCTGGCGATCTCCCTCTGCTTCAGCCTGGTCAATGCCTGCCTGGGCCTGGGCAGCATCTCCTGGCGGCAAGCCCGTCCCGCCTATGCGCTTGACCTGGCGCTCTCGAGCGGCTTGACCACCCTGCTCCTGCTGCTCCTGGACTATATCTGGTACTTATATTTCAGACCCCTGATGCCCCCCGGCATGCTCCTGGTCACCGGTCTGCTGGCATTCCTGGGTTTCCTGACCGTGCGCTACCGCGACCGCCTGCTCACCGGGCTGGCCTCGCGCTGGCTGCATTACCGCCGCCCGCTCAGTACCATCGGCGAACGCCTCCTGATCGTGGGCGCGGGGGAGGGCGGTCAACTGGCGGTCTGGCTGCTGCACAAGTGCCATGTATCCAGGTCGTTTGCCATCGTCGGTATGCTGGATGATGACCCGCGCAAGCAGGGCTTGAAAGTGGAGGGCTGCACCGTGCTCGGCACCACCCGCCAGATCCCTGACCTGGTCGCCAAAAAGGACGTCGGCCTGATCCTGTATGCTATCTCCCACATCGATCTCATCGAGCGTGAGCGTATCCTCGCCCTCTGCCGCCAGACGCCAGCCCGCCTGGTCATCATCCCCGACCTGCTGCAGAGCCTGCGCCGGCAGCTCTTCGCCCAGCCCGATGAGAGCATAAATGAAAGCACTCATGAAGAAACTTTGGCATAAGAACCGCATATTGGTCACCGGGGCAGGTGGTTTTATCGGCAGCCACCTGGTCGAAAGCCTGGTCAAAGAGGGCGCCCAGGTGCGCGCCTTCGTGCGCTACAACTCGCGCGGTGTTCCCGGTCACCTGCGTAACCTGCCCCCGCAGGTCCAGTCTCATCTTGAGGTCGTGGCCGGTGACCTGCGGGATGCCCAGGCTGTGCGCCAGGCTGTGGCCGGCTGCCAGGTCGTCTTCCACCTGGGGGCATTGATCTCCATCCCCTACTCATACCGCCAGCCCGCCGAGGTCGCCGAGACCAATTTCAACGGCACCCTGAACGTCCTGCTCGCCTGCCGGGACCTGGGGGTGGACCGGCTGGTGCATACCTCCTCCAGCGAGGTCTACGGCACTGCCCTGCATGAGCCGATCGACGAGACCCATCCCCTGCAGGGGCAGTCCCCCTACTCTGCCAGCAAGATCGGCGCCGATAAACTGGCGGAGAGCTTCTTCTGCACCTATGACCTGCCGGTGGTGACCGTCCGCCCCTTCAATACCTATGGACCCCGCCAGTCGGTGCGGGCGGTGATCCCCACCATCATCACCCAGGCCCTCACGCAGTCGACGGTCCGCCTCGGCAATCTGGAAACGCGCCGGGACTATACCTACGTCGGGGATACGGTGGATGGTTTTCTACTCGCCGCGCAGGCAGCCAATGTCAATGGGATGACGATCAACCTGGGCGTCGGTCAAAATATCCGTATCGGAGAGCTTGCCTGCAAGATCATCAAGATGCTGGAAAAGCCGGTCATGATCGTCATGGATCCTGCCCGCCTGCGGCCGGAAAGATCCGAGGTGCTGAACCTGATCTCCGATAATCGCCTGGCGCTCCAACACCTGAAGTGGCAGCCGAAGGTTTCGCTGGATCAGGGGCTGGAGCAGACCATTGAATGGATCCGGGACCATCTTGACCTGTACCGGATCGGCACTTATGAGTTCTAGGAGGTTGCTGTGAAAGCTGTCGTGTTGGCAGGGGGCAAAGGCGCCCGCCTGGCACCCTATACCAAGATATTACCCAAGCCGCTCATGCCCATTGGCGATATGCCCATCCTGGAAGTGCTGGTGCGCCAGATGAAGCGTGTTGGCATCTGTGAGGTGATCCTGACTGTTGGGCACCTGGCGGACCTGCTTCAATCTTACTTTCGGGATGGCAGCCAGTTCGGTGTGAACATTACTTACAGTCGGGAGCAATTTCCGCTGGGCACTGCCGGGCCATTGTCCCTGCTGGATGACCTGACGGAGACATTCCTGGTCACCAACGGCGATGTTCTGACCACCCTGGATCTTGCCGACCTGATCGCATTTCACAAGCATGAAGTGGCTGCTGCAACCATCGCCATGCACCATCGCCAGGTGCGCATTGATTTCGGTGTCATCCAGTGTGACGGCGGTAACCAGGTCTGTGGATATATCGAAAAACCATCTTACGATTACATGGTCAGCATGGGAGTCTACGTCTTCGAGCCCTGCGTACTGAAATATATCCCGCATGGCCAGTACCTGGACTTCCCTGACCTGGTGCTCAAATTGGTCGCCGCCGGTGAAAAAGTGGTTGGCTATCCGTATGAAGGCTACTGGCAGGACCTGGGTCGGACCGAAGACTACGTTCAGGCGACCCAGGAATTTGAAACATTACGCACCCAATTCTTACCGGAGGACTGAACGATGGAATGGCGCATTCCCCTGGCTGACATAGACTTTGGTCCCGAGGAAGAAGAGGCGGTCCTGCAGGTGATCAAAAGCCGCTGGCTGACAATGGGCGCCGTCACCCAGGCCTTTGAAGAGGAGTTTGCAGCCTATATTGGCACTCGCCACGCCATTGCCGTAGCCAATGGCACCGCCGCCCTGCATCTTGCCTGCCTCGCTGCCGGTTTGAAAGCGGGTGACGAGGTCATCGTGCCGTCACTGACTTTTGTCGCCACAGCTAACGCGGTCCGTTATACAGGTGCCAGGCCGGTCTTTGCGGATATCGCCGGCGAGCACGATCTCAACATAGCGCCTGCCACGATCGAACCCTGCCTGACACCACTCACCCGTGCGATCATAGTCATGCACTATGGGGGGTATGCCTGCGACATGCCCGGTATCATGGCATTGGCAAAGAAGCACGACCTGGTTGTGATCGAGGATGCAGCCCACGCGGTCGGTTCGAGACTGGAGGAGCGTATGCTGGGTACGTGGGGCAGTATCGGCTGCTTCAGTTTCTTCTCCAATAAGAATATGACCACCGGTGAAGGCGGCATGCTGGTGACGGATGACGATGCCCTGGCTGAGAAGCTGCATGCCCTCCGCTCGCACGGCATGACGACGCTGACCTGGGATCGTCACCAGGGTCACGCCTGGAGTTACGATGTGGTCGCGCTGGGCTATAACTACCGCCTGGATGAGATCCGGGCTGCCCTGGGGCGCGTGCAGTTGGGCAGGCTCGAGCACAATAATGACCGCCGCAGGCAGCTCACCGGGCTGTATCGTGAACACCTGCAGGAGCTCACTCCTTCAGTGGGGATTCCTTTTGGAAGCCATCGAGGGATTTCTGCCTGCCACCTCATGCCGGTTCTACTTCCCACCGGTACCGACCGGACCGCGTTCATGGAGCAGATGAAAGCCAGGGGTGTGCAAACCAGCATCCATTACCCCCCGATCCACAAGTTCAGCGCTTACCGGGATATTGTTGCCCAGATGTCACCTAACCTGGGCGTTACGGAAGAGGCCACCGGGCGGGAGGTAACGCTACCTCTTTTTCCCACACTGACAGAGGCGGATGTGGAACTCGTTACCCGATCGGTTTTGGAATCTTTGATGCATGTCACCAGCTAGCTATCTTTTAGTGATCATTTTACACAGGAGCCTACGATGGAATTGAAACAATACTTTGAACTCTTTCGACGCTGGGTCTGGCTGCTGATCCTGGGGCTTGTCCTTGGGGCAGCGGGCGGTTTCTTTGGCAGCAGGTACCAGGCACCGGTGTACCAGGCTTCCACGCGAATCCTGGTGATGCGCGCCCCCCAGGAAAAATCGTCGGATATGACCTATCTAAGCGACCAGCAGTTGACGCAGACCTACGTCCAGCTTGTCACCACCCGACCTGTTATTGATGCGACGTCCGTACAAGTCGGCTATGATATTGATCCGGAATGGATCAAGGTTCAACAGCTCCGTGACACGCAGATCATCCAGATAACAATAGAAAATCAGGATCCTCGACAGGCTGCGTCCATTGCCAACACCCTGGTTGAGGTCTTGATCGAACGAAATGAGGATCTGCAGGCTGGAAGATATACCACTACCGAAGAGAGCCTGCAGGCACAGCTCGACCAGGTGGACGACCAGATCACCAACCTGCAAACTCAAGTCACCCAGCTTTCGAGCCAGAATCTAAAGGATCAGATGAAACAGGTTGAGGTCCAAATAACTCCCCTGCAAGATGAAGTATCCCTCCTGCAGAAGGAGATTGCTACGTTGACTCCTGCCTATACCCTGGAAAAGAAAGCCCTGCTCGCCGAGAAACAATCACGCCTTGCACAAATACAACCGCTTTTGACTTTGTACCAGCAGATATATTCGAATCTTGTCGTATTAGGAAAGCCAATGGAGACCGGGAGCGAAGGGAATATTAATTTGACCCAGTTGCAGACCACACTGGGACTGTACCAGCAGATCTATATCAACCTCCTGAACAGCCTCGAATCGGTGCGGCTGGCCCGCTTGCAGAATACGCCCAACGTCGTCCAGATTGAACCTGCCACTGCGCCGGAAAAACCTGTCCGCCCTCGCCCTGTGACAAACACGCTCCTGGCAGGGGCGGTCGGTCTGATGCTGTCTGCCGGCGCGGCTTTCCTGGTTGAGTATCTCGATGACACGCTGAAGACACCTGCCGATGTGGAACGGGCGCTCGGGTTATCCGTCATCGGATATATCGCTGATATGCAATCCGATGGGAAGAGTGCGGAGGGGGTTTATGTGAAGCGCCAGCCCCGCTCCCCAGTTTCAGAGGCGTTCCGTTCGCTCAGGACCAATCTTGAATTTGCAGGTGTTGATAAACCCATCCGAACCATACTGGTCACCAGTCCCGGGCCAGCCGAAGGGAAATCAACGATCGCCTCGAACCTGGCAGTTATCATGAGCCAGGGTGGAAAACGCGTCGTGCTGCTGGATGCAGACATGCGCCGGCCCTGTATCCATCGTATCCTGGGAATGTCAAACCGGATCGGATTGAGCGACCTGTTCCGTGACCATTCCGGTATCCACACCGTAATTCATGCGGTGGCTGATCATCCAGGCCTGGCAGTGATCACCAGCGGTAAACTCCCACCCAATCCGGTTGAGCTCCTGGGTTCGGAAAGAATGACCCAGATCCTGCTGGACCTGAATGGGCGCGCGGATGTGGTAGTGATCGACACGCCTCCCTGCATGGTGGCAGATGCGCAGGTCCTGGCGGGCAAGGTGGACGTCGTATTGCTGGTTGTCCAGCCTGGGCATACGCATGCAGATGCAGCCGTTACCACCCTGGAAGCATTTAATCGAGCAGGAGCCAGGGTTGTGGGCGTTGTCCTGAACCGCATCCCGCGTAATCGTGCCTATTACTATGGAGGCTACCGCTATTATTATTCCCGCGATAAAAGCTATAAGTATTATTCTGATAATGGCTCACGATCTGCCAGTGAGGAGAATGTTCATTCTGATGAGCCGATCCATTCCAGATCCCTGCTTACCAGGTTGATTCATTCAACTGCAAAGGATGGTAAACCAAAACCTTCCCTTCACCCTGATGAGAAAGGATGAAATACAAGGGAAATTTCGTTTCCTAAACCAGATGCTGGCACGAAGATATCCTTACCAGGGCATGCAAGGCAATAAGCGACCCAGCCTGGTTTTCCTAATGATCTGGTAACACTTCTGACAGTTTCCATTGCAGGGAAAGAATAAAATGCCTAGTATCTTATTCGTCTGTACCGCCAATCGTTTTCGTTCTCCGATGGCAGCAGCAATTTTCCAGAAGATGCTGAAGGAGAAAGGGAAGCTTGATGGGTGGAGGGTGGATAGCGCAGGAACTTGGGCTTCAGCAGGTTTACCAGTGATCCCGGCTGCTCATCAGGCAGCCCACAGGCTGGGTTTGAACCTGAGCGACCATGTGACCTCCCAGGTGAGCGCTAAAATGTTCTCGGAGTACGATCTGATCTTGGTCATGGAAGCCGGTCATCGAGAGGCTCTTTGTACCGAATTTCCATCTGTGCGTAACAAGATCCATCAATTATCATACCTGATCGATAATGTGAATTATGACATCCCGGATCCGTTGATCAATATTGATTCTTCTGAGGATGTAATTTTTGAATTGAACGATCTGATCCAGCGGGGATTTCAAAAGATTTGTGATACAGCCGAATCTTTAAATAGATCCCATCTTCGACCGACACGGAAATCGAATGGAGATAAGAAAAGATCAAATTGAGCTGTTGAAACATATTCTTGAAAATATCCGCACTCCTGAAAACCTGGAAACCCACCCATGGACTCACAGTCTGGTGGTGCAAGAAATGGTTGCCTCCAACCCGGAACTGGAGAAAAATGGAGGTTGTGTTTCATTGATATTTGCGGTAAGCAGCCAGTTCTCACAGATGATGCCCAGCTCGCCTCCAAGGCATGGAAAACGGCTGGATACCCGCTGGGGAGAATTTGGCATTCTGGCAGCTCTTTATTTTGCACCATTGAACTGTGGTACACCCTGCCCGTCATCGCTCAGAGATGCCTGGGGACGGATCGATGAAGCCATCCTTTTGTTTGTTTTTGGAAAAACACGAGACCAATTATCTTATAGTGAAATTGAAACATATAAGCTGGTGGGTGATGAACTTGAAGTTGGACCGATCAGTACGATCAGCGACTGGCATCAGAAGGGAATACAGAGATTATTGGAGATCATCCGGGCGCGGGAACAGCAGTTTGAATTATCTTTCTCAATGTTCTCAGGAATTCAGAATTCAGGCTTGAAACCTATTGCTAAAAACAGCGATAATGAATTTTCCTCGAAAGTAAACAAACACAGAAAAAGTGGGGTAATAATCATCAAACGGATCACCATCCTGGTATTGAGTCTAGCATGCCTGGTGGGGTTGTTTTTGGGGGGCGTAAAAGCATGGCGAATTTATACATTGGGGCAAAAGCTCCGGCAGGATATCTCAGAATTGCAGGATTTTAGGTCTTCTTTAAATGACCTTGATGCGATTGAGACGGTTGGACCTCGATTAACCACCTTGCAGGATGATATCCAGAACTTCCGGCACGAAGCCGAGCCGTTACTCTGGTTGTCGGTTAGATGCGGTTGGGTGCCGGTCTATGGGGGGGATCTTGCCTCTGCCCGGGAATTGATGGACCTGGCGGATTATCTCTCTGCATCGGTTGTTAAGGCTTATCAAGCTGCTTATCCAGTAATTCAAGTGTATCAAACAGAGGAAAACAAACCTGCTCTTCCAGAAACCCTGCAGCTTTTGGAAAAATCACAGGCACAGTTTATAGAGGCACGCAGCGTATTCGACCAGGCATTGATAAGCCGAAAAAATATCGAAGTGCATCATCTTTCATCTTCTACAAAGAATATCATCCTCCATGATGTCGATCCGATCCTTGCGATGATGGATGATGGCTTATCGGTTGCCACATCCCTCCCCATATTACTGGGTGCTTCCAGTGATGGACCCAAAACCTACCTGGTTCTGGCTCAGAATGAAGACGAGCTACGTCCCACTGGAGGTTTTATTACGGCAGTTGCGAACCTGGTCATCAAGGATGGGGAGATCATACATATGGAATTTGAGGACTCTGGTGAACTGGATGACTGGACCAAACCTTACCCGGCTGCTCCCTGGCAGCTGAAGGAATACATGAACAGCCAGATCCTGGTTCTGCGCGATTCGAACTGGTACACGGATTTTCCGACCACGGCGCTGTGGGCAGAATATTTATATGCTTACAATCGTTCTCATTCTGTAGATGGTGTGATCGCATTCGATCAGTATTTTCTAACGATGGTTCTCAAGCTGATCGGTCCTATCAGCATTGATGGGGTGGCATACCCCATCAATGCTGACAACGTATCATATTTTATGAGACATGCGAAAATGCCACCGCCCGATAATGTACGACCGGCTGATTGGAAGAGGAAAACCTTCTTAAATCCTTTAGCTGAAGCTGTTATAGATAAGGTAGTAAACAATGGTGATCTCGATCTGCAAGCATTATTGAAAACGATCATACGTGCTCTCGATGAGCGTCATCTCATCATCAAAGTGGACGATCCAACATTTACAAGTGTCGTCCAGAAGCATGAATGGGATGACGCGGTTAGACCCGGAGATGGCGATTACCTCATGGTTGTAGATACCAACATTGGTTTCAATAAGACCAACGCATTGGTGGAGGGCAATCTTTTTTACGATGTCGATCTTACTGACCTTGCCCACCCTACAAGCAACCTCACGGTAGTCCGCAAGAATAATGCTTCGGACCAGGTACCTTGCGTGCAATGGGATGAGGGGGTGATCCCAAATGTGGATTACTATCCAACTGATCGATGTTACTGGAATTATCTGCGCGTATACACTGTAAAAGGAACAGGGATCATTTATGCAATTCCACCTCTCGCTATACCTGATGTGCTGATGATCAATGATCGCAGCATGCCTGCTCCCCGTGTGGATGTGCTAGATGAGGAAATTGAAGGTGTGCAGGGATTCGGAACCCTGATGGTTGTGCCGGGGGGAAGGTCGATATCAGCGAATTTCCATTTTGGTTTACCCGTCACGATCCTATCCTATTCCGATGACTCAGGACTAATAACCTATCATCTAAAGATCCAGAAACAACCTGGTACTGTGGCTGTCCCGGTCACAGTTCGTATCCATCTTCCGGTACATTCCACTTTGCTTTCAATCTCAAATGAGGCGATCGTCCAGGATAATGACGTATTGATCAAAAGCAGTCTCATAACCGACATTGATTTTGAGGTCATTTTTTCGACACCGTAAATCCGGACAATATCCGTATGTTATATCTCGAGTTATATGCTAATATGAGAACAAATTAGTTGACTTGTATTGAAAGGAGATAGGAATGAAGAAGATCTTTCAGTATTTTTTCGTTCTTTTAATTGTCATTGCGATTGTCCTGATCTCAGGCAATAGTATGAGCTGGGCGAATGTTGCAGGGAAATCCTATCGAGATGATCCTGAAGCGATAAGAACCCACCGACCCCGACCGACACCCAGGAAGCACCCGCAAGGTTCAGTGCCACGCTGGCCTGGTCCGAGCATGATGCAAACCGGATGGTTCTCGATAAGCGGTGTGTGTACAGTGTATGTAGAATACCTGGCAGATGGCTACTGGGTCCAGGGTGATGTGTTCGAAGACTATTATCTGTTGGGTAAATTGTCTGAAGGTGCTGGGAATTACATTTCCGGTTTTTGTACCCTTGAGAATTATTATAACGATGAGCTTCTGTATCGAGCAACATCCGATCAGATCAAGGACAAGGTCTGCTTTGCCCTTCCGCCAACAAGCCAGGGGAAGATCTATGCTTTTGATATAACCTCTGAAACGCCAAGCTGGATGCCACTTGATACAACCCTGGAAGGATTATATGTATGCGCCCCGGCTCCACTCTCTGGTGTGTATACTCTGGTTGGTCAATAGTTGCTGAATAAACCATAAATTCTGATTTTTAATAGACTGTGGGGATGAGAGCTAAATCTCATCCCCACTTTGTATTAATGATGAAACATCAAAAATACTTGCGCTTATATCTACCACCGGTGATCCTGGCAATCTCGACGCTATGCGTTTATATGACTACCATGGCGCCTGGGTTAACCTGGGCGAATGATGGGGTGGATGGTGGGGATCTGATCACAGCTGCGGCAACCGGTGGTGTACCACACCCCTCTGGTTATCCTGCCTATTTGCTTGTCGCCCGCCTCTTTCAGATGATCCCGTTAGGAAACCTTGCCTATCGCACCAACCTGCTGTCCGCTTTGGCAACGGTATTAGCAGCATTGTTTATCTATTTTCTTGTGATTCGTTCCCTATCTCCTACAGAATCAGCCAGCGAATGGCAAGCTGGTTTATTGGCTGGCTATGCCTATTCTTTCTCACCCATCGTTTGGTCGCAAGCAGTGATCACAGAAGTCTATTCCCTGCACGCTTTTTTCATACTATTGATCTTGTATCTTGTGCTTTATCCACCCCCATTTTTATCCCGATCATCTTATATGTTGGATGCCATCAGCGGGCTCGTTATGGGATTGGCAATGGGTAATCACCTCACCACGATCTTGCTTGTACC
>Ga0315274_10002860_pt1 | contig 25697 bp, 18 predicted proteins | sample YL17G02_20_MG_FD_203700 | JGI IMG/M metagenome (GOLD analysis project Ga0315274, IMG submission 203700) | Sediment microbial communities from Yellowstone Lake, YNP, Wyoming, USA - YL17G02_20 | ecosystem: Environmental > Aquatic > Freshwater > Lake > Sediment | place: USA: Wyoming | collected...
CCTCAGCGTCAGAAATGGGCCAGCAGGCCGCCTTCGCCACGAGTGTTCTTCCTGATATCTACGCATTCCACCGCTACACCAGGAATTCCACCTGCCTCTCCCATCCTCGAGCTCGGCAGTTTCCAGTGCAGTTTCCTCGTTGAGCGAGGATATTTCACACCAGACTAACCGAACCGCCTACGCACTCTTTACGCCCAGTAATTCCGAACAACGTTTGCCCCATCCGTATTACCGCGGCTGCTGGCACGGATTTAGCCGGGGCTTCCTCAGCAGGTACCGTCCCTCCCGAATTCGCCATCCGGGCACTCTTCCCTGCTGACAGCGGTTTACAACCTCACGGCCTTCAATCCCGCACGCGGCGTCGCTCCATCAGACTTTCGTCCATTGTGGAAGCCTCTAGACTGCTGCCTCCCGTAGGAGTCTGGGCAGTATCTCAATCCCAGTGTGGCTGACCATCCTCTCAGACCAGCTACCGATCGTCGCCTTGGTAGGCCATTACCCTACCAACTAGCTAATCGGGGGCGGGCCGGCCTCACAGCGGCACGCGCGAAGCGCACCTTTAACCCAAAGGACCTGTGTCCCCGGGCCACATGCGGTATTAGCCCCTGTTTCCAAGGGTTATCCCCCGCTGCGAGATGCATTACCCACCTGTTACTCACCAGTTCGCCACTCTACTCAGGGGATTGCTCCCCCTTTCTCGTTCGACTTGCATGCCTAATCCACGCCGCCAACGTTCGTTCTGAGCCAGGATCAAACTCTCCGTTGGAAACTCGTATCAAACAGTCCAAGCGGACAGTTGATGACTCCAGATGTGTGTTCGGAACCCAGCCTCGAAGTCTCAGGCCCGCGGGCTGACCCGCGATTCTTTCCTTCGAAGACTGGGAAACCGGCACGCCCGCTTCAAGGAGCGGACGCGCCCTTTTCGGAGTACTCCATCTGCCGCAAAAGTCGAGCCCGTTTTCTCCCCACATGCCGGGAAAGACTTCCCCAAAGCACTGGAAAAGACGGACTTGGCTCTTGCCTCTCTATTCAGATGCCAAAGAACTTCCGCGGCTTGCGCCGCTCCTCCGCGGGGATGGACCCCCATCGGACTGCGAACCCCAATCTCTACTCCGCTCGCGTCAGTTTGTCAAGGGAATGTTTGCACTCTTTTCTCTTTTTTTTTCGCGCACCGCCGCCCTCCCTAGGACCCCTTGACCCCGTCCCGGGGCGCCCCGGGTGCAACGCCTGAACCATACGCCTCGGGGCGGGCTTGTCAAGCATTTTTTGGAGAAATCTCTTTATGGCCGGTTCCCGCGGCCATATACTCTTGGCAACGCTGGTCCTCGAGATGGGCGGGGTGCGGACCGCCTCGCCCTTCTTCGCGTGCGGATAGGGGGGCGTCGCGCGCGAACTGCGCCGAATGGAAACGGACCGAACGATGGAAGCACTGACGGGAAACGAACGGGAAGGGATCGGTCTGACGGCCGAAAGCCGGGACATCGCCGCGCTGCAGACCCGCTCAGCCGTTCTCGAGGCCCCGCGCGTCTTCACTGCCGAGACGTTGCGCCGCGCCTTGAACCGGCTCGCCGACTGCAACTGGAACGCCGTGGTTCTGCCCGGCTTCTTCGAGGGCTACCCGGTCTTCAGTTCCCAGGTTTGGGCCGATTACGGAATGCGGCGGCAGCATCCAAAGTTCGCCAGATGGAACCCTTTCGACGTGGCTTTCGACGTGGCGTGGCGGCGGGGGCTCGACATCCTGTTTTCGGTAACCCCTTACCTCGTGCAGTCCGCTCCCCGGAGTCGGCGAAAGGCCCCCCTGTTGCGTCGCCACCCCAAGTGGGCGGCCCAACGCCATCCTAGTCGCAAGCGCCGCCTCTCTGAGGCGGCGCCGGCCGAGACCTTTTTCTGCCCCGTCAACCCCGATTACCGGCGTTTCCTGAGCGACACCCTCCACGTTCTGTTGGAGGACTATCCCTTCCACGGCCTCCTGGTCGATCTGCGCCACTATCCCTTCTATTCCAGCGAAAGCGGCTATGTCCCATGGTGCTACTGCGGCGCCTGCCGGCAGGCGACGCTGGTGGACCTGGGTTTCGACCCGGCGGGTGTGGATTTCGCCCGCGAGCGATCGCTGGTCGAACGGTGGAAGGAGTGGCAAACCGAGCAGATGGACACGGCGTTGGCCTACCTGCGCGTACGGGTTCTCAAGGCGCGGCGCACGATGCGCATCTTGGGCCTTCTGACCACCGATTCCGGCCTGGCCGACAACGTGCCTCGCCCCTTGCTCCACTGGAAAAGCTGGGTCGAACGCTCGCTTGTGGAGGCGCTCGTAATGGATCGCTATGCGCCTCTGCCCAGACCGTTCGAGGCCCAACTGCGCGCCGATGTCGAGACTCTCCCTCGCAGTTCGCTTCTGATACCGATGCTGCCCCGCAAAGCCGAGAATCCCCAGGCTTTTCTCGAGGTCTTCCGCAAGGAGCCGATCCCCGGCTTCGCCGCGCGACTCGAAGGTTGGGATCAGCCCGACTTCGACCCCCGCAGGCGCGTCTGTTTCGACGGCCCCGCGCGACCCATGGAGTCCGACCCCGTTCAGAGCATCTGCCTTCTCTTCGAGAGGATGAAGGCGATGGCGCCCCATCTGGAGGAGTTCGGCGCCTTCCTTGACGACCTGGCCCGCATTCTGCTCCGCAACGACGTCGCCATGCGGGTCGATCGCCTTCTCATGGTTGTCGAGAATACCCGCGGTCTCCACGACAAGGTGCTCGCGGGGGAGGTGGATTTCGGTTCCAGAAGGGATGAGGCCCTTCACGATCTTGACTTGGCGTGCCGGCTGGCGTACCTGGCGGGGTGCGACTTGACCGAGTGAAACCGCCTTCGCTTTTTCCGCCAATAGAGCTTGATTTTTCCCCGTTCCGCTGAATAATGGTCCCTCCTACGTGTCGACGGAGGGGCCGCGGGGGCTACACTCGACCCGTAAGGGGGGGTCTGGGGCGCCAGTTCCAACTCTGATTCGCCTCGGGAGCGTTAATCGTATGCCAGGATTGCCTAGGCGGTCCACCTTAGTCATCTTCCTTTCCATCTCCCTGGCGCTGGGGGCGGCCCTGGGCGCCGGCGGCTGCCGGCGCTTCAGGACCCTCAGCCCCGAAGAGAGGCGAAACCGCGCCATCGAACGGTGGCACGAGGGCTACGAGCAGGAAAAAGGGGGCAACTACGCCCGCGCCATCGAACTCTACCAAGATGCTCTCACACTCTCCCCGATCCCCGTTTGCCTCTACCAACTGGGGCATTGCTACATGAAAACCGGCGACCTGGACCGCGCAGAGGAGTACCTCGTTCGCGCCCTCGATGCCGAGCCGGACTACAAGCAGGCTCTTTACGATCTGCAACGGGTCGCCGACATGAAGGCCCAACAACCTAAGGGGCAAGGAACCGGCGGCGCCCCGGGAGAAGGAACGCCAGGTCAAGGAACTTGGCGGGATCTCCTCCCCGCTTTCCAGGACCTCGATCGCCGCCCGCTCACGCTGGTGGACGACGGCTCGCCGGCGCCCGCACGAACGGCCGATGGCGCGCAGCCCCCCCCTCTACCGGAGCACCCCTGGATCGCCGGGACGGCGGCGCCGTCCGAGGGGATTCCCGCCGCACACGGCTTGAGTCCCACGCCGACGCTCGAACTGATCGCTTCCGCCCAACCGGAACGAGAGCCCCCAAGGGGGACAACGGCCGAGCGGCCGGGATCCGAGCCGGGGATCCGGATCGCTCAGGCCGAGCCGAAGGCGCCCGAGATCAAACCGACGCCCGAATCGCGGCCAGCCACACCCCCCAAACCACCGGAGAAGCCAACCCCCACACCCAGGCCGCGGGCGACGGCGACTCTCCAACCGAAACCGACCGCCACGCCTGAGCCGATCCCCACGGCGACACCAACGCCGATCCCGGCGGCGGCGCCTGAGCCCGTCTCTCCGGCGACGCCGACAGCGGCCCCCACGGCGACATCGAAGCCCGAGCCAACGGCTACGTCCAGCCCTCAACCGACGGCCACGCCCCGGCCCAAGCCAACGGCCACGCCCCGGCCCAAGCCAACGGACACGCCCCAGCCCAAGCCAACGGCCACGCCCCAGCCCCAGCCCACTCCGACTCCTGAACCGAAACCGACGGCCACGCCTACGCCCAAGCCGCCCAGTTACGAGGATGTCCACCAGATTCTTTTCCCCACCCCTAAGCCGGAGCCGCCGAAGGTCGCATCGGACGCCGAACGCGACACGCCGGGGCTTTCAACCGAGGACGTCTCTCCTCCCGGATCGCAGGCGGTTCTCAGCACGTTCCCCTTCCACTACGCCAAAGCCAAGGAACTGGTCGAGGTTCAGGAGTATGACCGGGCCGTCGAGGAGTTCCAAAAAGCTCTCCGTTTCGAGCCCCGCAACCTGGCCTGCCTTCTGAGTTTCGGGGATTGCTACGAGAAGAAAGGAACCGCTTACTTTCGTCAGGCGCTCGATCTCTACGAGCAAGCGGCCCAATACCACCCGCGAGAAGCGCGCGTTTACCTGAAGATCGGCAACCTCCACCTTCGCCGCAAAGGATCCGAGGACTGGAAGGCCGCGGAAGAGGCGTACAAGAAGGCCGTCCAGATCGATCCGAACTACAAGTTCGCCTACAGCAATCTCGGTTACATCGCCATGCAGAACGGCAAACCTGACGAGGCGATCGACTCCTACCAGAAGTGCCTGGCCATCGATGAAAAGTACCCTCTGCCGCACCTGAATCTGGGAATCCTCTACCAGGAATACAAGGCGGACAAATACAGCGCCTACTACCACTACAAGCGCTACATCGAGCTGGGGGGCAGTCGTTCCGAAGACGCCAAGAAATGGCTCGAAGAGCTGGAGAGAACTCCGTGAGCCTCTCGGCGGCGGCGCGGGGGGGTATGTCTCCCTTGTCCGAATGACCTGACGGCTCCCGCCACTGTCCCGCTCATACCCATTTCCATGATCCCAACGAAAAGCCGGAACGAGATCGGGCGCGCCCCGAAGGGGGGCCCCCCATCCTGAATCAGCTGTCCAGGAAGGAACAAATCGATGTTGAAACACACCCTGTTCACGCCCGGTCCCACCAACGTGCCGCCCCAAGTTCTCGCGGCGCTGGGCCGGCCGATCGTTCATCACCGCGCGCCGGACTTCGAACCCATCTTTCAGCAGGCTCGCGAGGGGCTTCAGTACGTCTTTCGCACGAAGAACCCGGTCGTTCCGCTTACCTCGTCCGGCACCGGCGGCATGGAGGCGGCCGTGACCAGCCTGCTCGGACCGGGCGACAAGGCCCTCGCCATCGAGGGGGGCAAGTTCGGCGAGCGCTGGGGTCTGATCTGCAAGGCCTTTGGCGTTGATTGCCACGTGGAGAAGATCGAATGGGGCGCGGCGGCTTCACCCGAGCTCATTGGGCGGCTGCTCAAGGAACATCCCGGCGTCAAGGCGGTTTTCACCACGCATTGCGAGACGTCGACCGGCGCGCTCACCGACATCGAGGCCATCGCCAAGGTCGTGGCGCCGACGGATGCGGCGCTGGTGGTGGACGCCGTGAGCAGCCTCGGCGCCGAGCCCCTCGAGACGGACGCCTGGGGCATCGACGTCGTCGTAACCGGTTCGCAGAAGGCCTTGATGCTTCCGCCGGGCATGGCGTTCGTCTCGGTGAGCCCGAAAGCGCAGGCCCTGATCGACTCGGCGAAAAGCGCGAACTACTACTTCAGTCTCAAGGCGGCTCTCAAGAAACTGGCCGAGAACACGACCCCCTACACGGGGCCGGTCTCGATGATCGTGGCGCTGAACGCGGCTATCGATCTGATCCGCAAGGAGGGCCTCGAGAACATCTGGGCGCGCCACAGACGTTGCGCCGCGGCCATCCGCGCCGGCTGCGGGGCGATCGGACTCGCGCTTTTCGGCCAGTCTCCCTCAAACGTCGTGATTCCCCTGACGGTCCCCCAAGGCGTGGACGCGGGGAAACTCGTCAAGACGATGCGCGACTCTTTCGGTATGACGATCACCGGGGGCCAAGAGCAGCTGAAGGGCAAGATCATCCGCATCGCTGCCCTCGGCTACGTCGAGGAATTTGAGGTTCTGGCTCTCATCGGCGCCCTCGAAATGGCTCTCTTGCGGCAGAACTACGCGTGTGGGAAAGGCGCGGGAGTCGCCGCGGCGGTGACCAGTCTGAACGAGTCCATGCGGAGCTGAGACGTCCGCCGCCCGTTCCGTCGTCTCATGAGATCCTCGGTTCATCGACGGGGCGACGAGCGCGGGCTGATTGAGAAACCGGCGAAAGGAGCCTGGGCAAACGATGAAAATATCTGACGCAATCCGGCAGAGAAGAAGCGTGCGAGCCTTCCTCGACAAACCGGTCGAAGACGAGAAACTGCTCCGGGTGCTGGAGGCGGGACGGCTCGCGCCCTCGGCGAGCAATCGCCAGGGATGGAAGTTCGTCGTCGTGCGGGACAAGGCCGCTCGCGACAGACTCGTGGAGGTGGCTAAGGGGCAGAAGTTCGTCGGCCAAGCGCCCGTTGTCATCGCCGCCTGCGGCACGATCACCGACTACCGGATGACGTGCGGCCAGCTGAGCTACCCCATCGACGTCGCCATCGCCGTGGATCACATGACTCTGCAGGCGGTCGAGGAAGGTCTCGGAACGTGCTGGATCGGCGCCTTCTACGAGGATAAGGCCAAAACGCTCCTGGGGATACCCGACGACGTGCGGGTCGTCGCCCTTCTCCCCTTGGGCTACCCGGCCGAAGAGCCCCCGCCCCGGCCCCGAAAGCCGCTCGAGGAGATCGTCGCCCGCGAGCGATGGTCCTGAGGGCCTTCTCCCGCCCCCGAGGAAATGCTCCCCGTCCGGCCGGACTTCCATTATGCCGTTGACCATTTCTAGATCGTTTCGTACGGTACGGCGCGTTCCTGCCGCAACGGCAGACCCATGGTGGAGGGTTCCAGGTCATGGCTAAGATTCTCGTCAGTGATTCCCTCGCGCAAGAGGGCCGCGCGATCCTTGAGGACGGCGGCGCCAATGAGGTCGTCTACAAGCCCGAAATCACGCCCGAGGAGATCCTTGCGGAGATCGGCGAGTATGAAGCGCTTGTCATTCGATCGCGAACGATAGTCACCGCCGACGTCTTGCGCGCGGCGAAAAAGATGAAGATCGTCGGACGCGCCGGCGTCGGAGTGGACAACGTGGACATCCCCGTGGCGACGGACTGCGGCATCATGGTCGCCAACGCGCCGGAGGGCAACACCATCTCGACCTGCGAACACGCCATCAGTCTCATGATGTCGCTCGTCCGCAACATCGCCGTCGGGGACGCCACGATGAAGGCGGGCAAGTGGGAGAAGAAAAAGCTGTCCGGCGTCGAGCTCTTTGGGAAGACGCTGGGAATCATCGGCTTGGGCAAGATCGGCCGCGAGGTGGCCAAGCGCATGAAAGCCTTCGGCATGACGGTTTGGGGCAACGATCCTTACATCTCGACCGAAGTGGCGGAGCGGCTGGGCGTCGCGCTGAAAAGCGTGAATGAGATCATTGAAGGCGCCGACATCATCACCGTCCACACGCCCAAAACGCCGGAGACCACCAACCTGATCGGCGAAGCGGAGCTGAAGCGGATGAAGAAAACCGCCTTCCTGATCAACTGCGCGCGGGGCGGGATCGTGAACGAGGAAGCGCTCGCCGCCGCCCTCGAAGCCGGCGAGATCGCGGGAGCCGCCTTGGACGTCTACACCGCCGAGCCGCTGCCCGACGATCATCCTTTGCGCAAAGCCCCCAACCTTGTCCTGACTCCTCACCTGGGGGCCTCGACGGTGGAGGCGCAAGAGAAAGTCGCCCTGCAGGTCGCCGAACAGGTGGTCAACGCCTGCAAGGGGGCCGAGGTGACGACGGCCCTGAACGCTCCGGCCATCAACGCCGAGATGCTCCGGCAGATGCAACCGCACCTGGATCTGGCCAAAGCCATGGGACTCTTCATCGTCCAGATGGGCGACGCGCCCTTCCGCGAGCTGGAGATCTCCATCTGCGGCACGCTGCTCGAACAGCCCACCGAGCCGCTGGTGATGTCGGTCATGATCGGCTTTCTTGAGCCGATCTCCGACCCGCCGGTCAACTTCGTCAACGCACGCGCCCGCATGCAGGCCCGAGGCATCAACATTGTTGAGAGCCGTCTCACCGGCCGCCGGGATTACCTCAACATGATCAACGTGAAGGCGACGATGGAGGGCGGCGGAAGCGTCTCATTGAGCGGCACGGTGTTCGAGCCGAATCGCCAGCGCATCGTCGCTATCGGCGACCTCCACTTCGAGATGCGTCCCGAGGGAACCATCATCCTGATGGAGAACCGCGACGAGCCGGGCATCATCGGCGCCATCGGCACGACGCTCGGCAGCGCGGGGATCAACATCGGCGAGATCAGCTGGGGCCGCGACGAGAAAGGCGGCCGAGCCATGACGGCCATCAAGGTGGACGACGATCTCCCCCCCGCCATGGTGCAGAAGCTGGCCTCTCTGCCTAACGCCCTCTCGGCGCGGCTCATCAGACTGTAAACCGCAGGCGGCGCGTCCTCCGCGGTTGTTCGGCCCGCCCCGACCTATTCTCTTGTCGTGGGGAAAACCTTAGAAATACTCGTAGAGGCGCTGGGTGAATTCCGGGGAATCCGCGAAAAGCTCGATCATCGAGTCGGTGGTCTGACGCCCCGCGTCGAGCTCCCCGACCCAGTACGCGCGCTCGGCGTTGCTCGGAAACCGGCCGAGGAAAGCGCGGTAGAGGCGTACGGTGTAGTCCTCACGGGTTGGGTTCTTGGACTGGAACTCCTGGGACGCAAGGACCTCGCGCGCCATTTGCTTGGCCTGAGCGCGGACGCCTTCGATTTCCCCCCGGAGGTAGGCCGTGTCGAAAGCCCAGGTGGCGTACTCCAGACCCGCTTGGTCCACCAACCGGTCCAGAAGCCCGATATACATGGTCGTGACGAGATTGCGCGTCGCATCGCCGGACATCCCCGAGAAGAGACTCAGGATCAGCGTCTCGAATTCCGTCGATTCGGCGAAAATCGTCATCGCTTCCCCCCGGTTCCACACGCCCCTCGTCCAGTTGTCGAGTTCCGTTTGCGAGGGCGTGCGATAGAGGAAAGTCTCGTAGCAGTCGGTGATGAATTCGGCGTCTGAGCGATTGCGCATCCCGTATTCCTCGGAGAGGAAAAAGAGCCGCCCCATCTCGCGGGGGATGAAACGCACGTCGATATCGAAACTCACGGCGTAGTTGAAGTAGCCCTGTTCCCAGGCGTCAACGGCGCCCGGCTCGGGATCGCGGCCCAGAACGGTGTTGTAGAACTGGACGACCAGGTTCTGGACGGCGGCGGGGTCGCGGGTCGGGGAGGGGCTGGGCGTGGCGGTCGGGGGCACAGGAGTGGGCGTGGGGCTCGGAGGCGGAGGAGTAGGGGTGACCGTGGGGGTCGGAGTGGGCGGGGGAACAACGGCGCCCGTCATCCGGAATCCCCCGGTGAGGGCGAAGGCGCCTGCGCTGAGGAGCCCCGCGTCAGGCTGTCCGATCGTGCCGCCCAGGAGGAAAGCCCCGCCAACGCTCCCTTCTCCTCCTCCTCCGTCGACCGTGAACCGGGAAAGGTCGAAGGAGCCGCCCGAGGAAGCAAAGGCCGCGCCTGCCGCCACCCAGAGCAGAGCAAGAACAAGTGGCGGGGAAAGCGCTCCCGCAGGTCTCCTTGCCGCAACGCGATCCATATAGGCTGGCCTCCTCATGGGTTGCCCGTGAAGCCGTTGGGGTTCTGATAGTTCTCGTTGTAGCAGGCAATGGATCGGATGAGGCCGTCGTTCGGCAAGATGTCTCCGCCCCAGAGCTGTGTGGCGCCGCAGTAGACCTCGTAGGCCTGGTGAGTGTTGATGGTGTTGGTGTTGCCGAAGATGCGGGAATGGTTGATCCACACTTTGTAAAGGGAGACGGCGCCGGCGTTCTTGTTGAAGACGCCGTAGCTCGACGTCGCCGGCGACGGCGCCCCGGAAAGCACGCAGTTCTGAATCGACGCGGATGCCTGGTAATTGTAAAGGCCTGCCGTGTCAGCCGTCGCCGTCGCCGCCGTCGCCGAGCCGTTGACGTTTGTGAGCGTCACGTTTTCCGTATTCTCGTTGCGGATGGCGACGCTCTCGACGCTTCCCGATGCGGAGACGGTGGTATTTCGGATGTTGACGGTGGCGTTGTCGCCGTTCCAGATGCCGTAGTCATAGGCCGCCCCGGAAACCGTGACACGCAGATCCTCGGAAATCGGCGCGGCCGTCAGGCCCGAGGTCCAGATTCCATACGCGGAGTTCGTCCCTGTGCCTCCCTGAGCCGTGATGACCAAGTGGGTCATTTCAGGCGAGGCGCCTTCGTTGCTCACCCCGCGGATGAATTGCCCTGTCACTCCCGTCGCCTGAGCCGTGATTCTCATGTCAAACAGGATGGGCGCCGCGCCTTGCACGTTGCTCACGCCGTAGGCGGCGACGCTGGAGGAGCGGGCAAGGGCCGTGACGCGGGTGATGCGCGGCGAGGCCGCTGCGTTGTATATCGCGATGGCGTAGTTCGCGCCGCCGCTGTTCTCCACCGTCACGTCGCGCAGCTCGGCGTTGCTCGCCCCCACGACTGTCCCCGTGTTCGCCAAGGACGAACCCCCGTAAAGAATCCGGATTACGTTCTGGCCCGCGCCTTGAATGTCCACGTAGGGCTTCATCGTCACGCGCTCTTGGTACGTTCCCGGCGCCACGCAGATCAGATAGGGATTGGCCTCCGTGTTGTCGGTGATGATGTCGAGCGCCGCCTGGATGGACGTGAGAACCCCTCCGCTCTTGGCGACCACGATCACGTTCGCGTATCCCACGCCGCCGTGGGTGTGATCGACGAGAGCGAAGCCGCTCTTGGGAACGCCGCCGAGAGCCGCCGCGTCTTCGGCCGCCTTGGCGTAGAGGGCGTAGGGAGTCGGCGTCAGCCGCTGGCGCGGAGTGAGCGTCGTATAGAGCCCCCCGCTTCCCGAAGTGCGCACCCCGATCTCAAGCCACCGCGCGTCCCCGTTGAAGGCGCCGGCGCCGAAATCCAGCGTCACGGTGAACGAACCGCTTGCCACGGCCACGTCGGTCTTCGTCACTGTGACGCCCACTTGGCTTCCGCCGTTCGCGGCGTCGTAAAGCGCGAACTGGAAGTCGTGATTGCCGTTGGCTTCCGCGCCGCCCGACGCCAGGTAGCCTTGGTACGTGAAGGCCGTGCCCATGGTTTCGCCCATGCCGATCGCGGCAATCGCGCACATCGCGGCAATCGCGGACAGGGTCCGTGCCGCGCACAGGGCGCGACTTGCGCGTGAAACCGAGATCCGGGCGGCCTGCGTCAACCTCGAACACGTGCTTTTCATCTTCGCTCTCTCCTTGTCGGACCAACTCCGGCGCCTTCCTGTCCGGCTGGATCCCGACGTAGTCACACCTCCGTTGTGAGCGGGTCGCCGGACCAGAGCGCCTCCGCCCTGGGGACCGGAGGCCGTTCCGGAAGGCTTCTTGCCGCTCTCAAATCACCATGACACATGAGGCGGCGAGCGTCAACGTCTATCCGAGGCTTTCCCGAACCGAGGGACTTGCGCAAAGCCGTTCTCACGCGCCCCCCCCACCGGGCTTGTCTCGGTGGGCGCCAGGACTGAAAGCTAAGCGGGCAGCGCGGCGACGGACCCGCCGGCGTCACTTCTTTCTGCCCAGCGTCGCGAGGTAGATGACGAATTCCTCGTCGCCATCCAGACCCAGCAAGCCATTCATCGCGTCGTCGTCGAAAGCGCCGATCGCGCACGCGCCGCAGCCGATCGATTCAGCCGCCAGGTAGAGGTTCTGGCAAACGTGACCGGCGTCCAGGTGCAGATAGCGAAACCCCCGCTCGCCATAGCGCCACTGCATGCGGCGGCGAACGGCCACCCAGACGAAGGTGACGGCGCTCGATAGAACCATCGTTTGCCCCAGGCATGCTCGCACGGCCCTGCGCGCCAGGTCCCCTTCCGTCGAGACCTCGCCAAGCTTGTGCTCCAAGGCCAGGTAGCGGTACAAGCCCGGTTCGAGGCCCTCCACGCGGTTGACGAGCAGGTGCGTCTCGAAAGCGTGGCGCGCTCCGGCCGAGGGCACGGTGCGAAGCGCAATATGGTCGTTGACGACCTCGCGGATCCCCTGCGTCGCCCAAAGAAGGTAGGCAAGATGCCTGCGCGAGAGAGGCGCCGAGGCGTACTCGCGCACGCTCGTGCGCGAGGCGATCAGGTCCGCGATCTCGGCCCCGGAAGGAAACCCCTGATGAGGATCGGGCAGATCGTGCCGGGGCCCCTCTTCGGGGAAAGGCGCCTGCAGGGGAGGAGGCGCGACGCCACGCTGCTGGTCCGAGGGCGCCGCATGCTTGTACTTCGTCTTCTCCATGAACTCAAGACCCGTACCAGGCGCCATAACCATGCTCCTTGTCTCTCAGACGCTTCACGTCAGGGCGGCGTCCCGCAGAGGCCGTCCGGACACTGGGTTCTCCCTCCTCTTGCGATGATCTCCCGGGCCGGCGCTTGCTCGCCATCCATCCGGGCATTGGCCTCGGAGTCCTATCCAAGTCACCGAGACCATATCCAGAGACGATCTTGATGGCAAGAGAAAAGGAAGCAGGCTTCGCGCATGGAGACCGTTGAGAGCGGGTCGAGTCCCGACCGCGCATTCTTGCCGCCGCGGTTGCGGCGCTGGCGGCGACCCCCTTTGCCCAAAGAAGGAACGATGATGACTTTCGCGCCGCCTGGACCTATTCTGGGCCCCCGAGCGTTCCCGGATCGGGTCCGCGGCCATGCCGGGCGAGGGGCGCCGACCGCCGGGCATATCTTGCAAGCGCTTGAACCAAGGGAGACGCACACATGACGCGCCAAGCCAACGAGAGTCTTGAAGCGCTGCGAAAGAACCCGTATCCTGGAAGGGGTATCATCGTGGGGCTGGACGAGTCCGGCCGATCGCTCGTGCAGGTTTACTGGATCATGGGCCGGAGCGCCAACAGCCGCAACCGCGTTTTCGAGTCGGAAGGCGGCCGCCTCTGGACCGCCGCGGCCGATCCGTCCAAGGTGAGAGACCCGAGCCTCATCATTTACAACGCCATGCGGGAGCTTGCGGGGCTCTACGTCGTCACGAACGGCGACCAGACCGACACGGTCGCACAGGCGTATCTCGCGGGAGGCGATTTCCGGCAGGCCCTCAACACGCGGGTCTATGAGCCCGACGCGCCGAACTATACGCCGCGCATATCGGCCATCTGCTCGCTCCGCGAAGGAGGGCCCTTTGCGGAACTCTCTGTCCTCAAGAAATCCGCCTTCGGCGATGGATGCGACCGCCATCTCTTCCGCATCGAGGCATTCGGCGCGGGGCTCGGCCACTGTGTCACCACCTACATGGGAGACGGCGATCCTCTGCCCGCGTTTGCGGGCGAGCCGTATCTGCTTCCGCTGAGGGGCGACATCGAATCCGTCGCACGGACGATCTGGGAAGCCTTGAACGAAGAGAACCGCGTCTCGCTGGCGGCGAAGTTCATCGCGGTGAGCGGCGGGCGGTCCGGCATTCACGTCGTCAACAAGTATGAGAAGGTCTGAGTTGCGAAAGGTCATACACGGATGATCTACAAGCCGCAGAAGATCGACGCCATGTGGGATACGTGGCTCTACTGTCATGAAGGGACCTACTATCTCTACTATCTCACAATGGGCCCCACGCCGCGACAGGGGATGCACGGCCAGGGCGTGGCCATGGCAACGTCCGAAGACGGCGCGCACTGGAACGAAATCGGGGTCGTCATGCCGAAAGACGAAGGCGCGACCGGGCTCGGCACGGGCTCTGTATGGAAGTCCGCCGACTTTGACGAGAGCGGCAAGTTCATCATGAACTACTCCACCTGGTTCGATTGGTGCATCGAATCGCAAGAGATTCGCTTTGCGGAATCGACGGACCTCATCCACTGGAGGAAGCTGGGCGCGGAATGCGCCTTCCGGGCGGACGCCCGCTGGTACGAAACCTATCCCGAGTGCAAACGGGCCCGGTGGGACTGCATCTACAGCATCCCGCGTCCCGGCGGCGGACGATTCGGCTATTGGACCGCCATACCCAAAGGACGTCCCGGCTTCGGTCTCGGCGAGACCTTGGACGGGGCGCATTGGCGGGCCTTGGAGCCGCCCATCGTGGAGAACGAGACGCAAGGCGAGTGCGGGGCCATTGAAAAGATCGGCGACCGATTCGTGATGCTGTACCACGGGGGCAATGGGACCCTGATCGCGGACAAGCCGCAAGGGCCGTTCTTCCCGGCAAAGAAGAACCGCGTTCTCCTAGGCGGGCACGCGTATTTCACGCGCTTCCTTCCGACCCCGAGCGGCTTGCTCGTCAACCATCACTCGTTTCCACGCACGGGGTACGGCTCGCCTTGTTACTTCGCGCCGCTGAAGCGCGCGTTGGTGGACGCCGAAGGGACCGTTCGTCTGGGGTACTGGGAAGGCAACGAGGCCCTCAAAGGCAACCGAATTGAGATCGAGGCTCGCGACGAGACGCACGACGACGCGTCGCGGATTTCCTCGTCCATAACCCGGCTCGACGCCGAGCAGGGTACGGTTATCGAGGGCGTATTGAACGTTCCCCCCTCCGCCGATGACCGACGGACCGGCCTCTGCATCGAATGCCGCGACGGCCGGAACGCCGCGATCTTGGTCGGCGCGGGCGGGGTGACGGAATTCGGCGCCGTCCAGGGGGATGGCACGGACTTCAAGCAGGAATTCCGGGTCGATCGGGAAGCGCCGTTCGGTGCGACCGCGCGTTTCCGCCTCCTGTTGCGACACGCGCTTCTGGAATTCTACCTCGACGAGACGCTGATCCTCTGCTACAGCCTGCCGACGGACCCAACGGGCGGCTTTGGATGCGTTCCCAACACGCTACGACCCGGAACAGCGCTTTCCGCTTGGAGAATGAGCCTTCCGTGAATCGCGGCATCTGCGCAGAGGGCCGACGCCTTTGAAGACCCGCCGTGTATGCGTTCAATGCTCTCGGGTGGCGCGCGGCGAAACCGCATCTGCCGGCGCCGCCTGACCCGTCGACCCAAAGCGCCTTGGGAATGCGAGGAAGAAGCGGATTGTCGGGCACGCCCTAATGTGGGAGCGGCCTCTGGCCGGAGACAATCTGTCGGAGACGGCCTCCGGCCAGCGACATTCGCCTCGGGAAACTCATCCGAACCGGCGCCCTCGTTCAGAGGAGATCGCCCGTCGGAGACGGCCTCCCACATTGCGCCGCTGTCAGAAGCGGCCTCCCATGCTGCCCCAATCTGGGATACGGCCTCCCACCCTGTGAACGGACCGGCCGAGGCGATCACGCTCCCATTCTCCCGGCAAAGCCGCGCAGCTGGAGCCACCGCGCGCAGAGCCCCGTCCACGTTCGCAGTGCGGGGTGGTTGACGGCCAGACCGAATCCGTGGGGGCCTTCCTCATAGAGATGCAACTCACACGGAACCCCCGCCTCGCGCAAAGCGCGGGCGAACAGCAGGCTGTTCTCGCACGACACGACAGGGTCCGTGGCGGCGTGAACGATGAAAGTGGCGGGGGTCTCGGAAGTGACCTGCTTGTGGGTGGAGAGGGAATCGAGCGCCTCCTTGCGCAGATCGTCGGGCTTGTCCTTGCTTTCCCTCTTCTCCTTCTTCCGCGTTTCCTGCCGGTCCTTCGCGCGCTCCCGCTCGGACACGGTCTCCCGGCGCAACCGGCGGATGCTGGCGATCAGAGTGTCTTCTCCGGGCGTTTCATCCACGCTCTTCAGGAGAGCCTCTGTCTCGGCGTCCCCGTTCCCGCCTTCCTCCTCGTGCGGTTCCTCTTCCGGCGCCTCGGGCAACGGGCCAAGCAGATTGTCGCGGCAACCTTCGTTGCAGTGCTCGAGCATGCTGATGACGGGATAGATGAGAACCACGGCGTCGGGCCTCGAACCCCAGCGCTCGATGGGATCGTTGGCATCCGGGTCTCCGGGGTCGAACAACGTGGCGGCCGAGGAGGCGAGGTGTCCGCCCGCCGAGAAGCCGAGGATGCCGACGCGGTGGCTGTCGAGGGACATTGCGGCGGCACGAAACCGGATTGTCTTGATGGCGCGCTGCGCATCGAGCAGGGGCGCGGGGTGGCGGTAAAGCGGCGCGGTCCGGTATCTCAGAACGAAAGCCGCTATCCCGAGCGAGGCGAGCCATTCGGCCACCGGCGCCCCTTCATGTTCCGCCAGATGCTCGTACCCGCCTCCGGGGCAGACGATCATCGCGGCCCCGGTGGCGGCGCCTGGATCGGGAAAGTGGGGCGTCAATGAAGGTCCGTCCGCTGGTTCGTCCTCGCCGGCGTCCGGGGCGCCCTCGGACCAAAGCAGGATGGCGTCAGCGCTCATGCGGAGAAGGTTCTTCCTTTCCACCTCGGCGGCCCGCTCCGGCGACGGCTTCGCCGGCGCGCCGCGGAAAGACTCCCCCTTTACTCTTCGGCGCGAAAAGGGAAAAGTTTACCGCTCTCCCAGTCTGAGGGGGCCTGCCGAACGTTCCCCCCCCCGACCTCGCGGCTGGCGCTTCTTGCCGAAATCAGGCGCCGCTCTCGCGCCCCCGCCAGGGCCCGGCTCTTCCGGCGCGGCAAGAAAGGCCTTGCAATCGGCGAAAAAGCCACCATCCTCGTGTGGGAAGGGACCCGTCCCGGAGGACCCGCGTGACGGCGCCCCTCTCCCAACCCAAGGCCCCGGGGCCACACCAGAGAGAAAGGTGAGAGTCATGAAGACAAATGCGGCACGGAAGGCGACCATACATCTCGCGGCGGCATGGTTGGCGCTTTGCCTCGTCCTGGGATGCCGTCATCTGCCCATGGGCCCACGCGGCAAGGCCGCGGGCGGGGCCGAGCTCAGACTTCCCGGCGTTTTCAGCAGTCACATGATCCTGCAGCGCGGTGTCCCCGTGCGCGTGTGGGGATGGGCGAGAGCGGGAGAGAACGTCACGGTGAGACTCGTCGGACGCCAAGCCGCCGCCGTGGCGGACGACCGGGGCCGCTGGCGCGTCCAGCTCCCGGCGATGGCGTCGGGCGGTCCCTGCGACATGACGGTGCGGGGAAGCACGAGGTCCATCCGCCTGACCGATATTCTGATCGGCGACGTCTGGGTCTGCTCGGGGCAGTCGAACATGGAATGGACGCTTCGCAACTGCCTCAACGGAGAAGAGGAGATCGCCCAAGGGGATTACCCGAAGATTCGGCTGCTCAAAGTCCCGAGGCGCATATCGTCCGAACCGGTGGACGACGTGGATGCCGATTGGCGGCGGTGCAGCCCGGAGAGCCTGGCTTCGGCGGGCGGGCAGGGATTCTCGGCCCTAGCGTACTTCTTCGGACGGGAGATCCATAGGCAAACGGGCGTTCCCGTGGGCCTTATCGACAGCTCCTGGGGAGGAACAATCGCCGAAACATGGATCAGCCGCGAGGCGGTGGCGCTCGTCCCCGGCCAGCGAGAGCGCCTGGCGGAACTGGACGAGATCGTCGCCCGGTCCGCGGAGACGCAGAAGGAGTACGACGCCAAACGGAACAGCATCGCGAAGGCCCGCAGGGCCCTCCTGAACGCGGAGGCGGACGAAGGTCTTGCCCGGAAGATGACCGACCCCAACCTCGACACGCGCAAGTGGAAGACCATGGAGCTGCCCGAGCAATGGGAAAAGGCGGGACTGCCCGACTTCAACGGCCTGGTCTGGTTCCGCAAGACGGTCGACATCCCGTCGTCTTGGCAGGGGAAGGACCTGATGCTGAACCTGGGACCCATCGACGAAATCGACCTCACGTGGTTCAACGGAACGAACGTGGGCGGAATGGGCAGTTTCCGCGACAACGTGGCCCAGTTCTGGAACACACCTCGCCAGTACCGCGTTCCGGCCTCCTTGGTGAAACCCGGGCCGAACGTGATCGCCGTCCGTGCGGTCGACACGCTGGGCGCAGGGGGACTGTGGGGCCGGAAAGCCGAGGAGATGACTCTCAGCGCGATCGGCGAGGAAAAAGCGAGGTCTCTCTCGGTCGCCGGCGCATGGCTCTACCAACCCGGCCCGGAGGCGATTGCGCTGCCCGACTCGCCCTATAGTCCCAACCACCCCACGCTCCTTTACAACGGCATGATCCATCCGCTGGTTCCCTTCCCCATCCGCGGCGCCATCTGGTACCAGGGCGAATCGAATCTCAAGGACGGCATGCTCTACGCCGAGAAAATGCGCGCCCTCATCAACTGCTGGCGCGAGATCTGGGACCTCGGCGATCTCCCCTTCTATCTCGTTCAGCTCGCGCCGTTCCGCTACGGCGGAGATCCGTTTGCGCTTCCGAAGATATGGGAAGCCCAGACCTCGCTCCTCTCCCTCCCAAACACCGGCATGGCGGTAATCACCGACATCGGCAACCTGGACGACATCCATCCCAAGAACAAACAGGAGGTGGGACGGCGCTTGGCGCTTTGGGCGCTCGCGAAAGTCCACGGTCGCAGCGACATCGTCTACTCGGGTCCCCTCTACAAGTCCATGGCCGTGGAAGGAGAGAAGATCCGTCTCCGCTTCGACCACGCGGCCGGCGGGCTCGCATCGCGGGACGGCAAGCCGCTCGACCGGTTCGAGATCGCGGGAGAAGACCGACAGTTCGCGAAGGCGCGCGCGGAGATCGACGGCGAAACGCTCCTTGTCTCGAGCTCCGCCGTCTCGCGACCCGTGGCGGTCCGATTCGGCTGGCATCAGGAAGCGGAGCCGAACTTCATAAGCAAAGAAGGCCTCCCCGCCTCCCCCTTCCGCACGGATCGCTGGTAGAGGACAGAACCTCGGCGCGCGGGGCTTGTCTGTCGTTCCCCCTCAGACGCCGGCGTCGCGAGGCCGGACGATCGAGAAGGGTCGCCCGCTGATGACGCTTAAGACGAGATGAAGATCCTCCTCATCCATCCCCTCGGTGTGAACTGGATGCCGGGGGAGACGGACATGTCGCGCATCGCCAACATCATGCCCCCCATCGGCCTGTGCAGTCTCGCGGCCTGGGTCGAGCGGCGCGACCACCGGGCCGACATTCACGACTGCTATGCTTTCCCCGGTCAGGACGCGCAGATCGATCGTTATATCCAAACCGAGGCGCCGGACTTCGTGGGCTTCAGCACGACGACGTCGAGTTTCCTCGACGGTGTGCGGATCGCGCGGCGCATCAGAGAGGCGTACCCGAAGATTCGCACGGTCTTCGGCGGCGTGCACGTGTCGGCGTTGCGCGAACGGCTCATGCGCGAGTTCCCCGAGCTCGATTACGCGATCCCCGGAGAGGGAGAGGGCCCGCTCCTGGCGCTTCTCGAATCGAACGGCGAAGACCCAGCGGCGATTCCGGGGCTGATCTTCCGCGACGGGGAGGAAGTGAAATCCGCCGAGGGGAAGACTGAGGCCCTGGACCTCGACGATCTGCCCTTTCCCGCTTACGGGAAGCTCCACGGTTTTCCGCAATCCTACAAGCTGCCCATCTTCAACTACCCGAGAGCGCCCGGCGCTACGGCGGTCACGAGCCGCGGGTGTCCCTATCAGTGCTCCTACTGCGACCGGTCCGTCTTCGGCCGGTCTTTCCGATTCAACTCCGCGGGGTACATGGCGGAACTCATGCGGCATCTCCACCAGACCTTCGGCATTCGGCACGTCACGTTCTACGATGACAACTTCACGGTCAACCACGCGCGCGTGGTTGAGTTTTGCGAACGCATGACGCGGACGCGGCTCCCCATGACATTCTCGTGCGCCGTGCGGGCCGAACACGTGGACCGGGACCTCCTGCGGCTGATGAAACGGGCCGGCTGCTGGATGATCAGCTTCGGCGTCGAGAGCGGCGATCCGGACCTTCTCGCGCGCCATCGCTCGCCGGCGGATCTCGACATGATCCGCGAGCGCATCGCGTGGGTCAAAGAGGCGGGCATTCGCGCCAAAGGGCTTTTCATGCTGGGCCTTCCCGGAGAAACCGAGGAGACGATCGAGCGGTCCATGGCGTACGCTCTCAGCCTGCCCCTCAATGAGTTCAACCTGGCGAAGTTCACCCCCTTCCCCGGCTCCCCTCTCTACAAGAACATCGGCGACCATGGGACGTTCGAAGAGGATTGGGAGTTGATGAACTGCCTGAATTTTGTTTTCATGCCCCACGGTCTCACTCGGGAGCGCCTCGAGGAGCGTTACCGCGAGTTCTACCGACGGTACTTTCAGCGCCCCTCCGTTCTCATGGGTTGCGCGGCCATGCTCTGGCGTTCCCCCGACAGTTGGGTCCGCTTTCTGAGGAACTGGAGAGACTTCATGCGAGTGCGCGCCGCGTACAGAAAAGGCCACCGTGAATGACAGCCCCCCCCTTTGCGGAGGCGGCGTCCCCTTCGCCGAAGGTCCTCGTCGTCATCCCCGTGTTCAACAACCGGGAAACCTTGCGCCAGGTGGTCGAAGAGACCCTTGAGACGGGGCTGCCGGTTCTCGTGGTGAACGACGGCAACACGGACGGCGGCCCGGACAGGATCCGGGACTTGGCGATCGAACGCATCGATTTCGCAGAGAATCGCGGCAAGGGGGCGGCGATTCTCGCGGCGGGGGAATGGGCCGAGACCCACGGGTTCTCGCACGTCGTCACCCTCGACGCCGACGGCCAGCACGATCCGGGCGACGTTCCCCGTTTTCTGCCGAAGATCCGGGAGAACGGATCGGCGATCGTCGTCGGCCGCCGGGACTTCTCACGGGCCGACGTTCCCGGTCCGAGCCGGTTTGGCAGGGCGTGGTCGAACATGTGGATGCGGATCGCGTGCGGCGCCGCTTCGCCCGACACCCAGAGCGGCTTCCGCGCCTACCCGGTCGCCGCCTTGCGCCGCGTTCGGTGCTTCGGCAGGCGCTATGATTTCGAGGTCGAAATCCTCGCCCGGTCCGTCTGGGCCGGGTTCGGCCTCGATTCGGTCGACGTGTCGGTGCGCTACTTCCGGGAAGGAAAGCAGGTCTCGCATTTCCGCCCGTTTCGGGACAATTTTCGCATCACGATCGCCTACGCGCGACTCGTCGCGCGGAACTTGCTTCCCTTCCCCCATCGGCGGCTGCTCGACCTCGATCCTTACTCCATCGAACTCCACTGGGCGCACCCCATCCGGTTCTGGAAGAGCGTGCATCGGCGGCTCTACCGAAAGCTCGACGAGGAAGAAAAGCATCTTTCGCTGCGCCACCCGATCCGCTCGCTCCGGCTCCTCCACCTGGAGCGGTCCTCGCCAAAGGAGATCTCCCTGGCCTGTATGCTGGGCGTTTTCCTTGGCACGCTGCCCCTGATTGGATTCCACACCGTCACGATCTTCTTTTACGCCGCTCGACTGCGCCTCAACCAGGCCGTCGCGTTTTACGCCAGCAACCTCTGCATGCCCATTGCTCCTCCTTTTGTTCCCGCCTTGGCCGTCGAGGTCGGCTTCTACTTGCGCCAAGGTCGGTTTCTCACGCTCGCCGATCTGAACACTCAAGAGGCTCTCTTGCGGACCCTGGGCAGGGAGGCGCATTTGCGTCTCTGGGAGTATTTCCTAGGCTCGCTCGTCGTGGGACCTTTGCTGGCCGTCCTTGTCGGCCTTCTTGCCTATCTCGCGTCGTCGTGGCGCCAGGGCAGACTTCGGCGGCGCAGGGAGGCGAGGGAGATTGGCTGATTCCGGCGAGGCGCCCAGGTCGCCGAACTACGGCGGCAGGCTTGGGTACGGCATTTTTCAGTGGATCATCCGACTTCTTGGGGTGACGCCCGCGTATCTTCTGCTTCTTCTGGTCGTGCCGTACTACGCTCTGGTCCGCGCCTCCGCCCGCCGTTGCGCCGCCCCCTATCTCAGAAGACGGTTTCCCGAGTACGGCGCCTGTCGGCGCTTTCTGGCCGCCATCGAGCATTTCTATCGGTTTGGGCAGGCGCTCATCGATCAAGGAGCGATGGGGATACTAGGACCGGAGGCGTTCCGGATCGAGTTTCCCGGAGAGAAAGGACTCCATGATCTGGCGCAGAAGGGCAAAGGGCTCGTTCTCCTGACCAGCCACGTTGGCAACTGGCAGACGGCCATGGCCGACATGGGGCGTCTCGGCGTGCCCGTTCATTTCCAGTTGCGTCTCGAGGAGCACACGCAGGGGCGGCACTTTTTCGATCTGGCCCGGCGTCAGGGAGAGTTTCGCGTCATCCCGCCCAACGGGTTCCTCGGCGGGATGGTGGAGATGACCAACGCCTTGCGCGCAGGCGAGTGCGTGGCCATCATGGGCGACCGCTCGTGGGGCGCGCGCACGGCAAGAGCCGATTTCCTCGGCGCGCCTGCCGCCTTCCCGATCACGCCCTACCGCCTGGCCGTCTCGACGGGCGCCGATCTCGTCGTGCTGCTGACGGCCCGCACGGGCAAGCTGGCTTACACACTCCAGAGCGTTCCCATCACGGAGGGCCGGGACTGGTCGGCCATCCCCCGAGAAGAGGCGATCGCCGAACTCCTCGACCGTTACGTCCAATGTTTGGAAAAACACGTGGACGCACATCCCTTCATGTGGTTCAATTTCTTCGACTTCTGGGCGGAGGACAAGGGAACGTCGGCGCCCTGAGACGTGAGCCCCACTCCGGGCCGAGCCTAGTGAGGCAGAAATGGTGTCTCTCGAAGATGAACTGAAATCCATGCTCGTGAAAGAGCTCAAGCTCGAGGACGTCGATCCCGTGGAGATTCACGACGACGATCCTCTGTTCCGGGACGGGTTGGGTCTGGACTCGCTCGACGCCGTCGAGCTCGTCGTTCTGCTTCAAAAGCACTACCAGGTGGAGATCAAGGATATGGACGAGGGCCGCGCGGCCTTCGCTTCGATCAGGTCCCTGGCGAATCACATTCGCAAGCGCCGGGAAGAGCAATGAGCCCCTCTGAGGCGATCATCACGGGCCTGGGGTGCCTGTGCGCGGCCGGGGGATCTCTCGACGCGACCATGCAGGCCCTCTATGAGGGACGCCGCGCGCCGAAACCCCCGCGCAGAATCCTCTTGGATCTCGACAAGGAGTACCCGGTCTTCGAGATCGAGTCCGACCTCGAAGCGGAGACCCGCGGAATAACCGAATCGAGGGATTTCGGAGGAATACGCCTCGACTCCGACTCTTCGCGGACCTCTCGCCTGGCGCTCGCGGCTGCGGTTGAAGCGTGCCGCGACGCCGGACTCGATCTCGAAGCCCTCCGCTCGCTGCGCGTCGGGGTCGCCATGGGCACGACCGTCGGATGCGCGCTGAATGACGAGCCCTTCTACCGCGCGTGGCGCGCCGGCGAGAAGCCGGGACCGGAAGCAGTCGATCGATTCCTGGCGAACAATCCCGCCCTGTTCCTTGCGAGTGTCCTCGGATTGGACGGCCCGGTTGCGACCGTCGCGAACGCCTGCTCCTCTGGCGCCGACGCCGTCGGACTCGCCAGATCGTGGATCGAAACGGGAGCGTGCGAGGTCGCCATTGCCGGCGGCAGCGACGAACTCTCGCGCGTGACGTGCCTCGGCTTCATCTCGCTCATGATCGCCTCGACCCAACCGTGCCGGCCCTTTGATGTGAGACGCGACGGTCTGAATCTGGGAGAAGGCGCGGGGGCCATGATTCTCGAGACCACAAAGACCGCCGCGGAACGCCGGGCAAACGCCCGGGCGCGCGTCCTCGGGTACGCCTGCTGCGCCGACGCGCACCACCCCACCGCGCCCCATCCCGATGGGAAAGGACTCCGGCGGGCAATCGCGCAGGTCCTGGCGCAAACTCGCGCGGATCGCGGCCGAATCGCCTTCGCGAATGCTCACGGCACCTCCACGCCGGACAACGACCGCGTGGAGGGGAGAGCGCTCGCCGATCTGCTGCCCGTGGACACACCGGTCGTTTCAACCAAATCTTACACCGGCCACGCGTTAGGCGCGGCGGGCGCCATCGAGGCGGTTCTCACCGTCCGGGCGCTCGAGGACCGGAGAGTCCCCGCCACCGCGGGTTTCGAGCGCCCCGATCCCGATTGCGCCATAGCGCCCACGTCCCGCGTTACGGAAACAGAGGGAGACCTGGCGCTGTCCAACTCGTTGGCCTTCGGGGGAAACAACTCCGTTCTCCTCTTTGGCAGGGCGTGAAGCATGGACGACGAGACGGGCAAGCGCTCAAGATCCCGGCCCAAGGAGGACGGGACGCGTCTGACGCAACCCGGTCTGCCCATTCTCGGAGTAGGTCCCGTCACCGCCCTCGGGTCCGGCATCGACTCGTTGCGTGAAGGCCTTCAGGGAACGCGAAGGCCCCCGATCGAGCAGGAGGAGGTTGAGGTCTGCGCCGGCGGCGCTTCGTTGCCCGTTTACAGAGCGCGCGTCGAAGGACTCGACAGTTTCGTCCCGAAGCGCGCGTTGCGGCGACTCGATCGGTTCTCGCGCATGGCGCTTCTGGCCGCCTGCCTTGCGCGGGAAGACGCGGGGATTGGCTTCACCGATTCCTCGCGAGTGGGCCTCGTTTTCGGGTCCGCCTACGGACCGCTGGGCGCCACGTTCGCGTTCCAGGACAGCGCGATCGACGACGGGGACAAATGCGCCTCGCCCACCTCGTTCGCCAACTCCGTTCACAACGCCCTCGCCTCGCAAGTCTCGATTGCCATGGGGATCGAGGGGCCCTGCTTCACGGTGACGTCGTTCGGGCTGACCGTCGCGGGCGTGTTCTCGACGGCGCGAATGTGGCTTGCCGGCGACGTGGCGGACTACGTTCTGGCCGGCGTGGGGGAAGAGTATTCGCCGGTTGTTGGGTACGCTGCGGCCCAGAAGGCGCGGGTATCGCACTCGAGTCTTCAGCCCTTCTGCTTCGACCGGTGCACTTACGCCCCAGGCGAAGGATTCGTGGTTTTTCTTCTTGGCAAGAAGGCGGAGAGCAAGAAGTACGGCGCCCTGCAGCGGATCGATTCCTTCCGTCTTGGCGCAAACGGCGCCTTTCCGGACCAGTCGCGCGGCCAGCTCGACGCTCTCTTCCTGGCCGCAAACGGCGACGCGCGGACCGGAAAGGCATACCGGCGCGCATTATCGCCGCGGGCGCCCCATGCGGCTTACTCCGTGTTGTACGGGAGCATGCCGACCGGCGTCGCATTCGACGCGGCGATAGCGGCGGCATCGATCCAGGACCGCACGCTCTATCCCACGCCGGATTCCCGAGTCGCGGGCGGCGTTTCCCTGCTGGAACGCGAGCAACACCTTCCGGAGAACGCGCGCATCGGCTGTCTGGCGTGTGACGCAGACGGATATGGAACGTTCCTCCTCGTTTCCGGATGATCGGATCGGGGATCGTGTTCGGACGTCCGAGAGGACAGGATGGAGAAGAAGATGCGAGCGCAGATCGCCGGGGTCATTCTGTCGCTTCTGGCGGGGATCGGGGCTTCCTCGCGAGCTCTCGCGGAGGAAGAGACTTCGCCGACAATGACCGCCTATCGGGCGCTTTCCGTGGAGGAACGGGACGAGTTCCTCCGATCCATGGCGCGATCGCTCGAATCGGTGCGCTCGATGCGGGCGGACTTCGTCCAGGAGCGGCGCCTCTCTCTTTTTCTCGACCCCTTGACGGCGAAGGGAATCTGCTGCTTCGAACGTCCCAATAAGCTGCGCTGGGAGCTTTCCGAACCTTACGTCACGGTGCTGATCTACAACGGAAAGAAGGTGGCGAAGTTCGATCGGGTCGACGGGCGCTTCCG
>Ga0315274_10002861_pt1 | contig 25687 bp, 18 predicted proteins | sample YL17G02_20_MG_FD_203700 | JGI IMG/M metagenome (GOLD analysis project Ga0315274, IMG submission 203700) | Sediment microbial communities from Yellowstone Lake, YNP, Wyoming, USA - YL17G02_20 | ecosystem: Environmental > Aquatic > Freshwater > Lake > Sediment | place: USA: Wyoming | collected...
CGATGAAGACGGCCACTGGCAAAGCGTGACTAGTCTTCTCGGAGGCGAGCCGGTAGTCGTCGAGGTGACGTCCCGGATTGATCATGATGGAGAGGTGGTTGCGGTCCAGACGCAGCATCCTATGATAGGAGTAGTTCATGCGCCCGGCCTTCGGATCGCGAGAGGCGACAATGCCAGCTGTGATGTACGCCCCGGCATCTCTGGGGGCGTGGGTGGGGATGGGCACCGTCTGGAGATCCACGTCCTGGCCGGAAGAGATCTCTCTCTCGAGGGGGTCGTGTTGGTTTTGGGACGGGGCCAGAGGATCACTTAAGGCTTCGAGGATACTCCTCTTGAGATGGGACAGCTCTACTTCCAGCGCGTGGGCGACCGCCTCGTACGTGACGAACATGCCGCTGAGAACAGAAACATCTGCATAACCCTTGAGGTTGCGAAACAAGGTGCCCACGCGTAGGCGCTCCTCGGCCGCGTGGGCCACGGAGGCCAGTTCGTACGCCACGTCTACCGGTTGCGAGACTTCCACCAGATGGCCGCCGAGGATCTGCCGGTCGATGGCCTCTCTGAGATCTTGGGTTGCCATGTGCGCTTTCCCCCTATTCTTTGGTCAACAGCCCGAGGGCCTTGAGCACCGACTCCTCAGGTGCCCCATCTTCGGTCCAGCGGCGCAATTGGTAGTAGATGCGCTTGCTCTCCACGTGTTTCTCTAGATTGTCCATGCCCCCTAGTATCCTGTCGGGCAGAGTATCGTGCTTGGATGATACGCCAAGGCGGACATTCATCAGCCTCTCCAGCTGGAAGATGCGCTCTCCGGCCTGTTTCAGAGATGAGATGGTGTAGTCCAGGCCGGTGACAGAGCGCAGGGCTGGCGCGTAGACCTTGTAGCCCAGGGTGGCGTGCAGGAACACGCAGATGATCAGCGAGTCGCGTACGCTCCCTGAGTCTTGCCGGTCTTGCACCATGGCCGCGAGTTGGTCAGGGGTGAATTCTGTGCCGAACACTTCTGGCCGGACGGTCCAGGCGCGAGAATGGCATCCACCGCGGTTGTTCGTGGAGTAGGAGAGGGCCATGCCCAGGAAGGCTCTGGGATCGTAGGCTGACAGCTCAAGACCCTTGACGTGCATCCCGAAGTCCACGCCCAGCCGCTTCTGTGCTTCACGGACCCCGTTGGCCAGGAGATCCCCTTCGTCTTCTCTCCTGGCGATCTTCTCTATCAAGGGCAACAGAAGATCGGGGGATGCGAAGCCGTCAACATGCTCGCGAAAGAAGCTGATGGCGTTGCCCGCAGAGATGGTGTCCAGTCCGTATTCGTTGCACAGTCCGTTGGCCCGAGCGATCAGGGCGTAGTCGTCCACCAGGTTCTCGGGGCCGAAGGCCCACACCGATTCGTATTCTGGAGCTTCAATCTCCCTGCCATCGATGGTGACGTGCTTGCGACACCGAACCGGGCAGTGAGGGCAAGTGGTGCTGCTGGTGACGTATTCCTGGAGGATACGCTCTCCATAAAGCTTGTATCCAGGCTCGAAGTACCGTCGCTGATGGTTGGCAGTGGGCCAGCCCTTGAACTCGTTGACTGGCTCCGCGATCTCCACCGTGCCCATCCTGCCCTGGCGTTCCATCAACTCCTCGTTGCCTTGGAGAGCCTCGACTGCGCTCCTGATGAGCGCCGTCAGCTCGTCGGGCCGAGCTACGGTGGGTCGCCTCGTGCCCCTAACCACCAGCGCTTTGAGGTTCTTGCTCCCCATGACCGCACCCAGACCGCATCGCCCGGCAGCGTGTCCCTCGTCGCCTCGGATGCAGGCCATGGGCACCCTGTTCTCACCGGCGGGTCCGATGAGAGCTACCTGGTGCAAGGGGTAGTTTGCGCGCAGCGATTCCCTGGCCTCTGAGACGGTCAGGCCCCACAGGTCGGGCCTGGGCAAGACCTCTATCTGCTCGTCTTCGACTAGTAGGATGCTGGGCTCAGACGCGCGGTTGACTAGCACATACGCGGTGGTACCGGTCTGGGCCAGGGCGTTGCCGAACCGCCCGCCCATCCAGGTCCCGGCCATGAGGCCCGTCAATGGCGAGTGACCATAGAAGACCACGCGGTTGGCTCCCGGGAGACCTGTGGCGTTGAGGGGACCTACGGCGACGATCAAGGGGCTGGATTCGTGGAGCGGTTCCCAGCCTGACTGGTAGGAGTCAAACATGAGCTTGGCCGCCAATCCCAGGCCGCCGACATATTGGAGCTGGGTTTCCTCTGTCACCGGGAACGTGTCAACCTTCCCGGTGGCGAGATCGACTACCCTGGTTCTCATCGTGCTATCCCTTGGACGCCACCACGACTACCATAGGACTTGGTTGGGGGAGTCGATGCACCACCGGATCGCGGAAGCCTGTCTCCAGCAACCAGGTCTTGATCTGCTCTGCCGGGTATTCGGCCGCCCCATGGTTTTCGAGCATCATCAACAACGAGAAGATGGCCCCCACCGGTGGGCTGGACCCGTCCTCGTCCAGGAAGAACTCATTCACCACCACCAGCCCTCCATCGGTCAGCGCCCGGTGCGCCTTGGCCAGCAGTTGGTGGCAGGATTCCTCGCTGTTGTCGTGGAGGATGTTAGACAGGAGAACGACATCGTATCCTTCACCCAGGCTGGGGGCCCTGTAGTCTCCTGCCTGGAAGGAGATGCGGTCGCTGAGGCCGTGGGAGGCGATCATCTCCTCGGCCAACTCGCGTACCGGAGACAGGTCGAGTACCACCGCGTGTAGCTGGGGGTTCTTCTTAGCCAGCAGGATGGAGAAGGACCCCACCCCTCCACCCACGTCCAGTAGCTTGTGGCGGCCAGTCAGGTCCACGTACTCCGGCATGGCACTGCCATTTAGCAGCGCCAAGTCGTGGAGGGCCAGGAGGAAGTTGCGAGCGGTGGCAGGGTCACGTCGCAGGCGCTCCCCCATGGAGGGTAGTTGGGCTTTGTCGTCACGCACGGCTTGAGATACCCAACCCCAGGGCTGGTAGAACTCCTGCTCTTTGGCTACGACCCTACCCAGGTAGCCGGGTCTGCCTCGGACGAGCAGCTTTTCGGCCATTGGCGAGTTAGCGTACTGGGCTCCGGTTTTGTGGAGCAAGCCCAGGGCAACGCAGGCGTTCAAGAGAAGCATGGTGGATCTGGGTGCTGTCCCCAGTCGGGCCGCTACCTCTTGAGCTGTGAGTGGCCCGTTAGCGAGGATATCGTAGATTCCCAACTCGTTGCTGCCCATGAGGATTGCCGATCCCTGGTAGGCGTAGAGCATCCCGAGCAGCGAGCCCGAATCACGTTCTGGCATCTGCGCTCCTTGTCTAGTGACGCGAAGGGTGGAACTCCCTGGCCGACTGCTGGGCCTGGAAGCGCTCCATGGCACGGAAGATCTTCAGGTTGTTGCCCTCAAGGGGAGGGATGGACTCTCGCTTCTTCGCCCAGCGTTCCCTTGCCTCCGCCATTGCTGACTCCTGATCCACGGTGAGCAGGTTTCCGCCTTCCACAACGATCTTGCCATCGACGATCACTGTCTCCACTGAACTGCCGTTCTCGCAATATACGAGCTGGCGGAAGGTATCATTGAGGGGGCTGAAGAAAGACGTATCGAGGCGCAACAGTACCATGTCCGCCAGCATACCAGGCTTCAACTCCCCGAGCTCGCCTCCCAGTCCCAGGGCTCTGGCGCCGCCCGTGGTGCCCATGGCCACAACGTCTCTGGCCGACAGCCATCGGTGGTGGTCCACTTCCCGGGCATTATGGATCAAGCCAGTCAACTTCATGATATCGAAGATAACCTGATTGTCGCTACTGGCAGAGCCGTCGGCGCCAATCGCCACGGAGACACCCTGCTGTTTCATGTCAAGAATCGGTGCGAACCCGCTGCCCAGCTTGAGATTGCTGGCCGGGTTGTGGACGACGGTGGCCCCAGTCTCGGCCAGAATTTCGATGTCCCGGTCATCTACCCAGACACAGTGGGCCAGGGACGCATGTGGACCCAGAAGACCCTTGGCGTGCATGTGGGAGATGGAGGAGCGCCCATAGATCTCCCGGCAGAGCATGGCCTGCAACTTAGTCTCGTCTGCGTGCATGTGGAGCCCGCTTTGGAACCTGCCGGCGATCTCGGCTGAACCGTGCAGCACTCCCTCGGAACACCATTGGGGGCCGGACGGCCCGGCCAGGCAGCGCAGCCGTCCGTTCTCGGCGCGGTGCCACTTTCTGAAGAAGGCCTCCAGAGTGTCCAAATAGTGCGGAACATCGAGGGCTGAATCGTACTCGCCGTGTCCAGATGCGAGTCCGGGGTCGCTCCTGATGGCAGCCTCCAGTTCGGGGCGCAGGTCTTCCACCAGCGGAGCGACCGCGGCCCTGATGCCCACGTCCCGGTAGGCTTCCATCACAGCGTCCAGATCCTCGATGGTCATACCACCGTTGACCCAGAAGTGATCCAGGACCGACGTGGTGCCGGTCCTCAACATCTCGGCGGCCCCGATCAGAGCTGCTAGGTAGTTCTCCTGAGGGGAAAAACGTACGCCGGAGGAGAAGACGTCGAAGAGCCACAGCTCCAAGGGCACCTTCTCCGTCCTTCCACGGAGGTAGTTCTCTGGCGAATGGGCGTGAGCGTTGATGAGCCCCGGCATGGCCAGCAGACCTTGGCCAGGCAGCGCCCTATCTACCGTGGTGGTCCCTATCGGTGAGGAGCTCAGATCTGCAATCCTGTTGTCCTCAATGAGGATGCTGACCCCGGCCCTGATCCCGTGAGGTGAGGACTCATCCAGGATGGAGCAGTCTTCGATCAGAATACTCATCAGAGGTACTTTCTCAGTTTCATGAATGCCTGGACGAGGTCCTTCAACTTGGAGATTCTGTGACCCAATCCGCCGCCCGAGGCGGACTTCACATAGCCCAGATCCTGGAGTACAACCTGAGCGGTGTTGTGCCCTGGGATGCCGTTGAGGCCTCCGCCGGGATGCACGCCGCTTCCGGAGAGATAGAGACCCTTGATGGGAGTTCGGTACCCAGAGAGCGCGGGCGTCGGGCGATAGCCGAAGAGCTGATCCAGGGTCATGTCCATGTGATTGGGGTTTCCGGCGATGGCGCCCGTGCGCCGGTACCAGTCAAGAGGGGTGTTGATAACTCGACCTATTATGGCCTTCTTGATGTTGGGCAGGTATTGGGCCACCACATCAATCAAATGGTCGGCTGTCTCTTCCCTTATGTCGTCCCAGTGGCGACCTCCGCTCAACTCGTAGGGTGCGAAGCACGAAAGCCACAGCGTGTGTTTACCCGGCGGAGCGAGAGTGGTATCCGCGGCAGAGGGCACGGAGATCAAGACCGCTGGGGCTTCGGGGAACTCGCCTCGCCTGATATCCACAAACTCTCGCTCCAGGTAGTCCACGCTGGGACATGGCTGTATCATGCCTACGATGAACTCGGGCCCTCTCTCCCAGCGGTCAAGGCTGGGCAGTTCATCCAGGGCGCAGTCAATCTTGAGCTCGGACACATTGGTCCCTGCCACTGTGATGTTCTTCACCTGGCGGATCAGCGCCGGGTCCAGCAGGTTCTGATCCACGAGATCCAGGAACACACGCTTGGCGTCTATGGACGAGACGATGCCGTGTTTTGCTTCGATGCTCTCGCCACCTCGTAGCTCCACGGCCGTGGCTCTTCCGTTTTCGACTACGATCTTGGCGACCTCTGCGCTGGCTCGGACTGTCCCTCCGTGATGCTCGATGGCGCGGATGAGCGACTCGATGAGTTTGCCACCGCCTCCCCTGGGGCGCCACTGGCCGGAGGAGTGGCAGCCGGCCAGCAAACAAGGGGCGTAACCTGAGCCCAAAGTTGACGGAGCCGTCTGACTGACAGAACCGTAGTAGGCCAGGGCAGCCCTCAGGTACTCGGACTCGAACCATTCGTTCACCACGGCCCTTGGACTGCTGAGTACAGTCCTGATCAGCCGGTCGGCGTCCATACCCACAGCCCTGCCGCCTCCCATGGCTCCGGCCAACTCACCAAAAGTAGGGGGCGCTCCATAGCTCACCGCTCCGAACAGTGAGAGAAGGGCGTTGGAGAACTCAACGAAGCCTCGATACGCCTCTGCATCCCTCTCGGAGATTTCAGCGATAGCCTCACACGTCTGGTCAACACTCTTGTAGATGGGAACAGCCACGCCATCCAGGAAGGGGAAGAAGTACATCTCCTCTCTGCACATGTACTCCAGGCCGAACTTCTCGAGTTCCAGGTCTGAAACGATGGGCGTTTCGACCACACCGCCGTGTTCCATGGCCCCGATGTTCAACTTGAATCCTGGGGCCTCGGGGATGGCCTCTTCGGTGGTGATGAACCCGCCGACTACATCATGCTTCTCCAAGACCAAGACTTTCTCACCAGCCTTGGCCAGGTAGCCGGCACAGATCAGTCCGTTGTGTCCACCACCAATGACGACGACATCGTACTCCGACATTATGCCTCCCAGATTTGCAGCTGTCCTTTGTCCCAGACAACCTTGCCGTCGAACTCCACGGTGACGTCCTTGAAGATGGCGTCGATGTGGCAGGGCGCAAGGACACTGCCGCCGATGGCGTAGTTGCTGCCGATACCGAGGTGTCCGTGCGTAATGTGGCCCAGATCCTCGAGGTTGGTGCTATACTCGCGAGCCTCCGGGTTGAGGCCCATGCCGAACTCCGCGGCGTTGTACGCAGTCTGGTCCTGGAAGCTCTCCAGATGCTGCTTTAACATCTCGGCCAAGACGCCGCCTTCCAACGCTGTGACCTTGCCGCCCTTGACCACGATCTTGACGGGCTCGCTGCGGGTCACTCCCACGCTCATGATGCGCACATCGGCCACGACCACGCCTTCTGCGGTGCCTTCCAGAGGCGAGATGTTGATCTCACTATTGGGCAAGGCGGCGAAGGTGCCGGGCTCACGGAAAAGGCCCGTCTCGTACTGGACGGTGCGTCCGGCCACTTCTCCAGTGATGTCAGTCCCCGCTGGAGTGGTCAGGCGCATGATTTTGGCTCGGCTCAAGGCAGCCCCCAGTTTCCTGCCCACCCGGTCACACTCCTCGAAGTCGGCGAGTATGCCACCTACACACAGGCAGTCCTCGGTGACTTCGCACATCGTCGCTCCGCGCGCACCGTTCTTGATGGCCTCGATTCTGGCGTCGGTATGGGTTTGGGACCAGGTGGTGGGCAGGAAGAACACGTCAGCCTTCGCGCAAGCTCCCACCACGGGCGCCGGCGGCTGAGCCCCATGGGCACCCGGCGGCGTGATCATGACGATGGTGGGCACGGCGTTCACAGCGTGGGCTGCTGCGGCCAGGGCCTCCGCGATGCGGAGCTTGTTCGTGTCGGTAGATATGACCACGTTCTCTCCAGGCTTGACGCCGGCGCAGTCCATGGCCTTCATCGCGCCGCGCATCATCTCGATGAAACGTGAGCTATCCGGCACGTAGTGAAGATAGGCAATCGGCCATTCCATAACAGCTACCTCTCTTGCTGATGAGTCTCAGTGATGCAGCAGGCACCCCTCGTGGCTGGGGCCGACGTTCTCGGCGTAGAGCTTGAGGTATCCTCGAAGGCGGCGCTGGGGTGGCTTCCACTCCTCCCTCCTCCGGGCAAGCTCCTCAGAGGGGACCACAAGGTCGACGCGGCGCTGTGGGATATCTATCTCGATAGTGTCACCCTCCTCAACCAAGGCGAGGGGGCCACCATTCATGGCCTCGGGCGAGATGTGACCTACGCAGGCCCCTTTGGTTGCTCCAGAGAACCGTCCGTCGGTCACCAGTGATACTGACCCACCGAGCCCCAGTCCCGTCAGCGTGGCGGTAGGCATCAGCATCTCGGGCATGCCGGGTCCACCGCGCGGCCCCTCATAGCGGATAACCACCACATCGCCTGGGTTGATCTGACCACCGGTTATGGTTTGCATGGCGGCGGTTTCACCGTCGAAAACCCTGGCCGGACCTCGGTGGGCCATCATCTGCGGGGCGACGGCGGATTGTTTCACCACACACCCATCGGGCGACAGGCTTCCTTTCAGCACTGCTATGCCGCCCTCCGGCCTCAACGGCTCGCCGAGCGAGCGTATGACCTGTGGGTCTCGGTTCTGTGCGGACGATACATTCTCCCCGATGGTCTTCCCGTTGACTGTCGGGAGGTCAAGGTGGAGCAAAGGTCGCAGTTCGTGCATCACGGCCGGCACCCCACCGGCCTCCTCCAACGCCAGGAGGCTACGAGTGCCGCTAGGCTTGATATCGCAGATGAAAGGAGTCCGTGTGCTGATGACGTCGAAGTCCTCGAGTTGCAGTCTATCGCCGAGCTCGCGAGCCAGGGCCAACAGATGCAGTACCACGTTGGTAGAACCGCCCATGGCCATGGCAGCGGTGATGCCATTGAGAAGCGCCTCCCGTGTCATGATGGACGAAGGGCGGACATCCTCCTCCAGGAGGCGTACAATTTGGACCCCGCTCTGCCTGGCGAGGGCCTCTTTCTTGCTGCTGACTGCGTGGGCGGTGGCACAACCTGGCAGGGACATGCCCACGGCCTCGGTGACCGCACTCATGCTGTTGGCGGTGCCCATCATGGAACAAGAGCCCGGCCCCGGACAGATGCTGGCTTCGATGTCTCGAAGATCCTCCAGGGGAATCTCGCCCTTCAGGTACTGGCCGAGGGCCTCCCTGGCTTCGTAGACCGCCAGTTCCCTGCCCTGGTATCGCCCGGGCATCATCGGCCCCCCGGTCACCACGATGGCCGGAACGTCGAGCCGGGCGGCTGCCATCAGGACGGCGGGCACGATTTTATCACATGAGGCCAGCAAGACCAGGGCATCGAAGCCGTTGGCGAGGGTAGCCACTTCAATGGAGTCAGCGATCAGGTCCCGGCTCGGTAGTATGGCGCGCATGCCAGCATGACCCTGAGCGATGCCATCGCAGAGACCGATGGTGTTGACTTCAAAGGGAGTGGCTCCTGCGGAGACAACCCCGAGCTTGACCGCGTTGGCTAGCCGACGCAGATGGACGTGGCCTGGATTGATCTCGCTCCAGGTATTGATGACCCCAATGAAGGGTTTGGAGATCTCCTCGTCCGTCAGGCCCAGGGCGTGCAGCAGTCCTCTCTGGCCGGCTCGCTCGAGCCCGCCAACTACATCCTGGCTCCGTGGTTTTGGCATACGAGTATCTGTGGATCCTACAGAGGATCCTACAGACCGAACTCCTTCTCAGCCTGGGCGATGGCGCGATCCGTGATCTGGATCATCTCATCGACCTCTGGCTTGGTGATGATCAGTGGCGGGCAGAACTCGATGATGTCCTCCACCTGGCGGAGGATGAGCCCCTGCTCCAGGGCCAAGTCCATGACCCGACCGCAGAAGCCCTGGTCCTCGGGAAAGCGGTCTCTTGTGGCTCTGTCCCTGACGAATTCGATGGCCGTAAGCAGGCCGAGCCCTCTGACGTCCCCCACTGTCGGATGGTGGCTCAAGCTCTGGAGGCCGTGGAGGAGATACTTGCCCACTTCAGCCGAGTTCTGGACCAGGTTCTCCTCCTCGATGATGCGGATGTTCTCGAGGGAGGCTGTGCAACTCACCGGATGGTTGTTGAAGGTGTGCACATGCCAGAAGGCTGGCATGTCTTCGATGATCTCTTTCCTGGTCATGGTGGCCCCCAGTGGAGAGTAGCCGCTGGTGAGGCTCTTGGCCATGGTCATGATATCTGGCTCGATGCCGTAGTGCTCCACTCCGAAGAATTTGCCAGTTCGGCCGAAGCCGCAGACCACCTCGTCGTCGATGAGGAGGACACCATGCTTGCTGCATATCTCTCTGATCTTGGGCCAGTACTCGGGAGGCGGCACGATGCATCCCCCGGCGGCCATCACCATCTCGCCTATGAAGGCTGCGACGTTGTCAGGCCCCTCGTGGAGTATAATCTGCTCCACCGACTTGGCGCACAACAATCCACAGTCGGGGTAGGTCAGTCCGAAGTCACAGCGATAGCAGTAGGGGGCCGAGGCGAAACGGTATCCCGGCGGCAGAGGTTCCATGATCTCTCGCAGGGGAGACATGATGCCCGTGGCTGCCAATGCCCCCATGGTCGAGCCGTGATAGGCCCTGTGGCGCGAGATGATCTTGTACTTGCGGCGATAGCCCTTGTGATATGCCCATTGCTTGGCGATCTTGAATGCTGACTCCACAGCCTCGGAGCCATCGCAGGTGAAGAAGGTGATAGATAGTTCCCCCGGCGCCAGTTGGGCCAGCTTCTCGCCGAGCCTGATGACCGGCTCACTGATGTAGCCGTACGGGCAAAAGTAATGCAATCGAGAGGCTTGTTCCTCCATCGCCTTGGCGATGTCCTTGCGGCCATAGCCTACGTGTACGGCATACACGCCGCTAGCCATGGAGTCCATGTATCGTTTGCCGTCCACGTCCCAGACGTAGATGCCCTCCCCCCTGGTGAGGACCAATGGTCCCATCTTGGAGACCTCTTGCGGTGAGACCACGGGGAACACTACATGGTCTTTGGCCTTCGATCTCAGTTCCTCTCCTTGCTGCGCCATCTCAGACAAACCTCCCTCGCGGTATGCTTCTCCTGCGCGCTATATCTCCAGTGCCACCCTGGCTGCAGAGTGGATGGAGTGCCTGACGGAGTGCGGTTCTAGACAGTCGCCCACTCTGTGCAGGACGGGCACGATGTCTTTCAGCTGTTCAGCCAACCTGTCGTCGGGAACACGGCCCAAAGCGATGAGCAGGGTATCGAAAACCAGTTCCCCCCGCTGGCCTTCGCGGGTGTAGGTCACCGAGCCCTGTCCTATCTCCTCGACCGTCGCTCCGGTGACAATCTCGACACCCTCCTCCTCCAGGTACTTTCGCAGCAACAACTGCCGCCCGACGTACTTGAGGAAGGTCGCATCGGCTACGGAATCGGACTCCTCCAGGATGGTCACCTGCTTCTCCTGTCTGGCCAGGGAGACGGCGGCCTCGGCTCCTTCGTGTCCGCCCCAGACCACCACCTTGTTGCCGATCTTGGCCCCTCCACGGAGGTACTGCAGAAGAGTGACAACCTTGGGCCCGTCCGCGCCAGGGACGTTGGGCAGGTGTTCAGTGGATCCCGCGGCCAGGATGACGACATCGGGGTTAGCTACGGAGAGCAGATCGGCGGTCGCCTCCGTCTTCAGTTTGATGTCCACGTCCAGCTTAGCGAGCTGGGTGGACAGGTACTCCACGACGTTGTCCAACTCGTGCATGTAGAGGCGGGGCATGTCGCCCACCAGAGGTATCAGCCCCCCTAGTCGCTCCGATCTCTCGTAGAGTGTGACCTTGTGCCCACGCAAGGTCGCCACCCGGGCGGCCTCCATTCCGGCTACGCCACCTCCCACCACGGCCACCTTCTGAGGCTCGATGGGCCGTTGCATGGCAGAGCGATATGCAGCCTCACGTGTCACCTCGTAGTTGATGGCGCAGTCGGCCATCCATTGCACGATGTGCCGGTAGGAGCAGCCCAAATCGCAGGCGATACACCGCCTGACGTCATCGGGTCGGTCTTCGGCCATCTTCCTCGGCAGTTCTGGATCGGCCAGGCTCTGGCGGGCCAAGGAGATCATGTCAACCCGCCCCGTTTCTATCACCTGTTTGACCAGCCGCGGGTCGTTGATGCGGCCGACCCCGATGACGGGCACGTCCACTACTTTCTTCACCTCTTCTGCCAAATAAAGGATGTTGGCCCGAGGTGTGTACAGTGGCTGGATGTTATAGTAGACTCTCTCTTGGATCCCGGCTGACACGTCGATGCAGTCGATACCGAGTTCCTGAAGGAGTGGTGCGTAGGCCCTCTTGGTTTCCTCGATAGTCAGCCCTTCATCTCCAAGAAACTCGTCGGCGCTGATCCTGACAAAAAGCGGGTAGTCAGGACCGACCGCGGCTCGACACGCTTCGACGATCTGCTTGACGAAGAGATACCTGTCTTTTCCATACTTGTCCTTGCGTTTGTTGCAGTGCGGCGACACGAATTGGGCGATGAGGAAGCCGTGCGCTCCGTGGATCATAGCACCGTCGAAGCCCGCTTCCTTGGCTCTGACGGCGGCTCGCGCGTAGCAGAGCACCAACTCCTCGATCTCCTCCACGGTCAAGCCTCTCGGCTTGGCGGCAAGAGGAGGTGTGCTATCCGAGGGGGCCACGGGCTGTTGTCCCGTGATCCGAGGGTGCGACACGCGCCCGCCGTGAACCAGTTGAATGGTGCACTTCGCTCCGTAGGCATGGATTGCCTCGACGATCTCGTTGAGCCCGGGAAGTTGCCTGTCGGAGTATACGCCCAGCATCCGCGAGAACATGTTGCCGTCGGGCCGGATATAGGAGGCTTCCACATGTACCAGGCCAAACCCACCTCTAGCTTTGGCGGCATAGTACTCGATCATGCGCGGAGTAACGTGGCCGTCCTCAGTGGCATGGTTCATAACCATAGGGCCTGCCACTATGCGGTTCTTGATCTCAACTGTGCCAATCGTAATAGGCTCGAATACCTTACTCGTGCTGAACTCGCCTTTCATGTGCCCCAGTTCCTTTCTCTCGTCAGGGGGAGTTGGACTACTCGCTCTGGCCATCCTTCGATAAAGGGGTGTTGCGAAATCCTCGCATACCGACGTGGGGGGTGTCATCCAGAGTGCCCCGAGCGCTTCGTTGGCCCTCTCCACCCCCCCAGTGCACGGGTTTGGCCCTACTCAGCGTGCTAGCTGACCGCGGCCAACGCCTCCCCTATGATGGACAGACCCTTGTTTACCTCCTCGGCGGAGATGATGAGGGGTGGAGCAAGCCGCACCGTGGCCTCGGCATACATGCTCCAGCCCAGGAGAACCCTCATTTCCTCGGCAGAATTGGCGAAGCGCTCGGTCCTGGCCGCATCATCTAGCTCGAGACCGATGAGGAGGCCCTTGCCGCGCACGTCCTTGATGAAGGGGAAGCGCTGCTGAAAGGCTCTGAGTCCTTCCATCATCTGCTGGCCTCGCTCGGCAGCTTTGTCAGGGAGCTTCTCTCTGATCATGAACTCGATGGCTGCCTTGGACGCGGCACAGACGACGGCGTTACCACCAAAGGTGGTGATGTGCGATTTGGGAGGCTGGGAGAAGGTCGACATAATCTCGCGACTGCTCATGAAGGCGCCCATAGGCAACCCACCACCTATGGCCTTGCCGAGCGCCAGTACATCCGGCCACACACCCCAGTGCTCACCACAGAACCACTTGCCGGTACGCCCGAAGCCTGTCTGAACCTCGTCGAAAATGAGCAGTGCCCCTCTGTCAGTGCAGAGCTTTCTCAGCCGAGGCATGTACTCATCGTCAGGAACGCGGACGCCGCCCTCGGACTGAATGGGCTCGATGATCACTCCGGCCGTCTCATCGTCGATCGCCTTCTCGGCGGCCTTGATATCGCTGAAGGGGATGAACTCCACCATGGGCACCAGGGGCTCAAAGGGTTTCCTGTAGACCTCTCTCCAGGTCACCGAGAGAGACCCAAAGGTGCGCCCGTGGAACCCCCTCTCCATGGTAATCAGTTTCTTGCGGCCGGTGTACTTGCGGGCCAGTTTCAACGCTCCCTCGTTCGCTTCCGTACCGCTATTAGCGAAGAAGGTCTGCTGGAGGTTGGGCCCGGTGATCTCGGCCAGCAGTTTGGCGACCTCCACTTGTACTGGAACCACGTACACGCCGAAGACCATGGCGTGGGCAAGCTTGTCCACCTGCTCCTTCACGGCGGCAGCCACTTCGGGGTTGGTCGCTCCCACACTGTTCACCGAGACCCCGGCGATCAGATCCAGGTACTCAGTACCGTCGGCCATAGTGACGGTGCAACCGTGAGCTTCCTCCACCACCCTTCTCTTGGGCGGCGGAGCAGTCTGGGCTACGTACTCCGCATCTTCCTCAATGTATAGGCTCATCGTAGCGAGATCCATGTGTGGTAGTCTCCCTTCTATTCTTTACAGCTCTCTGTTCTCAAGGTTCCAGGCTGTAGCCCCGCTGGTCCCCGCGCGGAGGTCGGGTTGATGGCGATCCGCAGGAGGCCTTGAGACTGCGTCCATCTCTGAGCAGGGCTACTGAGCTGGTGTGCCGCTAGTCCAGGGCCGATAGGCCCAATTCGTTCAGTTTCTGCGTCGTGGGGATACCATCTTCAGACCAACCCCGCAGTGCATAGTACTCATCGAGCATCTTCCCCAGATGCGGGAGGTTTCCCTTCGCCTTTCCCGTTGGTCGAGCGTGGGCAAACAGGCGAGGGGGCAGCATGTCATCCTTACGACTGACGCCCCACCGCACGTTGATCAGGCGCTTGAGGTTGAACAGCCTTTCCCCCGCGAACAGAACGTCCTCGACGGCCCAGTCCCAACCCAGGGCCAGGTTCACCCAGTCGGCCACAAGTTGTGGGCCAACTCCGCCCTTGGCGATAAACTTGCACAAGCCCAGGCCGTTGAACACCCCCAAGAAGTTCTGGAAGTCATAGACCAGCCTGGCCTTGCCCTCGCTCACCAGCTTGTCTGGAGGGTCAACGTAGCCCAGGTCGGGCCACTGCTTGCCATACTCGTGCCAATAGGTCATGTTCTCCAGATGGTCGCCGCCCCGGTTGGCTGTGGCATAGCCCAGAGCCATGCTGGTGAAGGCCCTGGGGTCATGGTACGGTAGTTCCAGCCCCTTGACCTGGATGGCGAATTCGATGGAGTTGCGCCCAAGGCGCTCAGCGGCAGCCCTGGTGCCGTCGGCCAGCAGATCTCCCACCCCTTCTCGGCTGGCGATCACGTCGATGAGGCGAATCATGCTGGCGGTGTTGCCCCAGGTGAGGTCGAGCCCTCCTGTATCCTGAGAGGTCAGCAGTCCTTTTTCCCAGGCCTCCATGGCGAAGGCGATGGCGCCCGAGGTGGAGACAGTGTCGAGGCCATGACGGTTGCAGCGATCGTTCATGGCCGCGATGCTCTCCAGATCATCGTTCAAGCACAGGGGACCAAAGCCGATGATGGTCTCGTACTCAGGACCCGATCCCGCGAGGCCAGCATAGGGACCCTCCTTGATCTCGATCTCACGACCGCAGCCGATGGGACAGGCATGGCATCGGTAGTTCCCGGTAAGGATGGTCTCAGTCATCCTCTCGCCGGTGATCTTGGGCGCTCCATCTTTCCAGCTCCCCAGCCGCCAGTTCTGGATAGCCATGTCACCCACTTCCTCGGTGGTGATGATGCCCCCTGAGGTACCGAAGTGGGTCATGCCCAGGGAGTTCTCTCTGATGGAGGCATTGGCCCTTCGGACGCTCTCCGCAAGGCCGCTGCGGTCGTAGTACTGCGGAGTGTTGGAACCTCTGACAACCACGGCTTTCAGGTTCTTTGACCCCATCACCGCTCCCATGCCACCGCGCCCCGCAGCGCGCGAGTCCTTGCCGCCGATCATCACCGCTGCCATGCCAGCTAGATTCTCTCCGGCAAGCCCGATGCAGGCCACCTGTGCCTTTGGATCCGTCTCCTCGCGGATCCTGTCGGCGGTCTCATAGGTCTCTCGGCCCCACAAGTGGCCGGCTGGCCTGACCTCGACCGTGTCGTCGGCCACCCAAATATACACCGGTTCCTCAGCACGTCCCGTGAAAATCAGGCCGTCGTAGGAAGCGGCGCGAAGCTGAGCGGCCCAGTATCCGCCGACTGTCGCCTCGTTCCAGATGCCCGTCAAGGGGGAGCGGCCACAGATACAGAGCCGACAGGACGTGGGCACGACGGTGCCGGAGAGAGCGCCGATCATCAGGAACAGGCTGCTATCGGGATCCAGGGGCCCTCGCGACGGGTCCATCTCGTCGAAGTAGATCTTGGCCGCCAGGCCTGCTCCCAGGAGGTATTTGCGCACGGATTCATCATCGATGGCTTCGACGTGCCACTCACGTGAACGCAGGTCTATCCGTATTAGCTTGCCGGCGTACGAAAAGGCCATGTTGACCCCCCTGCGTCAGTCTACTTCACAGCCATGTCGGCAATACTCAAGACCTCGTCGATGGCGCCCAGGCCTTCTTTCAACTCCTTCTCGGTGACGATCAACGGCGGGGCCAAGAACAGCCAGTTGCGACTGAGGAACGTGTACACGCCCCGTTTCATCAACCCCTGGTACATCTCGTCCATCAGCTTTGTCTCACCGGCCATCCAATCCACGATGGGCTCCCTGGTGTCTCTGTCCTTGACTAGCTCGATGACGCCGAACAGGCCGATGCAACGGAACTCGCCGATAGACGGGTGCCTATCCTGCATCTTCTGGAGTTCCGACCGCATGACCTGGCCCATTCTCTTAGAGTTCTCGATGAGGCCCTCGTCGCGATAGACCTTCACAGCGGCCACTCCAGCGGCACAGCACATGGGGTGGCCATTGTAGGTCAGTCCCATCCACAGCATGCGGTCCCAGAAGTACTCGGCGATCTCACTGGATACAGCCACCGCACCGAGGGGCAGGGCTGCTCCCGTCAGTCCCTTGGCCATGGTGATGATGTCCGGCTTCACGTCCCAGTTGTCCACTGCGAACCATTCGCCCGTCCTGCCGAAGCCACTCATGACCTCGTCTGAGACCAGGAGGATGTTGTACTTGTCGCAGAGGGCTCGCACGGCTGGCCAGTAGTCGTCCCTGGGGACGAAGATGCCGTTGCTTCCGGTAACACCCTCCATGAAGATGGCAGCTATCTTGCCCGGGTCCTCGTAGTGAATGATCTCCTCAATATGGCTAACACACTCCAGGCTGCAGGTCTCCCGCTGCTTGTTGAAGCTACAGCGGTAGCAGTAAGGATCGAACACGTGGACAACACCGGGGATACCTGGCTCCACTTTCGTCCTGCGGATGTCGCCAGAGAGGGTCATGGCACCGTAGGAGGCTCCGTGATAGCCTCGATACCGGGCGATGATCTTGAACTTACCGGTGTATTCTCGCACGAACTTGATGGCGTTCTCGTTGGCTTCCGCGCCGCCCAGAGTGAACAGAACTTTAGTCAGGTTCTCTGGTGTGATCTCAGCTAGCAGCTCGGCCAGCTCTGCCCTGGCCTCGGTGGTGAACTTGGGGGCGGCGAAGTACAGCTTGTCTGCTTGATCCTTGATGGCAGCCACGATCTTGGGGTGTTGGTGTCCGGCGTTGGTGCACATCAACTGGGAGATGAAATCCAGATAGCGATTTCCTTCCACATCCCAGAAATAGCAGCCCTCGCCCCCCGCCAAGGCCATGGGCCTGGCCTTGGACTGCACCGACCAGGAGAAGAAGTTGTACTCATGACTCTTTTCCGCTATGGCTTGTGCCAATTCCTTGTCACTCACAGTAGACCTCCTTGACGATAGCTGATGATTCATTAGCCCGATCGGCTCACATCACCCTTGGCGCAAACGAACCAGGGCGCCGGAACTCACGTCCAGGATCCGAGTGCGCCTTGGTTTCTCCTATGTGCTACTCCTTAACATACGGTGTCCCGATAGCTGCTGGCGGCGTCGTCTTGCCGACGAGTCCGATGAAGGCCAGCAACGTAAGCAGATACGGAAACATGGAAAGAAGTTGGGGCGAGACACTGTAATTCAGGGCAGGGATCCTGACGATTGCTGCCTGAGCGCTGCCAAAGAGCAGACAGGCGGCCATGGTCCTGGCCGGCATCCACTTTCCGAAGATCAGCGCGGCCAGGGCGATGAACCCGCGTCCCGCGCTCATGTTCTCGAGAAAAGTCTGCAACTGGCCGACAGACAGGAACGCTCCTCCCAAGCCCGCCAGTGCACCACTGATCAGCACGCACATATACCTCGTTCGCAGGACGTTGATGCCCACCGTATCCGCGGCTCTGGGGTGCTCGCCCACGGACCTCAGACTCAGACCCCAAGAGGTGCGGAAGAGCACGAAGTGCGCCAGAGGCACCAGCAAAAACGCCAGATAGACGAGAGGGATATGTTGAAACAGCGCCTCACCAATGAATGGGATGTCCCCCAGCACGGGGATCTTCCAGACCGCGAAGCCGGGCACACGGGGCTTCTCTTGGATCCCCCAGAAAACGCGCAGGAAGAAAGTGGTCAGTCCCAGGGCAAGGATGTTTATGGCCGCCCCGGACACTATCTGGTTTCCTCTCACGGTCACGCTGAGAAAAGCGTGAATGAGGGCCATCAAGGCGCCTGCCACCATGGCGATCAGCACACCCAGCCAGGCGTTGCCCGTGAAGTAGGCTCCTGCTACGCCTGCAAAAGCCCCAGTCAACATCATCCCTTCTAAGCCGATGTTTACAACCCCAGATCGCTCGGAGAAGATACCACCGATGGCGGTAAAAATGAGGGGCGTGGACAGGCGCACGGCGGCCGCGAAGAAAGCCGCGGTGAAGAACTCAGTCAACCCCGCCAGCACTTGCTGCCTCCTTTCTTCTGAGCAGAGCCCGCAGACGCGGGAGGGCGACGCTGGACACTACAAGGATGAGCGTCAGGCCTTGCACGACTTGTGCCATGGCCAGAGGAAGGCCTTCCGTGCGCTGGATGGCATTGAAACCAGCGCGCAGGCCCCCAAAGAACACAGCGGCCAGGGCGACTCCCACAGGATGGGTGTACCCCAGAAGGGCAACTGCGATACCGTCAAAGCCGTAGCCGGGCGAGAAGAAGTCGCTCAGCCGGTGCTGCACTCCCAAGATCTCCGCTGCTCCTGCCAGGCCCATCAGACCCCCACTGACAAACATGGCGAGAACCATGCTCCGCACGGCGGGTATTCCAGAGTACTCGGCAGCCCGGCGGTTCGAGCCGACGGCGCGTATCTGGTATCCTATGGTCGTTCGCCACAATACCACGTAGACACCGGCAGCGGCCAAGAGGGCCAGAACGAGGCCTAGATGAACGCGGGCGGCCGGCCAGATGATAGGCAGCCAAGAGGCTCCGGGGAGTATCTCCGATTGTGGATAGTAGCCGCGGGACTCTTGAAGGGGCCCATGAAGCGTGAAACTGACGAACCAGAACCCGATGTAGTTCATGAGGATGGTCGTTATGATTTCGCTCATGTTCCACTTCGCCCTCAGGAGCCCGGGTATGGCTCCCCAGATGCCGCCTCCGATGAAAGAGGCTATGAGCACCGCAGGCAAGAGAACGGGGGCGGGCAGGCCTGCGAAGGTGAGGGCCAGCCAGCCTCCGAGGAGGGCCCCCATGTGCAATTGTCCCTCGCCTCCGATATTGAAGAGTCCACAGCGGAAGGCGAAAGCCACGCCCAGGCCGGCGAAGAGGAGGGGCACCGTCTTCTGTAAGGTGAGGCCAAGGCCGCTCAGGCTGCCGAAGGCGCCCTCTAAGAGTGCGGCGTAGGCATCTACGGGGTTGATCCCCGCTACGGCGATGAGAAAAGCGCCCAGAAGCAATGCTCCGAGTACTGCCCACACCGGAGCCAGGGCGAGAACGACGGAGAGAGCTCTCTCAGACCAGTTGCGCCTCATGGGGTCATCTCACGCAGTGGTTGCTGTTCAGGGCGGACGCCGGCCATCAGCAGGCCGATCTCTTCGAGATCTGCGCTTTCGGCATCTCTTATCCCCAGGATTTCGCCCCTGAACATCACGGCGATTCTGTCGCTCAGGGTGAATATCTCCTCTAGCTCGGTGGAGATGAGCAGGATTGCCGCTCCGCGTGCTCTGTGATTGAGCAACTCCTTATAGATGTATTCGGTGGCACCCACGTCCAGGCCTCGCGTAGGCTGGACAGCCACGATTAGATCCGGCTCCCTGTGCAGCTCGCGAGCGAGTATCAGCTTCTGCTGGTTGCCTCCCGACATCTGCTTCGCCAACAGCGCGGGCTGCGGAGGCCTGATGTCATACTCACCGATAAGGCCTTTGGCTAGTTCGGCGATGAAGGGGAAGTTGAGGAAGGACCGTCTGGAGAGGGGAGGTTCGGTGTAACGAGTGGCTATCAGGTTCTCACTGATGGTGAAATCGGGCACCAATCCCTGGGCTTGCCGATCCTCGGGTATCCTCCCTACGTTCAGCTTGATAACCCCTTTGGTGCTGCGTTCGGCAGTATCATGCCCCAGGATGGTGATCTTGCCGGCCACCGGTGCGAAGAGGCCAACTACAGCTCCGGCCAGCTCGGTTTGCCCGTTGCCCCCTACACCAGCTATCCCCAGGACCTCGTGGCGCCTGACAGAGAGCGACATGCCCTGTAGAGCGACAGAGCAACGCTCATCCTCCATATCGACCTGGAGCCCACTCACTTCCAGCACTGTCTCGCCAGGGGTCAGCGCCTCCTTGTCCACCCTGAAGACGATCTCGCGCCCCACCATCATGCGGGCCAACTCTTGCTTGGAGGTCTCGGCGGTATTAACGGTGGCCACCAGCCTGCCGTCGCGAAGAACGGTGACTCGATCACTGATGTCCATCACCTCATCTAGCTTGTGAGTGATGAAGATAACGGAGTGGCCCTCGTCCACCAGACGCCGCAGCACGTTGAAGAGGCCATCCACCTCTTGTGGAGTCAGGACCGAGGTTGGCTCATCAAGGATGAACAGATCCGCCCCCCGGTACAGGGCCTTGACGATCTCCACGCGTTGCTGGGCACCCACCGAGAGATTGCACACCTCGGCTCTTGGATCCACGTCCAGCCCATAGCCCGCAGAGAGACTTGATATCTTCTCTGCGGCCGAATCCAGATCCAGCAGGGGACGACGCAGGGAGCCCAGGCCCAGGATGATGTTCTCGGTCACCGTGAGAGGGGGGATGAGCATGAAGTGCTGGTGTACCATGCCTATCCCCTTCATAATGGCGTCCTTGGGAGACGATAGTCGAACAGTCTCACCTCGCAAGCGGATTCGACCGCCGTCGGGATGGTAGAGGCCGTACAGGATGTTCATCAGGGTCGTCTTGCCGGCGCCATTCTCGCCCAACAGGGCGTGTATCTCTCCCTCTCTGACGTCGAGAGAGATGCGATCATTGGCCACAAGCCCGTCGAAGACTTTGGTGATGTTCTCCAGTTGTAGGAGTGTTCCCAAGTTCGCACTCTCCGGATGTCGGACGTCGCCGGCATCAAGCCACATCGGAGCGGCGCTCTACCGGCTGACCCCGGTAGAGCGCCATTCCCAATACGTCTGAGCCCTACTGCGTCGGCTCGTTGATCAGCGGGACCTCAATCTCGCCAGAGATGATCTTCTGCTGTAGCTCCTCTGCCTCGGCAGCGATGTCATCGGGGACCAGACCGTGGTAGTCGGCGACTTTGATGACCCCTGAGTCCAGCCCATAGTAATGGACTGTGTTGAACTCGAAGGTGCCATCCATGATGTCCTTTACGGCCTGGGTCATCATCTCCTCATAGTCGATGATGGTACTGGTGATAACCGTGTCGGGGGCCAGTGAGTTCTGGTCGTAGGCGAAGCCAATAGCGTGGACGCCTTCCTCCTGGCAGGCCTGGATCACGCCGATGCCCGCGGCATCAGCCACATGGAAGATGCAGTCTGCACCAGCGCTGATCTGGGCCAGGGCCGCCTCCTTGCCGAGGGCGATATCATCCCAGGTGTCCAGATAGGCGATGGTCACCTCCATGTTCGGATCCACCGACTGAGCACCCAGCTTGTACGCTTCCAGCTGCTGGACGATGACCGGGTAGGCGAATCCTCCTATGGCAGCAAGCTTCCCGGTCTCGGACATCCTGGCTGCGATGTAGCCACATACGTAGGCCGTCTGGTGGTTCTGATGCAGCAACGAGGCGTAGTTGGGACCAGACACAATGCCGTTCACGACCAGGAAAGAGGTGTCCGGGAAGTCGGGCGCGATAAGCTCGATAGGGTCACCGAACTCAAAGCCATGTCCGATGACGACGTCATACCCGTCTGCAGCGTAGTCGCGGAAGGTCTCCTCGTACTCTGCCAAGGGTACCATCTCAGAATACGCGACCTCGGCTCCCAAGTCTTTCTCGATGGCCATGAGGCCGGCATACGCCGCCGCGTTGTAGCCCTGGTCGGCAATGGAACCAGGCATCACCAAGGCGACCTTTATCGCTCCCTCTTCCTCAGGCGGGGGCGCTGGAGTACCACAGGCTGTGAGCACTAGGCCGGCGAGCAGCGCAATAGCGACCAATCTTAGCAAACCTGACCTCGTAAGCATGTTTCCTCCCTCTTATTAGGGTGTCTTTGCGTTGACGCGGGACCAGACACTGACCCACGCCACTATTGGTAGGGTGGGTGCCAACCACTCGGACATACATCTAGCAGATCAGCTTGAGCCTCGCATCACCTCCTTCTGGCCTCCACATAGTTCATCAACGACACCGTCCCACGGAGCCAGGTACCTCTCCAGTGTCTCCAGTGACTCCGGGAGGGCCAACGGGGTGGCTCCGCCGCCGCCGCGAGCGAAGTATCCTCGGACCCCGGCCTTTGTTTCCGAGGGATCTTCTGCGAGCAGGCGTGCCTCCACGGCCTTGAAGATGTCTTCCCACTCCTCTTTCTTAGGGATAACGGTCACCAGACCGTGGTGAAGATCGTTGACGCCTTCGAGCGGATAGGTCTTGCCAGCGATTATTCGTGCTGTGCGGATCCCGCCGGCCTTCTTCTCTTCTCTGCTGGAGAGAAAGCTCCGGTGGGTGAGTCCAGGGCTGACGTAGGCCAGGATTCTGCTGTAAGTAGGCTCCAGGCGCTTCAGGATAGTGGCGATGAGTTCCACCAACCTGTTGTGCACCTGCACGTAGGCGAGCTTCTCATTGTCGCCCCATCCGAGGCTAGTCCCCTTCTCGACGCCCGTATAGTCGGCTCGCCATGGGCATACCGTGTTCGGTCTATGCTCGAAGAGCCCTGGATCGTCGTATCTGGAGGCGGGGGAGAGTCTGCCTCGGTAGTAGTAGAGGAACTCATAAGGTACCAGACCCAGGGGTTCGGAGACGACGTAGCGGTGCAGCACCACTCCGCCTCGTGCCAGCAGCCCATTGTGGAGAGTCGCTCGCTGGTATCCAGGCGCAAGATGGGTGTGCAGAGCCTCGGGCACCCGTACTTCGCCAATCGGCTCAAACCCTATGCGTAGGAGATGGCTATTTATGGCGAGATGTTCCCTGCTCATGATGTATGGCTTGTCCTTGGTGCAAGGAAGGATCAACATCACGCTCGGGCCGCTGCCTGGTGCAGGCGAGTACCTGGTGGCCATAAACCGGTGCCACTCAGCCACCACTGGATTCTCGAAGGCCTCCAGATTCTCCTGAGGGCAGTAGAAAGTCAGGCTCTCGTCCAGGGTGAATGGAGGGATCGGTTTCCGCTTGGACAGTTCGACCAGTGCTGCTCTATCCATCACGCTCTCAGAACCTGTCGAGGTAGAATGGCTTGCTGATCATCTCTTGCTGGTACTGCTCGAACTCACGCACCAGCGGCTCGGTCTCCTCACGCAGCCTTGGCAGTTCTCTGTACATCCTCCCCCAGGCCTCCCGAGCTTCCTCACGGATGCTTCCCTCGTCCACGGTGAGGATGCGGCCATCCTCCACGACCACACTGCCGTCGACGATCACGGTGTGCACGGAACTGCCGTTCTCGGTATAGGCCAGGTGGCGGAACGCATCGTTGAAGGGCGTGAAGAGCAAGGTGCTGGTATCCAGGAGCACGATGTCCGCCAGCTGGCCAGGCTTGAGTTGGCCAAGGTCTTCCTCCAAACATAAGGCAGCGGCGCCATTCAGGGTGGCCATGCGGAAGACGTCCCGCGACGAGGGCCAGCGGTGATGGTCAGTGCTCCGCAAGTTGTGGATCAGACCGGCCAGCTTCAGGGCGTCGAACATGATCTGATTGTCGCTGCTGGCGGAGCCATCGGTGCCCAGGGCCACCTTCACGCCCCTCTCCAACATCTCGATGACGGGTGCGAAGCCGCTCCCTATGCGGAGATTGCTGGCCGGATTGTGGACAACCCGGCTGTTGGTCTCTGCCAGCATGTCGAGATCGGCCTCGTCCAGCCACACAGAGTGGGCCAGGGAGACCTCAGGCCCGAGGAGACCTCGTTCTTTCATGGCTGCCGTTGCCGATTTGCCGTGGACGTCAAAGCAGACCATGGCCTGGATCTTGGTCTCTACCAGGTGCATGTGCCAGCCACCTCCGTACCGCTTGGCCACCTCTAGAGAACCCTGGAGTAGATCATCGCTACACCATTGGAAGCCCCCCGGGCCAGCAAAGCAGAGCAATCTTCCATCCTCTGCCCGATGCCACTTTCGGAAGAACCAGTCCAGCAACTCGATGTACTCGCTGGCGGTCATGGCCTCCTGATTTTCCCCCAGCAGCGGGCGAAGTCCAGGTCGCGCCGCCACGGCGGCTTGCATGACCTGGTCGTTGTCTTGGATCAGAGGGGCCACCCCACCCCGGATACCGGAGTCGGCGTAGGCTTGCATGGCCGCGCTCAGAGCTTCCGCGGTCAGATCGTTGCCCAGAGCCAGATGATCCAAGACGGCTGTGGTCCCCGTTTTCAGCATCTCCATGGCACCCAGCATGGCGGCCAGGTAGATCTCCCTGGGAGAGAAACCCTCCAGCAGAAAGAGGTCCAGGAGCCACAGTTCCAGAGGCATCTTCTCCTTCGTAGCTTTCGAGAAGTTCTCGAGAGAGTGGGTGTGGGCGTTGATCAGGCCCGGTATGGCCAGCCGGTCCTTGCCCTCGAGAACTCGATCAATACCCTCCTCTGAGATGTTCGCTGAGCTGATCTTGGAGATCCTGTTCCCCTCGATGAGGATATTCTGGCTCGATGCGTATCCATCGGGCTGGGTCTCGTCCAGTACGGCGCAGCCCCTGATCAGAATGCTCAATCTAGGTCCCCCTTTGCTCAAGATAGGTCTTGGTGGCCTGATGGTAGATTGTGGACACTTGGTCGTTGAGAACGCGGAGAGTGCCGGGGATGGTACGATAGGCCTTGGGCACCGTGAACTTCTCATCCTCGGTGCGCATGCGGCGCAAGCGGTCCAGGTCCAGTTCCGCGTAGTTGATACCCTCGGTGGTCAGGCCAGTTACCTCTCCCTCGGGGCTGAAGACGTAGCTCATGCCGGTCTCCACGCCCCAGATGTTCACACAGGATGCGGTATAGATGGTGTTCTCCGCAGCCCTGGCCTGAAGGATGGCTCTCCAGACGTCGTGCAGCTCGTAGATCAGGCCCCCGGTGGGGAAGAACACTATGTCGACCCCTCGCATGGCCAATGTCCTGGCCAGCTCGGGGAACCAGGCCTCCCAGCAGATGAGCAGCCCGATGTTCATGAGGTCGGTCTCCACCAGGACGGGTTCGGCACCCCTGAACATCGTTTCTTCGTTCATGGCCGGGACGATCTTTTCGTAGACGAAGAGGCTGTCCCGATGGGGGTCTGCCAGGTGATAGAGGTTGTAGAAGCCCTTGCCCTCCTCCTTCGCTCCCCCGAAGAGCACGTAGACCTTCTTCTCCTTGGCTTTCTTGCGCATTCCGGCGACTACATCGTCGTAGGCCAGGGCGTCCGATGCAGGCGATGGACCCGGGTAGAGCTCCGGGAAGGCGACCAACTGCGCACCCTGGCTGGCGGCCTCGTCAATGTACTCGAAGGCCAGGGTCAGGTTCTTCTCCTCCGGTGCCGTGGGATCGTCGATCACGCGACCAGCGGCAAAGCGGAGGTATGACTGTGGTTGCACCACAGCGATCTTGACTTTGCTCACTTTGCTATCCCCCTTCGATGCCTAGAGCTCTCGCACTTCAATGCAGCTCACAGGGCAGTAGTGGACGCACATCCCACACCTGACGCAGATTTGCGGGTCTATCCAGTACGTGTC
>Ga0315274_10002862_pt1 | contig 25683 bp, 22 predicted proteins | sample YL17G02_20_MG_FD_203700 | JGI IMG/M metagenome (GOLD analysis project Ga0315274, IMG submission 203700) | Sediment microbial communities from Yellowstone Lake, YNP, Wyoming, USA - YL17G02_20 | ecosystem: Environmental > Aquatic > Freshwater > Lake > Sediment | place: USA: Wyoming | collected...
TAGCGCATCATAGAGAGCCTGTTGAAGCATTCGGGTGGACCAGTCATAAAATTGACTCGGGTCGATGTTTGGAGCAGGCTGCCTTTCTCCATAAACGATGACCTTCTTTCCATCTCTCATTTCGTAACCACTGCCCGTGGTCACGATTAGAAGAATAATCGAAATGACTCCAATGAAAATGATCTGTGAATATTTTCCCTTCTTCATTCTATAACCTCCTTTCATTGAAAAACGTTCCTCGTGTCCGTAATTAATAAGGACTCCATAATTGAGAAGACATGTTCTTCCGAAAATCTCCCCTAACCCCTCTTTTCCAAAGAGGGGAATTCCTCCCTTTATAAAGGGAGGCAAGGAGGGATTTGGGCTCCAGTGCCTATACAGTTATGGACTGATTCGTAAAACCCCTATCACCTCCTCTCAGTAGCTCAACAACTCTTTTAATGTTCTCGCCACTAAGGAACGAGCAAGAATCGTGGGTTTTCCTGTGATCTCCATCACCCTCTTCTTCATAGTTTGCGTATACCCCATGCAGTGCATCACGATAACATGAGGATCTGCCTTTTTTAATTCTTTTGCAGCCGGTGAAACCTCATCCTTTAGTGCATAAGGAGAGGCTGCTTTGATGATCATCTTTCCTTTCAGCCGATGGTATTTTTTTCCCGCCTGCATGATCTGATCTGTAAGGGGAATAAGGAGTCCCATTCTCTCATTCTCTTGGTGAAGGGCCAGGATGAAATGATCCAGAATCTTTTGTGACTCGATGAAGAGCCTCTTCGAAGAGAACGGTGGAAAATTCCCTGTACAGAGAAAGAGGAGAATCTCTGCACCCTTCGCGGTTAGGAGATCGATGCATTGTTGGACCCGCGGCAGGACAAACCTCTTTGAAACAACGACCTCTGCCCCATCGGACATTCGAGTGCAGAGAATATAGTCTCCCCTTCTTGGGAAAAACCTTTTCACCTCTTCGAGACTCAAACCATCTAATGCCCCTGCCTCTAAAATCTCAACATCAGTGCCTAAAACCTCCTTCATATCGGGAATAATATCTACCCTCGGGGACTGGCCAATAGTGATCATCCCGATCTTATTCAAGATCATCGCTTTCCTCCGAGGGTCTGAAGGTGGTGCATGGGGCCATAGAGGTCCACAATCCTCTTAAACTCTTCTTCATCATAAAACCGACATTTACCCATTCCGAAACTCTTGGCGACCTCAATAGAGAATCTGACTGCCTCCTCGATGTCGACCAGATGGCTTGCTCCTGTCGCACATCCCGGAACAGCAGACTGGGTTGTGATGGCAATCCCTACGACTGGAGCTTTGGTGGCTACACAGGGTTGCATGACGCTGTTCAAATGGAAAAGTTCATTGCCGTAGGGAGTGATGTCCTGGGTGGTGATGGCAAAGACAGAGGGTCTTTTGCCAGTGGTGATTTCCATGATCCCGAGGAGGTCTTCACTCACCCGCAGAATATAACCTTCCTTTACCGTTGGAGAGATGGCAAAACCCCTCTGGTTGATAATCCGATTGCCTTTGGTCGTATCGATAGAAAGGATCGCCTCCATCTGGGGGTTCACCTCATGGTCATTAAGGGTCTTCATCTCTACGGGTGATCCCATAAAAGGAACAGGTTCATGAGGGGTTACCGGAGCATCGGGACAAATATGGGTCGTTACGATCACATCCCCTGGCAACACATCCCCTCGCTTCTTCATATCTGCCAATTTAAGTGCTACGGAAAGGGCGGTGACGGCTCCATCGGCATCAGAGACGAGTCCAATCATTTGAGGTCGTGCTCCAACTCCTCCCAGTCTTCCAATCACACCAAGGGTTGGAGAATGTCCATGGGATTTTTTACCTGTGGATCCAGGAATCCATATTTTGATCGAATCTGTCTTTCCCCTTTCCCCTCGAATCGTTCTAACTTCCACATCACTCATTCCCCTCTCTTTCAACAGAGAAGCCATGCGCTCGCCATTTACCTTTGCATCATCAAGGAGCTCGTAGATTTCCATCACCTGTTTAAGTGCCATGTTCGAACCCTCCTTTCAAGTAGATGCCTCGTGTATAGAAGTCACCAATAGTGCAGCGTGACGCGACGACAAATCTCAAGCGCCAAATTCCAAATCCCAGATAAATTTCAAAAACCAATGAACCAATTACCCAAACAGTGCAATCACAATTCCAAATGAACTACCCCGCCGCAAACAGCGGGGTATCAAAAACTTTAAATTCTGTCATTCCGCACTTGATGCGGAATCCAGTCCGGTCTTCTGGATTCCGGCTTCCGCCGGAATGACGAACTCGCCGCAAGCGGCGGGGAATACAACCCGAAGGGATTTAATGGAGTGTTTACCTTGGTGTTTCGGATTTTGATCATTGGAGCTTATTTGTGATTTGGTGCTTGGGATTTGGAAATTCATTGAAAGTGTTGCCTCTGCTACTGTCCCCGTCCAATCCCAATCATCCATTTTAATGGCTCCCAATGACCTTTTCCATCGGCGTGTAGGGGATATCAAAATCAAAATGCTTGGGAGAGACGAGATCGATTGCGTCTTCAGTGCGCCAGAAGGGATGAGCAGGGATACTAAAAACCACGATCCTCATTCCCTCTTTCATTTTCGAATTGGTGATGGGTTTGCCTGTTGCGGCGTCCAAAATGCAGATCAGGTCAGGAGTAAGCACATAGGGTTTCCCATCCAACCAAGAGAGGAGATTTTCATTCTTCAGCCAGACCTTTAGTTCATGACTTTTATATCGGCCTTCCCCTTGTACAGTAATCGTCCCCCACAAGAAACCATCGCGGTCTTCCCATTCAAATTGGTAGACCATCCCTTGAAAAAGCTCCGTTCCTCCGGAAGCATGGATGACAGCATCGACCGGATTTTTTTGATGCCACTCTGCCTCTCTGAGGGCCTTTCCTATTTCAATCGCCTTGGTCACACCTCCGGGAATGATTGTTCTTTTCAACACATTCCCCTTCACCGGGCACCTGACTGCGATCGTGCCTCCACCTACAACGGCCATTGCCCGTGCGATCCTTTCTGCGTCTTTGAAACTGGCCACCTTCCTCACCAAAACAGAATTTCCCTTCAAATCCGTGAGGACCATAGGGGTGATGGGAACATTATGGATGGTATAAGTTTGCATCATCAATTCAGGCTTGGCCCGGCCAATGGTATCACCATCCACAAAAGGTAAATCTGCCAAAGCAGCCAGAATGGCCGCAACAGGAGTATTGTATCCACCCAATTCCACCGGCACAGTGGCGTAGATCTTTTTTGTAAGAACCTCCTCTAATGTTCTCAAACCGGTTAACAGGGGCCCGTCCTCAGAAAGGATCTTGGAGCTATATTCCTCCGTCTCTCCTTTCTCCCCTTTGGAGGGAGCAATGGAACCAACCATTGCAGGATGGACAACGATCTCATCATCCGGGACTTCTGTAACCGAGATCAACTTAATTTCCTTTCCCATCTCTAACAGCTTATATAATAGAGAAAGCCCGAGTTCTGGAGAACCCCCTCCTCCTGTTCCGAGAACAGTCGCTCCAGCACAAAGATCAGAGATATCTATTCTATTCAGACGTCTCACCATCAATATAATCCCCAAATCCCCCCAACCCCCCCTTACTAAAGAGACTGTGTCGCAATCAACAAGAACCTACTTCTGCTTCAACACGGAACAGGCGGTCGGGTGATGAAGCTTTAGACCTGCCTGCGCGTAGCCGCTTCGGCGAAGGCAGGGCGGAAACCTTTCATTGCTCAGCGTTGGGGTGCCAAACCCATGAAAAGAAACCCTTTTCCAAGAAGGCCGATTACCCATAACTTTAAACGACCGCATTCTAAAACTGAAGAACTTGATCCCGCCAGGGCGGGATTCCGTCGGAATCCACTCTCCATCATGATTACGACACAGCCTCTAAAGGGGGGAGAGGGATGATTACCAATTCTTATCATTCGCGAGTGGCCAAGCGTTCATGACCCATTATACCAATTATATAGAAGGTATGGTCCCATTCTATCAATTACCTCGATTTTGTCAATTGTCCTCGAAAATTACAAAGGTTTAGTGGAAGAAAGGAATTCGGAGGATCAGCAGGTAGCCATTGAGTGAAAAGAGGGTTCCCAGGAAAGCTCCCAGAATAGCAAAATAAAAGATCGGACGGGAGCCGGAGAGGATGGAGATGGAGGCCAAGTTCTTCGACATTGGGAACTTCCACTTCTACCATGATATCCTCCTTCAATTTACCTTAAAGTTGCATAAACTTTTGACGATACGGACATGGGCAAGCCGTTCGGAGAGGCTTCGAGGCGAACCTTTGGCCGAATCGGCACTCTCGTCCCCTTCCCTTGCTGAAATTCACTCGGAGTGATGTCCTCCGATACCCTTAAATTCTCAAAACAGCCGCCTTCCGAAGCCTTGAAGGGCGGTTTGCCCGTGTCCGTTTTGCAACTGTCAGGTTTATATATACTTCAAAGTACAAGTCGTTAAGCATATACTGTTCATCGTTCATCGTTCATCGTTCATCGTTCATCGTTCATCGTTCATCGTTCATCGTTCATTGTTCATTGTTCATCGTTCATTGTTCATCGTTCATTGTTCATTGTTCATCGTTCATTGTTCATCGTTCATCGTTCTGATATAAATCTTCATCCCTTCAGATAGTGCTCCGTCCAAACCGACCTCGTTCCCCCATTCATCATAAACTTTCTTTGAACCCTCTATCTCTTTGAGAAGCCCTACATTCATCAAGGCATGTTTGACTTTCATACCGGGCAAAACATCAACGGGTATGTGATTGACATAAACCTTCATCTTCAATGAACTTCGATGATCCTACTCTCAACCTTTGGAGCGATTCTTCTCATCTCTTTTAGATAGTCAACCACCACATCCCTCAGCCACCGCCCGGAATCACTGTATGCCAATTTTTCACCCTTCATCATACCCCCAATGATTGAAAAGTCTTTGGATGTCTTGATCGCCTCCCCAAAGGCTTTATATCCATCTCCTCCCGCGGCCAAAAAATCATTGGTGGCAACAATATACTCCTGGTCTGGATCGATAGGCTTACCAGCAATCAAAACCTCTTGCACCCTTGAACCTCTTTTAGTAGAAGGAGAATATTTAAAAGAGAGACCAGAGACCTGAGGGAACCGACCTTCCTCTTCCTCCACAGCTGATACACCATATTCTAATGCTTCTCTAATCTGTTTCCCGGTAAGTTTGATCGCAACGATATAGTTGTCAAAAGGCGAGACAGAATAAATATCCTTTACTCTGATCTCACCTTTTTTGATGCTTGTCCTGATCCCCCCTCCATTGATAATCGTCACATCAGCCCCTGATGCATGTCGCATGATATCCGCAATGAGATTACCAAGGTTTGTCTCCCTTCTTCTCACGTTCTCTCCATCAAGGTCCACCTCGGCCTCTCCCACCCTCTCGTTTAAAACAGCATTCACCTTTTGTTTATATTTTTCCACGATCGTAAAGGCTGCCTTGTCCTCTTTACCTATTTTGGGTTTGATTTCCTCCAGACGGCCTTCGAACCCGATAATCTTCCCATCCTCAACAGTGAGGTCTAAAACGCCAAGGACCTTTGCATGTTCCCAGGCCTGAACGATGATCGTATTTCCAACCTTTACAGGTTTTTCGATCTTGGTATGGGAATGTCCGCCCACGATGACATCGATCCCTTTTACTCTTTCTGCCAGAATCCTGTCAACAGGGTACCCAATATGCGAAAGGATGATAATCAAATCGGCCTTGTTTTTTAACTCCGCGATGTATTTTTCAACCGTATCGATGGGAGACATAAATTTCAGACCTGCTACGTTCCTTGGGTGAGTGGATATGGGAACATCCTCGGTCACCACCCCGATGATTCCGACTTTAACACCTTTCAGATTCTTGATGATATAGGGTTTGAGGTTACCTAAACCCTCAACGTTCGCTCCGAGAACAGGGAACTTCGCCTCTGATATTCTTTTTCTAAGCGCCTCCTGCCCAAAATCAAATTCATGGTTTCCCAATACCATCGCATCAAATCCCATCTCATTCATCAGCTCAATCACGGATTCGCCCTGAGAAAGATTTGCCCAATTGTTCCCCTGGATCATGTCCCCAGCCGAAAACAATAAGGAGGGTTTTTCTTTGCGAAGCTCATCGACCTTACCAGCAAGATAAGCAATCCCTCCTAACATTTCATCAGATCCTAATGGTTTATAAGGCTCAGCAAATCCATGAAAATCGTTGACATGCAGAATCCTGATTTCAACCCGTTCCCCATGCGCAGAAGATAGAGAGAAAAGAAATAAAAAGATACCTAAGAGGGCTAACTTGCGCCTTTTCATATTGATTTCCCTTTAATCATCATTGCGTTTTTCAAGATAAAGAAATGAGGTGCCCCGTTAATTCAGAAGGGATTCTATAAAATTTCTATAACGAAGTCAATTAAGGCTCGTTCTGAGTGAACAAAAACTTGACAAATTTTACAAAAAATTTATACTAAAAAATATTTTGATATTTCAGAAAATTATGGATAATAAGATAACATCCGGATTCAACTCACCTCAAAGCAAGTTCTTATCATTTGGAGATCTCAAGCGAAGCACCGTGAGCTCACCCGCAAGAATCATCTGCGGTCAGCCGCGGAAATATAATCGGGGCAACAGGCCCTGAAAAAGGAGGGTACAAATGAGAAAGGTGCTATTGGGAATCATTATGATGTTTACGTTGGTGATCCTCGCGATGCCGGCGTCCGCGGGGATAGTGCTCAAGCACGCCACCATCCATGAGCCAACCCACCCGGTGGGCTACACAGCCGAATTTTTCGCCAGCCGGGTGAAGCAGCTCACCAATGGTGAGGTCGAGGTTCAGGTGTATCATTCCCGGCAGCTTGGCGACGCACGGGACAACGTGGAGAACGTCCGCAACGGCACCATCGCCTTCACCACGCTGTCTGTCTCAAACCTGAGCCAGGTCCTTCCCGTGCTGGACGTCTGGTCGCTACCTTTCATTTTCAAGAGCGACGACCACTACTGGTATGTGCTGAACCACCCCAAGTCCATGGAGTTCATGAAGCAGCTCGAGCCGAAGGGGATCAAGACCATCACCTGGATCACCTCAGGCGCCCGCAACTTCTTCAGCCAGAAGCCAATCCGCAGCCCGGCGGACCTGAAGGGGATGAAGATCCGTGTCATGGCCTCGCCGGTCATGATCAACACCATAAAGGCATTAGGAGCAAGCGGTGTGCCGACAGCCTGGGGCGAGCTGTACACCGCCCTGCAGACAGGCGTGGTGGACGGCGCTGAGAACAATCACCCCTCGCTCATCTCCATGAAGTTCTACGAGGTGACAAAATACTACACCCTTGACGAGCACATGCGGATCCCTGACCTGTCCATCGTTTCCACCAAGGTCTTCGATAAGCTCACCAAGGCCCAGCAGCAGGCCGTTTTGCAGGCGGCAACAGAGGCGACGGCCTACATGCGCGGGGCCTGGAAGGTGGCCGAGGTTGAAGACCTGGCGAAGCTGAAAGGGCTGATGAAGGAGATCATCACGGTGGACAAGAAGCCCTTCCAGGATGCGGTGGCTACCGTCGTGAAGGACGAGGCCAAACGACTGGGTGGGGAAGACTTCGTCAACTTCATCCTCCAGACCGGCAAGAACTTTTAATGCGTGCGGATGATGTCCGGTGCAGGCTTTTGCCCTGGCCGGACATCGTTCGTTCAACCCTCTACGAAATCGGCAGGACAATATGCTTAAGGCCTTTGATCGGGTCCTGGATTGGATCACGACGATTGTCAAGTACGTGATGCTGGTGCAAGCCTCAATGATCTTTGTTATCATTTGCTTTGCTGTGTTCACGCGGTACCTCCTGAACTATGTGCCGTCATGGTCAGAGGAAGTTCCTCGGTACCTCCTGGTCTGGATCTCGTACCTGGGGGCTGCTCTGGCGGTCAAGTACAAAGAGCACATCAGTCTCGACGTCTTCTTCAACCTGATGCCGGTCCGCGCACGCCAGGTGGGGCACCTCATCCTCAACCTCCTTATCGGCATCGTCGGCGTGATCATGCTCGTGTTCGGCATTGGGCTGGTCAGACAGTTCGGCGACGACCTGATGGAGTCCATTGCGGTTAAGAACTTCTGGTTCTATCTGGCCATGCCTATCTCCGGCGGGCTGATGGTCCTCTACATCATCCAGGACACATGGAAGGGTGTCCTGGGCCTGGGCGAGCTAAAGGAGCCGTCGTCATCCGACATGGTTCCGATATAAGGGTGGCCATTGCAGTGGGAACTCTGCAGTGAGGAGGGTGTCGGTCCTGGCAATTTAGGGCAGCAACTGCAAATCCATTCTTCAGGGAATGGGGGGCAATACTATGACACTCACGATTGCTTTTGTGTGTTTCTGCGTCTTCATGATCATCAACCTGCCGATCTCCTTCGGCATCGGGCTGGGCGCCATGCTGGCCAGCCTCACGATGGACATCGACAGAGCGACCATTGTTCAGCGCATGCTGTCAGGCGTCAATTCCTTTCCCCTACTGGCGGTCATCTTCTTCATCTTTGCCGGAACCTTGTTAGCGAGAGGCGGGGTATCCACCCGGCTGGTGCGGCTGGCCGAGGTGCTGGTGGGCCGCATCCCCGGCGCATTGGCGCACATCACCATTATGGCCTGCATGTTCTTCGGCGGCGTCTCGGGATCCGCAGTGGCGGAGGTCTCGTCCATCGGGGCTATGATGATCCCGACGATGGAGAAGGCGGGCTACAAGAGGGAAACGGCCACGTCCATTGCGCTGGCCTCGGCGGTCATGGGGCCGATCATCCCACCCTCCATCCCGATGATCATCTTTGCCCACACGGCGGGATCGGTGTCCATCGCTGCCCTGTTCCTGGCGGGCGCGATTCCGGGAGTGCTCATTGGGTTCGGCTTGATGATCTGGGCATACTTCCATGCCAAGCGGCACATCAAGCCGACTCCGATGCCTGTCCTCCCCTTCAAGGAGAAGATGTACCGGGTGGCGGACGGCATGGCCGGCCTCTTCACGATGATCATCATCCTGGGAGGGATCATGTCGGGCTTTTTTACGGCCACCGAGGCGGGCGCCGTGGCGTCCTTGTACGCCTTGATTCTGTGCGTGGGGGTGTACCGCGAGGTCAAGATCCGCGAGTTACCTGGCATCCTCTTCGAGTGCTGCCAGGTCAATGCCGTGGTACTGTTCCTGGTGGCCACCAGCTCGGTCTATACCTGGATCCTCACCTATGAGAATTTCCCCACGGTGATCTCCCAGACCGTTTTCGCCATCACGGACAATAAGATCATCCTCCTAATCGTCATCAACATCTTCCTCCTCATTGTGGGATGTCTGATAGACCTGACACCGGCCGTCATCATGCTGACCCCGATTTTGCTTCCCCTGATGCAGAAGATGGGGATGCACATCGTTCACTTCGGTGCCATGGTCGTGATCAACCTCTGCTTGGGCCTGATCACCCCCCCGGTTGGAACTTCGCTCTTCGTCGGCTGCCGCATCGCGAAGCTCCCGATCTCGGCGGTGGTCCGGCCGCTCGTACCGCTTCTGGCCATCGAGATTGCGGTCCTAGCCGTGGTGACCTACTGGCCGCCGCTCACGATGTGGCTGCCCCGGTTGTTCGGCTTTATCAAATAGGGGAGGACAGATTTCCTCCTATCATCCTTTTTCTCCGCTGACCCGCTGATTGCCCGATGGATTTCTACATCGATTTAATAGACTTAAGCAAGATAACAAATTTGCCAAAATATATGCGCAGCAACACTAATGAGGGCGGAAGCCCTGTCTTTGGTGGCCCTTATCCCCCAGCTGCGAAAGCTTTTTGTCAGGCTGTTTTCCGGACGGCTTAAGAAACCACCCCACATCTTGTGGTCTTTTATGCTGCTGTGGGCATGTCCGTGTTGACTCGGCATTACGGTTCCATGTTAAAATGAAACCCTAAGAAGCGTGAGGAGGTCGGTATGAAATTACAAGCCTGGGAACGTTTTAAGCGGGTTGCCCTATCTAAAAATTCCGGTGAGAGACATGAGGTCGTAACTGCCCTTATTGTGGATAGTCCTTGGTTGCCCGGGTTTATGGGGATCTCCCACATAGATTACTTCACACTTCCTGATCAGTGGGCGAAGGCGAACCTCTACATCGAAGAACGCTTTCCGAGCGTCATTTTTCTACCCGGGTTTTGGGTAGAATATGGGATGGCTGTAGAACCTTCTGCATTTGGGTGTAAGATAACCTGGTGGGAAAATAGCCCTCCTTCGATGAACCCCGTGATCCACGATGCCTCTGAAATATCGCGCCTCAAGGTCCCTAACCCCGCTACAGATGGACTGATGCCGTTCGTTCTAAATCTCTATCGTTACTTTGAAAAATCGCTGAGAGAACGCGGGGGACATATCAAAATGGTGGCGGCAAGGGGACCTCTTGCCATTGCGGGACATTTGAGAGGCTTGACAGAGCTCCTGATGGATCTCAAGCTCTTCCCAACCGAAGCAAGAAGACTGCTTGAAATCGCCACCCAGACCACGATCCAATGGCTCCAGGCGCAGATTCGAAATCTCCCCGAGATCGAGGGGGTCATGGTTCTTGATGATATTGTGGGATTCTTATCGCCCAGCGACTACTTGGAGTTCGCCCATCCTTTTCTTAAGGAGATATTCTCGTCCTTTCCCGACAGGGTAAGGGTCTATCATAATGACTCAAACATCAACCATATCTTGGAAGACCTGGCTGATACTGGGTTCCATGTGTTGAATTTTAGTCACAACCTCGATATGGGCGTGGTCTGGCAGAGGATCGGAAATAGAATTTGCCTGATGGGGAATGTCCCGCCCCTGGAGGTATTAGCCAAAGGAAATCCTGAAGAGGTACGGTCCTGGGCGAAGGCATGTATCACCAAGACGAAGGGGGGTCAGAACCTCATTCTCTCGGCGGGAGGAGGGGTATCGCCTGATACCCCGGCTCAAAATATCGACGCCTTAGTGGAGGCAACAGAAACGCGATAAGAACCAACGAAACGATAACCGGTCCATTTCAAAATGGACCGGTGTCTTCTTCTTGTCACCGAACCCCTTCTGTCACACGAAATACCCAGCCTGATTCTGGCTAGATTAATAGTTACTGAGGGGTCCATAATTGAGTAGACATATTGCTCAGAAAATCTCCCCTCGCCCCTCTTTGCCAAAGAGGGGTAATTCCTCCCTTTTGTAAAGGGAGGGGAGGAGGGATTTAGTTTCCGGTGTCTATACAATTATGGACTGACTAATAATATCAATCACCATGTTATACCAACCCCTCCCCTCTTATCAAGAAATGTAAGGTGTTGAGGGTGAAGGCTACAATGCTGAACATCGGAGAGGTCCGAACGCTATTTCAAGAAGTCCTTACGGATGGGGGTGAAGGTATCGACTAACCGCACGTGCTCGGTCAAAAGCTGGATCGCATGGGGAACGTTGGGCGGCACACAAAATATATCTCCCGGACCTAAACAGGTCACCTCATTGCCCAGGATGAGATATATTTCTCCAGAAACCACATAAGAAATTTGCTCATGGGGATGGGAATGGGGTGGGTCGGGTTGGGAAGCGGGTCCGTCGTGACAATCTAACACGACCATCATAAGATTGTCTGTGTAAGCAAGATAGCGCGTTCGACCTTGGGCAATGACTTCCAGTTTTACCTCAGAACTCTTGATTGATCCCATGGAACCATCCTTTCTATAGGTATTGTCACCATGATATAAAACTGAGAAATTTTATGTCAAGGGATAGAATCGTTTATGGAATTATCTTTCTGGAATGAAGGAATGGAGCCCCACGGGCAAGCCCCTGGTCCCCAAAAACCATACCCACCTACGCCCCTGGGCGCTGAAGCGCTTCGGCGCGCAAGCGCCAAGGCTTCGGTGGGTCATCCGCCGGTGAGCGAAATCCGCCGAAGCATGGCAGATCCGTCGCTGAAAGGGTTCCTATTCGGAGTTACGCATTCCTCCACGGCCAAGGCCGTGCTTGCACGCCGAAGTGCGTTACAGCACGCAGGCGTGGTCTCCTGCGTAGGCGGATGAAAAATAAAAAGGCCGGTGGAAAATTTACCGGCCTTTTAAGTTCTTCTTTCGTTCCAAAACTTTTTTTCTACCGTTTGATGAGCAGTTTACCGTCTTGCTCAGGACCTGCGTATCGAGCCGCAGGTCGAACAATGGGTTGCATGGGGAAACATCCATCTCATCGACCTCACCTCCTTCCGTTAAGAACATTGTAAATGCATATTCCTCTCCCTGTCAAGGTGAGAAAAAATATCTTAGAAAAAGGTTGATTAAATAATGGAGTTGTGGCACATTTATAAGAACCTCAAATGATTATCGAAAGGAGTATTTGATGAGATTAAACGGCTATATGGGCAAGATTTTATATTTCGATCTATCAAGTTCGAAAGTTCATATCGGAGATATGAATGAGGAATGGGCTCACCAATTTATCGGCGGAAGTGGTCTGGGTGCGAAGATCTTATATGAATTAACCAATGAAAGGACAGACCCATTGGGCCCTGAAAATCCTCTGATCTTTATGACCGGACCCTTTACAGGAACTGCTGTGCCTTTATCTGGAAGGCATGCTGTGGTTTCCCGATCGCCTCTCACTGGTATCTTTGGGGAGTCAGACGTCGGAGGCACCTGGGGAGCAAACCTTAAGAAAGCCGGATTCGATGGCATGATCATCACTGGCAAATCTGAAAACCCAGTCTACCTCTGGGTTCATAACGGAGAATGGGAAATCCGTAATGCCTCCCATCTTTGGGGTAAGGATACTTACGAAATCGATCCTCTTCTGAAAAACGAAACCCACGAAAAGGCTGTGGTGAGCGCCATTGGTCAGGCCGGTGAAAACTTAGTTCCAATGGCTGCCGTCATGACAGATGGTAAAGATGGCCGTGCCGCTGGCCGCTGTGGAATGGGAGCGGTGATGGGTTCAAAAAATCTAAAGGCCATCGTCGTTTATGGAACTGGAAATGTTGCTGTATATAATCCTGAAACCGTAACTCGCCTTCCAAAAGAGGTTGGGGCTCAGATCAACAAGAATGCAGAGAACTTTAGAAAATATGGGACGTCAGGCTCCCTCTCTGTTTTTGAATCGATGGGCACCCTTCCCCTCCAGAACTGGAAATTTGTCGGACGCTGGGAGGAGTCTGCAGAAAAGATCAATGGTTTTACCCTTGCCGAAACCCTATTGACCGGTCGATACTTTTGTGATTCGTGTGTTCTGGGATGCGGAAGAGTGGTCAAAGTGGAGAGCGGCCCTTATGCTGGTGTGGAGGGCGCAGGGCCGGAGTATGAGACCCTGGCATTGCTTGGAAGTAATTTGCTGATTGATAATCTCGAAGCCTTATGCTTTGCCAACGAACTCTGCAATCGTTTTGGCCTCGACACCATGTCAACCGGCGGAGCCATTGCCTTTGGAATGGAGGCCTATGAAAAAGGCTTGATTGATAGGGAGGATACGGGCGGCATTGAGCTACGATGGGGGAGCGCAGAGGCAATGATCGAGATGGTTAAGATGATCGCTCAAAAGAAAGGGCTCGGCGAAGTCCTTGGAAAAGGAGTGAAAAGGGCATCTGAAGAACTTGGAAAGAATTCTGTCGAATTTGCCATGCATATCAAAGGATTGGAACTCCCTGCCCATGATCCGAGAGGCTATAATGCAGGCGCAGTAGGATATGCCACAGCATCCAGAGGAGGGTGCCATATGGCCGGACTCACCCACACCTTTGAGAGGGTTTTAAAATCTCCGGAAATGGGAATCCCGGAGCCCCTTGATCGATTTCAGATTGAAGGGAAGGGAATCCTTGCAGCCAAGAGCCAAAACTTGATGGGCATGATGGATTCCCTCAAACTCTGTAAGTTCATCCTTTTTGCAGGAATCACGATTACCCATATCGTGAAGTGGTATCAGAGTGTGACGGGCAGGGAGATGACGATCGATGACTTCATAAAGACTGGAGAACGTATCTTCAATCTCAAGAGGCTCTATAATGTGAGGTTGGGAATGAGTCGAAAGGACGACACCCTGCCCTTTCGCTCTCTTACTTTCAAGCGAATGGGAAAGGGGTTGACCCCCAATCTCCCTCCCCTCGGCCAGATGCTCAGCGAATATTATGAATATCGCGGTTGGTCCGAAGAGGGTATTCCGACTCCAGAAAAATTGAAAGAATTGGGGTTAATGAAGTAGAAAACAGCCTATTCAGAAATAGCAATAGCGTTTGAGATAACGCCTCGGAAACTTAATGTTGATTTAATTGCATCATAAGGGATTAATTTATTTGTCCTTACCACTATCCGACTTGACAGGCATTGTCACATGAAGCCCCGCCTAACAAGTAGCACCTACTAGTGTTTACCCTAAGATAGCTCGGCAGGACAACGATTACTGGTACAAATGCGCAAGATAAAATAATGCGGGATTTTGTTGCAATCTCTCACTTCAGCCCCGCTTTGCGTAGGGCGGTCAGACGCTTCTCAAGAAGGTTACGGTTACCCTGAAAGTTTACCGGAAGACTGATTTAAGTGACCCTCGGCAGAGCCGGGGGTCTACCTGTTATAATTACTTCGTTTGGCCTTTGGGGGGCTTTATGCCCTCAGCCTTCGACCGTACGGACCAGTGATTGTCTGTCACCGAACTCTCCTTGAGCCTCATATTCAAAGCCTTCTGCGGCACAAAGTTGACCGCCTTGTTCACGGCGTAAAGGTTCAAGGGGGAGTAAATGAAAACCGCATAGGCGCGATCGTACACGTACTGCTCCATCTGCCGCATCTTCTCATCCTGTGCAGCTTCGTCTACGGTTGCGGCCATGTCTTTCCACATTTTTTCGTAAACCGGGTCATACTCTATCCATCGTATTTCGGCTAAGTCGAGATATGGCCAGACCAAATGCGCCGTCGCGCTATGCCCGTAAAAGTCGTTGTTAAAACAGACCGATACATCCCACTCCTGCTCTTCAAAGGGCTTGTCCAGCAGCGGAGCATAGATTTTTCGTAACCACCCAAGGTATGAGAAAACCTCGAGCTTCACCTTAAGGCCAATCCGCTCATACATGGTCTTCATAACCTGTGCCTCGAGCTTCTGCGCCTCGGGGGTGATGTAAATCATCTCAAATCCATTAGGGTAACCTGCCTCTGCAAGGAGCGCCTTCGCTTTCGCTATATCGTATGTGTAAAGGGTCAGGTTGGGATTGTGACCTCGTGCCGCGGGCGGGATGTGGCCCCCCAGGTTGTAAGCGTTCCCCTTGGCACCATACTCCAATAGTTCCTCACGGTTGATCGCATAGTTGAGCGCCTTCCTCAGCCGGATGTCTCTCCACTTGCTGTCTTTCTTGCGCTGATTGATGGCCGAATGCGTTTGCGTGAAATCCCGGCTCTTTACCACCTTGGCGAAGGGGCTTGTGGCCACCTTGAGGGTATCCAGCGGCCGGATGAAGCTCACGATGTCCACCGCTCCTTCCGTCTCCCTGCAAAGCCTCGTGGCTTCTTCCCCGTCCTTCAGAAGGGTGTTATCGAATATCACGGTTTTCACCTTTGGGTAGCGTGTGTCCCAGTACTTCTCGTAGGCTTCGAGCACCATCCGGTCGCTGAGCTTCCCCTGGGCGGTACTTCCCTCCAGAAACTTGAACGGACCCGTCCCCCAGGGGCCGGGCTCCGAGAGAGCTCCCCAGTTCCGTTCGCTGAACTTGTGCCGGTCAAAAAAAGCGGGTGCCGCCTGAACAAACATCCCAAACTTGACCAATGCCAGACCGTCGGGCTCCGGAAAGGTAAAACGAACGGTGTATTCTTCAACAATTTCGAATACTGTTTCATCCGGAATGGTCGAGAACGGGTAATGTGGAACTTTCAGCGCTTTGTACGCCTCCCAGTTGATCCTCACCACCTCTGCGTTGAACGCCTCCCCATTGTGAAAGGACACTCCCCGCCTCAGCTTGAACTCGATCGTTCGCTCACCAATCCACTTCCAACTCTCGGCAAGACAGGGGACAAATTTGTTATCCTTATCCAGCGTCACCAAGCCCTCCGCATAATTCGCTCTCATGGAGCCCGTCACATTCCACAAATCCACCACCCTCAGGGTCCCCCGGGGAGTTGCCTTTCCCTGCGCAAAAGCAGCTGAGGGCAAGGCAACTGTTAGGCTGCAATAAAACAACGCCAATAGCAGAAGTCGGTACTTTATCCGGACCATGATTTGAGCTCCTTTCCGGCCAAGCGTCTTCCTATGTTCATGCACCCCTCACACCACAAGCTGGTAAACAGACACCGGCTTTGAGATGTTCTTCAGACAATGCTCTCCAAAAGGCTGAACCAGAAAATCCTCCTGCAATCGACTCACGGTCTCCGGGCCAAGGAGGATCTTGCCGTCCGTAGCGAGTCCCGCGATGCGAGCGGCAAGCACCGTGGTGAGACCGGATGCGGTGAAAGTCCATCTGGACGACGACATCCCCTCGAACTTGGTTGCGCCCAAAAAGACTTTACCTGAATTGATGCCCATATTTACCACGGTGGGCTTGAACTTCCCGCGAAGCTCCGCATTAACCTTAAGCGTCTTGTAATAGATGGCGATGGCTGTCGACACGGCGCTGCGCGCATGTCTTTCCCTATCTTTTTCGTGAAATATGATCATGAGCCCGTCCCCCGCTGTCTCATTGATCTCCCCGTTTCCTTTCCTAATGTCGTCGAGAAACTCGGAAAAGTACTTCTCCACCAGGAAATTCACCCTTTCATCATCCAGGGATTCACACATGCTGCTATACCCGCCAATGTCAAGGAAGAGAACCGTGGCATCTGTTTCAACCTTCTGAAGCCCAAAGGTCTCAGGATCGGTCTCTGCCATTTTTCGTACCGACACCGGCACGAACTTACTGAGCTGGTCTTTCGCGCGCTCCAGCATTTCAATGCGCTCCTCTGCCCGGGCCAGTTCCAGGCGGGCTCGTTCCAGATCCTTCATCGTGCTTTGAAGCTTCTCTTTGAGGCCTTTTTCCTGCTCGTCGCGATGCCTCTTCTGACGCAGAAGGGAACGGATCTTAGCCAGCAGTTCATCCCGGTCAAAGGGCTTGGAGATGAAATCGTCTGCTCCGGCTTCGATTCCCTGAACCCGGTCCTCATGGGCACTAAGCGCTGTAAGCAGAATGACTGGAATCAGAATGGTTTTACCGCTTCCTTTCAGAATGCGGCACACCGTAAAGCCGTCTACCTTCGGCATCATCACATCCAGAAGCACGAGGTCGGGCTGATGCTCTTGTACTTTGATAAGAGCATCTTCACCGTCATAGGCGGTAAGGAGTTTGTATCCCTCCTCTTCCAACTCCTGACTGAGCATGTCCACGTTGGTGGGTTCATCGTCAACGATCAGGATGGTTGCTTCAGGATCCATGCGTTCGCTCCGGCCGGATTGGCAAAATGTTTAGCCTCTTAGAGATGTTCCGGTAAGAGACGCCTCATTCGAGATACTTCGCTATCTTCGCCATAAGTGCGTCTTCGTCCAAAGGCTTGACCAGATAATCGTTGCACCCGGCGGCTAAGGCCTTCTTCTCATCTCCCACCATCGCGTGAGCCGTCAGGGCGATGACAGGGATCGAACGTAAATCAGGGTTCGCTTTTATCCGTCGGGTGGCTTCCCAGCCATCCATGACCGGAAGGGAGAGATCCATGAGGATAAGGTCCGGCCTCTCTCGCTCTGCAAGCTCGACTCCCTCCTGTCCATTGACGGCCTCAATCACGTGGTACTTGTCCTCCAGGAGTTGAACAACCAGATCTCTATTGAAATCAACATCCTCCACTACCAGGACCTTCTTCATGGATGGGATCCTCCTTTCAGGAAGCATCGTGTTCACGGAGCAGGCTTTGAACCTCCTTCATCAGGCTTTCCCTGGCAAGGCCTGACTTCTGGATGATCCTATCAACGCTTCGGTGCAGGAACCCCCAGTCAGAGTCGGTGAGGTCCTTTGCCGTCACCACAATGATTGGAATGTCCCTCCACCTCGGGTTTGCCTTGACCCGCTGGATCACCTCAAAGCCACCCATCTCGGGCATCAGAAGGTCAAGGAGGATGATGTCCTGAGGCGAGGCGTCCAGAGCACGCAGGGCCTCGTCTCCGCTGTATGTCCCCTTGACCTGATAACCTTCGTCCTGGAGGATTTGCGTGAGCAGGTCCACGGTAGCCGGCTCATCGTCCACCACAAGCACACGTTTAGCGGGGACGCCGGGGATGCGCTGCAGCGCAGCCATGATGGCCTCTTTTTCGAAAGGCTTCACCAGGTAATCGAACGCGCCGAGACTGAACCCCAGCGCCTTGTTATCTATGATGGAAAGCACGATGATGGGTATATCGCGGGTTGCGGGATCCGCCTTCAGGTCGCTGAGGACCCCCCATCCATCCTTTTGAGGCATAAGAATGTCCAGCGTGACGGCAAACGGATGAATCTCTTTTGCCTTTCGGATACCCTCCTCTGCATTTAATGCCCCCACCACGTAGTATCCCTCATCCTCCAGATTCTGCTTCAAAAGGATCAACACATTGGGATCATCATCGATGGCCAGGAGGATCTTCTTCCCCTTCGTCTCGACAGAAGCAAGCGTCTCCTCGTCCGGTCTCACCGTCTCTGCCGGTGCCTCTTCATCCTTCTTTGCCAAAGGGAGGGTGACCGTAAAAGTGGAACCCTCCCCTTCGACGCTCCGCACATCAATCGTGCCACCCAGGAGATGGGTCAACTTCTTGGTTATGGAAAGCCCCAGGCCAGTGCCTCCGTACTTGCGCGTACTTGAGCCGTCAGCCTGCCGAAACTCCTCGAAGATGTACTCAAGGGCATCAGAAGAAATCCCTATCCCCGTATCGGAAACGGTAATCCTAAGCGAAGCGTCCTCCAGCGCTGCTGAAAGCTTCACTTCCCCCTCTTCGGTGAACTTGAGCCCATTGCTGAGAAGATTAATGATGATCTGCTTCAGCTTGTCCTGATCACTCAGCACCTCGGGCAGGTCGTCAGGCACCTCCTTAAGGAGTCGTACCCTTCCCTCCTTCACCATGGATTCCACCGTGGTAAAGCAAGTGTCAACCAGTGGGGCCAGCTCGAAGGGCATGATATTCACACTCATCTTTCCCGCCTCTATCTTGGAGAGGTCGAGGATATCATTGATGAGCCTCATAAGCTGGTTTGCGCTGGTTTCCACCTTCCCCAGGTTCTCCAGCTGCCTGAGGGGGAGAAGGTCGGCCGACTTTCTGCGGACCAGTTTGGTGAAGCCAATGATGGCATTCATAGGCGTGCGCAGCTCATGGGACATATTCGCCAAGAACTCGGACTTTAGCCTGTCTGCTTCCCTGATCCTGAGGTTGGCTATCTGCAGTTCCCGATTCGCTGCTTCCAGTTCCATGGTTCGCGCCCTAACCTTGTCCTCAAGTTCTACGTTCAATTTCCCCAATTCCCTGGCGTAGCGATCCTTCTCATTGATGTTGGCCTTCAGGTCTCGTGCCATCTGGTTGAAAGAGGACGCAAGCAGCCCCACCTCATCTTCCGATTGCACGGCGATCTCGGTTGAGAGGTCCCCTGAGGAAATGGCCTTGGTGGCATCGACCAATTGGTTTAGGGGCCGTGTAACGCGCCGAAGGAGCATGCTCACAGCAATGGCCGTGACGATGATGGCCAGGATCGTAATCCCGATGGTCACACCCCACATGACCAGCCGCTCGTGACGGAACTGCACGAGAGGGTAGAGGAAATCGACAGCAATAACCCCGCGCAATTCGTCACCCGACAACTCGCCATTGCCATCCTCGTCCCAATAAATGGGTGCGGCGTAAATCATGCGGGGCCCTAGGGGCGAAGTGTAAACCGACCCAGCAGGCAATTCCATCGCCCTCTGAAAAAACGCCTCATCAATGACGCTATAGTACTCACCCCCGACCCTGCCCTCCCAGAACTTGGCTACCTCATGACCCTTTTTGTCTATGTAACGTATCCCTGCGTAAATCTGATCAGTACGGTTGTAACGATCCGAGAACCTCTTGAAATAGCGCTCCAACTCCTTCTTGTTCAGGGTCGCCTCTTCCGAGAGTCCGTAGGCAATGTTGTGAAAGTAGTTGACCACCGATTGGTCCTCACAGATGGTGAGGATTTCATTGTGGCGGTCCTGGAGAAAGCGCTCGCTTCGTTTGGCGGTTTGTTTGTTTAAGGTATGAAAACTAACGAGACCAATGGATAACATCGAAACGATGACCAAAGGAAGAACAAGGGCGAGGGCTCTCCTCTGGATGCTGGCCCTGGGAATGATCGGTCGATCGGCCATGCTCTTTCTCCCTTCATCGGATCGACAGTGATAAGAACTTGCTTCGGGATGGGTTGAATATACAAAAAAGAAAGTAGTATGTCAAGAACAAACAAACATTGATGATTACCGATTCAAATCAAGCATACTTGGCTAAAATGATTGGTCGAAGAGTCCAGGAAGAAGTCATTGCTAAATCTGAGGTTTTCTGTGATGTCGAACCCTGACTTTTCCCAACTTATCCTTATCGGGCCAAATTAAGTCAAGATTTATTCATAGATCTTGAATTTTTATTTGAATTATTCTACTGGTTTTTTTCGTCTAACCTCTCATTTTGCTTTTAAAAATTCTCTTCAAGTCTTCTATAAAGGTTTGGCAACCAGAATTTTGTCTGGAAAATGATTCCAAGTCCTGAATATTTTCAACGATTCTTTCTGCATATTCTGCTCCAGTAAGTAAGGAGCTTACATTCGACTCCTTTAATGCCTGATTGAGGATTTGTTTGTAATAGGCTTTTTTGCACTTGTATTGTGGCATATCTGGTGCCCTATTAAGTCCAACTCCTTCTTTAAACGCCCTCTGATCCATTATGTACCACCGTTCTATATGCGGATCAGGGACAGCATAGACAACTCTATCCTTGAAGGGATGGTTTGGCCTTATGCTTTTTTCCAGCTCTTTAACTCGATCTCTATATCCTTTACAATTCCCATCAACGGCTATAACCAAAAAATCAATTTCGGATGGTTCTATTTTTATTGTATCTTTCAAGAATTTTTTGAACTCTTTAATAATTCTATACCCGCCCCTTGCTGAACGTATATCGGCAATCAAACTTTCAGCAGGTATCGATTCTTCTTTTGCAATTCGTTCAACTAGAGCTTTAATAAAACCCTCTTGAGCACGATCTTCTAAGAAATAAAGAATTCGCATTTTATCCACCAAAGTCACCTCTCAAAATTCGATCCTCCAGAGCGTGTTCTATATCGCGCCTGCGGAAAAGGGGTTTAGTTGTTGAAAATGTTTTAATGATTGTCTTATTCTTCTCTCTGCTGCAGACGAAAAGGTCTTTATCATCAAAATATTCGGGTAGAATCGGAGAGTGAGTCGTTATAACTATTTGTTTTCCGTACTCTTTAACGGCATTCTTTAAAGCTTCGCTTATGATCTTTAATCGAACAGGATGAACTCCATTCTCCGGTTCTTCGAATGCTACCAACGTAGCTGGGTTTTTAGGATGAATTGCGGCTAAAAGCCCAATGAGACGAAGGGTCCCTTCAGAAATCAAACGTGCAGAGAACCAAAATCCATTTTCAGAAAGACGCAATCCAACGCGCCCCTCCTTTAGGTGCTCAATATCAATGGCTGCCTCTGTTGGCAGAATCCTCTTTAGAGATAGATTAAGGCTCTCAAAATCTTTTGGGTATTTATGTTTAAGTGTATTTAAAAAGGCAGCGAGGTTTTCACCTCTTGAACCAAGGCTCTCAATGTCAGCAAGTGGGACTTCCTCTCTCATCAAAGCTCTGGGTTCAAGATAATAGGTAAAACAGTTTGCAAGCTCCATACGGAAGGCAGTGATGTGGGGATGATGTGGTTCATATAATGCTGTAGAAACAATGGTGTGGTCCAGTCCTATTTCATGAAAGATAGGATGACCTTGTCCTTCCATACGAAGATGAATCTGGTTTTTTTCTTTTTCGAGAAATGGGTTGCGCTTTTTCTCCTCCCCGTTGCGCTTAATAGCACATAATCGCTCATCCATAACTCTAAGGTAGCCAGTTTCGGGCATTGCCTCGACTGAAAGACGGTAACGTAATAAAGATTCGGTAATGATTTTCTTCGATGTTTTGGAATCAATCCCCCTCCTTTTCGCTTCTACTATTCCCTCAACCTTTTTTATAATTAAAGGGGAAAGCTCTACATCAAGTTCAAAATCAAATTGGAGACTGGATTTTTTAAGAAGCTTCTCATAACCTTCATCGCCATAAAAAAAACTTTCTAAGGGAAGACCTCGATGCCCTTCAAATGCTTCCTTGAGGTTTTTCTGATTTACTGCTCTGGAAAGAAAATAAAGAGCATCAAGGAAATTACTTTTCCCAGAAGCATTTGGTCCAAAAATAACTGTGAGCGGTCTTAATGCTAGGTTTAAACTTTGAAAAGATTTATAGCCCTCGATTTTAACCCTTTTGATCATTTTTACCTCTCAAATGTAGTATTATTCCCCTAATTTTGCTTCCATACCGGTGTGATAACACCACCCCAATTGAACCTGTATAAGTTTAAAAAACCTTTTTAAAACCTTTTGAATTAATTGATTTGGTAGTATATTATCTAAAAAAGCCGATAAATGGAAGGAGAAAAAAACAACATTTTCTATAAGTCAAGCAAGGTTGACTTAAAATACAATTTGAGTTTTTAAGTCAACTTCCCTTTTACTATTACATGGTTGATCAAATGGGAAGAAAAAACCTTGAAAGTTAGGGTTAAAATTTGGAAACCAATAGTAGACGGCTGTAAAAAGGGCTAATGAAATTTTATGATGAACTGATTTCTAATCCTTTCCTTTCTTCTTCAGGAAACCAAGGAGATCCGATTCTCTTGAGGTTTTTATATTCAATTTTTCCTTTTCGATCTCGGCCTTCAATTCGTCTCGCTTCCACTCTTTCTCTTTAATCATATGCTTCTCAATCCAATGGTCGAGAGCCTTCACATCGAAAAGGACCCTATCCCCGATCTTGAGGTAAGGAAGTTTTTTCAGCGAGGCCATTCGATAGACCGTATCCGTCGAAAGGCTTAAGTACTGGCTCGCCTCTTTGGCAGTGATCAACCTCCGAAGTTCAGGAATCTTTTTCATCCGGTCATCCATCCGTTCGAAGTACTTTTCAGATAGCAGGTCTGCCAGCATATCCAAGAATTCTTTGATTGGGGGTCGGTATTCTTCTTGTGCCATTTCTCCCTCCACAAAAGGGATTGCCACCCTTTACCCCGTTAGAATGTCTCGGCGGTGAGACGGGGTATTAAGATGATTTTCTAAATGACCGCCTACGAGAACAATGAAGCTCCCTCAACTCTTCTAACGGGGTTTATCGTTCTCTCTCTTTTATTTCTTCCTGAATCTTTTTCAGGAGGGCAATGTTTTCGGTGTGGCCGGTCAGGTGGGCGGTCACACGCCCTCGAACGGGACGATTGAGGAGATAAAAATCACCAATCAGATCCAGAATCTTATGTCGGACAAATTCGTCATGGAACCGGAGCTCGGTGTTGACGACCTTCTCGTCGTCAACCAAAATGAAATTGTGGACTCGCGCACCCTCTCCCAATCCCATCTTTTCGAGCACCTCCACATCTTTGACAAAACCAAAGGTCCTCGCTGGAGCAATTTGATTCTTAAAAGCCTCCTCGCTCTCCAACACAAAATCCAGAGTCTGCTGCCCGATGGGGGGTGGGTAATCCAAAAAAAAGTGAACAGAAAAGACTTCTGCAGGCTCAATGACCAGAGACTTGTGTTGATGGACAAACTCCAGTCGCCGATCGATGACCAGTTCATCCACCCTCCCTTCCTGTTCCTCCACCCCTGCCTCCTCGACGATCTTGCAAAACTCCAAAGCGGAACCGTCCATAATTGGAATTTCTTCGATCATCTTCACCATCAGGTTGGTAATACGATAGGCGTGCAACACCGCCATGAGGTGCTCGATAGTCTTAGCGATGGCTCTCCCCTTCTTCAGAGAAGTGGCAAACCCCGTCGTTTGGACATAGTCGAGATGGGCAGGGACCACTTCATCCGATGAGATATTTCCAAAAAGGATCCCGCTGTGCGGGGGAAGGGGTTGGAGTAGGAGCCCGGTCTTCATTCCGGAATGAAGTCCTGTTCCATAAAGTACCATGCTCCGCTTCAGAGTTCGCTGAGGCAATAAAGAGGCCTCTTTCCTCTTTGAAGTCCTTTTCGATAGGGGGATGGCCTCCCGGATGGAATAAAAAGGAGGAGTGGTTAGTTCCCTCAAAGGAATCGGGTTCCCCATAAAGGGAGAATCTTCGGTAACGATCTCTTCCGATCGCTGAACTGTGAGAAATTCTTTCTGCCGTTCGAGAGCTCGACGAATCGTCATGAGGAGAACATCGAGAGAAAGAGGCTTTTCAATGAAATCGAAAGCCCCCAATTTCACAGCGGTCATGGCGGTCGAAATCGTCGCATGACCTGAGATCATAATCACCTGACAATCCGGGGCAATCCATTTGAGACGTTTCAATACCTCAATGCCATCCATCCCAGGCATCCAGATATCGAGGAGGGTGATATCCGGCTCTTCCTGCTGGAAGATTCCAATCGCTTCCTCTCCGCTCCTTGCTATGGCAACCCGGAAACCCTCGTCCTCCAGAACCCCTGCAATCGATTGAACGACCCTCTCCTCATCGTCCACGATGAGGACTTTTTTCTCCACGAAGCCCTCCTCTAAGATATTCTAACTCCGGTCACATTACCATATCCTTAAGCCGGGATACAACCAAAAAGATTGCTGAAAAATCCGAAAACCGACTGATCAAATTTTCTAAGCGCCCGCTCACTTGTTTTAACTGACGGTTGCGGGGTCTCGGAGATGCTGAACCAAGTTCAGCACAACAACAAAAGCAGAGTCCCTTTCTGTCATCCCGAACTTGGTTCGGGATCTCAGCTTTGGTTCTAAATCCTCTACGGTTTTAAAGCGCGGCTCTGCGGGGTTCTTATTTCGGATTTCGTGCTTCGAATTTACGACCCCTTCTTACTTGTCGATCTGAGCCCTCTGAAGCTTACCGCTGAAATCCCGATAGATCACCTTCCACCGACTATAAGTGTCGAGTGCGCCCCCCGACCACCTGCCTCCTTCCTCCCGTAACCAGAATGTTTGATCCCACCTACTGGATGGCTTGAATACAACGGTGTTACCGCAGATGAGGGCTGGAAAGATCTTCCAGCCAGGAATGGCAATGGGAAAATTCCAAGGGGTGATCAGGCCGAAGACGCCAATCGGAACCCGGATAGACTTCATATCCTTGTTAGGAAGTTCGGATGGGACGGTCTCCCCTGAAAGCCTCCTTCCCTCTCCGGCCATGTAGTAACCCATGTCGATGGCCTCCTGCACATCACCCAGACCTTCCGGGAGGATCTTACCCATCTCACGGGTTCCAACCTTCCCAAGGCTTCCTTATTTTTTAAAAGAATTTCAGCAGCCCTGAACAGAATTCCCCCCCGACGTGGGGCTGGGGTCAACCGCCACCCTTCATAGGCCTCTCGTGCTGCTTTGACTGCCCGATCTATATCTTCCCGATCAGATTTCGAAACGATACCGATCACCTCATCTTTGTTGGCCGGATTGATCGATC
>Ga0315274_10002863_pt1 | contig 25680 bp, 26 predicted proteins | sample YL17G02_20_MG_FD_203700 | JGI IMG/M metagenome (GOLD analysis project Ga0315274, IMG submission 203700) | Sediment microbial communities from Yellowstone Lake, YNP, Wyoming, USA - YL17G02_20 | ecosystem: Environmental > Aquatic > Freshwater > Lake > Sediment | place: USA: Wyoming | collected...
GATAAGGTCTTTTTAATTGAATCATTGTTATTATGGATTCATCATTTTAGGCTAAATCAAGAGGATAGAGAGAAGTTTAAGCATTGTATTGTTATTGAGGAGGCACATCATATATTAAGAAAGCCTGCTCCGGGAGCAAAAGAATCAATCACAGAATTATTACTAAGAGAAATTAGGGAGTTAGGTGAATCAGTAATTTTGTTAGATCAGCATCCCAGCCTTATCTCATTACAAGCTTTAGGAAATACTTACACCACCTTTACTTTTAATCTCAAAGCTAAAGCGGATGTTAATTCAGCCGCAAATTATTTATTATTGAATGATGAGGAGAATAATTATTTAGGTCAATTAGAGGTTGGTTATGCTGTTGTGAAGCAGCAAGGACGCTGGTTCAAACCATTCCTGTTAAAAGTGCCTTATGTGCCAATCAAGAATGTTTTTGTTTCTGATAAAGAAATTAAGGCTCATATGTTAAGGTATTCCACTGATTCCAAACCAGAAATATTTGATAACGAGTTTATTAGTAATAATTGGGGGATTCCGAAAAGTGATAAAAACCAAATAAATATATTAAATAATACATCTATTAATAATTATGAAAAAACATTATTAATAGATGTATTAAACAACTCCTTATCAGGAGTTGTAGAAAGATACAAAAGACTGAAATGGAGTAGAAGAAGAGGTAATAATATAAAGATGAGTTGTATAGCTAAAAGCTTAGTCCACCCCGTCACAATACCTACAAGAAGTGGAATAGTTGTGTTACTCGAACTAACAAACAATGGCAGAATATATCTCAGAAACCAAGGACATAATGTTCCTCCTCCCTCTCCTCGCCACGGAGGCTTAGAACACGAGTACTGGAAAAGCAGAATAGCGCAGTATTATGTAGAAAAAGGATTCAATGTAGAAACTGAAGCAACTATCGGGAAGAGTAAAAGTGTTGATATTCTTATTGAAAAAGACAATCAAAAATTCGCGGTCGAAATAGAAACAGGTAAAGGCAATATATTGGGTAATATCAGAAAAATTCAAGAAGCTGGGATTAATTATTTAACAATGTTAGGAACAAATAAAGAAGCCGAAGAGAAGATCCAACATGTAATAGGACAGAATCCATGCAACTTATCTATAAAAGTTGGATGCTGTATAGATTATTAATAGTGTTTTATCTCTTGTTAAAAAAAATATTTTACTTAATTTTATTTTTGACTATCTCTATTCACTTGGAAGTGATAACAAACATTTATATATAACTAAAAAACCTATTACCATTTACGAACCTAAAGTTTCGAAATAACAAACATAATGGATAAGTCCCTTGAAAATAGATTAAAGAATAATAACCAAGAAGTGTTTAAGTCTGAAGGAGAAAGAAAAATAGCTGAATTTCTTAATAATTATAACATTCATTATATATATGAAAAAGGAGTGTTAGTCATAGACAAAAATAAACCCAAAATTTGGTACCCGGACTTTTACTTACCTGAGTTCGCCACCTATATTGAGTATTATGGATTAGCTGGTAATCAGAATTATGATTACAGTATCGAACATAAAAAGAAAGTTTATTCTATTAATGGAGTCGAAGTGATTTCTGTGTATCCCTGGACATTTTGTGAAAATTGGCAAAAATACATCATTGATAATTTATATGAAATATCAAGTAATAGACTCAATTCACTCAGTCAAAAAATATATAAACAAAAGTTTTCGAAACAAACTGATAGGCTATTCAATTTAAATAGAAGCTATGGTCGAACTCCTTTCTTAAAATATGGATGATACCGATATCGGTTTATGTATTTGTGAGGTGTGTATTTTTTATTCAAAATTTTGTTTAGTGCAGACACTCCAAAATTTAATGCAATCAAGTGTTCTAACTGACTCATATTTTGTGATTGTTTGAGTGATTTCTTTGTTCGCTTCAGTTCTCGTCTATAATGGGAGAACATTCCAATTTTCTCTCTAAGCTCAATCTCATTCAAACTCAAAAATATCATCATAACCACCTTTAATAATATTTATTTGAACTACTCACTTTTCGTTACTTTTACTTTACCAGGATCAGAATCTGAAAAAGATTCTTTTTCTTCTTTATCTTCTCCATTAAGATTTTCAAGAGCATTCACCAAATCGTGAAGCTCTTCAGGATTACACGAAATACTTTGATTATCCCAAGAATTCGTGGCTCTATTAAATCTACTATATTGAACGCAAGCTCTTACTGTTTCAATTTCTCTTTCTAAATCAAAATCATTCTTTGCTGCTAATAGTTTTTTCTTCTTCCAGATACTTATCTGAAAATGACCAACTTTACTTTTCGAAATTGGAAGATCTTTTTTATTTTCATTTATCATTTTTTTGACCTCCAAGAATTCGACATCTAATTGTGCCGAATTTCTCTTTTCCAATTACGGAAAAAGAGAAATTCAAAAAAAATCTTTGTTAAAAAAAAGAAAAAATATTAATCTATGCTTAATATCTCCTTTTTCGAGAACTCTTCTCTGGTAAGAACCAAATAAGAGGATCAGCCATATCAGGATGCTCTGCAAAGAAACGAAGCCTATCTAACTCTATCTCATCTAAACCCTCTTCATCATCTTCATCATTATCTTCCTCATCATCACTAAAATCATCTGTGATACTCCAATTTAACAATTTTTCTTCATAACTCATTTTTAATCACCTCCGAGAATAAGCCACATCTAAGATGACTCTCTCAACCAATCAAGAGAGTCACCAAAAAATAAAAAAAGCGAGGAGGCGTATAGCAGACCCTTCGATAAATTTTTCTTTTTTGGTCTCACAAAGAGACCGAAAAATTTACGATAAAGGGTTTGCGTGCCCCCGAGCGAATATGCCTTTTTCAAATTAATAATACTGAACCCCAAATATTATTCAAATACCTTAATGAATTTATCATTGATATATCATTATCTTAATAGTCGATTTTTACCACACTTATATATATTTGAAACAAAAGGTGTTATCTTAAGTATAAAAAGTCAAAGGGAACATTTCAGAGAGGGTTGGGAGGTATTTTTACCACACTTCAAAACGATTTATGCTACATTTCGAACTGATGTTTGTGATACTTTTTCACGTGAAAATAACAATGATTAAATATACATCTACAGATTAATCATTTGAAAAATTCATTATATTCAATTTGATAGATGAAGAGGGATATTAAACATACTTGATTAGTTACATAAGAATGGATGTGTATTATAAATTGATTAAAGGAATCGGAGAGGGTTGCCACATTTTTTCACCAACTATTGGCTTAAGAGGTTTATCCAAATTACCTCCTTGTACCCAAATTGTATCAGCTAAACCTTGTGAGAACATCTTCCTTTGCTCAGTTATCCAAATGAAATTGGATGGCGGAATTTCTTGTATTAATTGGCATAAGGTTTTCATTCGCGCAGTATTATTGGTAAGAAATAATAGCCGAAATCCATTAAAGTGACATTTCCATATATCTTCATATCGCTTGTACTTATTTGACCTAAAATAGATCTGATAATTAATAATTTTTTGTCTTATATCTTGGTTATTACGTTTTGGGCTTGCAAGTGATTCAGTTCCCATATCAACCTCGAGAAAGAAGAGAAGTGATTTTTTCTGTATTTTATCATTAATTGAAAAGACCCCATCAGGGGTGAAGCCTATAAATTTGTTGTTTGAACCCTCAATTAGAATTTTATCATGGATTAATGGCATTTCATTATAATTAGATATTTGGAATGGTGAATTGGGAGAAAGAAACCGGGCTTCTATATTTGGCAGCAATTTCTCAATTTGAACTAAATGGATTCGAAACCAATTGACCAATAGCTGATGGTCTATGCAAATAATATTTTTGCTATCCAATTTATCACCCGGAGCATAATTACACAGGAGGTCTTCTTTCTGGAGAAGCTCAATTCCTTTTAGACTTATTGAGTAAACATTTTCTGGTCGTCCTCGTGATCGTCCAAAACCTCGTTGCACTATTTCAATCAAACCTTCTTTTGTCATTTGAGTTAATCTTCTTCGTGCAACTTTTTTACCACTAAAATGCAACAACGTGATCTGAGAAATATCTAAAACTCGGTACTCAGCTAAAGTTCTTAATAAATGAATATCCTTTTTACTAATTCGCAACATTGTACAAGCTTTATTATGAATGTGACTCTATATATTATGCGGTGAATATAATAAAAACGTTTCAATTGTATTTATCATAATCTTACAGAACAAATCACTCCTCTCCGATCAAAATTTAGAATAGAGAGAGTTCGGATTCGTATTGTTTTAATTTATCAAGGCGTTTGAATTCGAGTGAGAGAAGGACGATAATATTTATTTTATCAAACAGCGTTTCTCTAAACAGTCGTGTGAGTTTGAGTAAGGAATGCTGGTATTTCGTTTGATATTTGATATAAGTAAGTATGAGATAGTAGCACATAGCAATCCAAATCTGCGACAAGACATCATTTTTCGATGTCCCAAGGAACGATTTTATCTTTAAATGTTGCTTGTTCCATTTAAAGAATATCTCAATCTGCCATCTTGCCTTGTAGATTTGAACGATAGTCAGGGCAGACAGCTCAAAGTCATTTGTCAGAAACACAAAAGATTTATCTTATGGCTTATCTTGATATTTAAACCTTTTAAATTGACTTTAATGGATAAAATCTAATAATTAGTTAAATATTTTATTAATATAATTTAACGGTTAAACAAATTGTCTCAACTTTTATTAAATCCTATCTCTCATAGACGCGAACCGGGATTAAACTATATTTAAAAAATCTTTAGTGAACAAGTGTGATCTGATTTTATAATACGAACGAGTTAGGCGAAACGGCGACGTAAAATAGGTAGAAATTATGAATATTGTAGTATTAATACTAACTGTATTTTTTGCAGTATCAGTAGTGATTGTTGCTATGGTTATAATTATTTTGCGTAAGGCACGAAAAGAGGAAGAGAAGTTAGTCAAAAGGGCTGTTGAAGATTCACGAAAGCAGGCTGAGTTAGAGGCGAAGGCAAAGAAAGAGGCAGATGATAAGGCCCATAAAGAGGCTGAATTAATCGCTAAGACGGCCGCGAACAAGAACGCAGAAGAAAGGGCTCGTTTGGCTACCGCGCTCAAACATGAGATAGAAGAGAGGAGAAAAGCAGAGGAAAAGACAGCAGAGGAAAAATTAAGAAAAGAAAGAGAAGAAGAATCTCTCAGAAAAGAAGAGGAGAGATTAGAAAAGATAAAGGCTGAAGAAGAAAAAATAGAGCAAGAAGCAAGAGAAAAAGCCACTAAAGAAGAGGCAGAGAGAAAACAATTCGAGGATGAGGAAAACAAAGGAAAAGCAGAGGAGCAGAAGCAGTTAGCGATGTTGAAGGCAGAGCAAGAAGCGCAGGCGAAGATAGATAAAGAAGAGAAAGCAACGAAAGAAGAAGCCAAGAAAAAAGAGGAATTAGAACCCCGTTTAGAAGGAGAAGAAGGGAAAGAAAGGCAGGAATTGCCACCCTATAAGAGAGGAGGAAGATCGAGAGATTCAACAAAGGAATCCGGGACAGAACAATCGCCAGAGCTAAAACTACGCTCTTTGAAGCCTGAAATCATTTGTTGGGATGAAGGGTGGAGATGGATTGTTGGTTTAGAAGTGCCTGAAAAGTTTGAATCACATCGAGTTACTCAAAACGATGAATTACTTGAGCAGGATACTTCAAATGAGTCACATTATCATCTTAAGCACATCGAAGGCACAGTAAAAGTTGCTTGGACCGAAGGAGAACAAAATAGAGAAATAGACATCCCCATTATGGAAGAGGATAGAAAGTATCTTATTTTCAAAATGCGAAAAAACTGGAAAGGATTAGGTAGGTTGGTTAGACGCCACATGGCAGGCTACTATCTGATTATAGCCCCACAGGAATGGAAACGAGACGAAGAGACATCAGCATCTACCCCTGATAAACTAGAAAATATTCAAATAGATGGATATAAGGCTCATTTCTTTTATCAGGGACAGAATGGAGACAAAGCTATTGCATTTATTAACACAAAGGGTAACCGAGTTCAAGTGAAGTCTGGAAGTTCTCGCTTCCAATTGGTAGGAAAAGAAATATCTGATTCTTCTGAGGATATGGGACCTCTTTTTGGTGAAAAACCGCCTTGTATTAAAACGATTGATGAACGAGAATGGGGTAACGTTGGAGTGCTCGTTATAGGTGAAGAAGGAAGTGGTAGAAACAGGTGGCGGACGCAATTTGTTCCACAAGAAGGTGCTAAAGAGCAGAGGATGCCTGATGAGTTAACAAATCGGCGAGACGGTTGGTATTTCGTTCGTATTTACGATCAAAATAATAATTTATTAGAAAGTATGGACTTCAGATTTATTGCTGGATTAAAAGACATTCAAATAATGAACTCTGAATGTTTACCAGAACCACACGGATATAATGATATTATAGTTCAATTCATTCATCAAGCCAATTGCAAAGTCGAACAGGCGGGTGAGGAGATACACCATGCATTGACGATTCGTCGAGAGAACGATTTCACAATAGTAACAATACCCCCTAAGCCTGATTACGATAAGACTCACTGGATTTTGAGGGATGGAGATACTGAAATAAAAGTTACGATTTTGGTGGAAAGGGTATGGTGGTGTGTTGGTAAAATAGAATTGGCTCCTGTCGATTGGACGGATAAGCCTACTACCTTATCACGCAGAGACTTTGCCGCCACAAGTGATAAGGCACTCTGGGTAAAATTTCCTCGTAATCGCTGGGTAAGTAAAATTGAAGTAGGTTTTAATCGCACCAAGGCAGATATTATAAATGTGGAGGTAGAAAAGAAGGAGATTGGTGTTCCTTTGCGAGATTTTTGCACTAAAGAGGAAATTGGAAATACACTGGTAGAATTTGCAATGAAAATATGGGTTTCGCCCGAGGGAACGAAAACTTACGAGGCTATCGTCCTTGAAATCTCTGCCAAGTTACCGCCAACAGTGGAACCCGGGGAAGTACAAGTAAAACTTCCACCACTGCGGTATCCCACAAGACAGGTTCAACAGCCACCACTCCCTCCACCACAGCCAGAGGTAAAAAGCCGCCGTGGAAAAAGGAGAGGTAAAGGTTTTAGTAAAAATGAGATTGCTAAAGCAAGATTAACTATGAAGGATGTAAAACGTTTAAATATACCATACGATAAAAGAAGAAAGTCATCACATTCATGGAATATAGAAGTATTAAAATCCGCAACTGAGAGGTAATGAGCATGCTGATATTAGACAAATATTGGATTGATCTATTGAACTTAGCTAAACAGGTTGAAGAAAGATACAAGCGCTATCTTGAAACCACTTTTTACTTTAAAGATCCCGACCTAAGGAAATCATTTCGGGAAGCCCTTGGCTCCGGTGACTTGAGTAAGGGTCCTTATCTTGAGGCTACTCCAGTGTACAAACGTGTAACAAAAACAGGTGAACTTTTCCAAGAACTTCTCACCAATCCCCCTGATGAAGGATTCTTGAAGGCTGTATTGGGTGATAGGTCTCTCTATCTGCATCAGGAAAGAGCTATCCAGAAAGTATTTGGTGAGTCACATAATGTAGTTGTTGCTACAGGCACTGCAAGTGGGAAGACAGAAACCTTCCTTTATCCCATTCTCCTTCACCTGTATCAGGAATTCCAAGAGGGGCAATTAGGATCTGGGGTACGCGCACTTATACTCTATCCGATGAATGCTCTGGCTAATGACCAGCGGGGACGACTTGGGGAAATATGCAAGAGACTTCAGAATGCGGGCTCACCATTTAAATTCACATTTGGTCAATATATAGGCGAAACGCCAAAAGATGAGAATGATTCACAGCGTCATGCACGAGACCATATTGCTAATCGGCTTCCCGGTGAACTTGTTTTACGCAAGAATATGTGGGAAAATCCACCTCATATCCTCCTGACCAATTACTCTATGCTGGAATATCTTCTTATTAGACCTGATGATAGCCCTCTCTTTGACAATGGAAGTGCTCAGTGGTGGACTTTTCTTGTAATAGATGAAGCCCATCAATATCGTGGCTCTAAAGGCATTGAGATGGGCATGCTTATTCGGAGATTGAAAAGAAGACTTAGAGAAGGCGGTCGAAAGGGACCTTTCAGATGCATTGCCACAAGCGCAACTATTGCGAAAGGAGAAAGTGACAAAGCAGCCGTTGCGAAGTTCGCCTCAGACTTGTTTGGAGAGGGCTTTCTGGAAGAGGATGTGATTTTAGGGGGAACCGAATCAATTCCTGATATGGGTACAGTAGACATCTCTCTGGATGACTACAGATTGATCCGACAAGCATTTGATTCAAACTCCAACCAGGTGTTATTTGAAATTGCTCGTCGCTTCGGATTAACGATTCCTGAAGGTTCGGATGGGGCTAAAGGGGTTGGTTTCCTTCTTCAACATGACCGCCGTTCAACCAAACTTCGTAAACTCATAACAATAGAACCTAAAGAAGTTAATAAGCTTGCTGATGAAATATTTTCGGATTTGCCAGAAGAAATGCGCAAAAGAGCTCTATCTGAACTCGTAGAAGTGCTTATTAAGGCTCGTGATCCTTTATCCGACACACCACTCCTTTCTGTACGATACCATCTCTTTCTTAGCTCACTTGAAGGCGCTTTCGTGTCTTACTTTCCTCACAAGCGTTTATTCCTTGAACGTCGTAGCCAAGATGAAAAAGGGGCTGTATTTGAGATTGCCCTCTGCCGAGAGTGCGGTCAACACTACCTTGTTGGCAGATTCAGAGATGGAGCAATGCAAGAAGCCATGCGCGACCCCGGGCATTCAGACTTTGGGGCAACCTTCTTTCGGCCTGTTGTGGAGGATGACGAGGTCGATGAAGAAGAGGATAACGTTGCCAAGAGGATAATATTTCGACTTTGCATCGAGTGTGGTGAGATGGTGCAGGTCAATCAGAGACAGAGTGAATTAAGATGTGGACACACGAACTCAATCCTCGTTGAGGAACAGGAAGTTGCAAAAGAGAAAGAAGACCAAGTACCGAAATGCGTCGTCTGTGGATATCGCGCCCCGGACCCTGTGCGAGAGGTGGTTCATGGCACCGATGGTCCTCATGCTGTAATTGCTACTACACTCTATCAAAAGCTTCCGGAAGAAAGAAGGAAGGTGCTTGCTTTTGCTGATAACCGGCAGGAAGCCGCTTTCTTTGCATGGTATCTCGAAAACTCGTATAAAGACATCCTAAACCGCAACTTGATTCTAAAAGCTGCAAAGACATTAAGCCCGCACACAACGGAGGGACTTTCTCTATGCGACCTTGTAATTGGTTTGCGAGATATTTATCATGAAAATAAAATCTTTCCACCTGCGATAAGAGATCTGGCACTTCGACGAGAGGCATGGCTTAGTCTCTACCGTGAGTTTCTCACTGATGAATCAAGGATTTCTCTCGAAGGTGTAGGGCTTCTTCGCTGGTGTATCAGATTGCCGGAAAAATTTAGGGTTCCAGATATTCTCTTTTCTTCCACTTGGTCCTTAAATGAACAGGAAGCACGAGACCTGATTTTTATTCTCTTGGACTTTATGAGAGCAGACAGAGCTGTAGAGCTACGGACTGCTGGTGATGTTTCCTTAAACTGGAATGACCTCAATATTCAGGCATCTCAAATGAAAGTCCGAATTGGTCCTCCTCGCCGTCCAAAGAATAGAAAATTCTGGCCGGTGCGAAGTTGGGATGGTAAAATGGGTAAGAGGGCTCAGTTTCTCACTAAGATTTTACTCAAAAAAGGTATACCGGAAAGAGACGCCCTCGAAAAAGCATTAGAGGTTCTTCGTATCATCTGGGAAGCCTTCAGACTAAGTGATGAATCAATTGCATCACAAGATCGGTTTTTACTCTCTGTTGACGATGCTCGTAGACTGAATCCAGATTGGTGGAGGGTTTTCCCAATCTCAGATACTGATGTTCTTTTCCAATGTGATACATGCACTCGACTCCAAACTTTTTCCGTAGGTGGCGTTTGCACTCGCCATAGGTGTCCCGGTAGTGTTCAAAAGATTGAAGCAAATAAGTTAGAAGCAAACCATTATCGGTTGCTTTACGAAGACAACCTGCCAGGTGTGTTAAAGGTGGAAGAACATACAGCACAGATTGACAAGGAGAAAGCAAGAGAGTTCCAAAGAGCATTTAAAGCCGGAGAGATTCATGTTCTCAGTTCTTCCACGACCTTCGAGTTAGGGGTTGACCTTGGCGACTTAGATATTATCTTCTTGCGCAATGTCCCGCCAGAAGCATTTAACTACACTCAGCGGGTAGGGCGAGCGGGACGTCAAAGTGGTTTCCCAGGTTTTGCGATTACCTTCTGTCGTCGCAATCCCCATGACTTATACCACTTCGCTGAACCCTGTAATCGGATCCTTAAAGGAACTGTTCGACCACCGGTAATCAGCTTAAGAAATGAGAAGATTATAATCCGACATATTGCTGCCACAGCACTCTCCTACTTTTTTAGAGATTTTCATAATCGATTTGAGAGCGTTGAAGGTTTATTCGGCGACCTCGAACATCCTTCCGGAGTCAGTGATCTCTCTGACTTTTTACAAAAACACAATGCTAAATTGGAAGAATCACTGAGGAGTATTGTTCCAACAGAGATGACAAATAAAGTAGGACTAAATAATGATGGGTGGATCCAGAACATAATGGGAAGTGAGAGTAGATTTGCGCTTGCCGAGGCAGAGGTTTCAAGCGATTTTAAGAGTGTGAAAAATCTCGAAAGGACCTCCGCTTCGAGAGGAGATTATGGTAAAGCTGGTTGGGCAAAGCGAAGGGCGGAAACTATTGCCAGTGAAGATGCTCTCTCTTTTCTCTCACGAAAAGCTATAATCCCGAAATATGGTTTCCCGGTAGATGTGGTTGAGTTAGACCCTCATAGGACTCAGCAAACCTCTGAATCTCGTGAAGTTCTTCTTCAAAGGGATCTTTCTATTGCAATAGCAGAATTTGCTCCAACCAGCAAACTCGTTGCTAACAAGAAAGAATGGACCTCTTATGCTATAAAAAGGGTGGCAGAAAAGGAGTGGGAACGTTGGCATTACTGCCTCCAGCACCAGAAGTTCATAAGAAAAGAGATGCTGGATCAAAATCTGTCAGAAACATGTTGCAAAGAATTGGAAGAGCACAAATTCATAATACCAAAATTTGGCTTCTTGACCGACCTCAATAAACCAAAGGAGCCTAAAGGTCGATCGGCTCGGGTTTTTACCACACGCCCGTACTTCGTGGGTTTAACAGGAACACACCCTGGTGAAATAGATTTCAAGGTTATCAAGTTAACGAAGGTCTCACCCGGGCAAATGGTCGTTCTGTGTGAAGGAAGGAAAGGCAGAGGCTTCTATATCTGTGGTCAATGTGGGGCTGGGTTTCGTGAGAGAAAAAGTCCACACGAAACCCCCTATGGAGAAAACTGTTCTGTTATCCCTGATCGCGTTGCCCTCGGACACGAGTTCATCACTGATGTCCTTCAGATTCAGTTCCTTCTCAGTTTATCCCAAGATGATATTACTGGTATATGGTTCTCTTACTCTATTGCTTATGCTTTGGTCGAGGGAGCTGCTGAGGTTCTGGAAGTCCCCCCAACCGACTTGAGCGTAACAGTAGCATATGATAGTGGTAGTCTCATTCCTCCTCTTGTCCTCTATGACAATGTACCCGGAGGGGCAGGACTTGTTGCCAGCCTTGAAAATAAGGAGAAACTACACGATTGTTTAAAAGCCGCACTTGATAGAGTCAATGGTAGTTGTAAATGTGGTGAGAATGCCAGTTGTTACGGGTGCCTTCGAAGTTACCGAAATCAGTTTGCACATCAGTACTTGAAACGTGGACCAGTCATGCGCTATCTAAAAAGAATCTTGGAAGAATGGAAGGAATGAAAATATGACTTTTGAACATTCGTCACCGCATCGCCTAACACAGCGTATACGCATGGGGTTGACGTCCTCGCCCTTCGAGAGATTTGTCTATGGCGAACTTCATATATTGGGTCTTAAGACGTAGGACAATGTCTCTTAGAGAATCCTTCGGATTTATCTGAGAATATAAAATCGCTATCATTTGATGTTTACAGGGGAAATATTTTCGTATATCTATCCTCTTGATACTTCTCGACCAATCTTTTAAGTTGATTTTGAGGGATGAATTCTAATAATTGATTAAATATCGTGTTTATATAACTCAATGGTTTAATCCCTTGTCTAAATCTTTATTAAATCCTATCTCTCACTGATTAGGAACTGAGGTTCAACCATTTTTCTAAAATGTTTAGCGGACAAGGGTGAGAACAAATCTTTATTTTGAAACATACACATAAAATTTTACACTAAACTTCTTATATAACTTTACCTAAACAATATTAGTATTAAATTACATCACATAGTGATTGTGAAAATGCGGTTTATAAATGAATCTAAAAGGTGAGTTGCTGATGAGATTTTAAGTAAAACTTCAACAACAGTTATAATAGTATTTCAGAAATATAACATAACTTATTTGTTAGTAAAACGACGGGAGAAGAGGATACCGAGTATGGTGAGACGTTTAGAGAATCATCTTGAGAATTGTTTAACTTACTTAAGATTTTCTCAAGAGGAGAGGATATCATTAAGGACAACGAATTGTATCGAGCGATTAAACAAGGAATTTAAACGTCGAACAAAATCGATGGAGATATTAGCAGGAGAGAGTTCTGCGTATAACACCTTAGGCGTTATTTGTTTAAAGATGGAATTAACCTGGATAAAATCACGCTTTGGGAAGGATCCTTCTCAACTCAATATCCTTATCCTTAAAATGGCACCCTTTTATTGACAATACCAAAAAAATTATTATAATTATTAGAGAAAGTGTTTGAATAAAAAAAGATAATTGAACAAAGGTAAGGATCCCAAGGTGCTAACTGATAATGAGTTTAAATATGTTTTTTTACAAGTATTTCCATCGTCTATATAAATTTAATTATTAGATCATTTTGCTAATAATTCATAGATAAAATTTCAATTACTCATTAATTAAATTTCCCCTCACTCACCGAAATTTTGTTTAAATGTTTTAGGATTTCATAAACAGCTTCTATTACTCTGCCCTTGCATAGATCATTTTTATTAATCACAATTGGGTTATTTAACCAAGTAAGTTCTATTTTTCTGTATAAGGGAGTCAGTTCTTATATAGTTACCTCATCTATTCCAGATTAGAGTTTTCCCTCAAGAACTTGTATATACCCCTCAATCCTTTTCTGATAATAATATTTGACAAGCTCATACATATCTTTACTTTGATAGTTCATTATCCACTTAAGTTTATCACTTTCAAATGTAAATATCTCTTTTATATCAGTCACAACACCTATCAATTTCTCAATTTCTTTTAATATTGAGGTAACCCTAAAACGTCTTTGAACAGATAGAATCTTCTCTAAGTCATCCATAAGACTCTCTATAATTCTTTCTTCTTTCTCAAAAGATTCTATATTGCATTGTCAAGATGGTAATTAAAAAGTAAACCAATATATTGTCTGAACATATCAACCAAATCATTCTCATATAATTTATTATCTTTCTGATTATCTTTTTCAAGATCGATTAATTAGAAACTAAAAGGGTATTGAATAATAAACAGTTTCATTCTGCATTTTGTTATGTGCCTCCGAATGAATTTGAATTAAATCATCTTAATACAAAACAAACTGTAATCTCATATCAATTTGAGATCTCTAAAAAACTGTAACGCGACATTTATGACGCAAAAATATGCGAGCTAACGCTCGCATTACATCAGTAATTTATATGGTAAACTCTGTATTGCATATTAAGAAACTAAGTATTTCAGTGATCTTAACTTGTAACTGTTTAAATGTTCAGTCATATGGATGCACTCCGATTTTTTACTTCTTTATTTTCACAAAACCTGTTATAATTTTAACAATTCTCATAAAGCACCATTGAAATAATAATTTCTCAATAATAATAGCTCAACTACAAAGGAATAAAAAATGTCTTGAATTATTAATGAAGAGAATTTATAAAAGTCATTACATCAAAAAAATGAAAAGGTGTAAAAATCCCGTTGTGACCAAATTGTGACCATCGGAAATCAAAATAGATATAATAGATAAAAATAAATAGAATAGATAAAAACAAATGTAAATGGATTTTTGATTGAAAATGAAGAGGTTAAACTATAAGTCTTAATATATCAATGAAATACAAAATTATGCCTGTGAAGAATCCCTCCCTCTCCGCCAGTTTTTTCTTTTAAGAATTCCAAACAAAACAAAAACGACAGACTATCTCCGTCTGTCGTTCATTTTATTTTTTAACATTGATGCTTGAAAAATTTGGTAGTTCGTAGTCCCCACTTTAGTGGGGAAAAAACCACCTGCTAAAGCAGGCACTACAAACAATTTCTAAATCTTAAATAAAAGAAGTTGCTGGTTTAACCTATTCGGGCTTTATCTTTAATTAATCATAAATAATTTTCTGTATTTCTTCAAATAAATTCAAATCTAACTCTCAACTTTAGAAATAAGATACCTACCCAATTCTTCAAATCGTTCTCGATGTTTAGGATAAAAAGTCAGCAGGCGATGATATTCTCTGACTTTCCTGACATCCTTTATCTCTTTAATCTGAATATCTCGGGGAAGCCATCTCTTAAGATTATGAAAGGCACCTATAAAAATAATCCCTTTTTCTCCTTCATTCAGCGTCTCATTTATTCTTTGGGCAATGAATTTATCTCTTTTATTTAAAAGCCGGTTTTTTATGAATTTATATTTTACAAAGGCAATTAATTTCTGTGTCACAGACTTTGCACCAATTATGGCAAGTAACCTATCGCGCTCTTCTTTAACTAGACTAAAATCCTCTGTTTTGAATAAAACAGCACCGCCTTTAATGAGTTTTGCAATTAATTCATAATTTTTGCTTCCTGACTTTACTCCTTCTTCAACAATTTTGGCTCCTATCTCTCCATCTGCTACCATTCCATCTTGATATATCTTCAGTCCCAATTCATCTATAGAATTAAAATAAAGCAATATGACATCCCAAAATCCTTCAACTGTTTTTTGGTGTTCATTCCAGACTTCTTGACCTACCCCTGCGATACCTCTTTTAGCTACATCTTTTGCCAACGAACCAAGGTCAGCACTGGAGTGTATAATGGGAATGTAAATCAGGGTTCTCATCCGGTGTATTTCCTAAGTAGTGTTTCTTGCTTCTAAACGGTTTAATTTCTTTTTTAATGCCATATTTTCTTTCTCTATCTCGGTTTGTTTTGCCTTGGTAGATAAATAAGAATCCTGCTGCCACCAGTTTATCCCCATCTGCATTGCCTTATCAACCGAAGCAACTAATAACCTTATCTTAATGTTGAGAAGATCGATGTCCGCAAGCTGAATCCTTATATCTCCGGCAATGACAATACCCTTATCCAGAACCCTTTCTAAGATATCAGCGAAATTAGTTGCTTGTATAGGATGAATCATTTTTTGTTCTTGCATAAGATTAATCCCCTCTTTTATATTAATTTTTTAGCTCTTAAAATCAAATCCGTAGCCTTCTTGCGTAAAATGGCAATGAAATGGCAGTTTTTACAGTCTAATTTTTTTGTATCATATCCCTGACAAGAAAGAAGTTCACCTGCTTCTTTTTGTAAGTCTTGTGCAAACCCTGCCTTCTCTTCTACTCTTTTAGCCTGATTAATCTTTTCAGTGATAACCTCTATTATTTGTTCCTGTTTTTGAAACTTTAAACAACTTATTTCAGTTTTTTCTTTATGCATATTTTCTCTGCTTCACATTAAATCCCCTAAAGGACCTAAATTTAGATTTAACTCCTCATCTTTCAGTCCGAAAATCCCCTTTAGTTCTTGCATTTTGTTTTCTAATTTCATCAAGGTTTCGCCAACTCCCTCTATTTCTTCTTCAGAAAGTGAGCCAGCATCTATTCTCCGCATTGCCTGTTTTTCTAACAGTTTTCTAATTAACTCTATCAGTGTAAGCACTAATTTTGCCAATCCTTTTTCTACATTCTTAGGATTAGCATCAATTCTTTTAGGAAGCGCTCCCTGGATTTTCTCTATCTCTTCAATAAAATCTTGAGGAGAATCTGTTTCTACTATTCTGTTTATGGTCATATTGCATTCTCCCCTGCCCTGTCTTGGCTTACAGGTTTCCTATTAAACATATTTGCATTTTTAGTGAAGACAATAAAATTATAAGGTGGCCAAGGACCACTCAAAAGAAATTTAAGGTCACCGGGAGCAGCCCTTATTTTCTCAAAGACTTCAATAAAATCTTTTTGCTTTTCTTTTTCTATTAAATAAGATGCACTTAAGAGCAAATTGTCGCTCTTTAATTTTTCCAGTTTCTTTTCCGCAATAAATCTACTGAAAAAATAGTCAATTATTGTAATACATCTATCCGCTTCTTCCTCAAACTCTTTGTCTATTTTATACTTTTCGAACTTTTCTTTTACAAAACTTTTTCCTGGCGAATTATCCGGAATAACTAAATTAGCATAACATTTTTTAGAGGATTCGATTATGCGATTTTTTATTGTTTCACCTTGCCAAATAACCTTTATCCCAAACTCTACCTTGTTACGCAGTCTATCTAAATTTCCTTTAAAACCATTATAATGTTCCTGCATCATTAGAAGAACATCTTCTTCTCGGTTAAAAAGTGTAAGAAACCTCATAGGAAGAACCGTAAAATCTTCCATCAGTCTTTCAACAATCTCCTCATACTTTAAAATATGGTCTTTGGTTATATTCTGAATCTGTTCACTATGGGAGCTTACAACTATTCCCATATCACGATAAGGAATATTATAAACACCTATTCCTTCTAATCCATTAATGGTATCGCTTATTTTGCTATTAGAATCTATTATAGCGTAGGTATATATTTTCACTATGTCGGTTCCTCCGTTGCACCTGCAAATGGTGCTCCTCTCAAACGCTCCATAGTCTCTACTGAACTGATTAAAACCTTCAAACCTACATATATAAGGTCAATTTCTGCCAGAGAAATAACTAAATCCCCGGATATAACCACGCCTTTATCTAAAATCCTATCCAAAATTTCCAGAAGGGTTACCTCTTTTGATTCTGTAATCACACTATCCATTTTGCGTTTTCTCTTTTTATTGCGACATAAATTGGGTAGTCGCAATCTTTAGATTACATTTACTTATCACAGGCTAAAACCAGTGGCTACTAACCGTGGGAACAAAAATTATATGGTGGCCACGGTCCGGTGCAATCAAAGAAGAGTCCCTGATCAGCATATTCTATCTTAAGACCTTCCACTGTATTAATAAAGTCTTCTACTTTATTTTTTTTCATTAAAAAAACAGAATTTAAAATCATATCATCTTTTCTTTCAGTTACTTCTCTGGGTAATAATTTATTAATACGGGACTGAACAGTATGTTCCTTGAACCTTTCGAAAGAGTCCTGGCCATACGCATTAAGATTTTTATTTACTATTGTATTTAGTAACTCTTCTTTCTTTTTCTTTAAGATGAAGGCTTTACCGGCAGAAGAAGATTTAATGTCTTTATCTAAGTTTAGTAGTTCATTATCTTTTTGAATGAGATTTTCCTTTAATTTCGCCATATCACAGTAAATTTTGACTCCCCATTCTTCTTTACCTCTTAAGTTCTTTAAATTTTCTTTGAAAACTTCCGCGTGTTGAGTAAGCATTGTTTTTAAGCTATCTTCAGTATTAAATACGGTTCCAAACTTAAAGGGAATTACACAGGAATTTTTCATAACAGTTTCTATTACCTTTTCATGAATGCTTACCTTTATCTTAATCCACTCGAGTTCAGCCAAATTCCTCTTTAAGTTTCCCTCGCTAAATTCATCAGTGGAAACTTTACCCACCACAGCATATAGACCGAGGTGGAAAATAAAATATACATTATCAACTAAATCTTCTGTCTCTTTATTTGTAGTGCAACATCCCTGCCGCATCTTTTGCGAGATAAATCTCGCATTACTTGGTATTTTATCAGTGAGACAATATAAATAGATAAGGTCTTGATTTAATGATTTCACTTTACGCACCTTAAAATAAATTATTCCGATTTACCATACTCACCCTTACGTCTATAAGACTCAACTTCTAACCTGCCATTCAATTTAACCTCATAGAAATTCCGATCCTGCACTCTGGTGGGAAGACCCAGAGCTTTTATAAAAGAACTTTCCTCATAAACTTCTGCCTCAGTCTCCCAACCTTCATTAGCTTTAATCTCCTTAATGATCTTTACATCCTTTACATTAAGGGTTTTTTTGAGAAATTCGCTAACTGCTTTCGCAGCCTCTTCTATATTAGTCATTTTTAATCCTCCTCTTTTGTTTTCCTAATAGCTTCTAATCGTGCTAAAAGTTCTTTTTCTTGCCTGTTATATTCTTCATCACTTATTTCATCCATCTCAAAGCGTAGTTGTAATTGCATAAGTTTTTCTTTTATCAGTCCTTCGTCAGAAAACTCCTTTTGCGCTATATCATTAATCTTCTTGCCCAACAAAACTACAAGTTTTACTGGTGAAAGGATTATATCATCAATCAAAAACATCTTTAATACTTTCCTGTTTCAATGGTTCGATTTATGTTCACCATAATTTGGTAGTCGCAATCTTTAGATTGCGTTTATTTACCACAGGCTAAAGCCTGTGGCTACCATTGGTAGTGAGAGAAACCTAAGAATCAATTACCAGATTAACAAAATTAAACGGTGGCAGTGTGCCTACATATTTAAATTTTACCTTACCGCCATATTTCGCATCGAGCTCCTGAATTTTTTGGTCAAACTCTGCTTCTCTATTGTTTTCTACAAAGAAAGCGGCATTTATAATCATCCTTTCGCCATAAGTATTATTAGTTTTGGTCTCTACTGCCAAAGGTGACAGATTGTTTAAAATATCCTCTTTATAAATCTCTTTTTCCTTTTCTAAAGCATCCTCCACCATCTTCCCTATTTCCACATGCTGATAATATGTCTTTCCAAAAGGCAGATTTTGAAGTTTTTCCTTCAGTGCTTTTATATCCTGGTTTTTCTCTAAGATATAGTTATAAATATCTTCTTTAAAAATCGCTTTAAAACCGAGCTCTTTTTTGCCTTCTACATTTTTAAGTAAATTCAAAATTTTATCATACTCTTTTTCTAATATCTTTTTTACCTTTTCCTCATCTTCAGCAATAGTGGCAAATCTTACCGGCAGGACTGTGTAAGTCTTCATCACTTCTTCAATAGCGCGTTCATGTGGAATTAGATTCTCTCTCGCAATAGAGTAATGTTTAACCGGTGAATTACTTACTACTGCAGCAATATCATTATAAGAGATTGTATATAACTCATCACCTCTGCCGCCAATTCCTATTGTGCCAAATGTTTGAGGCTCGCAGTTATCTTTTGCTATAATACAGTAGATATATTTACCCTCTATTAGGTGAGGTTGAGTGACCTCGCTTTTAGAAGGTGAGGTCACGTGACCTCGCCTGATCTTAATTTTTTGGGATTCTATTTCTGATAGCATTTATTATTTCTCCCATTCCTCCGGATAAATAATAATGTTAATAAAATTATATACCGGTAAAGGACCAGCATACATAAATCTTATCTTGTCTTTATATTCCTCGCTTAAATCATCCACAATATTATCGAATTCTTTTTCCCTGCCTTTATCTACCAAAAAGGCAGCATTTATAAACATACCATCACCCATAGTCTTGTTAAGTTTATAATTAACCGCGGTCCTTCTTAAAACATCTACAATTTTTGATGCCTCTTTCTCTTTTTTCTTCTCGAGCGCCCGTGCAACCATCTTACCTACTTCCATTTTTGCCTGGATATTTTTCTTTCCTTTATCGTTCAGGAGCATCTCTTTTGCTTTTTTTATGTCTTTGTTTTCTTCTACAATCTCGCTAAATATAACATCCTTATTCCCCCATATTCCTTTAACTCCCAGCTCTATTTTATGCTCCATATCTCTTAATGCAGTCTTAAACTCTCGATATCTCCTATCCAAAAGATTCCTTATCTCATCAGCACCTGATGCAATCGTGCCAAACCTTACTGGTAGTACACCATCAAACTCTTTCATTACTACTTCAATTACCTTTTCATGAGTTAACAAATTCTGCCGACTAACTTTTAGTTTGCTCATCGTGCAGTTACTCACTACCATACTTAAATCATCGTAACTAATAGTTAAAACTTCATTGTCTCTCCCACCTATCCCAATAGGTCCAAAATTCCTCTCCTGCTTGGTACCGACAATACAATAGATATATTTGCCTTCCTTCTCCACTTTCAATCTCTCACCTTAACTAATACCGCATTCTTCTTAAATTCATCTTCATTAAAATAAAGGCTTTCCTTTCCTACCTGTGCGCAAGATTGTGCATAATCAAGAAGTATGTTATAAGACCTCTTTATTTCATCAAATTCCTTTTCTGCCTCTGGTCTATCTGGATTCTTATCGGGGTGTGAAACAAACGCCTGCCTTTGAAAGATTTTCTTAATTTCATCTTTACTGATAGCATCATTTAAAATCCCCAGCCTTTCCCTTGCCCAAGCCACATCGTTAAACTGCATCTTCTTTATCTCAAGCGTATAAAAACTGTAAGGCGGCAAAGGTCCAACACATCTAAAATTCAGTTTTTCCGCAAATTCAGCATTCAGGTCTTCAACCTTAGCATAAAGTTCTTTTTGCTGAGCGTTATTTACTAAAAGGGCTATATTAATAACCATTTTATCATCCATACATTTATGCTGCTGTAGAGACGCGATGCATTGCGTCTCTTCAAGGGCATCTTGTATCTTAGAGGTATACCTTTCTCGCATCTGGTCTAATGCATTCTTAAGCATAACCCCTGCTCTCATCTGATGATCAACAGTTATCCCTTTAGGATTCTTAAGAAGTTGCTCTTTAAACTCTCTAATCTCCTTTTCCTCTCCCGCTTCTTTAATAGTGGCGGTAAAATCACTCCAGGTAGCCACTACATCAATCTCCATTTTATCGTTTATCTTTGGGATTATCTCTTTTATTAGGCAATAGCCTTTACTTAAGATATCTTTGACTTCTACTTCATCCATCGCGAACGTCCCTAATCTCATAGGAATAATTGAATACCCTATGTTCATAATTCGTTCAATAACCTTTTGATGTTCAATTAAAGCCCTGGCTAAGGCATCCTTAAACATATGGGTATAATTAATACTCTCGGCATCATTTACTATGGCTGATATATCCTGATAAGGAATAAATTGTAAGGAACGGTCGAGACCGTTCCCTACTAAAGCGGATATTCCATAGGGACCGATGGACTCATCGGAAGGCGAGGTCACCTGACCTCGCTTTTCGGAATTAATAATTCCGTAAATATATTTCCCCATAATATTTATTTGCCTCTTGTTGTAGGGGTTTGATTCATCAAACCCGTTAAAGTGGGCGTGATAAATCACGCCCCTACAGTTGTAGGGGCACGTTGCACGTGCCCAAGAATTTTAGGGCATATGCAATATGCCCCTACAAATAGAGTTATTTTTATTTCTGTTCTGGTGATTTAGCTTTCTTCTTAAACCTGCCACTGAAAAACTTTTTGATGCTCTCAATTAAATCTTCGATAAATTTAAACGGCTTTGACATATTTTAGGCTCCTTTCTTTTTTACATCTTGGGCGCCCACTAACTTCATCGCGTCCTCAAAATGCCATTTTGAAATCAGTAGAGACGCAATGCTTTGCGTCTTTACATTTGATTTTACGATATATTCTTTTATGGCAAACATAGAAGCCTTTCGGCAAATAAACTCAATATCCGAGCCTACTCTGCCCTCAGCTTCTTTAGCTAAGCCTTTTAAATTGACGTCTTTAGCCAATGGCTTATTTTTAGTATGTATTTTAAATATCTCTTCTCGTGTTTTTTCATCCGGCTTAGGCAATTCTAATACAAGATCAAATCTGCCACTTCTTAAAAGTGCTGGGTCAATTAAATCTAATCTATTAGTTGCAGCTAAAACTACTACGCCTTTAAGTTCCTCAATCCCATCCATCTCAGCCAAAAACTGAGCTATAACCCGTTCGCCAACATGGCTATCTGTGCTCGCAGAGCCTCTTTTAGGAATTAATGAATCAATCTCATCAAAAAATAAAATTGTGGGTGCTGCCTGCTTAGCAGTTTTAAATACATCGCGGATAGCCCTTTCACTTTCTCCCACAAATTTTGAAATAAGGCTTGGTCCTTTGACTGAGATAAAATTTACTCCGGTTTGGCTTGCTACTGCCTTAGCTAATAAAGTTTTCCCTGTGCCTGGGATCCCATAGAGAAGTATCCCTTTAGACGGGTTGGTATTTGCCTTCTTAAAAATATCTGAATACTTAAGAGGCCACTCTACTGCTTCCTTCAATTCTTCTTTGATATTTTCTAATCCGCCTACATCATCCCATTTTACATCCGGTACTTCTACAAAGAATTCCCGTATAGCTGAAGGCTCAACCTCTTTCATTGCCTCTAAAAAATTATCTGATGTGACTTCTAATTTCATTAAGGTTTCATAGGGAATATCAGCCATCTCAAAGTCAATCTTGGGTAAGAGCTTACGCAGAGCTGACATTGCTGCTTCCCTTGCCAGGGCTTCCAGGTCTGCACCTACAAATCCATGGGTAATCTCAGCTAATTTTTCTAAACTGACATCCTTTGCCAGAGGCATCCCTCGTGTATGAATCTCTAATATCTCCAATCTTCCATTTTTATCCGGAATAGGAATAGATATTTCTCTATCAAATCTGCCGGGCCTTCTTAATGCAGGGTCTAAAGTATTAGGAATATTTGTAGCTCCGATAACAATAACCTGGCCGCGGGATTCCAAACCATCTAATAAGGCTAAAAGCTGAGCCACTACGCGTCTCTCTACTTGTTTTTCGCCACCCATCTCCTCCCGTTTAGGTGCAATAGCATCTATCTCATCGATAAAAATTATTGCTGGGGTATGCGCTTGGGCATCTTCAAATACACTTCTTAAGCGGCCCTCACTTTCACCATAAAACTTACCCATAATCTCCGGTCCTGATATATGAGTAAAATAAGCAACGGTTTCATTAGCTACTGCCCGAGCGATTAAGGTCTTTCCGGTTCCCGGTGGGCCATAAAGAAGCACTCCTTTAGGTGCATCGATTCCCAATCTTTCAAAAACTTCAGGATATCTCAAAGGTAGTTCAATCATCTCTCTAATTCTTTGAATTTGCGTGCCTAAACCCCCAATATCCTCGTAGGAAATCTTAGTTTGTCCAGCCTCCCCTATCTTTTTGGTCTCCATTCTGATTAAAGTTGTGGGATTTATCAAAACTACGCCATCAGGAAGAGTATCCAGAACCTTAAAATCACATGACCTTGAACCGAATAGCGTAGCTCTAACCCGATCACCGCGGGTAACCGGAAGCCCATCTATAAGAGAGCCGATATATCGGGTGTCTTTATCTCTTTCTAAGAGGCTTGATATTGTCAAAGGCAAAAGCGTAATTTTATTAGCTGGCTTATAATCAATTTTACGAATCCTTGCTTTTTCATCTAAGCCTACTTGGGCATTTTCTCGTGATACCCCATCCATCTGAATGATGCCCTTACCTCGCTCTTCAGCATAACAGGGCATTACCTTAGCCGCTGTTTTCCTTTTACCTTCAATCTCTAAGATATCTCCTACCTCCACCCCAAGAGTTTTCATATCTTGAGGATCAATCCTGACAATTGCCCTGCCAGCGTCTTTGGCTAAAGCCTCCTTTACTTTCAAGGTAATATGTAAGTTATGCTTTGTGGTCATTGAATAAAAATTCCTTAAAGTTGCTAAGGGCATCGATGCCTTTAACTTCATTTGGCTGCAATGGAACAATCGTAGCCCTTAAGTTACTAAACTTTTTTCTTATTTGTTTTATGTATTCTTCTTGAGACTTGCTTCTTTGGCGGCAAAACTCACAACTCCTTAATTCAAGAACATTATTTACCACCAATTGTTTTACCTTTAAGCCGAATTTATTCAGGTTATTTAATAATCTCTCTGTTTCTTGAATCGCCATGTCCTCGGGAATAGTTACTGCAATAAATTCACATCTTTGAGGGTCTCGAAGCAAACCCTCAATTCTCTTCACTGTTCTTTTCATCTCCACCAAAAAGTCATCGCCTTCATCAGGATTATACTGTCCAGAAAAAGTTTCCACCATATACCTATACTTCCATCTCATCTTAGCCACCACTTTAATCCAGTCATCTAAAAGTTGCGGCAAGGTCAAAAGCCGTAAGGTATGGCCAGTGGGTGCGGTATCTACGATATATTTATCAAATTGGGCTTGCTCTATTAGACCAACTATGGTTTTAAAGCCCATTACCTCATCAATACCCGGAATAGTTAAGTTAAAAATAGAGTTAATGTCTTCCTGGTCTAAACAAGTGGAGGTGTCCAAGATTTTCCTTATCTGGGCTTCGTATTTTATTTTGAATTTAGAAAGAGCCTTCTCCGCGCTTATCTCAAGAACGCTGAGGTTTTTTACACCCTTCACCTCTTTTATCTCACTTCCGATTTCCTGACCTAAACTATCAGACAAGGAATGAGCAGGATCTGTGGAAATAAGTAGAGTTTTAAAATCCTTAGCTAAATAAAAACCTGTGCTTGAGGCACAGGTCGTCTTCCCTACACCACCTTTCCCACCAAATAAAATTAACTTTAACACATTTTCTTTTAATCCGATTAATGTCATTGAACACTTTTTCTCAGCATTTATTTATCTTTATCTCTAAGATGCCATTTTTATAACTCGAGGTCAGGGACTCAGGATTAACCTTTGCCGGAAGCAAAACTTCTTTGTGGTACTTTCTATCACCTGTCCGGGCTGTGATATCCAGAATATCCTCCCCTTTTTCTCGCCCTTGGCAAGATCCCGCTTCGGCGGGAAAATCCAATTTTATATCCTCTTGGTTTACTCCAGGCATCTCAGCATAAACCCTAATCTCTCCTGTTTCATCAAAAATATCAGTAATCGGCTCTCTTTCCTCTTCAACCTTGGGTCCTTTGGGAGTTTTCTTAATATTGCCAAATGGCTCAACGATGGGCTTTCCACCTACTGCTGTCTTTATGGAAAACCCGAATACTCCCTTCATGCCCTTTTTAAGGTGGCTAAGGTCAATCTCGCCCTCCTTCTTAATTTCTCCACCTGCTTCTTCTAAATCTGCCGCAAGGTCAACCAATTTCTCTATTCCCTTAAATAAACCACCCAGACTTAATTTTCCTATGCCAAAATCAATATCTAAACCCTCTTCTTCTTTTTTCTTTTTTTCTTTTGCCATTGACTAATCTCCTTTCTTATCTTGCCATGCCTTTTCCTTTTACAGTTATTCGACAGGACGATGGCGAAAAGAATCCAATACAGCCTTGTTTTTCTAAGGACTTACATAACATATAGGTATAGCCTATCTCAAATCCTGCCTTACTACTTAATTCCTTCATAGACATTATATCATTTTTATCTTTTATAATCTTTAACACTTCTAATTCTGTAGCTGTTAAGCTCATGATATCTCATTTAGTCACTTAGTAATGTA
>Ga0315274_10002864_pt1 | contig 25680 bp, 32 predicted proteins | sample YL17G02_20_MG_FD_203700 | JGI IMG/M metagenome (GOLD analysis project Ga0315274, IMG submission 203700) | Sediment microbial communities from Yellowstone Lake, YNP, Wyoming, USA - YL17G02_20 | ecosystem: Environmental > Aquatic > Freshwater > Lake > Sediment | place: USA: Wyoming | collected...
TACAAATATGTTGACGCAAGAAGCATAATTCGCAAAGGAGCTAAAAATAAATGAGAGGCACAATAATCAAAAGAGGCGACTCATACAGAATTAAAGTCTCTTTGGGTAAGGATCCAGCCACCGGAAAATACTTATCGCACTTTGAGACTGTCAAGGGTAACAAGAAAGACGCAGAGAAGCGCTTAAACGAGCTAATCCACCAGCGTGAGAATGGCACTTTCGTGAAGCCAGGTAAGTCTACCCTTGCCGACTACTTAAGACAGTGGCTCAAGGATTACGCATACACGAACCTAGCACCACATACGGCAGAAGGTTATGACTCCATTATCTCAAGACATCTCATCCCAAGTTTGGGCGTAATTCCCTTGACGCAACTGCGGCCAGAGATGATACAGCAATATATCAGCGATAAAATATCACGCGGCAGAGTAAACGGAGAAGGCGGTTTAAGTTCCAGAACCGTTAGACACCATATCGTATGCCTTCATACAGCACTGCAAAATGCAGTAAAAATGGGCATGTTGCTTCGAAACGCCGTTGATGCTGTAAACATTCCACGCCCTGAGCGACACGAAATGCATGCGATGAGTGAAACAGATATTCACATTTTCCTTGAAATGGCGCGACCAACTCCATATTACGCCTTATTCTATACAGCCATTTTCACTGGCATGCGCCGGAGTGAATTATTAGCGCTTCGCTGGCAGGATGTGGACCTGCTATTGCTTCAGGTTTCGGTTAACAAATCTTTGCATCAGATAAAAGGTGGGCGAACCGTTTTCAGGCAACCCAAGACCGAAAAGAGCCGCAGATTGATTGCTCTAACGCCATCAACGGCCAGCCTTTTGCGTGAATACCGCAACTCTCAAAACATCCTCCGAGAATCTCTCGGCTATCCCAAATTGACTGAGACAGACCTAGTTTTTTGCCAGTACGACGGAAACCCATTCCTTCCAAACACTGTCACTCATAATTGGATTAAGCTAGCTCGCCGCGCTGGATTAGGCAACATCCGGCTACATGATGCCAGGCATACCCACGCTTCTTTGATGCTTAAACAGGGCGTCCACCCCAAAATAGTACAGGAGAGGTTAGGGCATTCCAGCATCCAGATAACCCTCGATACTTACAGTCACTTATTGCCTGGATTGCAACAGAATGCCGCACAGACGTTTGACCATTTGTTAGCTTCAAGACCTGCGTAGGTCTTAGCCCTACACTGGTCTCTTGAATATAAAATACCTGACAGGAGACTCAGCCTCTCCAGTTAGAGTTCTATACGCCTCTATCACTTGAACTAGCTCCCATCCCTGTGCACCGTAATCGCTCAATTGTTCGCTTCTCAAGACTTTGCCCTTTTTCCCGATTACCAAATACTCCCACGTATTCATTGTTTTTCCTCCTTTAAGCAGAAATCCATTGTATCTCTCTAAGGAATTATACATAATCCAGCATACACTTGCATTAGTGCCAAATTAGTGCCATTTAACAAGAAAAGCCCCTTACTGATATTTGCGTAAGGGGCTTTTTAGCTTCAAAATCTGGCGCGCCTAGAGAGATTCGAACTCTCGACCCTCGGTTCCGAAGACCGATGCTCTATCCGCTGAGCTACAGGCGCATGTTCCCACGCTCAATTATAACCCAGACGAGTAAAAAAGAACAACGGCTTGCCCATTTTCTCCAAGCTATGCTACTCTTATTCATATGCAGCCAAAGCGCAAGATAGTTGAACCACACGCAAAAGTAGAGGAGAAAAACATGAAAGGGAAAACAGTTAAGGAAAGCAATGTTACTATGACTCAGTATATGACGCCACAAGACGTCAATGTAGCTGGAAATGTACATGGTGGAGTCATTATGAAGCTGATAGACACCGCTGCAGGCATAGTTGCGGTAAGACATGCCCGTGCAAACGCGGTTACCGCCTCAATCGACCGTCTGGACTTCCACAGCCCTATTTTTGCCGGAGATGTGGTTACCCTAAAAGCCAGTCTCAATCTGGTCGGCAGAACATCAATGGAGGTAGGCGTCCGCGTGGAATCGGAAAACCTGCTTACCGGTGAGACGCAACATACCGCCTCCGCTTACCTAACCTTCGTTGCTCTAGACAGGAACAAAAGACCTTTAGAAATACCGTCGCTCATCCTGGAAACCGAGGAGGAAAAGCGACGTAACCGCGAGGCAGAGGCAAGGAGAAAGGCAAGGCTCAAAGAAAAGCACGAAGAGGGATAAAGGTTTATTCGCTGCGCTACAGGTATACAATTGCTGGGGTGAGTGAAGGGATTCGAACCCTCGATCTCCAGGGCCACAACCTGGCGCCTTAAACCACTGGGCTACACCCACCATTTAGAGACGCTTGAATATTATACCTGAAATTCAGTGCTTTTCAAAGAGCGGGCTACTATTTTGAAGCCAGTTCGACGATGGTAACCCCGATGCCTCCCTCACCATGGCCACCCGGACGGTAGGATTTTACCAGAGAATGAGTGGCCAGCTTTTCGCGAACTGCCCGGCGCAGAGTGCCCGTGCCCTTGCCGTGGATTACCCTTACCTGAACTAAACCAGCCACAAAAGCATCGTTAAGATATTGGTCAAGCTTCAGCAACGCTTCATCTACAGTGAGCCGCCGAAGGTGTATCTCGCTGAGAGGATGCTCTTCTTCTGTTCGATAATCCATCCTGCGCACCATACTTCAACTCCTGCCTCTTACAGGGGTGACATTATAAATAGCCTTTTTACAGAAACAACTCGAAGCTAATCGAGGCTAGGAATTGTTTCCAACATTATGTATAGTTATTATGTCAAGTAGAGATGGGTTAACCCTAACCCCCTTTCCCCTTCCCCTTAGGAAAAATTGATAAGGGGATAGGGAATTTTTATTTATAAGAGGGGCTAACGCCCCTCTTTAACACCCCATATTTTACGGAGAGTCAAAATTTGTTGACGCCACTTATGGGCGCCTCGAACAGGCATTACAAGATACTTTTACATGCCAGAGAAAACAAGGTAAAATATTATACTATTTTAAGGGTATAGTTGGAAATAAGAACGGGGGCGAACTGGATGTCAGAGAATCAAATATTGAAGCAAGCATTGAGAGAAAAAAGGACGTTGCTGACGGAAATCGAGTCGAAGGAGCTTCTTAAAGAAGCAGGGATACCGGTAGTCGAGACCAAGCTGGCGAAAACTAAACAGGAAGCTATCGCTCTCAGTAAAATCATCGGGTTTCCGGTAGCATTGAAAATAGCATCGCCAGATATTACTCATAAGAGCGATTCGGGGGGTGTTAAGCTGGCGCTGACAACGAGCGCGGAGGTCGGCAATGCCTATGATGAAATTCTGTCAGCAATAAAACAAAAATTCCCCGAAGCAAAAATTCAGGGCATATCGGTACAGAAGATGGCCCAAACCGGCATCGAGGTAATTATCGGCATGAGCAAAGACGCTCAATTCGGACCGGTGGTCATGTTCGGGCTAGGGGGAATATTCGTGGAATTGCTAAAAGACGTCTCTTTCAGGATAGTGCCCATAACCAGAAAAGATGCCGGCGAGATGATTAAAGAGATAAAGGGATACCAGATATTAAAGGGTTATAGAGGACAAGAGCCAGCCGACATCCCCTCTCTGGAACAAATAATAGTGAAGGTCTCCGAGCTCGCGGAGAAGAATCCACAGATAAAAGAGCTAGACCTGAACCCGGTTTTTGCCTATAAGAATGGTGCCGTAGCCGTAGATGCCAGAGTAATACTAGAAACTTCTGCGGAAGGCTGAATATCGAGCGAGGTAAGATAATACCCTAACCGCTCTATCAGGGGTATAGAAAACCGCAATTTGACCGGTCGCTTGCAAAATCCTGCCTGCCTCTTCAGCATAAGCTCCGACGAGGCAGCAGACCAGAGGCTTATCCGGGTGAGCCTCAACCAGTTTTACCAGAGTATGATGAAGACGCTCGACGGTACTGTGAGCCGGCACCCCCCAGATAAAAAGAACCGCCGCCACATCTTTATCGCTCAGCACAGAGTCCAGTGCCTCAGTCCATACTTTGGTGAGAGGGTTCTTGGTAACGATATATCCAGGCCAGATATCCACAGGATTGCCGATATTATGCCAGGAGGGAGCTAAAGCCTTAATTCGCGCTATAGTTTCTGGAGAGAGCTTAGCCAGCTCCAAATCAAACTGCTCGCAGGCATCAACGGACATAACGCCGAGTCCGCCGGTGGAAGTAACAACGGCGATTTTTTTGCCTTTCATCAGCGTCAGAAGAGAAAAGGCAGTAGCGGCATCACCCAGTTCTTCACTGCTTCTCACCCTGATTACACCGCATTGCTTTAGGGCAGCCTCCCAGACCTCGTCTGAGCCTACCAGAGAGCCGGTATGAGATTTAACTGCCTTAGCGGCATACTCGCTTTTGCCCGCCTTCAGAGCAAGCACAGGCTTTTTACGAGCGAGACGACCGGCAGCCTCGATAAATCCCCTGCCATCCCGCAAGCCCTCAATATGCAAGGCGACGACCTTCGTCTCAGCATCCTGCTCAAAATAAGCCAGACTCTCCGCAAAATTGATGTCGCAGGCGTTTCCCAAATCAATGCCTTTACCGAGCAGCCTCGATTCAACAAAGCCGAAGAATGAGCCAGTCTGGCAAACGACGCCTATAGGCACCTTCGACATCTCCAACTGAATAAAAGAGGAACTGAAGTTAATGAAAGGATTGGCGACGCCGAGCGAATTCGGTCCCAGTATCCTGACGCCATCTTTTTTAACAAAGGCATCTATCTCTTTTTGCAGGCGCTTACCTTCGTCATCGGTAGCGTCGGCAAAGCCCTGAGTAGCTATTATTATGGACTTAACACTCTTATCAACGCATTCCATGATTACCTGAGGGACCAGAGACCTCGGCAGATTGACTACCGCCAGGTCAATTTGAGCATTTATATCGGCAATACGGGAGTAAGTCTTCACGCCAAGAATTTCAGCGGCATTGGGGTTTACCGGATAGATTTTGCCCTTATAGCCATAGTCAAGCAAATATTCCAGAATATTATACGTGCCCTCTCCGGTGCGCCGTGATACTCCCAGAAGGGCGACCGACCGAGGCTCAAGAAAATTCTTCATCTGCGCGACGACATCCATAATCACAACCCTCTCAATAAAAAATAAGCTCTTGTGAGAGCATATTTAAGTATAGAGATAATGCAGAGATGGGTCAAGAGACTCTAATCTTTTCATTGACGCAGATACATTCTAAGCCTATACTGTAAATAGGCACAAATATTCCAAGGAAGAAGTACAATGAGGATTATTCTATTTACCGGCAAGGGTGGGGTGGGGAAAACCAGCGTGGCTGCGGCTACGGCACTGCGCTCGGCAGAGCTGGGATACAGGACGATTGTTCTCAGCACCGATAGCGCTCACAGCCTTTCGGATTCTTACGACGTCTCACTGGGCAATGAGCCGAAGCTCATCACGGAAAACCTCTGGGGGCAGGAGACCGAGCTAGCCAAGACCCTGGAGCTTTACTGGGGAACAATACAGAGCTATATCTCAGCACTTCTTGCCTGGCGCGGGATGGACGAGATTACGGCTGAAGAGATAGCCACCTTTCCCGGAATGGAGGAATTAGCTAACCTCTTATATATCCTTCATTATCAGGACGAAGGGAAATATGACGTCACCATCCTGGACTGCGCACCCACAGCCGATACTCTGCGCCTGCTCAGTTTCCCGGAAATGATGCACTGGTGGATGACAAAGATATTTCCTATCGGGCGGAGGGTTGCCGGCATGGTGTATCCTCTAGCTAAAACGCTGGTAACCATGCCTATGCCCGATAACGAAGTTTTCGAATCGATTGCGGAGCTCTACTCCGAACTGGAGAAGATTCGCGCCTTACTGACTAATACCGAAAAAACCTCAGTCCGTCTGGTGGTTAACCCGGAAAAGATGGTGATTAAAGAAACGCAGCGGATTTTCACCTACCTGAATCTTTACAGCTACCCTACCGACCTTATCGTCTGTAACCGCATTATCCCCGAAAAGGTTAAGGACGATTACTTTAAAGGCTGGAAGGAAACGCAGAGAAAATACCGCCAGCTAATCGAGGAGGGGTTTTCGCCTCTACCCATTTTAGATGCCCCCCTGATGGAGCAAGAAATAGTAGGCTTGCCGATGCTGAGGAAGACGGCGAAGGCGATATACGGGAGCAAAGACCCAACCGGTATCTTCTTCCGCGGACAGGCTCAAGAAATCAAAAAGGAAGACGGGCACTACATACTCACTCTAGCATTGCCTTTCACCACCAAAGAGAAAATCTCTCTCCTTCAAAACGGCGATGAGCTGACCATACAGGTAGCAAACTTCAGGCGGAATATTATTCTTCCGCACACTCTACTGGGCTTGCCGGTGACCGAGGCAAAGATGGACGATAGTAAGCTGAGGATTCTATTCCAAGCAAAGGAAAGAGAAAAGAAGTATTTAAAAACTCGGAAAGCGAGGAAACAGCATGCATGAAAACTTTTTGGAGATAGAGCGCCATCCCGACGGGGTAATCGTGCTGCGCTTCAAATCGCCGAAGCTATGGGGGATACCCGAACCTACCCGACAGCACCTGATGACAGCGCAAAAGGAAATGTTGATGGCGTTGCGCACGATGCTCGATAAGGCGATTGAGAAAACAGAGGAAACCGAAAAAACCAAAACTAAAAGAAAAACCAAGATTGAAGTTAAATAACCATCAGGCCTGACACTCGATAATCTTGTATTGAGGCTCCCCTACCCCTAAATCGGCTGCATTTCTCAGATGCGGAATATTATCGAAGCGTTTGCCCTTCAACTTCGGCTCAACCTCTTTGAGTAAATCAAATCCAGCAATATCCAGGCTGACGGCGTCAGTTCCAGCAAGCATGTGGGAGACGAAACAGGGAATACGATTCCCCGTGTCTTAGTGAGGTAATCACTCGCAGATAATCGGAGGGCCTTTCTCAGTTAGTTTTTGTTTGGGTATTGCCGCCATTGTAACACTTGCTGGGGTGAGTTCTTAACCGTAACTTCAACCGCGTTCTGGCGGGCTATAGTGTACTCAGCATTACCTTTATTCACGGAAACATGCATTAAACCCAGGATTTCGTATTCACCATCGGGCAGACCTCTAGTATCCCACCTGACCGGAAAATTATCAGCCTGGTCGGACGACTCTCCTATTTTTATCCAGGTGGGGGTACCTTTCTTCCGGAAGTACCAGGGATTGGTTACCTTAACGATATTCCCCTCAAGATTAAGTTCCTGCAATTCCCTGCGGAGCAGGTCTTCATCATAATTCTCCCGTAAGAGTACTTGATTGGAGTAGACCTTTATCGCCTCCGTAGGAACGATGTAATGCGGACCCCAATCATACGGCATACGGCACCTCCCCACCCTTATTATGCTAAATACTAGACGTTTATTTCGCTGCCATCTTCCGGCATGAGACCTGCGCTACCTCTTTGCCGTTCAAAATTGCCATTGCCTCTTCTCTATAGGCATCCATGACGTACGGAATTCCGGTAACCTCGGCACACTCTTTGGTCAACGACATGATGTCGCGTCGGCTAATAGCAGGTATACTGAAACATCTTGTGCCTGCCATCAGTTGCTGCAGGCCGACCCTGATTTTCTCGCTGAAGCTGTATATTCCCACAGCACCCAATGGGATTGTCTTCATTTCGTTAGCACCGACTATGCTCTTGACTTCTTCGTAGCAGACGAAAATCTCCTCGGGGGTTGAGCCATATTGACTGACGGTATTGGGTAGTTTATTATCCTTGAGCCACTGCTGGATATTCTTGCCCACCATGCCCGGAATCATCAAGGCACGTCCCATGCACACCGCCTTGGTGAATGGTGAACCAAGGGCAAGTGCCTTGAAAACGCCATCCTCACTGCTGAACCCACCGGCAAAAGCTATATCGGGCACTCGCTCGCCCCTGTCAGCCAGCTTACGACAGAATTCGGCTGCCGCAGAGTGCAGGTAGAGACTCGGCATGCCCCATTCCTCCATCATCCTCCAGGGGCTCATACCGGTACCGCCCCCGGAACCATCTATAGTAAGTAAATCAATCTTGGCATTCGCGCCCCACTTAATGGCCATGGCCAGCTCTCGCAACGAGTAGGCACCGGTCTTCAAGGTAATGCGCTTGAATCCCAGGTCTCTAAGACGCTTAACTTCGGCATAGAAACCGTCTTCATCGATAAACCCGAGGCGGCTGTGACGTTCAAACTCCTTGAGAGACCCACCCTTGAAAGCCGCCTGAGAGAGCGGATTTGAGGGATCAGGCGTAACCATGTAACCACGCCTTTGAAGCTCGAGCGCCCTTTCCAGGCTATTGACCTTTATCTCACCACCGATGCACTTGGCACCCTGTCCCCATTTCAGCTCGATTGTGTTCAGCTTGTGCTTCTTACTGACATATTCAGCAACACCAAGCCTGGTATCTTCGACATTCATCTGCACCAGTATCTCGCCAAATCCACGATGGTAACGCCGGTAGATCTCAATGCGGCGGTCCATGTCTGGCGATGCGGTAACCTTGCCCTTTGCGTCACGCTCAAGCTTGGGGTCAATACCGCAAACGTTCTCACCACAGACCAGCGTAACCCCGCTAAGGGCGGCGCCGACAGCAAAATGCTCCCAGTTCTTACGGGCTATCTCCGTGGAACCCAGCGCCCCGGTGAAGATCGGAGTCTTTATCTTGACTTTGATGTCCCAGCCATACTCGGTCTCGGTATTTACACTTGGGAAAGTGGCTGTGTCCGAGTTACCGGAAACCCCAGCCGGCAACCCCTTGGCTCCTAGGGCATATCCTTGAATGTTGAGGTGCGAGTAGTCGACCGGGTAATCCTTATCAGCCCCGGCAGTGACTTCACCAAACGGGCCGGGATACAGCAACTCCCTGCCGCGGAAGGTTGCCTTGAACACCTCGCAGTTCCCGGTACAGCCGTCAAGACAGCGGGAGCAAATCCCGCTGGCGGGCGACACACTCCGGGAACGATTGGCGCTTCTTGTGGCTTCATCGGAATTGGGACGCAATAGATTCATCTTTGATACACTCCTTAACTTAACTATTTACTGACCGGTATTCCTCTTTGTTGTAGATAGCTCTTGGCCTCAGCTATCGAGATTTCACCGAAGTGGAAAATAGAGGCAGCCAAAACGGCTGACGCTTTGCCTATTACAACAGCTTCATAAAGATGCTCTAATTTGCCGGCTCCGCCTGAAGCGGTAACCGGGATGGTTACGGCTTCAGCGACTGCTTTTGTCATCTCCAGGTCATAGCCCTTTTTAGTGCCGTCCGCATCCTTACTGGTGAGCAGAATCTCTCCGGCACCAAGCTTCTGCACCCGCTTTGCCCAGTCCACGATACCGAGTCCAGTAGATTCAGTGCCGCTTTTAACTACTACTTCAAGTCGAGGCAAAGAGCTTCCGGGCGGGTTCTTCCTGCCATCAATGGCGACCACAAGTCTCTCTTTGCCGAATTTTTTGGCGGCTTCGCTTATGAGCTTGGGATTTTTGACCGCTGCGGTATTTATCGATACTTTATCCACACCCATGCTGATAAGCGCCTCCATATCTTCAATACTGCCGATACCGCCGCCGACGGCAAAGGGGATAGTAACTACCTTGCAGACCTTTTTCACCCATTCCAGTCTTGTCTTTCTATTCTCAACAGTAGCAAAGATGTCCAGAAAGACCAGTTCATCAGCACCCTCCCGGCAATAGGCTTCAGCCGCCTCCACCGGGTCGCGGGCATCCTTCAAATTTACAAATTTAACCCCCTTAACCACTCTCCCTTCCTTAACATCCAAGCAGGGGATAATCCTTACTTCTTTCATTGTCTAACTCCAAAATCCACTAAATTTTTACTGAGAATACACGGCAAACGGTTGCCATATGCCTTAACGTGTTTATTTTACACTAATGAAACAATTTTGTCTAATTTATTTTGAGGTAGTGCAAATAAGCCACAAATGTATTATTATAGGCTATAATTCAAATATATTCTAAATTGTATCCGGCCTGCGTGACAGGAGGCTGCCTATTACCAATAAATTTAAGGGGTAAAAGCCTATTTAACCGTAGAAGCAAAGGTGGTAAAATATACATCTAACTCGGATATTTAAAGGAAAGGCTATGGTACAAATCACTAGTCCCGATACAGAGAGAAAAGTATTGGCGATACTCAAGGTTCTGAGTGAATCCTCGGAGCCACTGGGGTCAATTACAATTGCGCGCGAACTAGAGCGGCATGGCATCTTTCTGAGCGAGAGAGCCGTCAGATATCACCTGAGAATAACAGATGAGCGTGGTTATACCCAGCCGCTGGGGCGCGATGGCAGACTGCTCACTCCACAAGGAATTGAGGAACTCAGGTCGGCACTTGCGCCAGAGCAAGTCGGTTTCATCCTGGAAAAACTGGAACGGTTAGCCTTCCTGACAACCTTCGACCCCAAAAAACGAACCGGTAAAGTCCCCATAAATACCTCCCTTATCGACAAGGATAAATTCAAAAAGGCTGTGGCAGCGATGAGAGATGTATTCAAAGCCGGAATCTATGTCACTGACCTCGTAGCCGTAGCATCGGAAGGAGAAAAGCTTGGTTCCGTGGTCATTCCAAACGGTAAAATGGGGCTTGCCACAGTTTGCAGCGCGGTCATAAATGGGGTACTGCTCAAGTCAGGTATTCCGATCAATTCCAAGTTCGGCGGAGTGCTTGAAGTCAAGAATTCAAAGCCGAGGCGCTTTGTCGCTCTAATCAACTACGCAGGAACATCCGTTGACCCGTCTGAGCAGTATATCCATGCCAGAATAACGAGCGTGGGAGAAGCCGCCAGAACCGGCAATGGAAAGGTGCTGGCTAACTTCCGTGAAATGCCCGCGCTTGCCAGAGCACTGGCTGAAGAGAAGATTGCACTACTCAAAGAGGCTGGTATAAATGGAGTCTATGCTCTAGGCAATACCAGCGAGCCTGTTTGCCAGATTTCTGTAGGGCTTGACCGGGTTGGAATGATTCTACTCGGTGGGCTCAATCCACTTGCGGCTGTGGTCGAGGCAGGGGTAGAGGTAGAGAACATAGGCGAGAGCGGAGTTATAGATTTTGAGCAGCTTGTGAGCTTTTGGAAGCTCCCATAAGCGTTAATTCCTGGGGCTACTATGAAAAGGCAGATTGGGAAAGTCACGCTGGAGCTTGTTCAAGGCGACATCACCGAGATAAAGACGGATGCCATCGTAAATGCCGCTAACACAGCATTGAAACTCGGTGGGGGCGTCGCCGGCGCCATTGCCCGAAAGGGCGGACCCAAAATCCAAGAGGAGTGCGACCGCATCGGCGGCACCTTTGTCGGTGGGGCGGTAATCACCACTGGAATCTTCGGCTTTCCTATTGATAGATGCGCCCAAATTATGCTCAACACAGCTATCGAATATGCTAAGGGACATACCAATTTAGAAAAAATTGCCTTCTGCCTTTACGGCGCCGAGGCATTTGAGGTATTTGCAAACAAGCTGGAAAAACTGCCTGGATAAGTCCCTTCAATAGATAAGCTTATCCATCGAGATGAGGAGGGAAACATGGCAAAGACAATCTGCATAATCGGAGCTTTTGACACCAAAGGAGAAGAACACGCCTTCCTGAGGGAACGGATAATGAGCCGAGGACACAAGGTTTTCACAGTCAATACCGGAGTGCTTGGCTCAACAACCCTCTTCCCGGTAGATATCGAAGCGAATAAGATTGTCCAGTCGGCCGGTGGCAGTCTGGAGCAGCTTCGACAAAAGAAAGACCGTGGTGAAGCGATAAGGGTCATATGTGACGGAGCAGCGAAACTCATAAAGTCGCTTTACGACGCAGGTAAGTTTGATGGAATTATCGGGATGGGAGGCAGTGCCGCTGCCACAGTGGTCACCTGTGCAATGAGAGCTCTTCCTCTGGGGTTTCCTAAGGTTTGCGTATCAACAATGGCATCGGGGGATGTTTCGCCTTACGTAGGAACAAAAGATATTGTAATGATGCCATCAATCGTTGACATTGCCGGCATCAACCGGATTTCAAGGATTATCATCTCCCGTGCCGCAGGGGCGATTTGCGGCATGGTAGAGATGAACGTTCCCAAAGCCGCTGAAGATAAGCCGATAATTACTGCCACTATGTTCGGCAACTCAACAGATTGCGTGAATGCCTGCGTAAAGGCATTATCTGCCAAAGGCTACGAAGTTTTTGTTTTTCACGCCACCGGCGTCGGCGGAAGAACGATGGAGAGTCTAGTGAGTGAAGGGCTGGTGGACGCTGTCCTTGACATCACGACCACCGAATGGGCTGACCAAATCTGTGGCGGAGTGCTCAGCGCTGGTCCCGAACGCCTTGACGCCCCGGGCAAAATGGGGGTGCCACATCTCATTGTTCCCGGTTGCGTGGACATGTGCAACTTTGGGCCGCGAGAAACGGTACCGGCAAAATACAAAGAGCGCCTTTTTTACCAATGGAACCCTTCGGTTACACTCATGCGAACTACCAAGGAAGATAATAAAAAGATGGGGGAAATTTTTGCTGAGAAAGCAAACGTTGCTAAAGGACCTGTTGCCTTCCTTATTCCCTTGAGAGGAGTCTCTATCCTCGATGGCGATGGTCAGCCTTTCTGTGACCGTGAAGCGGACAATGCTATGTTCGATGCCATCAAGACTAAAATCAGGAAGGACATCCCCGTAGTCGAAATGGACAAGAATATCAATGACCCTGAGTTTGCGGCGAAAGCAGTGGAGATGATGCTGGAGCTAATCAAACAGGCAAAAAATAAAAAGGGGAGGTAATTATGGCATTCACACGTAAAGAAATCCTGGAACGGCTGAGAAAAAATATCAAAGCCGGCATCCCGATTGTGGGTGCAGGGGCGGGAACCGGAATCAGCGCCAAGTTCGAAGAGGAAGGCGGGGTAGACCTAATTGTCATCTATAACAGCGGTCGCTTCCGCATGGCTGGCAGAGGCTCGCTTGCCGGACTGATGCCCTACGGCGATGCCAACGCTATTGTCATGGAAATGGCAGGCGAAGTGTTGCCCATTTGCAAAAAGACCCCGGTTCTTGCCGGAGTGTGCGGGACAGACCCCTTCCGCCAGATGGAGGTCTTCCTTAAGGACGTTAAAGCAATCGGCTTTTCCGGAGTCCAGAACTTCCCAACGGTCGGGCTATGCGATGGTTTGTTCCGAAAGAACCTCGAGGAGACCGGCATGGGATACGGACTTGAGGTTGAGACAATCCGCCTATCTCACGAAATGGATATGCTCACCACTCCCTATGCCTTTAATGCAGCAGAAGCCAAGGCAATGGCTAAAGCGGGCGCTGACGTTATTGTTGCCCATATGGGGCTAACCACCAAGGGGGCTATAGGAGCGACGACGGCAGTGACACTGAAAGATGCTCCAGATAAAGTTCAGGAAATATGCGATGCGGCAAAATCAGTGAATCCGGATATAATTACCCTCTGCCATGGTGGCCCACTTTCTATGCCCGAAGATGTCGAGTATGTTCTCCACAGGACGAAGGGCGTGCACGGTTTCTACGGTGCATCCAGTATGGAACGACTGCCGGTGGAAGTAGCTTTAAAAGACACGATGCTGAAGTTCAAGGCGATTCGATTCAAGAAATAGCATTTTTAAAAAAGATAGGGCAGTTCTGAAACTGCCCTATCTCCCAATTTCCCATCACGCTGGCTTTGTTGAATTAGAACCACATTGTGGCATCGGCATCCAGAACACGGTCATTTAATGTTGCTGCACCAACAACTGTGGCTTCCCCGATAAGGTTTCCTCTTTCAATACCCATCAACTGGCAACTCTGGTCGCAAGCGAGGAACTTAACACCGGCTTTCGCAGCCTGGTCCATTATCTCTTTCACTGTGGGAAAACTGCCTTCTTTTATCTTCTCTGCCTCACCCTTTTTCATCAGGGTAATCCCCTGACCTAGAAAATAAACGGTCGCATCCATGTCCATCGCTCTGGCAGTCATGGCAAGGACAAAAGGTGAATAAAGTCGCTTCGGCGTATCGATACCGCTGGTTTGAACATAAAGGATATGCTTTCTTTTCTTTTGAGCCTTCCCTGACCTCCTATTTTATTTTTTGTATAAGGACCCTCATCCCTTCAGGGGTTTTCTCTATCTTGAGTATCTTCTGGCTCGTCCGCTTCGCCCAAGCCTTGAGGTCCGGCTCGGCAGCAGGGTCATCGGCTAGCACTTCCAGAACTTCTCCCACTGCCAGTTTATCCATTTCTTCCCGAGTCTTTAAAATCGGCATGGGACAATAGAGACCAATACAGTCTAACGTCATGCGAGCCTGCTTCGTTGACCCAGCATCAGCCATTTTCTTCCACCTCAAGCAATAACCCTAGCCTTTAATCTCAGCCCCGCAATGCGGGCATATTTTTTTATCGCGAGGCACAGGTTTCCGACATTTCGGGCAGTAAAATATTGTAACCTTGCAGGTCTGGCAATAGGGCTGCGGGGCTTCCACTACCTCCTCTTCACAATAGGGACAGAAAAGGCGCTTCTTTTCTTTCTTACGAGCTACCATTATTCCTTCCCTCCCTTTTTCTTCTTCAGATAATCTTCGATTGCTTTGTGCAGTGCCTGCGCACCGAGGTTGGAACAATGAAACTTCTGCTTGGGCAGCCCTTCGAGTTCATCAGCCACCGATTGAGGGGTGATTTTCATCGCCTCATCCAGCGTTTTGCCCATTGCCATTTCACTTACCATACTGGAGACAGCAATGGCTGCCCCGCATCCAAAGGTCTTGAATTTAATGTTCTCCAGACGGTTATCCTTGACCTTAATATAGAAAGCCATCATATCCCCACATATAGGATTGCCTACCTCTCCAATGCCATCGGCATCCTCAATCTCACCCACGTTACGGGGGTTCATGAAATGCTCCATCACCTTCTGGCTATAGATTGACATACTACTTGCCTCCTCTTCTGGCTTTCATGAATTTGGCATAAAGCGGTGACATCTGGCGTAGCCTATCCACAATCGGGGGCAACACCTCAAGAACATAATCCACATCTTCAATGGTATTATCAATACCGATTCCAAAGAGAAGAGAGCCTTGCGCAATCGCATGAGATAGCCCCATGGCAATAAGCACGTGCGATGCCTTCAGCGCCCTCGATGTGCACGCCGAGCCGCTGGTAACAGCCACTCCCTGGCTATTCAGCAGCATAATCATGGCTTCACCTTCGATAAATTCAATGCAGAAGCTGGCATTTCCCGGCAGGCGCTTAGCGGGATGGCCTGTGATAACCGCGTGTTCAATCCTCGCCGGCAATTCAGTGAGCAAACGGTCGCGAAGTCTGCTGAGATGTTTTATTCTGGTCTCCATGCTGCTTTTGGTTAGCTCAGCAGCTTTCCCCAAGCCGACGATACCAGGGATATTCTCAGTACCGGCACGCCGCCCTCCTTCCTGCACCCCACCATCAAGGAGGGGGATAATGCGCACTCCTTTACGCAACCAGAGAGCACCAATCCCTTTGGGGCCATAAATCATATTTCCTGCCAGGCTCAGAGCATCCACACCCAGCTCTTTCACATCAACAGGTATTGTTCCAACCGTAGCCACCGCATCAGTGTGAAAGACGACGTCGTTCTCTTTAGCTATTCTGGCTATTTCCGGTATCGGCTCTATGGTGCCTACCTCGCCATTGGCGTGCATAACTGATACCAGCACCGTATCCTTTCTGGTGTTTTTACGCACATCTTCAGGGGCAACGAAGCCATATTTATCCACTGGAACCAGAGTAACCTCAAAGCCCCACTTCTCCAGTGTTTTCGCTGAATGCATAACCGAAAAATGCTCGATAGCCGAGATTATAAGATGCTTGCCCTTATTTTGCTGCGCCAGCGCCAAACCTTTGATGGCAAAATTGTTGCTTTCCGTGCCACTGCCGGTAAAGATTATCTCCTCTGGGTTGGCTCCGATAAGCTCAGCCACCTGATTCCGGGCGGTCTCCATACCCTCCCGTGCCGCATCTCCCCAATCGTGAATACACGATGGATTACCAAAAGCCTCTCCCAAGTAGGGAAGCATTGCCTCACGGACTTCCGGGAGAATGGGAGTAGTAGCGGTATTGTCCAGATATACTTTTCTTATGCTTCTGTTCATCTTAATAATTCAAGATTTACTCTGAAATGCAAATGCTTTACTTCTGCGACTTCACCAATTCGTCTCGCAACTCCTGCAGAAGCTCCTGCTCAATAGCAGCGTGGGCCTCCAACAGCTTGCGGGTGTGGCTAATATGAGCTCGCATGTCATGCGCAGTTGCTTCCCACACAGTGCGAGATAATCCGCCGCCAAGTAAATCGGCAACATGTTTTTTAGAATGGGCAATTCGGTTTCTAAGGTCTTTGTGCTCAATGAGCAAAGTTTGCAAGGCTGAGGCAATCTTCTTCTCCCCGTGTTTTTCAACGGCAGACATAAGCGCTGTTTCTTCCCAGTTGAAATGCGCATACAGCCCCTGCTCAACCTTTTCCTGCAACTCCTTCAGCTTTTTCAAACCTTCTTTTTGCTCAAGTCTTCCCGGCATAAAAACTTCTTTTGCCTTATCCAACCCCGCCATTGCTTCAGTATCGTTGGCTACCTGTTCCATCCTCTGCAACCTCTGCATGATTGTCCTATGCTCCTCGAGGATTTTGTCTATGATGGTTATTACCTCATCCAAGGTTACCTCCTTCGCAAATTTACTGCCGATTCCTTAAGCTGCTTTTTAAGTAGAGGCTTAAACACCATTAGCATAATTTTACCATACCACATTACAATTTGTTCAAAAAATGACTTGCTCATTTAAAAGAAAAGCTAGCACTCTGCTCATGTCGGTGCAATAGGTGATGCGCCTTTTATCCACTCCTTCCGATTTCCAGCATCTTATCTACAGCTGTCTTCGCCCTGAGCCGAATTTCCTCAGTGACTTTCACCTCGGGAGCCATGTCTTGTAGAGCCCATAGCACCTTCTCGAGGGTGATTGACTTCATATTGGGGCAAATGGCTTTCTCAGAAACCGGAATGAACTCCTTGCTCGGATTCTCCTTCTTTAGCCGGTGTATAATCCCTATTTCTGTCCCTATAATTATCTCTTTGGCTTCCGTTTGCTGGGCGAACCTAATCATACCTCCCGTGCTCAAAACTTCATCAGCAAGCGCAATCACCTCCGGCCGGCACTCGGGGTGGACTATAACCTTCGCCTGCGGGTGCTCTTGTTTTCTTCTGGCTATATCATGGGGTTGTATTTTAACATGAGTGGGACAATATCCAGGCCAGAAGCTCATCTTCTTTTTGGTCTTGGTAGAGATATAGTGACCTAGATACTGGTCAGGAACGAAAAGTATCTCATCGGCGTCTACACTTTCGACGACCTTGAGAGCATTAGCTGAAGTGCAGCAAATATCGGATTCTGCCTTTACTTCAGCCGACGAGTTAACATAGCAAACTACCGCAGCGTTCGGGAGTTCCTCTTTCTTCTTTTTCAGCGCTTCTGCGGTTATCATATTCGCCATGGGGCACCCGGCATTTATATCCGGAAGCAGGACTATTTTATCCGGGCTGAGGATAGAGGCAGTCTCAGCCATAAAATGGACGCCGCAAAAAACAATCACCCCGGCATCTGTTTTGGCTGCCTTCTGGCTTAATTCCAGAGAGTCGCCAACAAAGTCGGCTATGTCCTGAACCTCGCCTATCTGATAATTGTGGACAAGGATAACTGCTTTCCTCTTTTGCCTCAGGCTCAGAATCTCCTCAGCAAGTTCATCACGCTTATTTGCCAACGGTTATCCTCCAGCTATTAGCGTAAGCATTCATTTTCTCACCCCGGACAAAGCCGATAAGGGTTACACCTAAATCGGCAGCTAACTTCACCCCCAGATTGGTGGGCGCAGATATGGAAACCAATACGGGTATATTTCTTTTGGCTACCTTAAACAAAATCTCTGAAGATATTCTACCACTAGTTAGTATAATGTGGTTATCGGTGGGTATACCCTGCAAAATGCATCTGCCGAAGATTTTATCAACGGCATTATGCCGACCAATGTCCTCGCTGGAGAGCAATATACTTTTTGTATCACATAGAGCAGCGCTGTGAACACCACCGGTTGCCCGGTAAGTCAGCGAGCGATGCTGGAACTCTTTCACCAGGGAAAAAATTTCAGCAGCGGATATGGTGACTTGAGATTCTACCTTTGCCTGCTGAATATCAGCGGCGCTATAGAAGGAAGCCCCCCTACCACAGCCCGACGTTATAAACCGTTTAAAAAGAAGGTCGTCAGCGAGCTCTTTTTCTTCCTTGGTTTCCACCCGCACCACGCCCCTCCGGTCATCAACAATTACCTTCTTAATCTCGTCTTTGCCTTTAAGCAAGCCCTCAGAGGAAAGAAAACCGACAGCCAGATAGTCAAGTTCAGAAGGAGAGCAGAGCAAAGTCACCAATTCGCGGTTATTCAGGATTATAGTCAGGGGAAATTCCGTTGTTACTAAATCCTCGGTATCCCGTTTACCATCCGTGGTAATGCGCTGTATTGGAAACTTCTCTACACTCTCCATCACCTTAAAATACCTTTATTGTGTCACCTGCCTTTACCTGTCCTCCATTGATAACTCTGGCAAATACCCCTTCCTCGGGCATGATACACTTGCCTACCTGACGGTAAATAGCACACTTGGTATGACACTCTTTGCCAATCTGAGTAATCTCCAGTATAACATCGCTTCCCACGGATACCCGCGTCCCAACAGGCAGCGCAACTAAATCTATTCCTTCACAGGTTAGATTCTCGGCAAAATCTCCAGGGGCTACCTTCAGCCCTAACTTCTGCATCTTTTCGATGCTTTCCGTTGCCAGCAGGCTTACCTGACGGTGAGTACAGCAATCGGCATGGGCATCACCGACAAGCCCAAAATCTTCCCTGATGGTACCTTCAGCAAGCACATTCTTTCGAGTGCCCTTTTTCTTACTGCTGCAAACGGCAACTATTCTCGCCATAACACTATTCCTCCAAAAGACAACTTCAGAATAACCCCTAAAGCCTCATCTAGAAATTAGGAGCTGGCCAAGCAGTTCGTGGTTGCGGCTGTTTTTTACCTTACCATAATATGAAATGAGTGACAAGTTAATCACGCCGACTTTTCTTTGAGTAGCCCGCGTAGCGCTACACCGGTACCGCCAAGTGCAACGCCTGTGAGAATCATAACGACGCCGCTGCCGAGAACCACATCAGTAAGGCCGAAAGCCAGAACGCCAAGGTAAAGGTAGTTCTCCATGTTAATAGCCTGCGCATAGCTCAGGTGCGCCGGATTCGTCGGGTCATAGCGCCCACCAGCCAATAGGTCCTGATAGGTCGGTGCTATATTTCGGCGATGTTCCCTTATGATGTCAGCAGCAGCCTGAGCCGATGCTGCATTATCGATTAAAGTAGGCTCAGCCCCCTCCGAGAGAGCTAACTTCACGTTCTCTGATAGCATCTGCTGCGTCACGAGATTCTTCTTTGCCACAGACTGTCCTACGAACACAAACCCGATTATGATGCTGATTATCCCCAGAACTATCACCATCGCTGGTATTAGCCGTTTTGCACGTGTCATTTTAGTTCCCCCCCCCCCCCCTTTTTTTTTCTATAATTGATTTCTAGATTGACCCGCCTATTATAAATTGAGAGCTCCTATATCACCTTTTTCACCTCCTGGAATTTGCATTTCTCAAAAGCATCACTCAAAAACTCTCTATGTCGCTGGCAAAACTCGTACTCGCTTTCAAGCTGAGCAAAGATAAGCTCCTCCTGCCAGTGAGCGTTATATAAACGACACCCTCTGTCTTCACAAAAGGGATTCCCAGTCAAAGTATAGAAAAACGCCTGCATTACATATCCTTTTGCCACTTCTGTCAACCTCTCATCGTCGTAGTCAATAAAACGCCCTTTGAATCTGTCTTTTAACTCCAAAGGGTCCCGCCCTAGCATCTCATATTGGTTTTTAAGAAGGTAATACTCCTTGGGCCTGGCGGGTGCCTCTACCAGCCCAGTAGTCGAGATAATGGAACAGACGCCATACACACTTGTCCTGAGGTGATATCTTTTATCGTTCTCGTCCCATGTAGCAAATAAACGATTGGTAAGAAAAATGTGAACAAACCCGAGGTTGCGCTCCATTTGGGGGATGAGTTCCGAAAATATTCTCTGGAGATGAAACCCGTCATAGAGAACGCCGAAGCCTCTTGTTTCCCCCATAATTCTTCTCTTTTCAAACTGGATTTCACCGTAGAGAGGGTTATTTTCGGAGACAACTTCTCTTTGTATGTCTTGAATCTTGATTGATGCCAGTTTTCTCGCAAAATCCGAGCTCTTATCTGGACAAGAGGCAAAAGGTGTCCCTCTCGACTCTACCTGAACTTCACTCAGTTTGCCACGCAGGTATTCAGCGATTTCCCTTATCTGCAGTTTATCCGACACATCCTCATCATAGAGGATTATTCTCTCGAGCCTACGAGATTTCATTTCAAATTTTCAAAGGCAACTTTAGCTGCTACCTCTCCAGATAGAAGCATTGCTCCGAAGGTCGGTCCCATTCTCGGCAATCCATAGGTTGTTGATACCGCCATGCCGGTAACAATCAGGCCGGGATGAACCTCACCGGTATGTTCAATTATTAAATCCTCCGACCTCTCAACCCACATAGCGCCAAAGCCCTTGGTTTTAATCAGTCCTCTTTCTTCCAGCTTCCGCACTACCTGAGCATCATGCCCGGTGGCATCAATCACCACCGTCGATTCTATAGCTACCGGGTCAACGCAGGTTATTTCCCTCGGTAAAGCCGAGACAGGAGTGAAGTTAATTACCACTCCACAAACCCGCCCCCCTTCCTTCAAGACCAGGTCATCGAATACTGTCATGTTGGCGAACTTGACTCCGCTATCACACGCCGAAGCAATAAGTTTCGAACAGGCGTGAGGTCCGTCGGAAACGAAAAGCCCTTCGGTGACCTCCTTATACGGGATACCGAGTTCATCCAGGACTCTTTCGGCTGGATGTCTTACCGTTACCTTGTTCATCAGGTAACCACCAATCCAGAACCCACCACCGATGTAGTTATTACGCTCGACAATCAGTACCTTTTTCCCCGCTCTGCTTAAATTGCGACCAGCCATTAGCCCGCTGGGACCGGCACCGATAATGATGCAATCGCTTTCGACATACTCAACAAACTGCTTGGCAAACTCAGTGACTATGGCACGAGTTACATCTTTTTCCCCTACTGGACTGAATTTCTCCATTTCAACCTCTCTCGATATTTAATAAAATAATCTTGTTTTCGGTTAATTTATTGTTTTTTGCTTTTCAAAAGCGGTGATATGGCTCTGAGCTTAGCCACAATTCGTGGTAAGACCTCAAGGACACGGGCTATTTCCTCGTCGGTTGTCCATTTACCCAGGGTAAATCTCAAAGAGCCATGCGCTTGTTCATGGGGAAGCCCTATTGCCAGAAGAACGTGAGACGGCTCAAGACTCGCTGAACTGCAGGCAGAACCGGTAGAAGCACAAATACCCTCCAAATCAAGATTCAAACACATGGATTCGCCTTCCACAAAATCAATACTGACATTGACGTTATTGGGCAGCCGCTTCACAGGGTGACCATTTATCTGGGTGTGGTCAATCTTTTCCAGGATTCCATTAGCCAGTTTGTCACGAAGAATAGTAAGATACCTTGCCTCGTCGTTCATTTCCTGAGCAGCAATCTCCACAGCTTTGCCCAAGCCGATAATCCCGGGAACATTTTCAGTGCTCGCCCGCCGCCCCCTCTCCTGTGCACCACCATGCATAAAGGAAACCATTTTTGTCCCTTTTCTGATATATAGCGCCCCAATACCTTTGGGACCGTAGAGCTTGTGCGCCGACATAGCGAGCAAATCTACCCCAAGCTCATCTACATTTACCGGAATATGCCCCACCGTCTGCACCGCATCGGTGTGAAAATAGACTCCTGCTTCACGGGCAATCTTTCCTATCTCGGATAGCGGCTCTATGGTGCCGACTTCATTATTGGCATGCATTATTGAAATAAGGATGGTTTTATTGGTAATCGCTTTTTTGACATCCTCGGAAGCAACCAGCCCAAATTTATCTACCGCAAGGTAGGTTACGGAAAATCCCCGCTTCTCCAAAAACTTGCATGCCTCCAATACGGCATGGTGCTCGATAGAGCTGGTAATAATGTGATTCCCCTTGGCCTCATTAGCAAAAGCCACACCTTCCAAGGCAAAGTTATCAGCCTCAGTTCCACCGCTGGTAAAAACGATTTCCTCATCCTGAGCACCGATGAAAGCGGCTATACCAGCTCTGGCTTCGTTAATAGCCCCCCTTGCCTCCTGACCGCAAGCATATATAGTAGAAGGGTTGCCAAAAACCTCGGTGAGATAGGGCAGCATTGCCTTGACTACATCAGGATGCATCGGTGTAGTGGCAGCATAATCAAGATAGACTCGCTTCATTCTCTAACCCTCCAGAACATCGCCGATAACCGGGTCGACCCTTACTCCTTTGCCCTTCACCCACGCAATGCCCTGCTCGATGTCTTTTTCTTCCCCCTCCAATTCCAGAACCACCCAGCCTTTATTCTCCGATACATCGGCGCGGCGAATATTAGTCACCACCCTGAACTGCCGACTCAAATTATAAATAATAGGCTCCTTAACCAACTCTTGAGGAAAGGTAAACATCACTTGTCTCTTCGTCATCTAAATCCCTCCGTCTCTCTGTAAAAAGTCAAAAACTCGATTTGAAGACTAAGCTGGTACCCCCAACACTTCCTCGACTGATTCTATATTGGGTTTAACACTGAGCGGTCGGACTGCATTTGATACAATCTCTTGAGTTCTCGGTCCCGCGCCGGTAATAAAGGCAACCGTAAGCTCCCTTCTTTTGATTAATCCCGAAGCTACCAATTTCCGTAATGCGCTCACCACCACACCACCCGCTGCCTCAGCGAAAATACCCTCGGTTTGAGCCAGCAGTTTTACCCCCTCGATTGCTTCCTCATCCGTAGCAGCACAGGCACCACCACCTGATTGTCTGGCAACCCGCAACGCATAATAGCCATCAGCGGGGTTCCCAATGGCTATCGACTTAGCGATGGTATTCGGCTCCACAGGATGTACATGCAGCGTCCCAGCCTGAAAGGCATTGACAATCGGCGAGGAGCCAGCCGCCTGTGCCAGATACATATGGGTATTAACCGGCTCAATTAGACCGAGCATTGCTAGTTCGTCCAACCCTTTCCAAATTCGGGTAAATAAAAGTCCTGAAGCAGCCGGAGCTAACACACAATCAGGAGCACGCCATCCCAACTGCTCAGCCACCTCGTAGCCCAAAGTCTTGCTACCCTCAGCATAATAAGGCCTGAGGTTGATGTTAATAAATCCCCAGTTGTGCCTTTGCACCAACTGAGCACAGAGACGGTTGACATCATCATAGCTTCCATCGACAGTTACCAATACCGGATTATAAATTGCTATTCCCACAAGCTTTCCCAATTCTACATTTGCCGGAACAAAGACGTAAGCCTTCATACTTGCCTTAGCAGCGTGAGCACCGACACTGGCTGCCAGGTTCCCGGTTGATGCACAGGCTACAGTATCAAATCCAAACTCCCGCGCCTTGGTCACGGCAACCGAGACCACCCTATCCTTAAAAGAATATGTCGGATTAAGACCATCATTCTTTATGTAAAGCCGGTCCAGTCCCAACTCATGCCCTAGATTATCAGCTTTGACCAGTGGAGTAAAGCCCGTGCCAAGATCTATCTCTTTGCCTTCTACCGGCAGCATATCACGATAGCGCCACATGCCGAGCGGCCCGCCGGCAATCTTCTCCCGGCTTAAGCCCTTCGCCATAGCTTTATAATCATAGTTGACCTCCAAAGGACTGAGGCAAAATTCACACAGATTTATGGGCCGGAGAGAATACTCCTGCCCGCATTTTCGACACCGCAGCGCTCTGGCATAAGACATGTCTCGCTCCTTCACTCCAATGCCTGGCGTAAATCATCGAGTAAATCGTCAATGTTTTCCAGACCTACTGACAAGCGAACCAATCCCTCAGTTATGCCTATCTGCCTCCTGTATTCCGCGGGCATTGCAGCATGGCTCATTGTCGCCGGATGCTCGGCAAGGGAAACCACACCCCCCAGTGACTCAGCCAGCGAAAAGAGCTTCATTTTTCTCAGAAAACTATTAACCGCCTCGGTGCCCCCTTTTAACTCGAAAGAAACAACACCGCCAAACCCCTTCATCTGTCTCTTGGCAATTTCGTGCCCGGGATGAGATTCAAGACCAGGGTAGAATACCCTTTTTACCGCCTTATGTCCTTTGAGAAAGTTGGCTACGGCAATTGCATTTTGCTCATGCTGCCTCATCCTCACGGCAAGGGTCTCTATTCCTCGAAGCACCAGCCAGCAATCGAAAGGAGAAGCACAGGTTCCCATAGCATTGAGAAGAAACTGAACCCTCTGGGTTAGCTCATCGGTAGTAGTAACCACAGCGCCGCCGACCACATCACAGTGTCCGTTGAGATACTTGGTTGTGGAGTGAACAACCAGGTCAATCCCAAACTCAATGGGTCTCAGAAAATAGGGGGTGGCAAAGGTATTATCTATCACCGTCAAAAGATTATGTTTTTTGGCAATATCAACCGCCATCTCGAGGTCGGTAATATTCAATAGAGGATTGGACGGGGTTTCCAGCCACATCATTTTAGTATTCGGCTTTATCGCCGCCTCAATCTTCTTGCGGCTGTCCATCCTTAAGAAAGTAAAGTCCAGCCCAAAATCCCGCATCACTTTCTGAAATAGCCGGTGAGTACCGCCGTAAACATCATCCACTGAAATCACATGGTCGCCGGCTTTGAGCAGATGGATAACGGTGGCTTCAGCCGCCATGCCGGTGGCAAAGGCAAATCCTGCTTTCCCCCCTTCGAGTTTAGCGATGGTATCCTCTAAAACCTTACGAGTCGGGTTTCCTGTGCGGGAGTAGTCATAGCCTCTCGTCTTGCCCACATCCTCGAAGACGAACGATGACGTCTGATAAATAGGCACAGATAAAGCGCCAAAGGCGCTATCCGGTCTCTCTCCGGTATGAATTGCCATTGTTTCGAATTTCATGTTAGTCTCCTGTGATGAGTTAAAATCCGTCTTTACGATGCTGCTCCTCCACCTTCCACAGTTATACCCCGTCTTGCTTTTCGAAGCGAATACATGAACATCGCCACTGAGCCAGCCAGTATAACAATGGCTACGAGCTGTGCCTGTTGTAGTCCCAGGGCAATATTGTTTTCCTGCCGAACAAAGGTAAGGATAAAGCGCCCCAGGGAATAAAGCGCCAGATAGGTCAGGAATAATAAGCCATCTACCTTAAAGTGGCGGCGCAATTTCAAAATTGCTACGAGGGATAAGCCGTTCCATATCATCTCATACACGGGATAGGGATGAGTAGGCACACCAAACAGGTCGGCAGGAATAAGTGAGTTAGGATGAACGTAAATGAAGCCCCAGGGCAGACTGGTGACGCCGCCATAGGCATCCCCGTTAATAATACAGCCAACCCTGCCGATTATCTGAGCTGTAAGCAG
>Ga0315274_10002867_pt1 | contig 25650 bp, 24 predicted proteins | sample YL17G02_20_MG_FD_203700 | JGI IMG/M metagenome (GOLD analysis project Ga0315274, IMG submission 203700) | Sediment microbial communities from Yellowstone Lake, YNP, Wyoming, USA - YL17G02_20 | ecosystem: Environmental > Aquatic > Freshwater > Lake > Sediment | place: USA: Wyoming | collected...
CAAATCTTATATTAATTAGTCACTATCTTTCCGATTTAAAGCCACCTTCATTGAAATTAAAGAGCTTTTAGAAACGGGAGGTCAAAAAAGAGCTAAAATCGATCAGCAGAGTGCGGAAGTTGGGTTAACTATTTTCAAAGAAGTCTTTTACTCTCTTGATGGCGCAGAACTCTCCACACATGGTGCAGACATCCTTTTCACCCGATTTCCCTTCTTCGTGGTATCGCCTTGCCTTTCCTGGATCGATGGAAAGTTCGATCTGCCTCTCCCAGTCGAAACTTTTTCGAGCCTTCGACATCTCGAAATCCCGCTGAAATGCCTTTGGATTCCCTCGAGCAATGTCGGCAGCATGGCCAGCAATCCTTGTAGCAATCACCCCTTCTCGGACATCCTCAACCGAGGGTAGCTTCAGATGTTCTGAAGGTGTCACATAACACAAGAAATCTGCCCCTGCCCTTCCTGCAATGGCACCGCCTATGGCGCAGGTGATGTGGTCATATCCGGGAGAGATATCGGTGACCAATGGCCCCAACACATAAAAGGGAGCACCCTTGCACAATCTCTTTTCCAAAAGGACGTTTGCCTCAATCTGATCGAGCGGGACATGGCCTGGTCCTTCGATCATCACTTGTACTCCCTCCGCCCAGGCCCTCTCTGTTAATTCTCCGAGAATGATCGTCTCCTCCACCTGGGGTCTATCCGTGGCGTCTGCCAAGCAACCAGGTCTCAATCCATCTCCTAAACTCAGGGTTACATCATACTTCTTGGCGATCTCTAACAGCCGGTCGAAATGTTCGTAGAGTGGATTTTCTTGATTATTATAGATCATCCATTCGATGAGGAAGGACCCTCCTCGGCTGACCACTCCCAATAGCCGATGCGCCTGTCTCAATCTTTCCACAGCGCTCCGTGTCACTCCGCAATGGACGGTGATAAAGTCAACCCCCTCTTCTGCCTGGCGCTCGATGACTTCAAAGAGATCCTCCACCCTCATTTTTGCAAGGGCTTTCCTTTTCTGGGCCGCTCCAATCGCTGCCTCATAGATGGGAACAGTTCCCACGGGGATAGGACAATGACGAATGATCTCCTTACGGATGGTATCGATATCTCCACCCGTACTCAGGTCCATTACTGTATCGGTCCCGGCTTGAATCGAAACCTCAAGTTTCTTCAGCTCCTCTTCTAAATCCACATGGTCAGAGGAAGTCCCGAGGTTTGTATTCACCTTGATCCGGAGTCCCTCTCCAATGCCTATGGGATGAACTCCTTTGTGATTTCGATTGACTGGGATGACGATCCGACCAGAAACAATCTTTTCTCGGAGCCACTCTGGGGAAACCTCTTCTTCTCTGGCGACCATCTCCATTTCTTTTGTGACAATGCTCTTCCGGGCCTTCATCTTTTGCGTCATATTATCACCTTCTTCTTAAAGCAAGCAGAAAGCACTATGCAGAAGGCAGAAAAAAGAAAATAGTGGACTGCTTTCTGCTTACCACATCCTGCTTACTTAGTTTCGAACTTCTCTGGTGCAGCTATAATGCTGCCGAGCATCTTTCCCACTTCCTCATACCCACTTATTAATTCATCATGCCGTACCTGAGACAGATAGCCGCAGTCGTGAGCAAAATCGAGCCATACCTGTGTCTCGGCCGCTTCGCTATCAGCATTAGCCATTTTGCTGACGAACATATTGGGATACCTTCGTTTACGAAATCCCTCTGCTATGTTCGCGGCTGCGCTACGGGACGATCGGCGAATTTGGTCAGTGAGCGAGTAGCGCTCTTCTTTCGGAAATGACTTAGACTCGTTGAAAATCTGCATCCCTAACCTGTAGGCCAACTGATAAACTTTCAAATCTCTGTGCCCACGCATCACAGCCCCCTTGCGACAGACAGAAGGCAGTAAGCACAAAGCAGTCAGCAGCATAAAAATACTTTATGATTTCTGCATTCTTCTTTCTGCCTTCTGCATTCTATTTTTGTTTTCTGCCTACTGCCTTCAATATTTTGTTGATGATCTCGATAGGGCTCCTTCCCAACACTCGGATCATGGGTTCTTTGCCAACATCGCCCTCATCGTAGATGAAATCAGGGATCTGCTTCATCTTTTTCAAGACCTCTCCAACACCCCACTCCAATGAAGAACCCTCTATCTTTTTTACCTGTTTGGGCTCAAGACTTCGATCAAAATGGCCGACAAGAAAACCCCTTCTCTTTAATTGCGCAATGTTCTCCTTTGAGTATCGAATATTCATCGCTGAACAATAATCAGGATCAAATTTCATAACTGTCAGAATAATATTGGCAATGTGTTGAGAGACACCGAATTCCGGATCACTATGAGTGGCCACCGAATCTTTGAATCGAACAATCCTTCCCGGAAAGGCAGCCACATCTTCAATCCCCTCTGCAAAGGGAAGGGCATAGCCAAGGTTGGAGGAGACCTCTGGAATGAGATGTCCAATCTTCTCCTCCTCCAATATTCCTATTGCCCTCTTTAACTCTTGGATCACACGATACCGTTCCATCTCCCTCAGGACATAAGCAGACGGGTTGGTAGGACCTGTCCCCTTTCCGAGGCTGAGACCGGATTGAATGGCCATGGTGGTAAAGGTTTTTGCCCTTCTCACGGCTCCATAAACATCATCCCCTCTTGCCAAAAGGGTTGCAATTGCTGAGGCAAAAGTGCAACCTGTACCATGGGTATTCTTCGACTCAATCCTCAATCCTTCCATCTCATCAAAATTTCTTCCATCATAAAGGAGATCAACAGCCATCCCTCTTAGATGGCCACCCTTCACGACCACATGTTTTGTCCCCAATTTGTAAATTTGACGGGCCGCTTTTTTCATCCCCTCAAGAGAGTTTACCTTTAATCCAGTAAGAACAGATGCCTCCGTCAGATTGGGTGTGACCACCCATGCGAGAGGAATCAACTTTTTAATGAGAGCATCTCGAGCACCCTTTCGAAGAAGGAAGGCTCCGCTTTTAGAAATCATCACTGGGTCTACCACAACCCTCTCCATTTTATACTGCTTAATCTTTTTGGACACGACTTCGATAATTTCTTGATTCGATAGCATCCCTGTCTTGATGGCATCGGCACCGATGTCGGAGAGAACAGAATCGATTTGGCTTTCAACAAATCGGGCAGGAATCTCATGGATGCCTTGAACCCCTACCGTATTTTGTGCTGTAAGGGCAGTGATGACACTCATCCCATAACCGCCCAGCAGGGTGATCGTCTTCAAATCCGCTTGAATTCCTGCGCCACCCCCAGAATCCGAGCCGGCAATGGTCAGTATTCGCTTCATTTCGATCTCCTCCCCACATCCCCCTCACCCTATCCCTCTCCCCTGCCTTCGCCGAAGCGGCTTCGCGCAGGCAGGCGCCACGGGAGAGGGGATATATTTGGGCAATCCAATTAAAACCCCTCCCCCTCGACGCTGATCCTGGTACACACTGGACACAGGGGGTGTGATAATAGCTTTTTACAATGTCATGTAACCCGATTGTAAAAATCAATTAGTTTCCAACTTGTTACTCTCCCCTCCCTCGACGGGAGGGGATTAAGGGGAGGGTGAAAGACAGCCATTTTGTCCACCCCCACCCTCATCCTCCCCCATCGAAGGGGGAGGGGATAATTTGTTGTTATTACAAGAGATTTTCATACCCCCTGTGTCAAGTGCGTGTAAAGCTCAGCCCTCGACGGGGGAGGGTGAGGGTGGGGGTGACACTTCCTATTTCCTCCTCAATTCCTCTGTGATTAAGGCGGCCACTTTTTCTCCCGAAAGGAGCATCCCTCCAAAGATGGGGCCCATTCGATAGGATCCAAAGGTGGCATTAGCCGCCATACCAGCTACATAGAGCCCTGGAAAGACCTCTCTTGTATTGGACATCGTATCCCTCTCAGCTGCATCTGCCCATAACGATTTCTCACCGACGATCTTACCTGTCACTGTAAAAAGCTTGATATCATTCTTCTTCTGAAGGGTGGCGACAACCTCTGTAGCGTGGCCTGTGGCATCCACAACGAATTTTGATTGAATGGTCAAAGGATCAACATGCAAATTGGCCATCTCTACGGCTGTCCAATTGAGAACCAAACCAGTCACTCGATTCTCCCGGATGATAAGGTCCTCAGCGCTGATCAGATTAAAAATAGCCACTCCTGACTTCACCGCTTTTGAACAGAGCGTTGAGATGGCTTCAATAGAATCAGCGGTATAATAACCATTGTTGTAGAGTTTGGATCGAATTCCAAACTCATCAAGGATTCTCTTTCCCTCTTCCTGGACAACAATCTCATTAAACATCATCCCCCCGCCCCACATTCCTCCTCCGATCGATAGTTTCCTTTCGAAAAGGGTGACTTTAAACCCATCTCTGGCTAAATAATAGGAACAGACCAATCCAGAAGGACCTCCTCCAACAACAGCCACATCGATAGAGAGGTTTTCCTTCAGTTTTTGGAAGTATCGATCAATAATCGCTTGAGTAATGATTTTCTCATCAAGTGCCATGCCTTCCTCCTCGTATTCTGTCATTCCCGTGCAGACGGGAATTCAGACTTGTCCCTGTGAAAACAGGGAACCAGTAATTAAAGACCATGGATTCCCCGCATCACGCACGGGGCAAGCTCTGCCTTCACAGCAATGACAATTCAAATGAGTTCAAAATAAGAAAGCCGTAATTCCAATGGAGGCATTACGGCTTTTTTATCCTTTTCCGCTTCCCTTCGCTGGAATTACCCAAACAGGTTCGTAGGGTCTCCCTACTTTGAAGTAGGGACTCTCAGCCTACTGAGCTCCCCTAGCTTTCTTTTCAAGATATTAATAATAAAAAATTTTAAATATGTCAACTTTTATAACGCCCTGAACCATGCCATGAACCATGTGAGGTTCATGATTAGTCCTGAACTCAATGTAGTTCAGGATAAGCTCAAGGTCTTTTCCTTGCATCCTGTGTGGCACAGGGCCTCCCCCCTTTACATCTGCATCCCCTTAAACAAGGAATATAAAAAATTATTTAATATTTTCAGTGAAGTACCCCGCAGCAGAGCTGCGGGGCATCTAATTCTCTAAAAAACTTTCCTCCCTCTTGATGGGGGAGGATTAAGGTGGGGGTGATGATTAGATCATTTCCCCCTCACCCTAACCCTCTCCCCCCAGGGGAGAGGGTAGGCCATTCATCCCCCCAGCAGAGCTGGGGGGTATTCTGGCATATTTTGATAAATTATAAATAGCATCCTTTTTCTATATAAAAATTTAGTTAACTTTGTGAAAAAATTCTTGACTTCTTAAATGCTTTACCTTAATATTCTTCCCAAAATTTTTATTCGGTCTTCCCTTCACATTTGGAACAACAATAGATCGATATTTGGCAAAAATAGCCTGACTTAGAAAGAGAACCGAAGTCATCAAGTTCTAACAAATTTAACCAAATACAAATTTTTTCAGGAGAAAGGATTATGAGACTGAAAAACGTAAGGTTGATGTTGTCAATGGTGGTTGGATACCTGTTCATCCCGCTCGTAGGATTTGCGAGCGAGGCAGATCTCGCGATACCCGACTTGCACAAGGGTGCTCCATACACCCTGCTGGGTGGCATAAAACCATGGGATCTTCTCTTCTATGGCGCGTGCATCATCGCTGGTACACTGGGTATCAGCTTGTTTCTGCGCCACCAGGTCAAGAAGTTAAGAGCCCATGAATCGATGCTCAAGGTGGCTGAGATCATCTATCAGACCTGCCGCACCTATCTGATTCAGCAGGGCAAATTTCTTGCCATGCTGTTCATCTTTATCGCCGCCGCCATGTCCTTCTATTTCCTGGCTCTAAAGGGACAGGGGGTTCCCACACTGTTGCTGGTGCTGCTCTTCTCGGTAGTGGGTATGGGCGGTTCTTACAGCGTTGCCTGGTACGGCATCCGGATAAACACCTATGCCAACGCCCGTACCGCTTTTGCCTCGCTGGCGGGGAAGCCCTGGGATGTGGTGAATATTCCCCTGCGCTCAGGCATGAGCGTGGGCCTCTTCCTCATTTCTCTTGAGCTTGTCATGATGGTTATCATTCTGCTCTTCGTACCCCGCGATATCGTCGGGTACTGTTTCCTCGGATTCGCCATTGGTGAGTCGCTGGCCGCATCGGCACTCCGTATCGCCGGCGGTATCTTCACCAAGATCGCCGACATCGGCTCCGACCTCATGAAGATTGTCTTCAAGGTGAAGGAAGACGACCCCCGTAACCCTGGTGTTATTGCTGACTGTACCGGTGACAATGCGGGCGACAGCGTTGGTCCCACGGCAGACGGTTTCGAAACGTATGGCGTTACCGGCGTTGCGCTAATAGCTTTTATCACGCTTGCCGTTGTGAGTCCTGACAGCGCGGTCAAAGAAGCCATCCAGGGCAAACTCATCGTCTGGATTTTCGCAATGCGTTTCCTTATGGACTTCTGCTCCGGGCTTTCCTATTTTGTCAATCAGGGCATTTCTTCCGTAAAATATAGAGGGAAGAAAGAGATCGATTTCGAAGAGCCCCTCATGAGACTGATCTGGATCGCCGCCACCTTGTGCATCAGCACCTCGTTTGTGATGAGCTACCTGCTGATCAGCGACCTCCAGGTTCTAAAAGACGGCGTGCTTACCCCCATGCCCCATGTCTGGTGGCAACTTGCCATGATCATCAGTTGCGGTACGCTGGCGGCAGTTCTCATCCCCGAGTTCACCAAGATATTTACCAGCTCCAAATCGAAGCACGTGCAAGAGATTGTGACCGCGTCGCGCGAGGGCGGTGCATCCCTTACCATACTGTCCGGTATCGTTTCCGGTAACTTCAGCGCCTTCTACATGGGCATGCTGATTGCTGGTCTTCTGGCCGGCGCGTATTTCGTCAGCCTTTTTATACCGGCTGAAGTCATCAACTATCCGTCGATTTTCGCCTTCGGTCTGGTTGCCTACGGATTCCTCTGCATGGGCCCGGTCAATATTGCGGTGGACTCTTACGGCCCAGTCACCGACAATGCTCAGTCCATATTCGAGCTGGCGCAGACCGAAAACATCCCCGGCATCAAGGAAGATATCAAGAAGAACTTCGGGTTCGATCCCGATTTCGAAATGGGTAAATTCTACCTCGAGTCCAACGACGGGGCCGGAAACACATTCAAGGCGACGGCCAAACCGGTGCTCATCGGCACTGCGGTGTGCGGTGCTACGACTATGATCTTCTCGATCATCCTGCTGCTCCAGAGCAAGAACATGCTGCATGTGCAGCTGACCGACGCGCCGATTATTCTCGGCCTGATCTGCGGCGGCGCGGTGATCTTCTGGTTCGCCGGGGCCTCCATGCAGGCGGTTACCACCGGTGCGTACCGGGCGGTCGAGTTCATTAAAAGGAACATGAACCTGGACAAGACGGAAGCCGATATCGAGGATTCCAAGACGGTTGTAAGGATCTGCACCCAGTATGCGCAGAAAGGTATGTGGAACATCTTTATCGCGATCCTGTTAATCACGCTCGCCTTCGCGTTACTGAACCCCAACTTCTTCGTGGCGTATCTGATTTCCATCGCCTGCTTCGGCCTCTTCCAGGCCATCTACATGGCAAACACCGGCGGCGCGTGGGACAATGCGAAGAAGATCGTCGAAGTCGACTTGAAGGAGAAGGGCACGGCGCTCCACGCCGCAACGGTCATTGGCGACACGGTGGGCGACCCATTCAAGGATACCTCATCCGTATCCATGAACCCCATCATTAAGTTCTCGACTCTGTTCGGCCTGCTTGCGACCGAAATCGCGATCGAGATGGCAGTACACGCAAAGGAAACCAGTTCCACGAACTACGCTCCCTACATCGCTCTTCCGGTGTTCATTGTCGGTCTCATCTTCGTGTGGCGTTCCTTCTACAAGATGAGAATACCGCTGGAAGAAGCTGCTAAATAGGGACAAAGAGGGAAGTTGCCTGTGAAGCTCCCCGCCCACAGGACGGGGCATGCAGGGCACTTGCCGACTAAAAGCCCTCGCCCCGAGAAGGGGTGAGGGCTTTTTTTATTTTCTAAGGCATCTGATATAGAATGGTCTTTACGACGGCTCTTAGCCGCATGTGCCTCCGGGGGCAGTTTCAACGCCTCCCTTAGGATTTCGGCAATGTTCTGTTTCATGTCCCAATTCTCCCCTATCTGCAAATAAATCGCTACAAGTCTAAGAATATCGTTGTCTGGTTAAACGAAAAATAGATATTTTTTCGTTTCGGATTACTTTTCCCTATTGACATCCGGAGGCCTTATAAGTGTTAGGCGCTTTTTTTTGGTTGAAATTCAATAATCAAGTCTGACCCCAAAGTCTACCATTGTTAGGTGGTGTGTCTATCCGATTGTCTCAATCTACATTCCACAGCATCTTTTGTATTTCTTCCCGCTGCCACAGGGGGAAGGCTCATTTGGACCAGTCTTGACTTGTGACTTTGGAGCTTCCGGAGGATTAAGGAGCCGTTCAATGTCAGAGATATCTTCAGGCTTGTTCGGCTCGATGCCGACGATAACCTTCCATCCTTTTGTGTTACAAATAGATAAAATCTCTTCCGCCCGTTTTTGTGACTTCACGTGAGCCACTACTGGCTGTTTTTGGGTTCCCAGTTTACTCATTATTGTTTTCCTTCATTGCACCTAACAAAGAGGTCACCGGGAGCCGGATTTATCGGCGATCCGGTGGAGCCGCTAGATGCTATCTATTCTCCTTCTTATTAAGACCGGGCTCCTCTTACTATGAATTACAGCGAGGACGATTATCTTTTCTTTCTCAACAAGATAAATGATTTTGTATGGAAACCTTTTGACGAGATGCTTTCTCGTTCCTTTATATTCTATTGGGTGGATGTTGGGATTTCTTCCTATGAAGTTCAGTCCAGCATCAACTTGCAGAAGAAAGTCATACCCCAACCCTATCCTCTTTTCTTCATACCAGGAATAGGCTTCCTTTAAGTCGTCTTCAGCCTCAGGCCTGACAATGACTCTGTATTTCATTGTCTACTCACGATTCTTTTATAAACATCCTCCCACGGAGAGCCTAATTCAGGGCTCTGGTGATACCTCTCCAATCGCTCGTCAATTATCTTTTTCTCCTCTTCTGTCAATTCGAGAGAGTCGGCTTTTGCTACTATCGTATCCCAAATATCTTCCACAAGCTGGATTCTCTCCGGAATTGATAAATCAAGGGCATCTGTTGCCGAAATCTTTTTCATGGTTGAAAACCTCCAATCTCTAATGTCTATTTTAAATTATATCCACAATTTGGACAATGCTTAACTGGGATCTCAGCCAATCCCCTTTTCTTTACTTCAACTTTCGTTAACTCCACAAATTCTTCCCTATCTGCAAATAAATTGCTACAAGTCTAAGAATATCGTTGCCTGGCTAAACGAAAAATAATTATCTTTTTTTTCGTTCTGGATAACTTTTTCCTATTGACATCCGGAGGCCTTATAAGTGTTGGGCCAGAGTTCTTGCCGCGTTGATGGCGGCAACAATTGCTTCCTTTTCTTGCGGCTCGAAAAACCACCAATTCGTGCTCCAGACGCGATGAATCCTCCAACCAAGTTTCTCAAGAATGCGTTGCCTGGCCCGGTCGCGCGTGCGAGCAACGAGAGAACTGTGATAACCGGCTCCATCGCATTCGATAGCAAGCAGGTTTCTGCCTCGTTCCTTCACAACGATGTCGAGCCAGAACTTGCCAGCCCCGTATTGACACTCAATTTCGTAGCCTTCGTTTTCAAGGAATTCGACGACTTGTTCTTCAAAGGGGGAATCACAGAAAACTACGTTCAACACACCGTCTCGTTTCCGCTCGAAGCGTTTGCTACCAATCCCATGATTTCTTATCTGCTCGGTGTTCTCCAAGTCATTCAGAAGTGCCTTAAGACACTGGAAACCTCTGCTTTGCGCCCTGGTCGCCTCCAAATCCGCCGCTTTCAGCGATGAGACAACTATCATACCGCTTCGAGAACGGGTTATGGCCACATTGAGCCGCCGCTCACCGCCGCTCTTGGTTAAAGGACCGAGCACGGAAGCGTTGAATTGCCCGGTGGGGTTTTTACCGTAGGTCAGGCTTAGGATGATCCGGTCCATTTCATCGCCTTGGACGGTTTCCAAGTTCCTGAGAAAGAACCTCGATTCATCCGCACAAAAAGCACGAAGTGCGTCGACCGTGAAGAACTGAAGGTATTCATCAATGAGTTCCATCTGCGGGATGTTCATGGTCACGACGCCAAGAGACTTCTTTGGACACTCCCGTACATGCAATTCGATAAGCTTGACTACCTCTTTGGCTTCCACGGGATTATTCCTCTGGCCTGCCGTTTCGGAGTAAACGGCGTTTGGCACGTAGTGCAAACGCCGTCCGATACCGCTGATGTGCGCGGGCGGATACATCTCCAGCCTCCCCTCGTAAAACCAATCGTTGGAAAAGCGGATGAGGTCTGGTGTTTCGCTGCGGTAATGTGACATGAGCATCGCATGGGTCTTGTCATCCTCAAAGACGCCCTCGAATTCATTCAGCAGGCTTTCGCTGATTCCGAAATCCTCCGTGGTGGCTTCTTCGTCGGGCTGCCCGAAGCTGGCAAAGAAATCGGTAGGCGGCAGTTGGTTCTTGTCTCCAACGATAATGACCTGCTTACTGAAGGCTATGGAGAGAAGTCCTTCGAGCACCCGGATCTGTGAAGCTTCGTCGAAGATGACCAAATCGAACGGCACACCATATTTCTCGAAGATGTCGATGTCGGAGCTCATTTCATTTTTGCCGCAAAGTAAGTTGGCGAGCGACGTGGGGCTCATCATCCAGCACCGCTTGGCAGCGAGCAGGTAGTCGATGTGTGCTTTGACGAGTTCCCGGACGGTGCCACGGACACGTTGCAGGCCCGATAAGTGGCGAAGTGAGGCTTCCGAACGTGCTGAACCAGTTGCAGCATCCTGCATGGTTTTGCGCAAGCGCGTTTTCAGGTGTTCCAGCACCCAGGAGGTCAGGTTCTCGTCTTGCTGGGCAAATGCATGAAGTGTTTGCTTTAGTTCTGGGCCGTGAGGCTTAGCCACTGGCTCACAAAGCAGAAGCAGGTTGAAGCAGAAGAGGCGCTCCGCGTGTTCGGGCCGCACATTGCCCTCAATAATCTTACCCCACAGTGCTTTGAGTTCTGGAAACGCTGGAATCTTCTTCTGCCATCGTCTTTTCTCCAACCACAATTGATGGCGCGGCAGTTCATTAAGCGTCTCGCCCAACAGCCTGGTCAGTGCCATAAAGTCGCTGTTTTCTGGCAGGAAATCCTCAAAGTAGTTTTCTACTTCTTCGTAAGCCTTCTCCATGAGGGTCCGATGGCTCCGTAGACGGTCCCTAAGCTTCACCCATGTCGCGCTGTCCACGTCGAGTTTCTGTCTTCCCCGCAACTTCTCGAACAAGTCACGCCAGGCAATGGTTTCTTCGAGTCTCTTCCAATCGGGGGCAGTTGCTACTTCGCCTTGCAGTTCCAAATACTTGGGCAGCGGCGCAAGCCACTCTTGGCACCGAGCGAACTCCTTTTGAGCCGCAAAGGCGGCCAAGACGGGTTTGGCTCGGTCTCCGCCCTGCCTCTCGTAAGTGCGGAGGAAGCTCTGTATGTGTTCCTTTGCTTCCGAGTGGAATTTCATCGCGTCTTCCAGGTTGTCTGAAAGCTTGTCTGGAAGCACAAGTGAGTCCAGGTCACCAAGGAGAGCTTTTACTTGTGATAGGGCGTTCGGGTTCGGTGATTCCCAGAATGTCTGCCAATGCACGTTCGACACCTCGAAAAGGTCATTGCGTACGCGCCACTGCTCCACCAGCAATGCCGCCTTTTTCAGTTTCTCTACATCTTCGTGATTGACGAAGTGCTTTGCGCTATCGACCGCCTCATGCGCCACAGAAAGGTAATTCTCCGTCAGTTGCTTCAGAACCACCTGGGCTCCGGCGACCGACCTCAGTGTTTTGACAGTCGCACGCGCCGTGACTGCGTGAAGCGTCACTTCGCGCCACTGCTTGAAGCCCCGAACGGGAATGCCAGGGTATGCTTGGCGTAACGCATACTTGCATTTCCGGTCGCTTACAAACTTCAGGCAGTAGCTGACCAAGTTGAAGCCATGTTCAGCCATCGCCTCGACGTGTTCCCAATGGGTTGAGGCAACACGCTCAAGCGCGACAAAATGCACAGGCACTGGTGCGGCCTGCGCATGGCTGATACAGGCTCTCAACTTGCCAGTCCAGCCGTTGACTGCGATAACTGGGTTGGTGGCGGCTGTCCACCAGGCGCGTGGAATCAGCCCGCCAAACTCACCCAACCTCAACACCGCCTGAAGTTGAGCGCGGCGGACCTTGAGTAAAGCCGAATAGACTAGGCCGATTTGGTCGCAAAGCCGCAGATAGCGGTCATGGCTGGCCTGCATTTCTGTATGACAGTCCTTGTGATAATCCTCTCTGGTTAATAAATCCTGCCAGGACTCCGCTGATTCGGCTGTAAGAAGGGCCTTGGCCTCAATCTCCGCCTCTGGTGGATACGATACTTCAAGGGGCACAGGATGGCGAGCGGCTAGGAGCATCTCCCGTTTCTTCCAATCCGATTGCACGTTTCTTAGCTCGGACAATGTGACTTCCTGGTTTCCAACAATCTTCGGATGGCAGTCCGGTCTCTGCAGTACCGTTTCCACCAGTGCCAAGACATCCTCGACATTGCGGTCTGATTCCAATGGGAGTTCGATACCGACAGCCGCTGCCCACTCTCGAACCTCCTGTAGTGATTCAATCTGCGCTAGAATTCGTTGAGCTACCGCCTGAACTTCGTTGGCGGCATTGGTCGGGTTGTCGTCGAAAGATTCTGCGCGAACCTTGTTCCATACATTGTCAGAGTTCTTCAAGACTTCCGCCAGTCCGGGCCATTCGGCCAAGGAGTTGAGAAGCTTGCCCAATCGTTCCCTGGACAGCGATTGCCAGTTGGCTATTGGCACACTCGGAACATGCTTTAGTTCCTTCTGTAACTGAATCAAGCCGGCGAGGGCTTGCCGTTTGGAGACCTGCAACGAAGGATGTGCAATAGCACGACCATGCTTAACACGTTCGTTGAGCGTCTTGCGTGCTTCTCGTAGTTCGTTGAAAGGATAAACAGTTACGTTGGGGCCAGATGGAAACTTATCATTCGCCTGCTTCAGGAATTCGTGCTTGTCCAAGTCCTCATCGTGAAGGTTCAATAACGCAGGCTTGAGTCCGCAGTTGGTAAGACGTTCCTCAACTTGGACGATGGCCGCCTTCTTATCGCAGACCAGCAGCGCGTTGCGACCGTGGTAGAGTGCGTTACTGATTATGTTGGCGATAGTCTGGGACTTGCCTGTGCCGGGTGGGCCTTCCACCTGCAAACAGCAACCTTGGCCGGAAAGCTGTACTACGCGAAGCTGGCTATCGTCACAGGGAAGAACCAAACCAAGTTCCTCAAGGCCGTCATCGGTGATTTCGCCCAATTCGACTGCACCAACCTTGCCGCCTTCAATCTTGGCTTGGACGATTGGATTCCGGGCAAGGGCTTGCCGCAACGAAGGCTCGGTCAGGCGCTCTTGAACAACCATCTGCTGGCTGCTGAAAAGCCCCACATAGCTGTCGGACTTGACCTGAGTTGCACGGTTTCCAAGTTGCGATGTCACCCAATTGATGGCTCGCTGGGGATTGTCTGCCAGCCCAGATGAGGCCTGGATGCCAAATCCACGCAAGTGAGCTTCGAGAACTGGATTAAACCGCCAAGTTTCGTCATCGGAAACGGTGACTTTGATTTTATCTCCGCTGGTCTGAAACGATGCTCTCTTGAGACATACCGGAAAGAGAGCAGCGCGTGGCTGCTGTCCGACTCCCCCTGCAATTGTCATCTCGATGGCTCCGCTGCAAATGAAAGCACAGTGTTCCCCGCGCTCGCGGATGCGGGTCTGGAAATTCTTGTAAAGATTCCGAGCGATTGGCTCGCTCATTGTGCCGATAATCATCGTGCCTCCATTCACGATGGCGGCGAACTCCGTCGGTTGCAGAAGCCGAAACCGCTTGATCGGCATCTTCACCAGAGGGTTGTTCAACCCCTGAGTCGTGGACTGTTTGAGCCACTTCTCTAAATACTGTGCAAACGTTTCTGGCATTTCAGTTCTTCTCCGTAGTCTTCTTCAGGCCCAACACCCGAGCTCAGTTGCGGTGGCCGTAGGTCTACGTCAACTGGAGCGAGTTGTTGGCCCTCTTATGTCTGTCCCCTTCGGAAAGGCTGATACTGAACTGTGCGCAGCAGTTCCTCCACCGGCAACGATATTGTTCCCATCTTCGGGCCAATCAGGAGGCTTTGCGCCGGCCAACGGGAGCGGGAGCTGAACCACTGCATCGATATCGACGGGGCAATAAAACGAGAGTGAGGGCAGACCTTGGTACTCCTTCAGATTCGTAACTAGATAGGCAACCGGGAAGTACTTGAGTATACTGAAGATTCCGGGCTTTGCGATTGACGCATACCGTGAAGGCATGGCAACATCTCGTACGACGTGGACCTCCGGATATGGGTAGATCCAGTAGAACACATTGAGTTCCGGTGGCAGAGCCGCCTTTGGCTTGAGGACAAACTGTCGCATCGCCTCATCCGGTTTGGTGTGCTCGACTTCCGCTTTGGCCGCAAGGAGATGCCCAAACAGTGCACGGAGGAGCCGAGCAGGTCTGGTTGCGAATGTCGTGGTTGCTGGAAGAGTCAGCGTCGTCTTGAGGAAGCGGCCGACGCCGAGAGCGAACTCGTTGAGCGTCCTGTCATATTGTCCGCCGAGCAAGTTACTGTTGCAGGTTTGACACAAGGTCCTGTACTTGACGCCGTTTTGAGTAAGAACGCGGTTGGGATTGCTACTGCGACCAGCAAGACGTTCTAGGATTGTATACTGATCGAGGGGGCCGACATCTACGCCACCTTGGGGCGGAACATGATCCCATTTGAGGTCGCATGGGGTCAGACAGATGTTGCACACGCCGCTTTTACCTCTTTTGACTCTCACATAGTCAGGTGCGAGTGGATCACTCTTCATGTCATCCTCGGGCTAACAATTAATAGACGAAGTTCCGGTTTGTTTCCAATCAACTCCTCTATTTCCCCTTTTTTATCACTTTTTACCCATGGTGTCTATAAATTTGCTGTTTCCATTTCGTATTTTCAATGTAATCCTTCATGACGGAGCGTTACCCTCAAACCATGAAAATTGATTTATCAACCGTAGGGGCGGCCCTCTGTGGCCGCCTTAAGAGGAGCCCACGGAGGGGCTCCCCTACGTTTATTAATCGAGACCCGTTTATTTTCTAAACAATAGCAGAAAAAACGAAGTTCGTATAATATTGGGATTTTGTCAGATTAGACGCTATGTCCTATGCCATTTTTTAGGTATATCTCAAATCAAAGGCATCTTTGATCAGTTCGATCTCTTCTCCTTTGGGGCCAAGGAGGATGGCAACTACATCGAACCTTGCCTTAATATCTTCAAGCTGTTTTGCTTTCAAATAGCTCAAAGCCACTTTCGAAAGTTGCCTTTGCTTTTTGGAATTGACGGCTAACTGCGGGGGACCAAACAGGGTGGAGGTCCGGGTCTTTACTTCGATGAAGGCCAAGGTATCCTTCTCTCTGGCAATGATGTCCATCTCGCCCATCTTACAGACATAATTTCTTTCGATGATACGATAACCCCTCTTCTTCAAAAATCGAAGGGCAACATCCTCGCCCTTTTTACCGAGTTCTTTCTTCTGCATCCGTGTTCCGCGTCCTGTGCCTACCGCAGGCAGGCGTGACTCGTGTCTGTAACTCAAGGCTTTAGCCTTGATAATCAGCCCTGAAGGGCTGAGTTACACGCTTTGCACTATGCTCCATGCGCTATGCGTTTAGAGGTATTCCTTCACTCCTCGAAAGGTCTTACGGTGGAGTTCGCAGACGCCGAATTTTTCGATCGCCCTCCGATGTTCCTTCGTCCCATAACCTTTGTGTTTGGCAAAATTATACTGAGGATACTTTTGATGGCATTCCAGCATCATCCGGTCTCTGGTGACCTTGGCCACAATGGAGGCGGCAGCGATAGAGTTGCTCAGTTGGTCGCCTTTTCGGATGGGTTTCTGAGGAATGGAAAGTCTGAGACCGTGGGGACCATCAATCAAAACAAAATCTGGAAGGATGGGAAGGTTTCCAATCGCCAAAGCCATGGCTTTTAGCGTGGCTTGAAAGATATTGAGGAGATCGATCTCTTCCTGCCCAATTGTTCCAATGCCCACTCCTAATGCTTTCGAAAGGATTACTTCGTGAAGCTCCTCCCGTTTCTTTGAGGAAATTTTCTTTGAATCGAAGAGCTTCTGTCCAATCCCACCTTTCGGCAGAATGACTGCGGCGGCGACGACTGGTCCGGCCAGAGGCCCTCTTCCCACTTCATCCACACCGGCAATCCTCTGGTAGCCTCGCCTGTAGTACATCCTTTCGAAATAGTCCATGGGCTGCGTTGGAAGGGATGGGAAGAGCATAAAAGATTAAGTAGGCAGGAGGCAGTAATCAGTAGGCAGAAGACATAAAAAATTGGGTTTCCGGCTGCCTTCTGCTTTCCGCCTTCTGCATGCTGATGATCAGGCTTCTTGTTTCTTCTGGGCTCGGATGCGGGCTGCTTTTCCTTTCAGATTTCTTAGGTAGAAGAGTTTGGCCCGTCTCACGGTCGCTCGGCTGATCACATCAATGTGATCGATTCGAGGCGAATGCAAAGGAAAAATCCTCTCCACCCCAATCCCGTAGGAGATCTTTCTAACGGTGAAGGTAGACCGGATTCCCCCCTTTTTCTTACGAATAACGACCCCTTCGAAGGGTTGAATCCTCTCCTTCTCTCCCTCGATGATCTTTACGTGGACCTTCACCGTATCACCCACCCTGAAATCGAGGAGATCTGTCCTCAACTGTTCTCTTTCAACCATATCCATCAGATTCATGTTATTCTCCTTCCGAAACTATTTCCGATTTTAGATTTGCGATTTGCAATTTAAATTGGCAATCGGCAATCGAAAATTGCAAATGAACAATCCAAGTCCATTGTGCGCTCCGCAATTAAGAAAAACGATCTCCTAACAGTCGGTCGAGGATAATAGCAACTGCTGAGCGAACCGAAAGGTGATTATATCCCTTTCCTTCGATCGGTGCGAGGACATAGTCAGAACTGTCCTTCACCTCCTGGGTCAACCCCCATCCTGTTCCAAAGAGCATCAAGAATGGAGTACTTCGATCTCCCAATAATTTCCGTAAAATTTCAAACCCGATGCTTTTCGGGTGTCGGGCTGCTCCGGTTGCAACCCTCTTCACTTTCCTTTGCCAGAGGTTGGAGATCTCTCGATCTGCTTCGTCGATGGTTCGGGTGACCCGGACGAGGGAAAGAGATTCCTTTCTTGTGGGATTGTAAACTGCTCCCGTTCCCTCTACCCAATGACGAATCACCTTCTCCACTAATTGAATTTGGCTCTCCAAAGGGGTAATAATGAAGAAACCTCCCACTCCAAATGTCCTCGCGCAACGGGCGATGTCGTGGATATCGAAGTTGGTGACGGCTGTGGCCACCACCTCCTTTCTCTTGTCATAAATCGGATGGTGGACCAAACCAATATAAATATTAGACCCCATCTTCAATTTCTTTTGGTTCGATTCGTTATAAGTACTTTTTCAAGGTTTCTTTATCCGCAATCCGCAATCGTCAATTGAATTCTCTTGGAGGATCTCTTCCAAGAGTTTCTTATCCTCGTCGGAGAGATTGGCTTTGGCTAAGAGATCCGGCCGTCTAACCCATGTTCGTTTGAGAGCCTCTTTTCTCCTCCAGAGTGAAATCGCTGAATGGTTTCCAGAAAGGAGGACCTCTGGAACACAACTCTCTCTAAAATTGAAAGGTCGCGTATACTGAGGGTATTCCAAGAGAGAATCAAAGAAGGAATCCTCCTCTGCCGATCGATCCGATCCCAAAACTCCGGGCAGTAGTCTTGAGACGGCATCGATGACGACCATCGCTGCCAGTTCTCCTCCGGTCAAGACATAGTCCCCGATCGAAATTTCTTCGTCCACAAAGAGTTCCCTCACCCTCTCGTCCACCCCCTCATATCGGCCACAAAGGAGGATGACGTGTGATCGGGACGAAAGGGCCCGGGCGATATCCTGATTAAACTGCTTCCCCTGGGGGGTTAAATAAACCGTCCAGGCAGACGGGTTTTGAGACTTGGCCCACTCAATGGCTCGGGCAATGGGCTCCACCTTCATCACCATGCCCTGACCTCCCCCGTAGGGGGTATCATCCACCACCTGGTGTTTATCTGTCGTAAAATCTCGGATGTTAATAGTTCGGATGTGGATGAGCCCTTTCTCGATTGCCTTACCTAAGATGCTTTCCCGAAAGGGAGAAGAAAACATGTTAGGAAAGAGGGTGAGAATATCAAACCTCATCCTCTTCCTCCCACAATCCCTCCATCCGAATAACCTTCATTAATCCTCTTTTTCGGTCGATGCTCTGGATCACTTGCCCTGTTGCCGGAAGAAAGATCTCCCCTCTCTTTCCTTCGACAACAAAGACATCATTGGCTCCCGTGGGTAGGATCTCTTTTACCTTCCCGATCCTTTTGCCCTCCTCTGTCTCAACGACCATTCCCAAAATCTCAATCCAATAATACTCATCTTCTGGTAAATCGGGGAGAGCTTCTTTTCGGATGAGTATCTCTTTCCCCACCAGAATCTGGGCATCCTCTACCCTTTCAATCCCTTTCAATCGGAGAATGAGTCGGGGTGGCTGGGGAATGGTCTCCAGGATTTCATAGGTCTCCATCTTGCCCATCCTGTCCTCGATAAAGACCTCTCGGTAGAGAGAAAAACGGTTGAGATCTTCCCCAAAATATTTTACCTTGATCTTCCCTTTGACCCCGTGGGGTTTAACCACCCTGCCGATGGGCAAAAGATCTTTTCCCATGGATCATTATTGAGATTTCTGAAAAAGCCCAGAAATCTCTATCATCAAAAGAGCGTGAAATATTTTTTCAGAGCTCTCCTATTCAATGATTTCTAAAACAGAATGCTTCCCCAAATTCGCGGAGGCAGTCCCCAGGATGACCCTGATGGCCCTAGCCGTTCTACCCTGTTTCCCAATCACTTTCCCCAAATCATCCTTGGCCACATAGAGTTCGATGACCGAAGTCTTCTCCCCTTCGATTTCTGAAACCCTAACCTGATCTGGATGATCGACCAATGCCTTTGCGATATACTCAATTAAATCCTTCGTGTTCATAACCCCACCTCCAGTTCCCGCAACGGTCCTGACAGAACTCGATGAAAAACAAGGGTTGGGGAAAAGGCAATCTATCCTTGATTACCCTCTTTCAACTTTTTCAATACGCCAGAACTTTTTAAAAGTTGACGAACAGTCGGGGTGGGCTGAGCTCCCTTTCTCAACCACTGGATCGTTTTTTCTTCCTTGAACCGGACCTCTACGGGATTTTTCTTGGGATCGTAAGTCCCCACCTGATCAATAAACCTTCCATCTCTGGAAGAACGACGATCCGAAACCACAATCCGGTAAAAAGGGCTCTTCTTCCCACCAAATCTCATCAGCCTCATCGATACAGCCATATTGTTCTGAATCACCTCCTCTGTCTGCAATTGGAATATTGGAATAATGGAATGATGGGTGAAAAATTATCAGGCAAATTTTGAACTAACCCATTATTCCATTGTTCCATCATTCCACCATTCCAGTATATGATCACCACTATGAAAAGAATGGCATTCCTCCTCTTTGGAACCCCTTCTCTCCCATTTGGGCAAACCGCTTCATCATCTTTCGGGCCTGGGCATAACGTTTTAAAAGTTGGTTCACCTCTTGAACACTTGTCCCACTTCCTCGAGCAATCCGCAATCTCCGGCTTCCATTGATGATCATAAAATTGGCACGTTCCCTGGATGTCATGGAATTGATAATGGCCTCCACCCGAACCAGTTCCCTCTCATCAAAATCGAGGCCTCCCATCCCCTTCATCTTTTTTGGAAGCCCCGGGATCATACTCATAATCGATTCCAATGAACCCATCTTTCGAACCTGCTGGAGTTGGTCCCGGAAATCCTCCAGGGTGAAAGTATCCTTTCGGATCTTCTTCTCCAACTCCTTCGCCTTCTTCTCATCAAAGGCAGCCTCTGCCTTCTCAATCAGGGTGAAGACATCGCCCATCCCAAGAATTCTCGAGGCCATCCGATCGGGGTGGAAGGCTTCCAAAGCATCCAACTTTTCTCCTACGCCAATGAATTTGATGGGTTTTTGTGTCACCGATTTCATCGAAAGGGCAGCCCCTCCCCGTGCATCCCCATCCATTTTGGTCAGGATGATGCCATCGATGCCCAATCGCTCATTGAAATTTTTAGCGATATTGACAGCATCCTGTCCGGTCATGGCATCCGCCACCAAGAGCACCTCTTTCGGCTTGATGTGTGTCTTGATCTCCCGGAGTTCCAGCATTAATGCCTCGTCGATATGGAGTCTCCCGGCGGTATCGACCAGCATCACATCATACCCTCCCTTAAGGGCGGAATCCCTTCCTTTCAGGCAGATATCCAGTGGCATCTGGGATGGTTCGGGACGGTAAAAATCGACCTTTAACTCTTCCCCCAATTTCTGTAATTGTTCAATCGCCGCTGGTCGGTAGACATCAGCAGGAACAAGGTAGGGGCGCTTCCCCTTTTCATGAAAATATCGTGCAAGTTTAGCTGCGGTAGTCGTTTTACCGCAGCCATGGAGACCGACCAGCATGATTGGGATAGGGGGACTTCCCGAAAGATGAATCTTTTGTTCCTCACCGCCCATCAGGGAGGTCATTTCTTCTTTCACGATCTTGATCAACTGTTGAGCTGGGGTAAGGCTCGCCATCACTTCCTGACCGATCGCCCTCTGCTCGACAGATTGGATGAAATCCTTGACGACTTTGAAATTGACATCGGCTTCCAATAGGGCCATCCTCACTTCTTTCAAGGCCTCTTGGATATTCTGCTCTGTCAATTTCCCATGGCCTTTCAGCCTCTTAAAAATACCATCCAGTTTATCTGAAAGATTTTCAAACATTGTCTAAACCTAAGAATGAATTTAAACATAACATTTTATTAGGTTTTTCCCGAATTGTCAATTTGACAGGCCTTTCATGATTCTCCACGCTCTCCCCTCTTTCTTAAAAAAGAGGGCCTCCTTTCCAGAATAGCGATTTCTTTTTCCTCCCTTCTCTACTTCTAAATTGAACTGTTGGAGCACCATCGCTGTCTCCCCTTCAATTTGGACGGAGCGATCCCAATAGGTATATTCGATCCGATCGAAGGTTTTAAAATAACTGCCAATACGATTTTGAAGTCGACCAAAATCCTCTTCCTTATCTTTATAGTCTTTTGAGATGCAGGAAAGGTATAGGGAAAGGTCTTTCTTCCTCAAAGCCTCTTCCCTTCGGTCCAAGGTTTTACGAATTTGGTTTTCTTCAGAAAACGTACAGGATAGGAGCAAAAAAATAGTGAGGAGATAGAAGATGGGATTTCTTCTCATTTCGGTTTTTCAAATTCCCCTCCGGGATGAATCTTTGCCTTTCCTCGTCCACCCGGCCCCCCCTTCACCTCAACACGATTCCTCTCGATATCGAAGACGATCTCATCTCCTGAAACGATATTATCCCCTTCCCAAACCTTCGGGTCACCCGTTAGAAAGACTTTTTGATCAAGATTATAGAAGACTGCCTTCTGGCAGCTTGCCACCCGAACTCCCTGCTGAATCTTCACGTTCCCGCTTGCGATGACCTTTTCAATCCCTTTACCGCCTTCCATGACCACTGCCTCTATGGAATCAGCATAGATGACGACATCCTTTTGCCGAGCCATGACATTCCCTTTGAAAATGATCAAATTCTCTTTAGAGTATGTCTCCACTCTGTCTGAGGTGATATCAATGGGTTGACCTGTATCTACAGCCTTTGCCCCCCCCGGTTCTGTGAGAACTCCTCTCTTTGATTTCTCCTTCTCCTCTGGTGTCGGCAGAGTGCTTGGTAATGCAACGATCCGTTTCTCCTCTTCAGGTTTTACCTCAATCACCGGTTCAGTCTTTGGCGGGATAGGCCGTTGGGGTTCCTCTCCTGGAATCATTGCAACTTTCAGATCCTCATCAGATTTTTTTGGAATCACCGGGGCTCGACCCTCCTCCATTTGGTCTTTGGTCAACGAGGGTATGATCCCCCCGGTTTCTTCCTTTGGAAGAATCGGCTTGCCCGACTCGCTGGTGATAGGAGGCGAGGGAGTAAGGGAAACTGGCTGTTTCCCTTCTTCTTCGAATTTGGCTAAAACGATCTCTTTCAGGTCTGCCTCGATTGTCTCGCCCTTTTTGGCGGACTCTTTGACCCGAGTCTTACTCTTACGAAGCGAGACCTTCTTCTCCTTCACGCCTTGCTCAAGAATTGCCTTGGCTTCTTTGTAGTGAGAGCTTTTTGGATATTGAGTGACGATTTTCGCAAAGGTTTCTTTCGCCTTCTCTCCCTGATCGATTTCGAGGTAACTTTTTCCCATAAGAAAGAGGGTATGATCCTCGTCAGGCATTCTCGGAAACTTCTCTAATAACCCCTCAAACCGGGAAGCTGCTGCCTGAAATTTCCTATTCTTGTAATAGAAATTCCCAATGCAGAATTCATGATCAGCCAACCGCTTCTTGCAGACACCGATCTTCTCCATTGCTTTCTGGGTGAAGAGGCTGGGGGGATAATTGCCGATTAAATATTCGAAGTTGGAGAGCGCCTTCTTCGTGGAGTTCTGATCCCGATCAAGGGTGAGCATCTGATTGAAATAGGACATCGCAATCTGGTATTGAACATAAGGCATCTCTTCATGGGTGGGATGGATTTTCTTGAACTCCTCATAAGAGACAATGGCCTGCACATAATCCTTCTTAAAGAAATGACAATCGCCAATCTTCAGTTCCGCCCAAAGCGAATAGGGAGGGCTATCAGGAAAACTGGATTTTAGCTCTTCAAACTTTTTCAGGGCCTCGAGGTAGTCTCTCTTATTGAATCGAGCCAGCCCTTGTTGATAAAGGGTTTCAGGATCCCCTGTAATCGTCTTGACACCCTTCCCTTTCCCAGCACATCCCAAAAGAACGGAGAGGGTGATAGGAAGGAGAATAGCCCACTTGAGAAATGGTCTCTTTTTCATCTGAACATCTTTCCAAAAAATTCATTTTATTATGATAGGAAGGGCATGCAATGTCAATATAAAAATCCCTCTCTGCGGCGCGACCAAGAAGATGCACCTCCCAGTCAATAACAACTTTTATCTTGAATTCTGTGGGGAATGCCCTTAAGATATCATTGAATAAAAGCTTCGGTCCAAGGGTTAGGGTAAAGATGCCAGTTTTTGCCATAGGTTAGGTCATTGGTCTTTAGATCTTTAGCCTTAACCCTTTGACTATATACTAAACTGGTCTCTTAACCATTACCTAAAAACTATAACCATTTTCATGGATCGTGCCTGTTAATAGGTAAAACAAAGGGTTACGTCACTCAAATTTACGAAGAAAGAGAGAAAAATAGATGGAAATCGAGAAGGCAAAACGGATTGATCAAATCCCTCCTTATCTTTTTGCGGAGATTGACAAGAAGAAACAGGAGATGAGGCAGAAGGGTATCGATCTTATTGATCTGGGGATCGGGGATCCGGATCTTCCCACTCCAAAATTAATCATCGAACGATTAAAAATGGCGGCGGAAAATCCCAAGAACCACCGGTACCCACCTTATGAAGGGATGGTCGAATTTAGAACGGCAGTGGCCCAATGGTATGAAAGGAGGTTTGGCGTCAAGCTCGATCCTAAGACAGAGGTGCTCTCCCTCATCGGTTCGAAGGAAGGAATCGCCCATATCCCCCTCGCTTTTGTCAACCCGGGGGATTATGTATTGGTTCCCACTCCTGGCTATCCTGTCTATCGTGTCTCCACCCTTCTTGCCGGAGGTACCCCCCACTTTTTACCTCTTCGCAAAGAGAATAGATTTCTGCCAAATCTCTCAGAAATTCCTAAGGAGGTTGCGGAAAAGGCAAGACTTCTTTTCATCAACTACCCCAATAATCCGACATCAGCGATCGCTGAAAGGTCTTTCTTTGAAGAGGTTGTAGCCTTTGCCCGACGTTACCAGATCATTGTTTGCCATGATGCAGCCTATTCAGAAATCGCTTTCGATGGGTATCAACCTCTCAGTTTTTTAGAAGTAGAAGGGGCCAAAGAAGTAGGAGTCGAATTTCACAGCCTCTCAAAAACCTTTAATATGACGGGGTGGAGGATCGGGTTTGCAGTGGGCCATTCTGAAATTGTTTCTGGATTGGGGAGGATCAAGACCAACATTGACTCCGGCCTCTTCCAGGCCATCCAAGAAGCAGGGACTGAAGCCCTCAATCATCTTGACACTCCCCTTCCAGAAATCATCAACATTTATGAGAGACGAAGAGATGTGATGGTAGAGGGTCTTCGGGAGATCGGGTTGGAAGTAGATCGTCCGAAGGCCACCTTCTATCTCTGGATTCAAGTTCCAAGGGGATATACATCAGCCCAATTCGCCACGCTCTTAATTGAAAAGGGAGGGATCGTCGCCACCCCAGGAAATGGTTTTGGGGAGGAAGGAGAAGGCTATATCCGAATGGCCCTTACGGTTGATGAGAAAAGGTTGAAAGAGGCGATTGAAAGACTCAAACGGATTAAGTTCTGAGGAATTTCCCTTTCGTAAATCTATTTAGCGGAATTTAGTAATTTACCACTTTCCTTTTCATTCTTTATCACCCTCGCGACAAAGAAACGGGAGGTATAAAATGGAAAATCTTTTTTATGGAGCATTTCTAATAGCTATTCTTATCCTCTTAAATGGCTACTTGGCCGGGTCAGAGATCGCGGTGGTCACAGCCAGAAAAAGTCACATCAAACAGATGGCGGAAAGTGGAAAAAAGAATGCAAAAGCCTTTTTAAGACTTAAGGAAGAACCGGACCGATTCCTGGCCACGATCCAGATTGGGGTCACCAGTGTGAGTGTCCTTGCATCTGCAGTGGGAGGCGCAGCGGCTGTGAAGGTCATCAAACCTGCCCTTCAGGCAGTCCCTATTAAGATCATCTCTATCGGGGCGGAACCCATTGCCATCGGGATCGTCGTCGTAGCGATCACCTATTTTACCGTGATCTTTGGGGAACTGGTACCCAAGTCGATTGCCTTGATGCATCCAGAAACAATAGGACTCTGGACAGCAAGAACGGTTGACGCTTTTTCGAGGATCGCCGCAATCTTTGTCAAAATGCTCACCTTCAGTACGGCTGTCGTGCTCAGGCCTTTTGGCGAAAAACTATTTACCGAAAGGGCCTATATCACTGAGGAAGAGGTGAAGATGCTGATCAAAGAAGGAAGAAAGCATGGTGTATTTGAATCCACGGAAGAAAAAATCCTCCAAAGCGTTTTCGAATTCACGGACATGTCCGTAAAAGAAGTGATGGTTCCGGATACACAGATGGTGATGATTCAGATTGATAAATCGGTTCAAGAAATCGCTTCGCTCATCGAGGAAGAACAGTTTTCTCGTTA
>Ga0315274_10002868_pt1 | contig 25646 bp, 17 predicted proteins | sample YL17G02_20_MG_FD_203700 | JGI IMG/M metagenome (GOLD analysis project Ga0315274, IMG submission 203700) | Sediment microbial communities from Yellowstone Lake, YNP, Wyoming, USA - YL17G02_20 | ecosystem: Environmental > Aquatic > Freshwater > Lake > Sediment | place: USA: Wyoming | collected...
CTGAAGAGCGTACCGAGATCGACCACATTGACAGGGCCGATATTCATGCTCTCGGAAGAGGTCGTGCCGAGCCGATCGGTGTATGTGACTGTGACAGGGATAGAGTATGTGCCTGTGGAGACCGACGCCCCGCTGATCATCTTGAACGTCATGTCGGCGGACGAATTGGACTGCAGGCTCGACAGGACGTACTTGGAGACCCCGCTGAACTGGAAGGAGGAGTTCTGCGGCACCGACAGCGATATGTCCTTGATCGCTCCGCCTATGTTGTTGAGGGTTATCGCGACTTCGAACTCATCGCCGGACTTGACTGCGCTCTTGCTGACATTGTTGGTCAGGATCTGGAGTATCGGGGGCTTTGACACAGTGATCGGTACGACGAAATTCGCAGAGCTCGCGCCGCTGTAGAACACCTGCAGCGGGAGGGAATAGACGCCGGCGTCATAGCCGTCCGGCACGGTGAATGGGATTATCACCGTCGTCTTCGTTCCTTCCGAGAGATCGCCGGCGTTCTTCGGGCCGATGCCGGCGGTGCCCTCCAGCGGCCCGTAATAGACCGAGAGGGCGCTGGCCACCGAATTGCCGTTGTTGATGAATGTGATGCTGACGGAACCCGATGTGCCGGGTTTCACTATGGACGGCGAGACCGAGTAATCCGATAGGGCGACCACGGACGATGCCGCGGCCGCGCCCATCAGAACTACAAGGCATAGCATGATCGGATAGACCGCGCTGCGCAGCCGGTCATCATTCTTCTGTTCCATCTTCATTATCTGTTTCGCTCTCATTTCATTCACCCTCGATTAATTACAATACAGTATCAATACGCTGTCAGCTCATTTCAGCTTGATCGATTTCTCATCCAAATGGGCACCGCTATGGTCGTGGAACACTTTGTTCTTCTCCTCGCTCTCCACCACGCCGTCCTTCAGCCTGATGATGCGCTGACTGTACCTCGCGACGACCGGCTCGTGCGTCACCATGACTATGGTGATGCCGTGGTCCTCCCAGAGGCGATGGATGTACTTCATGACCTCCACGCTGGTCTTGGAGTCCAGGTTCCCTGTAGGCTCGTCCGCGAGTATGAACGCCGGGTTGTTCGCCATCGCCCTGGCGAGAGCGACACGCTGCCGTTCGCCTCCGCTGAGCTCGCTCGCGGTGTGATTCGCCCTCATGCCAAGGCCCACTAGGTTGAGATAATGAACGGCCGTCTTCCTGCTCTCCTTCTCTTCGATTCCCCTGATCTGCAGTGGGATCATCACATTCTCCAGCGCAGTCATGCCCGGGATGAGATTGAACGCCTGGAACACGAATCCTATCCTCTCGCTACGTATCTCGGACAGTTTGTTGTCCGACAACGAAGCGACATCCTCTCCGTTCAGGAAGTATTTGCCTTGGCTCGGGACATCCAAGCAGCCCAGGATATGCAGAAGCGTGCTCTTGCCGCTGCCGGACGGGCCCATGATCGCGACATACTCGCCTTTCCTCACCTTCAGGTCCACTCCGCGAAGCGCATGGACCTGCGAGTCGCCCATCTGGTAGTTCTTCCTGATGCCTTTCAAGACTATCGCATGCCCGTCCGTCTCTGCCTTCTCTTTGTGAGACGGATGAGACCGCTCCTTCGCGCTTGCCATGGAGGTATTATGCCCCCCGTATTTAAAACAATTCTCTGGAAACTGTACCGCCGACGTATAGTTTCAATGTTATGAAACCGTAAAAGGCGTGAAAACCATGAAAGTTTCATTGACATGAAACTGATTATGGTTGGCATGCATTGAGTGACATAGTATTAAAAACCGTTAAGCGTAATAGTTTCAGGTGAATGAAATGGACAAACGTATACTAATCGGGCTTTCTATTGTGGCAGTGATGGTGATCGGATACCTGCTGTTCATCATGGACCAGCAGTATGTCATGTCGAACCGGCCGGAACCGCGGTTCAGGCTGAATGAAACCGAAGGGTTCCATCCGTTTGTCCCACCGCCAGTGTCACTGACCGTATTGTTCATAGGCCTTTTCGTGCTGCTGACTCCGCTCATACTCCTCTATTCCAACATGCAGCTGCAGAAGAAGCTGACCGCGAGCTCGGAGCTCCTCGCCAAGCTCGTGGATCGGAGCAGCACCAACAAGAAACGGACCGTGCATGAGCCATCCGCAGGCAGGGAACTCGTGGCGAGGCTGATCGACCCGAAGGAGATGGCAGTCATAGACCGGCTGATAGAGAAGCCGAAGGGCATCCTGCAGACTGAAGTAGTCGCGATGCCAGGCATGACGAAGCTGAAGGCGCACCGCGTCGTGGAACGCCTCAGGCAGAAGGGCATCGTCATGGTCCACAAGGAAGGGAAGACGAACCTCATCAAGCTGGACGCGAGGACAAAGAACCTGCTGTCCGGGCTGGAATGAGCGCATAGCGGCGCGTACGACGCCTGCGACAGTTTTAAAAAGCCAGGAATCCGATGTGAGGACATGGCGCCGCAGCAATCCACCAAGTCCGCATTCCCCCCCATTTTCGAGTGCCTAGACAGGCTCAGCAAGGCGTTCGACAGGCGCAATGTCCGCGACCTGCGCGAGGTGATGAACCACTGCGCGGCGAAGCTCGTCACTGACGAGCAGCACGCATACTTCCTGCTCGCGCTCATAGCCTACATACTGTCCAAGATCATACAGAAGCCGAGGTACAAGGATCCTAAGATATTCAAGAGGATAGAGGCGTCGCTCAAGGAGGCGATCTCCTTCGCGAAGCTCAACAACGCGCCCGCGCTCAACGAATGCCTGGACAGGATGCTCGCGGGCATCACGGAGATGGAGAAGGTGGACAGGCGGTTCGTCACCAATGTGGTGGAGAAAGGCAGGACCAAGATAGCCTCGCTGCTCTACGCGCAGGGAATCTCGCTGAACAGGTCTGTCTCCCTGACCGGCGCGAGGAAGCAGGAGGTCCTAAGCTACACAGGCAAGACCATGATGGCCGACAGGTTCGGGAGGACGCTGTCCGCCGCTGAGAGGCTGAAGAATGCAAGAAAGATCCTTAAATGAGGACCTCGTGGAGGTCATCCGCCCTGCGCGCGTCCACCCGGACTCGGTAGTCTGCGACTCGTCCGCCATAATCACTCTGACTGACGCCGGCCTGCTGGGCGCGCTCATATCCACTAAGATGAAGATGAAGGGCGAGCTGCTGGTCACGAAAGGCGTCGTAGACGAATCGGTGACGTACCCATTGAAGGTGCCGGAATACTCGTTCTCGGCCATACGGATCGAGAGGGCGCTGAACTCCAAGATGTTCCGCGTGGTCGAATACAGCAACAGCACGCTTGACAAAGTGCTGCACAGCGCGAACAACATGTTCTACACCGACCGGCCGTTCCATCTCGTGGACGAGGGGGAGGCCGAGATGATCGCCGCCGCCGTCGACAACGGCCTCAAGGTGATCCTGATGGACGAGAGGACCACGAGGGCGCTTATCGAGTCCCCGCTCAACCTGAAGAGCCACCTGGAAGAGGAATTCAGGATAAAGATCAACGTGAACGAGGACATGCTCAACCAGTTCAAGAGCATGACGAAGGGCCTCCAGGTGATCCGCAGCGCCGAGATCGTCGCGCTGGCGAGGGAGAAGGGATACTTCAAGAAGTTCAAGGAGCTCGCTGGCGCTGCGTACGAGGCCGCCCTCTACGCGGTCAAGTTCAGGGGCTGCTCCATAGGATTCGACGAGATCAAGGAGCTCGCGAAACTGGCCTGATTTTTTTTCATTCGAATGACCCGCTTAAAGAACCGGTCCTGATCGAAGGATTGAGGCAGGGGTAGTGAGCAGGAATAGAATAGTGGAACAGGTTGTGTGCGACGAAAATCCTAACGTTTATAACCATCAACCGTGATTGTTGTTGAGTAGGTGGTTTTGTGGGAGGAACGCAGGCAGACTTCAGAGACAGGTTTATCAAAAAGGCTGAAATCAGGAGATCAAGACTCATTCTTGCGCTCGACGAGCCGTTGCTTGAGAAGGTCCGTAGCGTGACGCATGTCGCGGGCCCGCATCTCGCTGCGCTGAAGGTCCATCCGGAATACCCCCACGTATGGAAGACAAGGGTTACGGATCTGAAGCATTCCTCCCTGTTCTCCGGATATACGATAGCGGACGCGAAACTGGCAGACATCGACAGCACGAACGCATGGAAGACGAGATACATTCTCAGCCACGGCTTTGATGCCATAATCTGCCATGGATTCCCGGGTCAGCCGGCCGTCGAAGCGATCGTCAATGTCGCAAATGAGATGGGGCGGGGAGTATTCCTCCTCACTGCGATGACATCGAAAGGACACATGTTCGATCCGAAGCACATCGAAGCGCTTGCATCCATGGCGCGCGAACTCGGCGTCGCGGGAGTGATCGCGCCAGGAAACCAGTATGATATCCTCAGGAAGGTAAGAAGACTGGTCGGTTCTGAGATGCTCATCCTCTCTCCCGGAATCGGCGCCCAGGGGGGAGACGCGGAAAAAGCGTTAATGGCCGGCACTGACTTCGCAATCGTCGGAAGGCAGATTCTCGGAGCAACTGATCCGGCAAAATCAGCCGAGGAGATACAGGAAGTGATCAATCGCGCACTCGAGAATACAGCCAGGACCCGCAGAGGGCAGAAGGAGGAACCGCTTGCGGAGTATGACGAATTATTCTCGATGCTGATCGAGAAGGAAGTGCTGCGATTCGGGATGTTCAAGCTGAAGTCAGGAAGGCCGAGCATCTACTTCTTCAATGCGGGAAGGATAGACGACGGCAAGTCGATCTCCGCGGTCGCTGAGGCGTACGCTGACACGATCCACGAGAACAGGCTGGATGAGCAATTCGATGTCCTGTTCGGCCCGGCATACAAGGGCATTCCTATCGCCACATACGTGGCGCAGGCGCTCTGGACAAAGCACGGGATCAACATGCGCGCCGTATACGACAGGAAGGAAGCGAAGGAGCATGGAGAAGGAGCGGGCGGAAAGTCAGTGGACAAGGAGTTCGTCGGAGAGATAAGGAGGGGAGACAGGATCCTCATGCTGGATGACGTGATCACGACTGGCGGAACAAAGCACGACTCGGTCGGCAAGCTCAACTCACTCAATCTCGACCTCAAGATAGATGGCCTTCTTATCCTGTTTGACAGGGAAGAGGTTGACCTTGAAGGGAAGGATCCGCTGAAGGAACTCGAAAGAATAGGAATCAAGACATGGGCTGTCCTGAAGGCGAGAGAGGTCTTCGAGCACATGAAATGCAAGGAATTCGGCGGTAAGGTTCTCATAACCGACGAGCTTCATGCGGAGTTCCAGACGCACCAGGGTGAATTCGGAAGAGACGGGGCGATCGAAAATGCCGCAACTCGTTAGAGCAGATACGATATCCAGATTGGACAGCAGGATCAGGCCGCTGGCGACGAAGCTTCCCCCGAAGGCAGTTGTGGCTATGTACTCCAAAGGCCGCTCGGTCTTTCTGAACAAGCACAACCGGGAGCTGCCGAAAGAAAGATGCATTCCTCCGGAACAGCTGACGCGCGTTTTGTGGGGGATAGAGTTCCGGTCCCCGATAATGAATGCCGCGGGCATGTTCAAGAACGCGGAAGGGTACGAGACCGCCGCGGCGCAGGGGGCGGGGGCCTATCTCGCTGGCACAGCCACCTCGAATGACAGGCGTGGAAACAGGAAAGACTGGATAAGACTCCCTTTCGCGCCGTATCCCCTGTCGCATTCGGCGTCCAACTGGCTCGGACTGCCGAACGAAGGGGATATGGCGATCTATTCCAGGATGTGGGACCTCAAAAGGATCCACAACTGCCCTGTCGGCATCAGCGTCATGGGATCGCCTGATCTGAGCGGAGAGGAGAAGCTGGTCGCCCTCGCCAAGGGAATGGGGCTGTACGAAGAGGCGGGCGTTGATTTCATAGAGATGAACGAGAGCTGTCCGAACACGGGGCACGGGAAGCCGCAGGACGACGCGCTCGCACAGAGACTGCTCTACATCAAGCGCAATTTCCTCGAGGGCCGCCAGAGAAGGCTGCCTGTCATCGTGAAATTCTCCGCGGATACCGAGCTGGGACAGGTCCCGGCGCTGCTCGAACTGCTGCTAATCCACGGGTTTGACGGAGTGAATTTCGGAAACACGTCCACGAATTACGCGAAGAGAAGGGAAATGATAGATGAAAGCGAACGCAGGCTGTTCGACTACTTCACATCAACGTTCGGAGGGGGCGTCAGCGGGGCGCCGCTGAAGGAGGACTCGCTGCTGCTGTGTTCCGTCGCGATGAGCCACCTGAAGAAGGCCAGACCAGGTCACGAGTTCCATGTCATAAGGACGGGGGGCATAAGCGGAGCGGAGGACTTGAAGGAATCGGAGCGGGTCGGAGTCTCCCTGAACCAATGGTACACCGGATACTTCGAGAACTTCGCAAGACACGGGCATGAGGCTTATTCGCTGCTGTATCGGAGACTGCTGCGGGATCTGGAGTACATGAGGATGAAATGCCTGGCTCAGGACTAGTGGGAATATGGGGCGTCTTATCGTTCAGGGCAGGATAACGAACCACAACTTCAGCGCCTACAGCCAGGTCGAGATCAGCAGGCGGACCGGTCTCATCACCAGGGTCGGGCCGAGGCTCGGCTCCCCGGACATAATCACAGAAGGGCTGATCTTCCCTGGATTCGGAGACCTGCACGTGCATGCGAGAGAAGACGCGAGCGGCAAGCAGAACTACAAGGAGGATTTTCATACTGCTTCGCTGGCCGCGATAAACGGGGGAGTCACGTTCTTCGCTGAGATGCCGAACAACCCAGTCGCCCCGACCACGGATGAGAGATACAGGACAAAGCAGCGGCTGGCAGAGAGCTCTCTCGTTCCAGTCATACTCTACGCAGGCATAGGTCCGGACACAGGGCCCCTGTCGCAGGATGTGCCGTACAAGGCGTTCATGGGCCCCTCGGTCGGAGACCTGTTCTTCAAGTCGCAGTGCCGGCTGGAACAGACGATCAGAGAATACCGCGGAAGGCCGGTCAGCTTCCACTGCGAGGATCCGGAAGTCCTGAAACAGAATGAGAGACAACCGACGCACGAACAGAGAAGACCGAACGGAGCCGAGGTCGCAGCGATAGAGCTCGCTTTGAAATTGATCGAGACGCATCTGCTTATCGGGAATATCTGCCATGTCTCCACGCGCGAAGGCCTCATGAAGATCATCGAGGCGAAGCGCAGGGGCATCAATGTCACGGTGGAAGCGACACCGCACAACCTGTTCTTCGACGATTCGATGATCACGGCCGAGAACAGGCCGTGGCTCCAGGTGAACCCACCGATCAGGAGTGTCGCGGACAGGAAGTTCTTGCTGGAGAACGATGGAAGGATGAATTTCGATTACCTGGCGACCGACCACGCCCCGCACACGAAGGAGGAGAAGCTGAAAGGAACGTCGGGCTTGCCGCAGCTCGATACGTATGGCGCGTTCACCACGTGGCTGATGAAGGAATGCGGCATCATGCCGAATGAGATTGCAAGGATATGCTCCTACAACCCGGGCCGTTTCGTCAGGCCGTTCCTGCCGGAACGCTATGGAAAGGGGTTCGGCGCAATAGAAGAGGGATACGCTGGTTCTCTCACCATCATGGATATTGGCGCCCCCATCACGGTATCGGAAAGGATGCTGAAGACGAAATGCGGATGGTCTCCATTCAAGGGCGTCATGTTTCCGGGATCCGTTACGCATACCATAGTGATGGGAAAGGTTTACCCTGTTAAATGTGGTCTGTAGGTGAGATCGGACAACGTTTTAAAAGCGGGCATTAAATGAAAAATATGGCAACCCGCATCGACCACTTCAAGATATCCGTTTCAGACTTTGAGAAATCAAGACGATTCTATTACTCACTCTTCAAGTTTATTGGGCTGAAAAAGGTCTTTGAAAGTAGAGACAAGAATAATGCATGGGGTGGAGACATAGTCATGTTCGGGCCGGCCACGAAGGACTGGACATTCGAGATACAAGAGGGATCAGTAAAGGCAAAATTCAACCGAGGTAGGGCGGGCCTTGATCACATCGCATTCACGGCGCCTTCAAAAAGGAAGGTTGACGCGCTTTACCGTTTTCTTAAGGGCAGAGGAGAGACTGCCTTCGAGCCGAGGAAGTACCCCGAATATGCAAAAAGCTACTACGCCTGCTTCTTCCTTGATCCAGACGGAATAGTTTTGGAATATGTTTATTCTTAGTTCGATGCTTCTCGCGCTGCCAGCGGGGCGGCCACACGCGCGGACTGGCGAGTCTGAGGTCGGCACGCTTTAAAATCTCATTCTGCATAATCTGCCTATGAAAAGGATAGTCACTATCGGAGGGGGCACAGGCCACCATTACCTGCTGCGTGGGCTCAAGCACTACGACGTCGACCTAACGGCAGTGGTATCCATGATCGATAACGGAGGCTCCACCGGGGAGCTGAGGACAGAGCTCGGCATAATAGCCCCCGGCGACCTCAGGAACTGCCTTCTGGCGCTGGCGGACGACGCGGAAATACAGGACCTCGCGAAGCTGTTCGAGTACAGGTTTGCAGAGGACGCGGGGAAGCTCGCGAAGCACAATGTGGGGAACATCATACTGGCTGTCCTCAACGACGTCTACGGCAACATGGCCGACGCGTCCGCTGTGGCGTCGAAAATCCTGAGGACGAAGGGAAGAGTGATCCCTGTCTCCATCGACAACTGCCACCTCTACGCCCAGACAGAATCAGGGAAGACTCTCAAGGGCGAGGTTGAAGTGAGCTACCCCGAACAGAAAGAGAAGATAAACAAGGCATGGCTGGAGCCGGAGGCTTATGTCTACAGCGAAGCGGCGAGCGCCATAAGGGAAGCGGACATGGTCGTGATATGCCCTGGTGACTTCTACGGCAGCATAGTGCCGAATTTCCTCACGAAGGGAGTCAACGACTGCCTGAAGGAATCGAAGGCGAAGGTGGTGTACGTGTGCAACCTCGTGACAAAACAGGGCACGTACGGATTCAAGGCCTCTGATTTCATCAATGAGCTGGTCAAATATTCCGGGAAGTCGCCGGACTACGTCATCTGCAACACCAGGAAGCCCTCCCGCGAGGTGGTGGACAAGTACAGGAAAGAGGCGTCGATGTTCATAGAGCCGGACATCGTAGGTAAGGGGAACGGGTTCGAGGTCATCGGAGAGGACCTGCTTGTGGAGCACTTTATCGGAGGCAAGATGGTCGCCAGGCACGACTCGGACAGGATCGCCAGGATCATAGTCAGCCTCCTGCGGTGAGGGAAGACATTTAATTGCGCGCTGCGTTCCTGACGCATGCAGTCGCGCGTATCCGAATTCTCAGAGAAAGAAGGCAAGGGGAAGGACAGGATCGAGGTATTCGTAGATCACAGGGAAAGCGGAGCGATCGTCTCCGAGCTCACGCGCCTGGGCGCGGAAGTGACCGTCAGGCAGCTCCCGCTAGGCGATTATCTGCTCTCCGACAGGACGATAGTGGAGAGGAAGACCTCGGGCGACTTCGAGGCCAGCGTGATGGACGGCAGGCTGTTCGAGCAGGCAGGAAGGCTGGAGGAGAGCTGCGAGTTCCCCATACTGATCATCGAAGGCCCGCTCAAGGCCATGCGCATCAACCAGGGCGCATTCATGGGCGCGTACATGGCGATCCTTGTGGATTTCGGCATCCACATCATCAACACGCGCGAGGAAGGGGAGACAGCGGACATGATCTATCTCCTCGCGAAGAGGGAGCAGCTGAAGGAGAAGAGGCCGATCCGACTGCTGGCTAAGAGGAAGGCTTACACCCTGGCGCACCAGCAGCTGAGGGTGCTCGAGGCTTTCCCCTCTATCGGGCCGATCACGGCCAAGAAGCTGCTGGCCGAGTTCGGCAGCCTCGAGAGCGTTTTCAAGGCGAGCCAGAAGCGGCTGGAGAAGACGCTCGGCAAGGCGAAGGCGGGCACTCTGGGGTCGCTGTTCAAGGCGAAGGCCGAGAATACGGCGACGGATCAGCCGAAATCCGGTGGCGAATGATTTAAATCCCGGATGAGAATGCGGAACAGTGTGGGATCGATGATAAGAGGAAAGGCGACGCTTCTCGCGAGGCTGACCGAAAGGACGAAGATGTTCAAGACTGCACAGGTTGGCGAGCAGCTGGAGGGCGCATCACCTACGATCTTCGTCGGCCGCTACGGATACCCGAAGGTATTTATCGGGCCGATGCTTCCGGACCTGCACGGCGATACTCGATATATGGATACCCCAGAGGATTGGCTAGGCACGGTTTCAACTCCCGAGGATGTGGTGAGTTTCCGTCTGCAATTAGTACGAGGAAAGCAGGCAGTACATATCAAAGATACAAGCAGGATCACGGAAATGGTGAAGGAAATTGCACTATCTACAAAATCTACAGAAGTAGAGGCTCAGTTTGTTCACAGGCCAACGGGTGGCACTTTCAATGAGGAAGTGCAGCCATTCGGTCCATCAGCTGCACTGAAGTCCATGCGAGTGGAACCCGGTAAGTATGATCATCAGCTGGAGAAAGCGTATTATGATACCGATCTTAAGGCGGCTGACGCGGTGAAAGAACTCTATGAAAGAGGTGCAGCAGTATCCTCGATACAACGGGCGTTCAGTGTCGGCGCGTTTGGTATAGAACAGAATCGGAAACTGGTACCAACAAGATGGAGTATTACAGCAGTCGACAGCACGCTTGGTGAATATCTCCTCAAACGTGTGAGAGAGTATCCCAATATAGAAGATTACCGTGTCTATGAATATGAACACCTCAGAAATAAGTTTGTTGTCCTTATGATTCCTCAGCGATGGAGCTACGAATCGATGGAGGCATTCTTCCCATCAATCATCGGAGACAAATTAGAGATTTTCGGCGATTGGGAAGGGTATGAAAAGAAGACAGAGTATTCAATCATAGGGGGCTGTTTTTATTCGGTAAAGATGAGCGCCGCTGAGTTACTTGAGAAAGAGAAAAAGCAGGCGACAGTAATAGTCCTTAGAGAGGCATATTCAGGATATGTGCCTTTGGGTGTTTGGAATTGTCGTGAATGTATGAGAGAAGCGTTGAAAGAGTCTCCGAAAAGATTCGATACTCTTAAAGCAACTATAAACTATGCTGGATCAAGATTGAAGATACCGATGGCCACTTGGATAAAAGAGACAAACTTATTGAGAGATATCCTGAAACGTGGTTTGCAAAGCAGCCTCAACGCCTGGCTTTACAGTTAATCTTGTTTCATTAGACCCAGTATCACTGCGTTTCAAACGCCACCATGCTGGTTTTGTCGCAGTTTTAGTCAGTTCTCCTTTCTTGTAACGCTCGAGCAGATGAGCTCGTGTCGCATCATATTTTATCTCTGTTGATTTTGCAATCTGTCTTGCAGTCATTGGTGATTTGGCCTTCAATAATAAATCAGTTATAGCACGCCTAGTCTTATGAAGGTCCTTGTAAGTAGAATGTATAATGTTCAAACGAAGATCTTTGTTTGGATGCGAGGAGCCGACGATTGTGCGAAATAATTCGATCTGCTCTCTGCCTGTGATCCAAAATCTGAATATCACCACATCTTTATTCTGCTGTTGAAACGAGATATTTTTGCTCTGTATTCCAAGCTCAGAAAGAATTATTTTGAGTTCATTAAGGAATCTGAGAAGAGAATCTTCCAACAGTTTGGCTTTTCCCATAGCTAAGACAATTGATCTGGTCCGATTTTTCTCCCCGGGAACGACAATCGTGCACTCGTCATCAAAAAGTCCCCTCAGGAATGCTGCTTTGATCTCGTGGCTTCCATTCTTTATCCACTCTGGAACGCCAAATTCCTTCCTCACTTTCTCTCCAGTCGGTGCTCCAAAAAGATACAACAGATAACCGACCACAGAGGGAAATCTAACTCTGAAACAGTTGCTTGAGTCTCTCTCATTCCAGCGGTAGTAGTCTGTCTGACCAATCGTTTTCTCAACAGCAGCAATTACTTCATCTATCAATGTGTTTTCGCTGTTGTAATATGTAAACCTAAAGTCATGGCTGAGATGTCCATCCCCCATAGCCTTCGCAACAAGCAATGCAATATTCGAATTACCTATGATTGGAAATCTTATACATAGAACCTTGTTACTCTTCCCTCTCTTGATAGCTGTAACTTTATCGATAATAGTTGGCTGCTTGAAAGCTATCTCCTTGAACCTATCCCAACGGATGAATCGGCCATCAACTTGAAAGTAGAAGGGTGGTCCAATCAATTCTTCGACAGTAATTGTCTTTGTCATTCTCTCACCCTCGACTCTAATTCCGGCCGTATTTAAGCGGCTCGAGACCAGACTTCGGGTGATGTTGAAATGAGGAAATCGTTCACAATGACCTGCCCCAGACCCACAGGACGATACCGCTGAGGCTCCCGATGTTCTTCGGCAGCGGCTGAGATCAAGGAGAGGGGCGCAGCCGGCCGCCAGGAGATGACATCTCTTTATATTCATTCGGCCAAAGGCAGGCATGGAAAAGAGAGCGAGTATAGGAAGCGGAGAGTCAGGCCTCTTGATTCTAGCGGTATCAATCCTTGCCGCAATCCTAATGGGTTGCACCCAGCAGCCCCGCATCATAACAGGAAACGTATCGTCGAACACATCCGTCAACGCATCGGCGTTCATGGATGCGGGATGCGTCGACACCGGGAACGGCGTGCTGAACTGCTCCACGGCGGCGCAGTTGAGCAGTTTCTCCTGCGACGCTATAAGAGTGCCGGAGGACCTCGGCGGACTGACGCCGAACGTCCCGATCGTCGAATGCGAATTTATGGCGACGAACTGGACCGGAGGCGCTGACGAAGGCATAGTCCGGACTGGATGCCTGATGCCGTTGTTCCGCAGATACATAACGGTCTCGGATGGCGGATTCAAGGAGATAAGCAGCAAGGATGAATTCGTTGATTCCTTCGCCCCTGTGGAGACTCCGGAAGAGGCGTTGGGGTTCGCCATCGCATTGACGAGATCGTTCGCCATGCGCAGCATAAGCATACCTAGCGGCTACAACGTATTCGTGAATGAGATCAGGACAACATATGTAGAGGAAACGGACGCAGGCTTCAAGGTGCATCTCTTCTACTCGGAAACATGCGGCTGCGGAAACCATCCGCTGTATGCAGTCGACTATCTGGTGACGCGCGCCGGAGAGGTCAGCGAGACCTCAAGCGAGAGGATATACGAGAATCCGGCCTGGCGCGGCCTGTGCGTCGACTGATCAATTCGTTCTGGTCAGGGGCAGGGCAACCGATATAAACCCTTTTCTGCATAATAGACACCGCGGCCTGGCTCACGGCCGAGAGGCGACACGATGTCAGTTGATGATCACACAAGGAAAACGATTCTCTTCTTCTTGGGAAAGTGGAAGACCACGAGGGTCAGCAAGGACAAGCTGCTCCAGCTCAAGGAGGAGCTCATGAAGAAGGCGGACGCCAAGCCGGTGTCGCTGCCCGCCCTGAAGAAGATGGTCAGGCGCGTGGTGAAGGAAACCTCCCAGGCCGAGAAGCTGAAGGAGATCAAGCTCGAGGGCACGGCCGCAATCGCGCCGATAACGATCCCCGTGACCGACATGGCGTTCAGGCAGATAGTCCTCTTCGACATCGCTGCCTCCCGCAGGACCATAGCGAAGATCAATGGAAAGATCGAGGACGTCAAGAAGGCCTCGGAGAAGCAGCCGAAGCAGTTCAAGCAGCAGCTCTCCTCCGAGCTGACAGGCATGCGGCGCGAGCTCGACAAGATGATAAGCAAGCTCGGCGAGGTCGAGAAGCAGCTGATAGCGAAAGGAGAGAAGAGATAACATGGATGAGCGCACGGTGCGCTCCTGTTTTCTGGCAACCGAACTGACAAGAGGGTAGCGAAGCTGCACAAGCAGACAAAGAGGATCGTGTAAGCGGGCGCTGTTTCATTATATTACTTATCCTTCCCGCTGGCCTCCATCGAAGACCTGAGCCGCATTAGCTTCACGAGCACGTCCTGCACCTTGGAATATTGCGTCCTCTCCTCGTCGTCCTTGAACGCGCCGAGCACCCACCTCTTCATCTTGTGGTTGCCCATGATCTGCTGTATCTTCTGGCACACTTCCTCGTACGTGAGCTTCGGCGCCAGGTCCTCGGAGCGCAGCTGCTCCTTCGCAGGCCGCGGCTCCGCCTTAAGTACGCCCTCCTTCTCTATAATCTGGTGGAGGTGCTGCTCTGGTATCGAACGCGCCGTCTCGCTCTCTGATATGGATGCCGATGATACGGATGTCGAAGGCTCGGACAGCGCTGCCTCGACGCCCCTGCTGACCTTGGCCGGGGGAATGACTGCGACCGGGGAATCCGATTCCGGCGACGCCATGAATGCGACCGGAGGCTGCGGCGCCTGGACCGGTTTCGGTTGGGATATGGGCTGCTGCACCGGCTTCGCGAGCGGATTCGGCGCCGGGACCCTGCTGATATCGCCGAAAAGGTCCTCTTCCCGCTCGCTGTCCTGCAGCGCCTCCAGCGTCTCAGTGGGAACGGGAGGCACGGCAGCGCCGATATGCACCATCTGCCCCCGCTCCTGGGCGGAAAGGCCGACCGCCCTGAGCGCGAGGGATATCCTGCTCGCGGCGGAAGAGTTCTCCAGCCTCACTGTGGCGCGGTCGGAGTGGCCCTCGAAGACCGACCGTATCCCTTCCACGACGTCGTTAGCGGCCGGCAATGAGAGTATAAGTGTAGCTATGTCCGACTTCCGCTCCTTGTTCAGCAGCAGGAGGTTCATCATCTCCGACAGGATGTGTCCCCCTCTCCCCTGGTTGTCCAGTGCCATCACGCGCTCCTTAGCCCCCAGGGCCATGAAATCGGATTTCAGCTCGTTGATGCGCCTCTTGTTCATGAGCATGTAGACGTATCCGGCATCCTGGACCTCAGAAAGCAGATGGGTCATCTCCTCCTTCATGCTCTTGAGCTCGGCCTCCAGCATGTCGACAGGCTCGCCCCTGCGCCTCCGTCTCAGGATATCATATGTCTGCGAGCTGACTATGTACCTTAGCTCCTCTATGCGCTGGATGTCGTTGCCTATCATCCGATCATCTTCTGCCTGTCGAGCGGCTGGGACGGATTGGTCGCCATCCCCGCTCCGCCGCTATGTGGAGAAAGGCGGTTTTTATAGATTGTGGAGGACAAAGCGCGTATCGGATCCGGCTGGACAGCTGGGCGTGTGATTACTATACTTCGCCATTCCTGCTCCTGAATCCGCACCCTCCGCACTGCCAGATGTCTGGATTGGTGCCCTTCAGCTGCATCATGCAGCCGCAGAACGGGCACCGCCATGCCGATGGCTTCGCGGGCGGTTTCGCGGACTTGGGCTTCGATCCGGCTGACTCCTCTTTCCCTTCTTTATCTGCCATCTCCGACCGTTCGGAGGTCGGACTGGCCGTTTAAAAGCTTAACTGAAAGAGACTGCGACACGGCCTCCGGCTGCCGATTGATTGGATTTGGGCTGCTGGGGAACGAAAATGGATCTCAGATGGATGAGATCACAGGCCGCCTGAGCAGGGCGAGGATGAAGACCTCGATCAGGGCGAGGATGAACCCGAGTATCGGGAAGACCAGGAAACCCATCATCAGCGGCAGGCCGAACAGGAGCACGGGCAGCATGCGCCCGCGCCTGCGCCCCACGAACGAAGCGACGCTGCACGTCACCAGCAGGAGTATCCAGCTGAAGTCGCACAGCAGGCAGAAGTATCCGGTGCAGTTCTCTATGATCCCCGCGCAGCCCGACTTCGCGCCGAGCGTGAACAGAGTGGCCGTCTCCTCACGGGAAGGCACTATGCATTCGCCCTCCTTGCAGAATCCGTCCTTGCACTCGGCCGAATAGGAGCAGTTGCCGGTGACGTTGAATTTCTCCAGCAGTGTGGGATAGCGGCAGGTGGCGTTCATGCAGAACCCTTCCCTGCATTCCCCGGTGAACCTGCACGGCCCGCCTAGCTCGGATAATGTGACTGCATAAGAGATTGTCGCGAGGGATATGATCGCTATAATGATCGCCAGCAGCGTCGCTGGCGAGATGATCGTTCTTGCCTGCCGCTTCTGGTCTCTTGAGTTGTCCATTGCATCACTTCATCATCTGACGAGCAGCAGGCCGAGCATCACCACGCCGATGACTATCCCTACGAAAGGATAGGTCAGCATCCCGATGAACACAGGCATGAACGCAGCGACCAGGCCAGGCACTGGGTGCTTCAGTGATCTCCAGACATAGCCGCCGAATCCGAAGGACACGAGCGCGAGCACGCCCGTTAGGCCGTCGCATATCGAGACGCACTGGGTCTCGGACGGATCGCACTCCTCTATCAGTCCGGTGCAGCCGAACTGGGACGTGACCGGCCGGTTCAGCGCCTCGGATATGAACAGCGATGTCTGCGGCGGGCCTTTGCACACGCCTTTCTCGCAGTAGCCAACGCAGCACTCTCCCGATGTGACGCAGCCGCTCATCGCGCAGAGGCACGCTCCGTTGGAGCACTCAGCGCCGCAGCAGTCGAGGGAGGAGGAGCACAGGGAGCCGCGGACGCACGTCGCCGAGGCCTCTACCTTCCTCTTGCTCACTCCGAACAGGGCGAATATGAACGGCGCGGCAGCCTGCCTCGGCTCCTCGCGCGTGATCTGGATGCTGCTGCTGTAGCTGCTGGATGACACTGACGAAGAGGATGGGCCGCCGAAACCTGGAGTGAATGATGGGGGCCTGACCGGTGGTGTGGTGACGTTGCCGCCGCCTGTGGCATTCCCAGCGGTTGCGTTGCCTGTTACATTGCCTGTTGCATTAGCGAGCTGGCTCTTCGGTACGCAGAGCCCCAGGTCCGAGCAGATGTTCCCAGCAGGACATTCCTGATCAATCATGCATGTGGCGCAGACGCCCGCCCTGCATGCGCCGGAGCAGCACTCGCTGCCTGCGTTGCACTGCTGTCCTTGGTTCCTGCAGCTGCATCGCCCGGTCGCGTTGTTGCAGTTCCAGTTGTTCGGGCAGCCGACGCCGGTGCATGAGATGCACTTCCCGCCCGACTGGCAGACTCCGAACGCGCACTGCACGTCAGACGTGCACGCCTCGCACTTGCCGCTGATGCACGGGAATCCTGTCGAGTTGCAGTCCGCGTCCTTAGAACAGCCGACGCAGATGCCGCCGGAGCAGAGCCCTGTGGCGCACGCGAGATCGGAAGCGCAGGAAGAGCACGCCCCGTTGAGGCAGTAATTGGTGGATCCTGAGCAGCTCGAATCGTTGGTGCACGCGGTGCACACGCCGGCCGAGCAGAGGTTGGAGGAGCAGTTGCTGTCGGCCGAGCACGACACGCATGTGCTGTTGAGGCAGAGGTTGGAGGCGCAGCTGCTGTTCGCGGTGCAGGAGACGCAGGTGCCGTTGAGGCATAGGTTGGAGACGCACTGGGAGTCCAGGGCGCAGAAGCCTCCGCTCTGGGACACTCCGAAATTGATGATGACCTGGTTCTGCGCGCCCACAACAGTAATCGATAGGAGCACCATGATCAGCGGGAGTAGGAGCATGGGCCTGAGGACGTCGCCGAGGGATTGCTGCTGCTGGCGCACGGCCGGGACCGGCCGCTCATCCATGCGCTTCTCGTGCACACGCGCGTTCTCCTCGATCTCCATCCTCTTGTCCCTCTTATCCATCCATTACACCTGTGGAATATTATTCCTTGCCATCAGATCTTCTTGATTACCACCGGCTGCTTGATCACGATCGTGTCGTTCACCACGACATAATCGGTGATGTTCACCGGTACGCCCCCCGCGGGCACGTATGTTATCGAATCGATCGGCTTGCCTATCGCTTCTGCCGGGATAGGTATGGTCAGCTGGTCCACGATGATGTCCTCGGCGGTGTTGGCGATGCTCACAGTGACCTTGTTGGCCGTCGCGTTGAACAGCGGCTGCGCGGCCGTGATCGCGCTCTTCATGAGTATGCTGAATTCGCTCGTGATTGTCAGGCTGGACTCCGTCTGCTTGGCCGGGAACGTGACCGTGCTGTCGGAGTAGGAGAACAGCTGGAACTGCTTGTTCGTCTTGTCGAACACGCCGACCAGGCTGGAGATCAGCCTCGCCGGGACGAAGCTGCTGATATTCACATAGAAGTCGGACAGCTTGCTGGTCGTGACTCCCAATGATATCTGGCAGACTGGATCATTCGGCGCGCATCGCAGCTCCTTCTTCGCGCTGACGTTGGCCGGTGTCGGCGCGCAGGTGCGGGCGGTCAGGTTGATCGAGCTGCCCAGGAAGCCGGTCTTGCTCGCGGTCGCCGTGTACACGCCGGCGGACAGCACCTGGAACTGGAAGACGCCGCTTGAATCGGCGGTGCCGCCCACCACGAACACGCCGTACGTGGTGGTTATCGTGACCGCGGCGCCCGGCTCAGTGGTGACCGATGCCGCGGCGTTCGGGCAGTCGAGATAGCCGGAGATACTGATCTGAGGAAGCACGATCACGGGCGGCGGCGTTATAGGTGTGGTCGGAGTGACAGAGAGTATCAGCGTCAGGTTGTTGGAGTTCCGGTTGCCCGCCTGGTCGGTCGCGTACATGATCACCAGGTCGTTGTTCTGCAGGCTGATGATCGAGTTGTGCTGCAGCTGTCCTGTCCTCGCGCCGCGCTTGATCGGTGCAGTAGCGCTCACGAGATCGAACAGCGACGCGTTCGCGCGGATGATCTTGGACTCTGTGCCGACCGCCTTCCATGGCGTGGTCACGTAGGTGTACGCTATCGTCATGTTGGTGTCGGCCGAGACGAGGGCGCCGAGAGACGCGGTGACATTGATCGGCACGGTGCAGACCAGGCCGTCCGCGCTTCGCCTGCTCGGCGCGCAGGCCTGCAGGAACGGCATCATGTTGACCTCCGTGGCGTTGCCGCCGGGAGCGATCTCGACGCTGCCGTCGTTCAGTATGTCGACAGAGAAGTTGGCGCCGGGCACGCTCGAGAGGGTTATCGTTATGTTGGAGACGCTGGTGGCGAACTTGGGGAGCGTTATGTTAGCCAGCTGGCTCGTGGAGCCGCTCGTGAACGAGAGGTTGCTGATGGAGCTGCCGTCGCTGAACACGCGCGCTGTCTTCGCCTTCGTGAACTCGGAGCGCATGTCGTAGCTGACGAGCAGCGATGTGACGTTGACCGTGGACGCTGTCGACGAGTAGAATCTGATCGGCACGACGCAGACCGATGCGGTGTCCGGCACGCACGTGGAGAGGTAGCTGTTGATGGCGTCAGTGAAGTTCGAGCCCACCGTGCGGCTGTCGTTGAACTGTCCCGAGACGTTGAGCACGGTGCCCTGGCCGATGCTGACGTTGACATTGGACGGGTAGTTCGGCTGCTGTATTCCTTGCAGGACGATGTATCCGCCCGTGGCGTAGGCTATCGACGGCATCTTGAGCAGCATCGTCTTGCTTCCTCCCGCTGGTATGGCCACCGATGAGTTGTCTCCGTCAGGCGGCGCGGAGAGAGACGCGACCTGTGTCTGGTTCTCGTACGGCATCTTTATGCCCGACGCGTACTGGTACGCGAGGTTGAGGCTCGAGAATGACACGGTGCCTCCAGTCAGGCCGGTGGAATTCAGCACGAACATGCAGAACGCGCCGGTCTGGCCGCTGCAGTTCGCCAGGCCCTGTACGAGCATGTTCTTGATGTCTATCACGGTGCCCGTCGGGCTGATTCCTGTGAGCGTGACGTTGTAGAGCGAGAGCTGCGGGGAATCCGTGGTCTGGTTGGTGTATACCGCTACCTCCAGGTTCATGGACGGGGATCCGCTGGCCGCGGACACGCGCAGGGAGGCGGATGAGATGTTGGCGCCGTTCGGCACCCACAGCTGCCGCGCAGAATCGGAAGCGATTATGAAGTCCGTGACTCCGTTGGTGAAGTTGGACTGCGTCTTGGACTCGAGCAGGTCGGTGACATTGGCTATGACAGACATGTCGGACCTGCCGACCACGACGACCGGCGGAGAGGTGTCGAAGCCGTTGAGCGCGATGTCCCATCCGTCGCCTGTGACCGCGAATTCCTCGAGCGAGTCGAGCGAGTAGGCGCTCGCGCGCCCCCTGCTGCCGTTGATGTCGATCACGCCGTCTATCGGGAGCCAGTTGCCGATCACGCGGTTGAACCCGAAGAGCCTCGCGCTGCTCTCGGTCTCGTTGCCGTAGAGGGACACGCTGATGCCTATCGGGGACTGGCTGGAGACGTTCTTCGCCAGCGACTCGTTGTAGCTGTTGAAGTCGAGCGATGAGTTGAATATCTTGACCCTGTACCTGAGCGAGGCGGTGTCTACCGCGGTGTCAGTGGAGATCGTCCCGCCCCTCTTGATGATGACGGCGTAAGAGTTGTCCAGGTTGCCGAGGTAGCTGTCATTGAGCGGGAACAACAGCGTGAACCTGCCGTCTGTGGACAGCGCGTTGTTTACTATGCCAGCGGTCATGCGCGTCCTGCTCTCCCTCTCCCAGTCCCGGGAGGCCCTGAACGGATAGTTGTCGCTGAGGCCCGCCTGCGCGTCCACGCCCGCGAGGAAGTACGGGGCCGACGTCCTGCCCCAGTAGTTGCCGTACAGGCCGGAGGAGACGTCGACGAAAGCGCTGCCTGCCTTGACCACCTTCTGGCCCGAGCCGACCAGCGAGTTGTTCACCACGGTCGCGAAACCGTCGGTGACGCTGACGCGGTCCATGACGTTCTGTATGAGCACGAGGTTGCTGGATCCCTGCGACACCACGCTGAACTCGGACGATGACGCGCCCGAGAGGGTGTTGTTGCGCACGGTGTTGCCGCTGCCTGACTGCACGAAGACCGGCATGCCGCCTGACGTGAGCGTGCGGACCGTGTTGTCAGCGACGGTCTCCGATGACACCGACCTTAGCGCGATGCCGACTCCGCTGGCACCGGTCATGGTGATGTTGTTGCTTGAGACGCTGCTGCCGGATCCCTGCAGGGCGACTCCGTCGCTGCCGTGTATCATGAGCGTGTTGTTGCTGATCGTGGAGTTGGTCGCGAGCGAGACTATGCCGGATGCGTTGGTGCCGGTAGTCGTTATGCTGTTATTGGTGACGAGCTGCCCTGTCGTGCCTGACGCGAGGAACATTCCGAACGCGTTTGCCGCCGAGCCGCCCTGTACTATGACGCAGTTCTTGACCGTCGAGTAACTGGCCGTGACATTGACGCCGTATCCGAAGCCGGATTGCGAGTAGTTGATCACGTGGCCGTCGCAGTCGAGCTTGACATGGGCGATGGAGATGTTGATGCCTGTGCCGGCCGAGCCGATGTCGGATGTCAGCCGGTAGGCGCCGGAGGCGCCGAGTGTCTGGCTGCCCGATATCGGCACGTAGACCTCGATCACGCTGTAGGTCGTGAATCCATTCACGTCATACTGCATCGTGCCCGTGCCGCTGTTGTACGAAGCGCCGGTGCAGCGCGGCGAAGTGCAGTTCACGAACGTCCCGTTGTCCCTGACGCTCACCGCAGGTACCGCTTGTATGAACGACATGCCGTTGAGCGTGATCGTCGCGCTCCTGTTCAGCGCGCTCCTGACGAGGCTGTTCGATGTGTTCAGGTACAGCTGCGGCGCCTCGAGCGCGCTGTTCCAGCTGATGTTCAGCATGGAAGTGGTCAGGTTGAAGCTCGCCGGCATCGTAATCGTGCCGGTGGCGAACCTCACGTTGCCGTACGGCTGCGCGATCGTGAGGTCGCTGAACGCGTTGTTGTTGCTGTTGCTGCTGGAAACGTAATGAACTTGGCCGGTGCTGATTGACGTGGAGTTGAACACGTTGCTCTGGGAATTATCAGTGAGCCAGATGCCAGTGTATCCTCCGCTTATGGAGGTGTTGATGAACGTGTTGGATTGGACGTTACTGGATCCGCTGATGCCTGTTCCGGACGTCTGGATGCTGGTGTTGACGAACCTGTTGCCTTGTGCGTTGTTGGACAGCGCTAGTCCGATCACGCTGTTGCCTGTGACGGTGATCGTAGTGCCCGTGAAGTTGTTGTTCTGGGAGTTGTCATCCAGCACCACTCCGTTGCCGTTGGCGCTCGTGATCCTGTTGTTGCTGAAGACGTCGCGCTTGGTGTTGTTGACAAGGCGCATGCCAGCGCCGCCGGTGCTGGCGACTGAGATGTTGCTGTTGCTAACGGCGCTCTCCACTATGGAGTTGAAGTATATCGCGTCCGCGTTCATCAATCCACTGTTCGTCTGGACGAATCTGCAGTTCCTGATATTGGCATGGTCATAGCGGACGTCGTTGACTCCGTATCCAGACGACGTCTGCGCGTAGGTGATTGTGCGGCCCTGGCAGTCCAGGGTGACGTTGTCGGCGGCGAAGACGAAGCACGTGCCCGACGCGCTGACGTTGTTCAGCAGGTAGTACGTGCTGTTGGCGCCAGTGAGGTTGGCGCAGAACGGCAGCGTGTACGGTGCCTCGGTGTCGACAATCACGTTCTGGCTGGTGACAGAGCTCGTCAGGCCGGTGAGGTCACGGGACATCACTGTGATGTTATAGACGCCATCGGTCGGCACGGCGAGGGACACCTGCAATGTCCCATTGGTGCCTGACAGCACTGTGCTGTTCACGACTGTGGGGCCGTTCATCACCGATATGTTGGTGTAATCGATGTTGTCGTCGACGGCCGAGAAGTTGACCGTGATCGTCCTGCTTGCGTTCAGGTAGGCACCGGCCAGCGGCGAGTGGATGGTCACCTGCGGCGCATTTGTCGCGACCAGCACGTTGAGAGAGGACGCGGAAGAGTTGCGGCCTATGTTGTCGTATGTAATTACAGATATATTATACAGTCCATCATTGGGCACAGTGAGCGGCACCGTGAACGTCCCGTTCGAACCGGACCTGGTCGTAGAGTTGATGACATTGGTGCCCTGCATAACCGCTATGCTCGTGAAGTCCACTATCGGAGTGACCACGTTCAGGTTGATCGATATTGTCTTGCTGGCTAGCGTCGCGCCTGGGAGCGGCGAAGTGATCGAAACGGTCGGGCCTGGGATAGAAGCGATCGAGAACGGCACCGTGGTGGTGTTGGAGTTGCCGAAGAGATCGCTGCAGGAGAATGTCACGCTGTGCCCGCCCGAGGTCATGCTGGTGTTCGAGGCGTAGAAGTGCGTCGCCGTGTCGTTGAGCATCGGCACATAGGTCATGCCATCAAGGCTGTAGTTGCAGGCGCCGTTGGACGATAGCGTGGTGTTGAACCATATAGTAGTCGTCCCGGTGATGTAGGTCTGGCCCAGCGGCGACTGCACTGTGATCAGCGGCGCCGAGGCGGATATCGTGAAGTTCCTCACTTCCGAATCACCGCGGTTGCCGATCTCGTCCAAGCACGAGACGCTCCAGTTGTGGTTGCCGTTCAGCAGGCTGGTCGAGTATTGCATCGGCGATGCATTCTGCGCCATCAATGCCGCCTGGTACAGCACGCCGTCCAGGTACAGCGAGCAGTTCATCATCGCGCTGATGTTATCGGTGGCGCTGAAGTTGAATGTGACTCCGGACTCGTTGATGGTCTCGCCCGGCGCCGGCATGATGAGCGCCACTGCCGGGGGCGTGGCGTCGATGAACACGTTCAGCGCGGTGTCGGTGGCGTTGTTCGAGTGCGTGTCGTACGTGGTCGCCGTTATGTTGTAGATCCCGTCATCCGGAACTGTCAACGGAACGATGAACGTGCCGTTCGTAACGGCCTCTATCGCGTTGGCGACCACCGAATCACCCTGCATCGCGGAGATGTTGGTGTAGCCCATGTAGCTGCTGGTGACATTGAGGCTGACCTGTATCGTCCTGTTGGTCAGGTTCGCGCCGGAGAGCGGCGACAGTATGGAGATCACCGGCGCGCCGAACACCTCCTTGCTGCTGTAGGTGTAGGCGGTGAATCCTGTCACATCGTATACGAACGTCCCGCCCAGATCACTGACCGGGCTGCAGACGCCGCCTGGGCAGTCGCTGAATATGCCTGAATCTGTCGGATCGTAGGTCGCGACGTGCGATGTGGCGTTGAGGTTGAGGAATGTCAGCTCGGCGGCGCGGTTCAGGAACGTCAGGTCGCTGCTGTTGAGGAATATCCTGTTGTACGATATGTTCTGCTTCGAGGTGGTGACATCGACGCCGTTAGGCGGATCGGTGAATGACACCGTGAAGCGGACGCTGCCGTCGCCGGTAGCGAATGTGTTGTTGTTGAACGCGATGTTGCTGTATCCTGTGCCAGTCTGGATGTAGGACGACGTGGCGAAGATCGTGTTCGAGAAGAACGTATCCGATGCAGTGTAGACGGGCACTCCGGACACGTTTATGGCGACCGCGCCGGTGATGTTGTTGCCGGTGAATGCGTTGTAGATCGCGTTGTAGAACAGCCTGACCCCGTTGCCGTCCACGGCGGTGCCGGTTATGTTATTGTTGTCGAAGTTGTTGTGCGAGCCGGTGGCGATGGCGACCCCTTCCGCTCCGATGATGCTGTTGTCGCTGACGTTGTTCGAATCAGTGTACGCGGCGAACTGTATCGGGATCATGAACCCGACCTGTGAGCCGATGATGCTGTTGTGGGCGAACGTGTTCGATGAGCTTGCGCTGACGCTCGAATCGAGATAGACGCCGTCCGTGCCGGACAGCGCGTTGTACGTGAAGTTGTTGCCTACGTCGTTATTGACCAGGTAGGCACCGTACCTGGACATGCTAACGTTGTTGGATATGATGCTGCTGGACGATACAGAATAGAGCTCGAGTCCGTCGCCGGTCGGGCTGGCGACCGAGATGTTGTTCTGCGATATCAGGTCGTTGGACGTTGAGTAGAGATAGATCGCGTGCGCATTCGGGATGCTCGCGTTCTGCTGCACGATGTTGCAGTCCTTCACCGTGATGTCATTGTAACCGGTTATGTTGATGCCGTATCCTGGGAACATCTGCGCGTAGCGGATGGTGTGGCCGGAGCAGTTCAACGTGATGTTGTTGGCCAGTATATTGAAGCATGTGCTGGTGCTGCTGACGTCGTCCGTGATGTTGTATACTGTATCCGCATGCGTGAGGTTCGCACATATGCCTGCTATGATTACCGAGAACGAGGCGGATGCGGACCCTGTATTGCCGACGATGTCAGTGGCGTAGACTCTGACCGTGTGGTCTCCCTCCGCGAGCGGGACGAGCGTGGTGTTCTGGCAGGACGCTTCGACCACCAGCGGGTCGGAGTCGAGCTGATAGGAGCAGTTGGAGACTGGAGCGACCGGCGATCCTTTCACTGCGGTGTAGTTCAGGTCAACTGAGTTGGTACTGTAGAGATGGGTGTTGATCGGGCTCTGGATTGTGACGATTGGTGCGGTTATGGATATCATGAATGAGACGCTCGAGGAGCCAGTATTGCCTGCGGCGTCGAGGGCGGTCACGGTCACCGAGTGGGAGCCGTCGGACAGGACGCCTGTGCTGGTGCCGTTGGCGCAGGACGCTATCTCTGTGGTGGAGCCGGTGTCCACCTGGTAGTAGCAGTGGGCCACCTGGGCGACTGATCCGTTCGTGGCGGTGAAGTTGATCGCCACCGACGTGACGTTGTAGATGTGGCTGTCGATGGGGCTCTGGACGGACACTATCGGGGCGCCGGTGGATATGGCGAATGAGTTGGTGGCGGATCCGGAGTTGCCTGCGGCGTCGAGGGCGG